>Ga0068859_100000175_pt1 | contig 62621 bp, 39 predicted proteins | sample KBSSwiS22_FD_66585 | JGI IMG/M metagenome (GOLD analysis project Ga0068859, IMG submission 66585) | Switchgrass rhizosphere microbial communities from Kellogg Biological Station, Michigan, USA - KBS Switchgrass S2-2 | ecosystem: Host-associated > Plants > Roots > Rhizosphere > Soil ...
CGGCGCGCGCCGAGGCCGACCGGGCGGCCCATCGACTGGAGGTGCTCGTCGCGGTCACGGCCGCGATGAACGCGGTCGCGGCCCCCGCCCCAGCCACGCACGCGGCGTCCGCCACCGCCACCAGCGATCCCGGGTACGCGAGCCGGACGCACGAGGGAAGATCATTGTCACCCGCCCTGTGGCCCACCAGCCCCGACCGGGCGTTGCGTGCCCTCGCCGAGGCGGCTGTCGGCGAGATCGCCGATCTGTGCGCGGTGTACCTGCTCGCCGACCCCGCACCGGGCGGCGGTAGCGGGCCCGAGGCAGTCCGTGAACCAAGGCACGCGGCGGCCGGCGCCACGCCCGAGGGCACGGGTGGCGACGGCGACGCGGCCGGTGGCGCGGGTTCGCCGGTGGCCGCGGGCCTCGGCGAGGGCGCGCCGGGGACGGCCGCGGCGGCGCCCGTGCTGCTGCGGGTCGCGTCCGCCGTCGCGGCGGGGATCGACGGCCCGCCCAGACCGCGGCCCGTCCGTTGGCCGGCGACCACGACCGTCGCGCAGGCCTTCAACGGCGGGAAGCCGCGGCTGAGCACGCTGCGTGACCCGAGCGCGCCTGCTCAGGGTGACGCGGCGGGCGGTGAGCTGTCGGTGCGGACGCCGTCGCTCCTGTCGGAGGACGAGGTCCGCTGGGCTCGCAGGGCCGGGGCGCACACCATCGTCGCCGCGCCGATCCTGCGCCACGGCCGCCCGGCAGGGGTCCTGCTGCTGGCCGCCGCCCGGCAGCGGCCCCCGCTGGTCGAGCAGGACCTCGCCCTGGTGAGCGAGCTTGCCGGGCGGGCCGCCGAGGCGGTGGACCGGGCGGAGCTCGCGGCGGCCGTCGCGCCTCGGGCGCTGGCGGCCAGCCGTCGGTCCGCTCCTCGGCGCGCGCTCACGCCGGCGGGTATCGCGGTCGCCGCCCGTTACCAGGCGGGCGAGGTGAGCACGAGCTGGGACTGGTACGACGTCGTGGATCTCGGAGCTGGCCGGGCCGGGCTGGTGATAGGCAACATCGCGGCCAGCGGCGACGTCGCCGCGGCGGCGATGGAGGCGTTGCGCGCCTCGGTGCGGGCGTGTGCGCGCCTGGACCTTCCGCCCCACGAGGTGATCACTCTGCTCGACGGCGTGCTCGCCGACCTCGCCGACGAGCACCGGTCGCCCGGCCGAGCCGTTTCCGGCGGCCCGGCGATCGAGGCGGGCGGCGCGGGCGGCGCGGCATCCGCCCATGGTGGCGTGGCTTCCGTCGGCGCGGTGTCGGCGGGGGTCGCGGTGTCCGCGGGCGCGGCGGTGGACGACGGCGTTCCGGGACAGCTCGCCACCTGCATCTACGCGGTCCTCGAGGCGGACAGCGGCCGCGTGACGCTCGCCAGCGCCGGGCACGCCCCGCCGCTGGTGGTGGCGCCCGACGGGCTCGTCTCCCGGCTCTACATGGAGGTGGGCCCGCCGCTGGGCGCACGGCGCGACGACGTGAAGGAGTACGTGGTCCGGCTCGGCCCCGACTGGCTGCTGGCGTTGTTCACCGACGGCCTGGTCGCCGCCGGCGGACGGGAGCTCGACACCGGGGTGTCCCAGCTGGCCGGCGCGCTCGCCCGTCCGGAGGCGCCGCTGCCGGAGCTCGCGGACGACGCCTTCGCGACGCTTGGGCCGGCCGCGGGGCCTGCCGAGTCGGGCGAACGGCCGGGCGGGGCGGTCCTCGGTGATCCTGGGGACGACGGCGGCCGGGTGCGTGGCGAAAGGTCACTTTCGTACGGCCGGTGGCCCGGCGCCGGGCCGGCGGATGAGTCCCTTACCGTCGACGCCACCTTGTTGCTGGCCCGCCTGCCGGCGGCGGCCGCGCCTGGAAGCTCGGTGGACATCCCGGTCGACGGTGGTGCCGCGGACCTCGCGCCGGCGCGAGCCACGGCGCGGGCGGCGCTGGCCGACTGGTCGCTGCCCGCCGAGGCTCTGGAGACCACCGTGCTCGTGCTGTCCGAGCTGATCGGCAACGCCGTCGCCCATGGCCGCACGCCCATCGACGCCAGGGTCCGCCGCCTCGTCGACCGGGTCGTGGTCGAGGTCGCCGACGGCGGCGGCCGGCTTCCCCGGCGCCGGCATGCCGGCCTCGACGAGGAGGCCGGCCGGGGCCTGGAACTGGTCGCGACCCTCGCGGACCGCTGGGGGGTCCGCCCGACCGCGGATGGCAAGGTCGTCTGGGCCGAGATCGGCCCCGCTGCTCTCGCCCCGCCCCGGTAACCCCTGGGCCACCGCCGCCCGCCGGTCTTCCCGGTAACGTGAGCGCCATGGCGGACACGATCGTGTGCCTCGACGCTGTGACGGTGCGCCGGGACGGGGCGGCGTTGCTGTCCGAGGTCAGCTGGACGGTCACCGCCGGGCAGCGGTGGGTGGTGCTCGGCCCGAATGGCGCCGGCAAGACGACGCTGCTGCTGGTGGCCGCTGGTCGGCTGTTCCCGACCAGCGGGGCGGTCGACCTGTTCGGCTCCAGGCTCGGCGTCGTGGACATGCGTGAGCTGCGTTATCGCGTCGGGCTGGTCAGTCCGGCGCTCACCGAGACGCCCCCGGCCCAGGAACGGGTCCTGGACGCGGTGCTGACCGCCGCATGGTCGGTGCTCGGCCGTGGCTACGAGCACTACGACGCCGTGGACGTGGCCAGGGCAGCCGAACTGTTGCGTCAGTTCGGCTGCGGGTCGCTTTCCGACCGCCGGTTCGGCACGCTTTCAGAAGGCGAACGCAAACGAGTGGCGATCGCCCGCGCGATGATGACGGATCCTGAGCTGTTGCTGCTCGACGAGCCGGCATCCGGCCTCGACCTCGGTGCGCGGGAGGCGCTGCTGCGCCGGCTCACCAGGTTCGCCGCGGACCCGGCCGCGCCGGCGATGGTGCTGGTGAGCCATCACGTCGAGGAGATTCCGGCGGGTGTGACCCATGCCCTCCTGCTGCGCGGGGGCCGGGTCGTAGCGGCTGGGCCGGTCGAGGACACGCTTGCCGCCGGCCCGCTCTCGCGGTGTTTTGGCATTCCGCTGGAGGTGTCCGCGGTGGGCGGTCGCTATACGGCGCGGCTCGCCGCCCGCCCGCCTCGCCCCAGGGCCGCCGCACCCGCCTAGACCTGCCGCCGGAGTTCGTCGCCGTACGGCCGCTCGTCGCCCGGGCGTCCTGCCCCCTGAGGCCGTCGCTGGCTGGATGAAAGGGTCGGACGCGGCAAACTGGCTAGGTCTCGTCCAAGAGAGCCCAGAGGGCGCCAGAGCCGCGGACGCGCGCGCCGGACTCGACGAGTCGTTCCCGTAACGCGCGGTCCGACGTGAAGACGAGGACGGGCGGTTCGGCGGCCCTGGCCTCGTCGACAATCGCGTCGTCGCCCGCTCCGGTCGCGTGGACGACGGTCAGCCTCACCTGGACGGCCGGCTGCTCGCCCGCCGCCTCGGTCGGCCCACCTTCTCTTTCCGAATGCCCGCTGAGTGGCACCGCGCCCTGCGCGCTGAGTGGCACCGCGCCCTGCGCGCTGAGTGGCACCGCGCCCTGCGCGCTGAGTGGCACCGCGCCCTGCGCGCTGAGTGGCACCGTGCCGGGCTCGACGCCCTTCTTTGCCGCGCCCTCCACCACCAGCACGACCATCGCCGGTGGTTTGTCCTGGCCGGCCGCGGCGATCGGCCAATCGGCCGTCGCAGTCAGGCGTAGCAGGCGCTGGTAGAGCCGGACCGCGGCGGCGGGGCGGTCTCGCCACCACCCGTCAGGCCGGGCTCCCATCACGTTCGCAGCGTCGATCACCCAGGTCCGTGCGGCCGTCACCGTGTGGCCACTCGTGGGCGCCGAATCGGACTACTCATCGGGTAGAGCATGCGGTGGCGGTTGCCAGCCCACGGGATGCGTGCGAAAGACGTGCTGGCACGCCGTTCAGGTGGACGAGTGGGCTGGTTTCCCATTCGTGCCACGAGGTTCCGGCCCTCCGCCTCCCAGGCAAAGTCAGGCCGATAGTGCCGAGGGGCGGCGGGGAGCGCCGACGGTAGCGAACCCAAAACCCGCTGAGACCACCTGTGGTTTGCCGGCCAATCGGACCTGGCCGCACCGCGGGCGTGGGACGCGGGTACCTCGAGGGAGGCGGCGCCCATGCGTCCCTGTGGCCCATCTGCCCCCATCGCCGCGAACTTTCGGGTCTGAGATTCCGTTGACATGACCGGTCCTCTATCGTCCCTACGTCGGCAGACTCATTGGGTTCCGCTGACACATCCTCCTGGCTGGCTGGCTTCCACCGGCTTCCCTCCGCGCCCTCATCCCCGATCGAACGAGGAAGCCGGACATGCGGGAGCCCTGGCCTGGCTTGGACATCACACCCAGGGCCGAAGCCGCCAAACTGCCTCCTTCGCTGTTTCGAGCTGGTGCCGTGGGCTCAGTCGGTTCGAAGCATGGCTCAGCTGAATCGGTGGACTCGGCGCAAGCTGTGGGCACCGGGCTCGATCATGCCTTTCCGTGCACCTGGTTGGGCTGTCCGGCTTCCAACCCGCCTCCTAGGCTGAGCCAAGCACTTGCACGAGGCGTGTCCGTGCGCCGTGCGAAGCTCGGCATTCGGACGACGGAGTCCTGTCGTCAGACATTGCGGCTCTTGGGAAGCTGGTCGGCGGGCTAGCGCACGAACAGGTTCGGCCAGCCCGGCTCGCCGGCTCGATCCAACCAGTCGTGACGCATCCGGGTGTTCTCGTGGTAATACTAGACGCGTGAGTTCTGAGAACCACTGACCTGAAGGAGTGCGGCATGGCCCAGAAGACCATCGTCTCGTTGATTGACGATCTCAGCGGCGAAGAGGCCGACGAGACTGTCCGCTTCGGCCTCGACGGTGCGCAGTATGAGATCGACCTCTCCGAGAAGAACGCGACCAAGTTGCGTGAGTCGCTGGCCCCGTTCGTGGGAGCGGCGCGGCGTTCCGGTGGACGCGCCTCGGGCGGCCGTCGTGCGGCGGCTCGGACGCCTTCTCGCCGTGGTGGCGGAACGGACCGTACGGCCGACATTCGTGAGTGGGCGCGCAGCAACGGCTACACCGTGAGTGACCGCGGCCGTATCGCCTCCAACATCGTCGAGGCGTACGAGAAGGCCCACTAGTCCACGAATGGGCTTAGCCTGCCTCGTCATGGTGGGACCCCTTCGGGCAGCTTCGCCGGCGGTCACGGGCGAGACGTCTACCTGAGGTAGCTCCTGTCGATCCCTCGGCACGGATTATGAGGATCCCTGCGCCACGAAGGTCCGATCTCGAGCGTCGTTCGACCAGAAGACGACTCGGTGACCCCGGTGGTTCCGGGGTTGACTCGGATCGCCGGGCGCTTTGGGGCTGATCGGCGAATCGGGCAGGCGGGCCGCAGGCTGTACGGGCGGCCGTTCTGGTCGGCTGCCCGGGGGCTAGAGCCCCGATGTCGGGCTTCGCTCGGTGGAGCGGGCCGCGGCTGGTCCCGGATGTTGACGGGAGCCGGCTCCGAACCTGTCCGGCGAATGGTGGCGGCTGTTTGGGCGGCTTTGCCCGGGGTGCAGGGCCGGATTTTCGTCCCGGGTGTGACTCGACGCCGGCGCCTGGCACGGCCGCGCAGTCGCGGAGCCAGCGCGGTCCAACCTGGCGGGTTCGCTGGGATGCCGCGCCAATCCGTGTGCTGCCAGGTGGTGTGTGGCGGGCTGGAGATGGGTGCCGGTGGGCCGTGAGGACTTTTGGGGGGCCGGCCCCCCGGGCTGCCAGGCCGACATGTCTTGGCAGGGTGCTGCCTGGTCGCATATGACCGGCACACGTGGCTCTTTCTGTACTTCTCTGGGCGATTTGGCTGTGGGCGGTCTTTGTGGTGGCGACCTTCGAAGTGACGCGGGGGCCAGTTCGACGTCAGCGCCGCTCCTCCTTCCCGGCTGGCCAGACGGGCCGCTGGGGGACGCCGCTGGCAGGCCAGACCAGCGGATATTGCCGACTTCACGTGGTCGCGGAGGATGCCCGGAGAGTGAGGGTTCGGCCAGACGGTCGTGCGCCGCGCGTGACGAATCGCGGCGTGATCGATCCGTCCACGAACAGAGAAGAAGGCCGGTCGGTCCCGCGGGACCGACCGGCCTTCTTGGCTGCTGCGACGACGATCAGACCGGCCGGTGCTGGCGCATCCAGTTCTCGATGTCGGAGGCCGTGCGCGGAAGCGCTGCGGACAGGTTGTGGGAACCGTCGGCGGTCACGAGGACGTCGTCCTCGATCCGTACTCCGATGCCACGCAGCTCGGGCGGGACGGTCAGGTCATCCGGCTGGAAGTAGAGACCGGGCTCGACGGTCAGAACCATGCCCGCCGCCAGTTCCGCGTCGCGATAGGTCTCATCTCTTGCCTGCGCACAGTCGTGAACGTCGAGCCCCAGCATGTGGGACGTGGAGTGCAACGTGTAGCGGCGGTGTACGCCGGCGCCCGGTGCCTTTGGGTCCTCGGACATCGACTCGTCGACGCTCGCCGGCAGCAGCCCCCAGTCGTGCAGGGCGGTGGCAATGACCCGCATGGCCGCGCGATGCGGATCGAGGAACGACGCCCCGGGCCGGACAGCTGCTATCCCGGCCTGCTGAGCGGCGAGCACGACGTCGTACACCCTGCGCTGGACCTCGCTGAACTCGCCGTTGATCGGTAGCGTGCGCGTGACATCCGCGGTATAGAGCGAGCGGCTTTCTACCCCCATGTCCAGCAACGCGAGTTCGCCCGGGCGCACGGGACCGTCGTCCTGTACCCAGTGCAGTGTGGTCGCATGATTACCACATGCCACGATCGATCCGTATCCAACGTCATTGCCGTCAACACGCGCCCGTCGCCAGAAGGTGCCCTCCAGCCAACGCTCTCCGTTTGGCAGCGCGGCGGCGGCGGGCAGCTCCGTGACGCATTCTGTGAAGCCGCGCACGGTAGCCGCGACCGCCTCCTCCAACCGGGCGATCTCGAAGTCGTCCTTGACGAGACGCAGCTCCGAGAGTGCCTGGGCAAGCTCGACATCCCGGGTCGGCGCGGACGACCTGGCCGCGCGGCCGCGCGGATAACTCAGCACCGCGCCGTCGACTTCCGGGTCCACGCCGCGCAGGACCCTCGTCTTTCCCGGCGCGAGCCGCGCCAGCGCGTCCGGAAGCTCCGTCAGTGGTCGGCATTCGATCTCGAGCGCGGCGGCGGTCTCCTTTACGCCAGGACGCGGCCCGACCCACAACTCTCCGTAGCGTCGGTCGGTGTAGAAGGCCGACGACGATCTGTCGGAGCGGTCAGCCAGGTACAGCACGGCGTCATGGTCGCCCGCCGGATTGGGCAGCAGGAGTAGTACGGCATCCGGCTCGTGGCTGCCGGTGAGCCAGAAGAAGTCACTGCCCGGTCGGAATGGGTAGTCGGTGTCGTTCGCCCTGACCCGGAGGCCACCCGTCGGTATCACCAGGGTCTCGTTCGGGAATCGAGTGCCGAGCAGGGCGCGCCGTTTCGAACCGTAAGGCGCCACGTCGTCGCGGATTGGTGCGGTGTTGGCGGGTGGCGCCCACCCGGTCGCCATAAACCGGCGAAACGCCGCATGCGGTTGCTCGTCGTGGCTCGCTTGTCCCTCCCCGCGTTCATCGACGCCCGTTGGATCTCCCGATCCGGCCATGGCGGCGGTGGCCGCCACAGAAGAGGACGAATCGGAACCCACGAACGTTGCCGTCGCCGCACTGTCGTCCGACGCGAGGACCGATCCCCGATCTCCCGCCTGGCCTGGCTCCCGGGTCTGCGACAGAGCGGCCGCCGGGCCCGCAGAACCCAGCAGATCTGAGGCCCGCGATTCGGCAGGAACTGCGCCGCGGATCTGCCGGGCGTCCTGGGCCCCGCCCGCGGGTGCGCCGGTCACCTGAGACGAAGATGAACTTTCGACGGGCTGAGCACTCATGCGATTAACGGTAGGCCCCGCCTCGCCCAACCGCGCCGACAACCGAGGTGGGACGCTGGGCACGCCTGCGGCCATTTCCTGCCAAAGGCCGGCGAGGCATGCCACAGTCGGCTGGCCGACGACCCGAGGCCGTCCGGTCCGTCCCGAATCGTGGTAGGCAAGGAAAGCAAGGTGGGATGGCTGGTCAGGCGGGTCGGGGCGGGGCGCGCGACGCCGGCAGGCCAGGCCAGGCCGGGCCACCCATAGCAGTCGACCACGTCCATGGCCCACCGTGGGCTCCCCGTGTCCCATGGGCACGCGGAGCCGAGGCTCCTGCCGGATCGCCGAAGGCCGGGGTTCCTGCCGGATCGCCGAAGGCCGGGGTTCCTGCCGGATCGCCGAAGGCCGGGGTTCCTGCCGGATCGCCGAAGGCGATCTGGGAGGTCTGCTGGGAGGTCTGCTGGGAGGTCTGCTGGTCGGGATACGTCGGGAAGCGGCGGGGAGGGACCCACGATGACGTGGCCACGTGAGCCGCAGCCACCTGGCCGTCCGCGGCCACCTGGCCGCCCGAGACCCCGACCGTCGTCCGACCGCCCCGAGGACGACGTGCGCCGGGATGGCCAGGGGCGGCCAGGCGGCAGCGGCGGCCCTCGGCAGCGCGGGGGAGCCGGAGACGACTGGGCCGGCCCGGCTGGCAGGTCGGGCGGGCCAGGGGACGCGTCGGCGTGGCCGCCCCCGCCCGCCGACGGCGCCGGTCGCCATCCTCGCAGCGACCGTGACCGTGACCGTGGCTACGGCGCCCGTGGGGGCGTCCAGGGCGGTGGGTACGGCGGCGAACATGGCCACGGCTCCGGGTATGACCAAGGCAGCCGGGGCAGTGGCTACCCGTATTCCGCGCCCGTCGAGGACGATCCGGCCGTCGCGCCGTCCCGGCGGCGGGTCGAGGGCCCTCGGCAGGTCATCCTTGTCGTCGCCGCGCTCTGTTCGCTGGTGGTCCTCGTCCTCGCGGGCACCGGCTGGGCGGTGATCCGGCACTACGACGGCAAGGTGGGCCACGTCGACCTGCGCCTGGACACGGCCAGCCGCCCGGCGGCGGCGGGCCGAGGCACCCAGAACATCCTGCTGGTCGGATCGGACTCGCGCGCTGGAACCGACGGCCAGTTCGGAGAGGTCGAGGGGCAGCGCTCGGACACGACGATCCTGGCTCATGTCGACCGAGACGGGTCGACGACTCTGGTCTCCTTTCCCCGCGACCTGTGGGTGACGATCCCGGCCTACACCGGGTCCGACGGGACCGCCCACAAGGCCCAGAAGTCCAAGCTGAACGCCGCCTTCTCGCTCGGCGGTCCGGCGCTGCTGGTCCGCACCATCGAGGGGCTGACCGGCATTCGGATCGACCACTACGTGCAGGTCGACTTCTCCGGATTCCAGGCGCTCACCGACGCGCTCGGTGGCGTCACGGTCTGCGTCAAGGAGCTGCCCGACTCGCTGCGTGCCCGCGGATTCGACAACCTGCACGACAAGATGTCGGGCTGGTCGGGCCAGGTCGGGGAGAACAAGCTCGACGGCGTCCGCGCCCTGGCCTTCGTCCGCCAGCGCTACGGCCTGCCCGAGGGGGACCTGGACCGGATCCGCCGCCAGCAGCAGTTTCTCGGCGTCGTCTTCCACCGGCTCACCGCGGTCTCCACCCTGGCCAACCCGGCTCGCATCCGTAGTGTCCTGAACGCGGCGACCGCGGCGCTGACGCTGGACAGCGCGAGCAGCCTGGTCGACCTCGAGCCGCTGGCGATGCGGATGCAGGGGATCGCCGGCGGGGGCCTCGCCTTCACCACGGTGCCCGCCGATCCGGCGACCCGTTCGGGCCAGTCGGTCCTGCTGGTCGATCCGGCCAAGCTCGAGGCCTTCCTCGCCCCGCTGAGGTCTGGCCGCGGCGCCACCGGCGCGGCGGCCGCCCCCGCGCTCGCCGCCGTCCCGGTAGCGGCGTCGGGTCAGGCGGACGAGCCGTCGCCGGTACGTCGTGCCCGGTTGGCGGCCGGGTCCGCGGCGCCGCCCGCGGCCTCGTCGTGCACCTACTAGTGGTTCAGGCCGGCGTCGGCCGGCCACATGAGGCCATCAGCCCCGTAGGAATCAGCGATCAGGTCGGTCCGGCGCGGCCGGTGAGCCATCCGAGGACGCTGACGCGGACCGGTCGGCCGACGTGGCATCTGCCGGTGGGGAAGGCGTCGCCTCGTCCGCGGGAGAGTTGGTGACGTCGCCGTCCGGCCCGCCGGCCGGTTCGCCGTCCGGTTCGCCGTCCGGTTCGTCCGTCTCGGCCGGCGAGGTCGCGACGCGCTTGTCCAACGCCGCGTTCAGCTCGGCGCCGAGAAGCACCGCCAGGGCGAGGATGTAGAAGAACAGCAGCGCGGCCACCGGCGCGGCCAGCGAGCCGTAGACGAGCTCGTTGCCGAAGACCCGCTCGAGGTAGAGCCGCAGCAGGTAGCTGCCCACCAGCCAGCCGACGAGGGCGAACACGGCACCCGGCAGGGCGCTGCGCCATGGCCGCCGCTGCGGCAGCGACTGGTGGTAGAGCGACGTCAGCATCGCCAGTGCCAGCAGGCCCACGGTTGGCCAGAACACCTGGTCCAGGAGCGACTTGACGAGCGGGTGCCGGTTCGCGTGCAGCAGGTTGGCCACCAGGTCCGGCCCGAGCACGAGCGCGGGCAGGATGATCACTCCGGTGAGGACCTGGGCGACGAACAGCCGCAGCGCCACCAGCCGGCTGCGCACCGCCGAGCGCAGGTCCCGCTGCCCGTAGGCGATGGTGATCGTGTTGACGAAGGTCGCCATGGCGGTGGAGCCCGTCCACAGCGACAGCACGAACCCGATCGAGATCACATCGGGTCGGCCGCGCGAGAGGATCTGGTCGACGGTGGGACGCACCACGTCGTCGACCACCTCGGGGGTCAGCAGGTCGTAGGCACCGTTCAGCAGGCTGGAACGGATGCTGTTGACGGCGTCCGAGCCGAGCGCGTCAGCGATGTAGCCAATTGTTCCGAGGAGGGAGAGCAGCAGCGGGGGCAGCGAGAGCAGTTGCCAGAAGCCAGCCTCGGCGGCCAGCCCGAGCACCCGGTCCCGCCAGGCGTTGGACATCGCCCGTCCCGCCACCCGGAGCGTGGCTCGTGCCCGCGTGCGGACGCCGGCGGCCAGCCGCGCTGGCAACGCCTCCCTCGCCGCGGTCTCGCCGGCCTCGCGACGGGGACGTCGGGACGGCTGACCGATGCCGTCCTCGTCGTCGGACTCCTGCCGGGCCATCGTCGCCTGGCCATCGGCCAGGTCCCGGGCGGTTCGGCCGTCGGCCGGCAGGTCCGGTCGCGTCCGCCGTATCCGCCTTTTCGCCGCGCCGGCCTGATCGCCGGACGAGGCGCGGGCCGTCGCGTTCTTCGTGCTCTCGGCGGCGTCCGTCCGGACGGGCGCCGCCGCGACGGGCGCGCGCTCGTTGGCCGTGGTCACGGCCCAACCGTACGGGGTTGGCGGCCACTGGTTGTCATTCGGCGGGCTTGGTCGACGGCCAAATGTGAGTCTGCTGCTTGGCGATCGGGGTTTGGGTGGGTTGGTTGGTTGCCGATGTATGCCGGCAGCCCTGGGGGAATGACGACCATGCCACGGCATTGGTCGGGCCGCACGCCGAGACCGGCTGGTCGCGTGGGGGCCTGTCTGGGTCCGGCACCTGGGTGGTGGCAGCAAGGAGGCTGGCCCCGTCGGCTGGCGATTGCCATCGCCCCTCCTCACCCCGTCACCCGCCGCCCTTCCCGCGCCATGGCGCGAAAAACCGGAACGATAAAGGGCACGTCCGCCGCACCGCGGACGTGCCCTTTGAGGCCTAGCCTCGCCTTTGGGTTGTGGAGATTCGGTTGCGGGGTCAGCCGCCGACGGTCAGCTTGTCGGTCTCGTCGTGGTACTCGACAGCCATCTCGCGGAGCTTGGAGTCGTGCGACTTGGCGTGATGCCGGCAGAACAGCAGATCACTACCGCCTGGCAGGACGACCCGGACGTACGCCTGAGCGCCGCACCGGTCGCACCTGTCGAGGTTGGTCAGCGTCGGCTTGGTGGTAGTACCAGTCACACCCTCTCCAACTGTGTCCGGCGGCCAGACGTTCCAGCCTGGCCGTGTGATCGGTCCCTCACTTCTCGTTAGGACCGCCGGCTATGTGGCAAATTCATGATCACATAGCCTCCGGTCATGCCGGCTGGAGTGGCGCCGTTGCGTCCAGAGCGGCCTTACCGCGTCCCGTTGTTCCGTGGGACCACCGTAGTCCGCGCCCGCCCTCCATGTCCGGGAGCTGGCAGCCCTCCCGAGCTGCCTCTGGCTCTCCCGGTCCTAGGTGCGACGGGCGCCGAAGACGATGTCATCCCATGCTGGCACCGACTTGCGCCCGCGTCGACCGCCTCCGGAACGTTCGCCCGTTCGCGGGGTGTTGCGCGGTCGGTTCGAGGGCTGTCCCGTCGCAGGTTCCTCGCTGTCCGTCACGGCCGATCCGGGCGTCCTGTCCTGGTTCTTCCCGGCAGGCTTCTCCGCCTTGTCGGACTTTTCGCCGGATTTCCCGGCGCCACCGCCCGGCGTCGCGCGACTGCCGGCCGTGGCGGGAGTCTTCTTCGTCACGTCGGGCTTGGCCGGCGGCTCCTCGGCCGCCTCGGCAGCCGGCTCCGCAGCCGGACGATCGACCTGCGTGACAGGCGGGGCTGGCGTCGCCGGGCCGGCCGCCGCACCGTCGTGTGCCCCCGTCACCGCGCCCCGAGCCTCCGTCGCGGCCTCCGTGGTGACCGCAGCGTCGACCACCGCGGCCGCGGTGGTCGACGCGAGCGGGTCCCGGTCCACGCCCTCCACCGCTGCCGCCGCCCCAGACCCGACTCTGCGGCCCGTTGCCGCCGCGGTAGGAGCGGCAACCGGCTCCGTCGCCGTCCCGAGGGCCTGTGCGGCCGTCTGAGGCGTGTAGCGGGTCCTCACGGCGGGCCTAGCCTGGGCGGGGGGTACGAAGGCCTCAGCGTCGACCTCGGCGGGCGCCACGTCCGGCTCGGTGCGCATCGCGGCGACGTTGGCGGGCACCGCGTCCGGCTCGGCCTGTGCGGCGGCGACGCCGACCGGTGCGTCCGTCGCCGTGGCCGGTCGCGGGGCGGCGAGCGGTGGCCGGCCCGCCGGCGACCCGGGGCGGGACCGCGGCGCAGCGGCGGGATCCGGCGGCGGCGCCAGCGGCGGTGCCGAGGGCGGTACTGACGGCGGTACCGAGGGCGGCACGGACGGAACCGGCTCGACGGCGTGTTCGCCGCCCACGGCAGCCTGACCGGCACGCGCTGCCGCCGGCACGTCCGGCACCGCGGCGCCGCCGGCCGGCGAAAGTCTGCCCGGCAGCACCGTCTCGGCCGCGCCCCCCCACTCGTCGACGCGTGCCACCTCGGGCCGGGCGACGGGTGACGCGTTCGGTGCCGGGTGCGGTGTCGCGCCTGCGGGCCGCGCCACCGCAGGACGCGGCCCGGCAGGCCCCGCCGGCGTGGGGGCGTTCATGGCCGGCCGCAGCCGGCCCCGCGAGGTCGAGCCGCTCTCCTCCTGCTGACGTGGCGCAGCCATGGGCCGGGGCGGCAAGGCCCGGGGCGGGGCGACGGCAGCGCGCGGCGGAGCTGTCGCCGGCCGAGGCAGCGGCCGCCCGGCAGCCGGCGACGGCGCGTCGAGTCGGTCGGCCGGCTCGTCGAACAGGTCCGCGTCCAGGTCGAGGTCGTCGTGCTCCTGGAAGCGGCGTGCCTCCAGGGGGCGGGTCGGGCGAGGATCCAGCGCGGGCGGAATGGCCGGACGGTGGGCCGCCGCCGGCCGCGGCGGCCGGATGACCGGCGGGCCGAAGACGTCCACTTCCGGGTTGGGGCCCAGGGCTGGCGCCTGGTCGCCGCGTCCCGGGGCAAGGTCCTGGAATCGGTAGGCCGCGGCCGGCGGCTGCGTGATCGAGCCGGCCGGCTCGACGTGCCCGGCCATGAACGGTTCGTCGCGATGCTCGACGAACGACGGGTCGCCGAGCCGGTCGTCCGCGAACCGCTCGCCGGAGAACGGCGCGACCGGGCGCGAGCGTGGCACCTCACCACCGGGCGGCGGCGAGGTCGGGTAGGGCGCGGGGACGGGCATCTCCGGCGGGTAGTGCTCCGCCGGGTACTCGGCCGGGGCGTAGTGCTCCGGCCGTGGTCCTGCCGCCTGGTAGGCGGCCGGATCCTGGTAGCGCTCGGCGGGCCGACCAAGGACCTGGTCGCCGAGCGCCCGCTCGCGGTCGTCGCCGCGCTGGCGGGCCGCACCCGGCACAGGCTCGGCCGGGTACCGGGCTGCCGGGCTGTGCGGCGCCGGATACCGCGGCTCCTGATGCGCCGGCGCCGTGGGGAACGGCGCCATCGGCTGGCCGGTGCCCGGCGGCGGGCCCACCGCACCCGGGGAATCCAGGTAGCCGGGATCCGGGAAGGACGCAGGCTGCGGATAGCGCGGCCGCTGCTCCGGCGGGAACACCGTCGGCTGGGCAGCCAACGGGCGGGCGCCGGCCGATGGCTGTGACGGGTCCTGGACGAGCGTCAGCGCCGGCGAGCCCTGACGGGCAGGCGGCAACGCCGCGGCTCCCTGCGCGGAAGGCGGCGCGGAGGCCGCGGGGGCCACGTCCAGCGGCTCCGGCGCGACCAGCGCACGGGCCGCGTCGTCATGCGGCCGAACCCGGCGGACCACAGGATCCCACGTCCACCGGGCGCACCGGCTTTCCGACGTGAGCTGGACCAGCCAGATCCCGTCCACCCGCCGCCAGGCATCCCACTGGGCAGCCTCAGGGTTGTCCTGTCCCGCCATCAGCCGCGCGTCGACGACCTCGCCGAGCGGCCGCCCCGGCGCGCCACCCGGATCCTTCGGCAGCAGCGCCGCCCTGGCCTCCTGCACCACCCTGGCCCGTTCGGCCAGCACCGGCCCTTCGTAGCGCTCGACCCGCTCCACCGGGATGCCCGCCGCACGCGCGACGTCGGCCGCCGTCTCACCAGCCCGCAGCCGGGCCTGGATCTCCCTCGGTGTCAGCGCGCTCTCGGTGCGGACCTCGCTGCGCCGCGCACCGCGCAGGGCCGCGCGCAGCCGGTCATCGACGGGCACCCGGAACTGCTCGGCTTCGGCACGGCCACCCGCCTCGGCGAGCACGAGATAGCCACCGTCCTCGCTGAGCGCTACCGCCCGCAGCTCGCGCATGGCGCCATCTCCTCCCATAACCGCCGTACCGCCCGCCCCGGGCCGACGCCCCCACCCGCCACTCGCCGGTCCAGGCCCGTTGTACGCCGGGCTCGCTGTCCGAACCCCGGCGGGCCTGGCCGTCGCCTATCGTCCCGCGTCACGGCCGAGCGGGCTCCCGAACCCCGGACTTCCCAGCCCGGACCCCTGCTGGCAGGTGGGGCCTGTCGGCAGGAACACGGACCGCTCACCTATCGCCGATCAGGCCGGCACCCGGAGCCCCGTCGCCGAACCGGCGGGAACTCCGGGAATGAGAGCGGTCAGCCTGAAGCATCCGGCTACGGAAGGCGCGACCGAAAAACATCGTCGCACCTCCTTTGGCCGGCTGGCCCGCACACGGCACCGACACACGTAGTCTGCCGTCCTGACCGGGTCGTGGCGATGTTCACCGGGGCGTCCGGGCGTGTCGGGGCTGGGCGCTGGACGCGCCAGCCCCGTGTCGGGCCCCTAGGGGGCCCTCCGGGCCTGGACTGGGGTGAGGGGACTAAGGCGGTGGTCGGGCTAGTTCCGGGGTCGGGATGGTGGTTGCGTTGGCACTGCGCCAATGCGCTGTCACTTGCTGTGGCTGAGTTGCGCTTCTTGCCTACTGGAGGTGCGGTCGCGGGGCGCTGGGGGCGTTCGCCCTGCGTCGGGCGCCTAGGGCGCCCTCCTCGGGCTGGGTGAGGGGGGTGGGTGGTCCGTGATTGGGGTGTTCGCCCTGCGTCGGGCGCCTGGGGCGCCCTCCTCGGGCTGGGGGCGCTTGGAGTGTGGTCGTCTTGCTTGGTGGCGTTGTGGTCGTGCGCTGGTGAGGTAGGGCGGGGGTGGGGGCGGGCCTGTCTTGGGCGAGTGGCTGGGGTCAGGGGCGGCGGCCGCCGGGGGGGCGGGTGGCTGGGGGGCGGCGGCGGACCGTTCGGGAGGGGACTCGGGAGCGGGTCTGGTCGATGCCGGCGGCCAGTGCTGCGCCGACGATGCCGGCGTCGTTGCGTAGCTGCGCGGGCACGACCCGGGTGCGCACGGCTAGCTGGTCGAGGAACTTGTCAGCCTTGCGGCTCACGCCGCCGCCGATGATGATCAGATCGGGCCAGAGCAGGTTCTCCAGGGCGCCCAGGTACCGGGTGACGCGCTTCGCCCAGTGCTCCCAGCTGAGGTCCTCGCGTTCACGGGCGCCGTCGGACGCCTTGGTCTCCGCGTCGTGGCCACCGAGCTCGATGTGCCCCAGCTCGGTGTTCGGGATGAGCTGCCCGTGCAGGAACAGCGCGGTCCCGATGCCGGTGCCGAACGTGGTCATCACGACCAGACCGGGCACGTCCCGGCCGGCGCCGAAGGCCATCTCGGCCACCCCGGCGGCGTCGGCGTCGTTGATGGCGACGACCTCCCGGCCGCCGAGCGGCTCGGCGAGGGTCGCGGCGACGTCGGTTCCCACCCAGCCTTTGTCGACGTTGGCCGCCGTCTGCGCGATCCCGCCGCGGATGACGGCGGGAAAGGTCGCGCCGACCGGGCCCTGCCAGCCGAACTGCCCGACCACCTCGGCTACCACGGCGGCGACGGCCGCCGGCTCGGCCGGGCTCGGGGTTGGCAAGCGGACCCTGGGCGCGGCCAGGGTGCCGTCGTCAATTTCCACCGGCGCTCCCTTGATGCCGGAACCGCCTATGTCCACCCCGAAGACCCGCATTCCGTTCCTTTCTTTCTGTCCTGCCCTGCGGGGCTGGTCCCGCAGGGCAGGGCCGTTCCCAGGCCGGTACGCACTGGCCTCCTGGCCGCATGGCCGAGAGGCATGATCCAGCCTTCCCCGCTCGGTTGGCTAGCCGGGGCCCGTCCGCCCGCCGCTGGCGCGACACCCGGCTCGTTCAGTAGCCAATCCTGGCGTGCCGGCGGACCGCGCCGGTCGGCTTCTTCCCAATCTGGTCCGGCTCCAGGAAATCTCACGGAGGGCTAGGCAGCCACAGGTGCTTGCGCGGCTCGTGGCCGAGGCCGTCCTGGCTGGACCGTTCCCCCCAACGGTGTCGATACCACCACGACGTCCGTGTGCCGTGTCCGTCCCAGCCAGACGGTTCGAAGCCGGATGGCACGCGTCGCCAGGAGTCCCAGGGCTGACGGTCCCTGCTGGTCGTTCGCTAGTGCTCGTCGTTTGCCAGTGCCTGTCGTTCGCCAGTGCTCGTCGTTCGCTGGTAGTAGCCAGCATCGGCCGTCGGTACGCGATCGGGCCGCCCGTCGTGTGCTGGACCTGGTTGGGACGGCGACGGCGGCTGCCGCCCCAACCTCATACCCTGTCAGGTGTGCAGCTCATCGACACGTTCGGGCGGATCGCCACCGATCTACGGGTGTCGTTGACCGACCGGTGCACACTGCGATGCACCTACTGCATGCCGACTGAGGGCGTGCCCTGGCTGCCCGGCGCCGACGTGCTCACCGACGACGAGGTGGTCCGGCTGGTCCGGATCGCCGTGGAGCGCCTCGGCGTCACGGAGATCCGCCTTACCGGCGGCGAGCCAACCCTGCGGCCGCGCCTCGTCGAGCTGGTTGGCCGGCTCGCCGCGTTGTGCCCCCGCCCGGAACTGTCCCTGACGACCAACGGCCTGTCTCTCGCCCGCACCGCCGGCGCGCTGCGCGCCGCCGGACTGGACCGGGTGAACGTCTCGCTGGACACCACCAGGCCCGAGCGGTTCCTGGCGATAACCCGGCGGGACCGCTGGCACGACGTGGTCGCCGGGCTCGCTGCCGCCGCGGTGGCTGGGCTCGTGCCGGTGAAGGTCAACGCGGTCCTGACCCGTGGCGTCAACGACGGCGAGGCGCCCGAGCTGCTGCGCTGGTGCCTGGAGCGGGACTATGAGCTCCGGTTCATCGAACAGATGCCACTCGACGCCCAGCACGGCTGGCAGCGCTCGGTGATGGTCACCGCGGGGGAGGTGCTGGCCGCGTTGCGCGCCGAGTTCACGCTGACCCCCGTCGAAGGACGCGGTTCGGCGCCGGCCGAGCTGTTCACCATCGACGGCGGACCGGCGAAGGTCGGCGTGATCGGCTCGGTGACGGCGCCGTTCTGCGCCGCCTGCGACCGGGTGCGGCTCACCGCCGACGGCCACGTGCGCAACTGCCTGTTCGCCCGCGAGGAGAGCGATCTGCGCACCCCCCTGCGGTCCGGGGCGACCGACGACGAGATAGCGGACCGGTGGCGCATGGCCGTCTGGGCCAAGCGCCCAGGACACGGCATCGGCGAGCCGTCCTTCCACCAGCCGGACCGCCCCATGTCCGCGATCGGCGGTTGAGGAGCGCCGAGGTGGCTGCCGAAGGCTGGGACGCGGTGGTGCTTGCCGGCGGCCAGGGGCGTCGCCTCGGCGGAGTCGACAAGGCCGCGGTGACCGTCGGTGGACGCAGCCTGCTGGACCGGGTGCTCGGGGCGCTCGCGGCGGTCAGCCCGCCGGTCGGCCGGATCGTGGTCGTCGGGCCCGAGCGGCCGGGGCTCGTCGAGGGCGGCGTCGTGCTGGCGAGGGAGAAGCCGCCTGGTGGCGGCCCGGTCGCGGGAGTCGCGGCCGGACTTGCCCACGTCCACGCGCCGCTGGTCGCCGTGCTTGCCGTGGACATGCCCTTCCTGAGCGCCGCCGTGCTCTCGGAGCTGCGCGCAGCGGTGACGTCCAGGGCCGGGGTCGTCGGTGTGCCCGGTGTGGCGGGAGGATCCGGTGTGGCGGGAGGGACCGGTCAGCCGGACGTCGCGCTGCTCGTCGACCCGGACCGGCGGGACCAGCCGCTGGTCGCGGTCTGGCGTTCGGCGGCGCTGCGAGCGGCGATCCCGAGCCGGCCGGCCGGCGCCGCGGTGCGCGCGCTGCTCGCCGGTCGGTCGGTGGCGCGGGTTTCGTCGGACGCGCTCAGCTGCCTGGACTGCGACGCGGAGTCAGACGTGCTCGCCGCGCGGGCCGTCGCGGACCGGACGGGCCGGTGACGCGCCGAGTGGCCTGTGCGGGCCGAGTGGCCTGTGCGGGCCGAGCGGCCGGCGGGCGGGACGAGAACGCGAAGCCATGCAGGCCCTGCTAGCCGAGCCGACCCCGCGGCCGAACGGCCTGCCCGGCAGCTAACCGATGCGGAAGCTCCCGGTGTCGTCCAGGTAGCCGCGCATGTCAATGGACATGGTGTGCATCATGTCCTCGTTCGGCTCCGGCTCGGGAGTGTCGTCCCAGCCCTCCTCGTCTTCCCAGGCCTGGTGTCGCCAGCCGCGCCGGCGCCGGTCGCCCGCGGCGCCGTCCTGTTCGCGGCCGGACCTTCGCTGGTAGCCGGGTTCCTGCTGGTCATACCCGTCGACCGGGTACTCGTGCTCCGAGTACTCGTCGACCGGGTACTGGTGGTCCTGGTGCTCGTCGTGCTCGTCGAGGCCGCGGCGGTCCTGGTAGTCGTCGGAGTAGGCGTCACCGTGACGGCGGGGCCGCTCGAACTGGTCCGGGCCGTCCTCGTGCGCCGGCCTGCCGGGGTAGCGGGCGTCGGCCGCCCGCGCCCCCTCCCCGGGCGTGTGACGACGGCGTTCGTCGTTCTCCCAGCGTCCGTCCCGAGGCCCGTCGCCGACGTAGCGATCGTCGCGATGGCGATCGTCCTCGCCGCGGCCCGGTCCTGCCGGGCGGGCCGGGAGACGGTCGGCCGGCCGCGCCGCGTCGGCGCGGTCGTAGCCGGCGGACGGCCCGCCACGGCGCCGGCTCGGGGCGTCCTGTTCGTCGCGCGACCGAGGCGTGAACGTGCCTCTGGGCTCGTCCGTGCGCCGCCGGGCCCGCGGATCCTCGTTCGCGTAGGACGCGTCGTCGTAGGAGCGGGCATCCGGGCCGCCGCGCCACGCGTTCCGCGCCGCCGCCGGCTCGCCGGCCTGGGGCCTGGCGGCTCGTCGGCGCGCGGGCCGCGCCGGCTCGTCGGCGCGCAGCCGCGCCGGGGCTTCGCCGGGCTCGCCGGCCCCGGCAGCGTCATGACGGCCGGCTGGCCTGCGCCGGTCGGCGGGCGTGGGTGGGCCAGGTCGTCTTGGCTGGGCGGGAAGGTCCGGGCGGTCGGCTTCCTGGTCGTAGGGTGGCCGGTCGTCGTAGCGGCCCGGACGAGACCGGGCGGCGGGGAGCGCCGCATCGTTCGCCGGCCCAGCCGCGGTGCCCCTGGCCTGACGGGCACGTGCGCCGGTCGCGCCCGTCGCTCCTGCCCGCCTGGGCGCGGGGACCGGCACCCCCGACCGGACGACCAACGCCAGGACGACGATGACCGGAAGCGCGACGAGGATGGCGAGCGGGCGCCACAGGGTGACTCCGACGAGGGCGAAGACCGCGACGACGGCGAAGACCCCGAGAGCGTGGCGTGACCCGCCGGCGGGTGTGGGTTGCTGGCCGCGTCGGGTGGAACCGGCAGGTGCCCGGGACGCGGCCCTCGACGTGACCCGCGCCGTACCGTCAGCACGGTACGCGCCGTTGTTTCTGGCTGCGTTGTCTCCGGCTGCGTTGTCTCCGGCCGCGTTGTCCCCGGCTGCCCGCGTACGCGCCATGTGGACCAGTGTGCCCTACCCGGCCGGGTGCCCCAGCCCGTACGTCCGGTGCCTGTCGTGTCCTGGCGGCGCTCCTGCCCGGGGTCTTCCCTGACGACCGCTCCGCGCGTCCGCACCGCGGCTCTGGGCGGCGGGCGCCCAGAGCCCCCGGGCTGGCCCTGCTCGTGCTGGCAGGTGGCGACCGGGGCAATTCTGTCGTTTTGTCCGAATGGGCGGGCGGCGGTTTTCGAGTCCGTCAAGAGATGTCAACAAGGGCGACAAACGGGGGTTGCAGAGTGTCCGGCAGGTTGTCGGTGCCTCCCGGTGGCCTCCACTCACGTCCAGTGGCGGTGATGTACGTGTCGTCGCATGGTGGTGACAACGCCGTCACCGTGGGTGGATGGAAGTGTTGCGGAGGTGGGTGGAAACCACGTTTCGTCAGGAGGGTGTGCGCCGACGCCGCTAGTTTTAATGTTGTGTGAAGACACTGTTTGACCATGGCTCGGTGTCGCACCATGGATTTTGGCCTCGTCAGCTGGGTGGAGGTTTACCGTGGTCGCGCGAGCAGCGGGTCGGCGTCATGTGACCTGGTCCGTCTTCAGGGTCGCCGTCGCCGGTCTCGTGGCCGGAGCGCTTCTGTTCGCCGCCGCCTGCGGGTCCGCGAGCGACAAGTACGTGACCAACAAGGCGGCGGGCGTCTACGTCAAGCTGCCCGACGGCTGGAGCCAGGCACGGGTCTCGGAACCCCTGCTGATCGGCCTCGACGCGCGCGAGCTGAGCCCGGAAATGTACGCCATCCTGCGGCAGATCGACTGGATGACCGGGATCGACGCGTCCGGCAACGCGAAGCCGGACGTGTTCAACCCGGCGGCCAACCAGCCGAACGGGTTTGTTCAGGTGCGTCAGCTGCTTCCGGAGGAAGCGAAGAACATCTCCACCAACGACCTGCGTGACCTGGTGGTGTCGATCGACCAGGCCAAGGCGGCGCAGGACCAGCTCGTCAAGCAGAACCCGGTGACCGCGCGGCTGCAACCGGCTTTCCTGCTCATCCTCGAGGAGTCGGTGAAGCGGGCCAACGGCGTGCACGGGGTGCATCTGATCTACCAGGTTTCCACCTCGACCGGCCTCGTCACCTTCGACCAGACCAGCCTGCTCGACAGCCAGCAGACCGTCCTTTACCAGCTGGTCCTGACCTGTACCGCGCTCTGCTACGCGCAGTACTCGCCGTCGGTGAGCTCGGTGCAGCACTCCTTCACGGTCAACCCAACGACCTGACGAACCGACGAACCGACCGCCGGCCCGGCGACGGAGCCCGGCGACGAACTGCCCAGACGAACTGCCCAGGTGACGGACCTGCCCCCCGCGCCGGACCGGCGAGAACCACGCAACCGACGAACCGACGAACCGACGAACCGACGAAGCGACGGACTGAGGGCGACAGCGATGGATCCTTCCGACCTCCCGGGTGTCCTCGCGGGCACGGCTACCGACGGTGCCGCGGCGGCGGCCGCGGCGGCGAACGAGCCACCATCCGTCGACCTGGCACCGGTGCGCAAGCCGTTGGCACTCTGGGACCGGGTGAAGTTCCTGCTCCTGTTCGGCGCGCTGTTCCTCTTCGTCGTCGCCGCGCAGGTGTCTGGTAACCCGCTGATGACCTGGGGCGATGCCATCGGCATCGAGGCGCGCAACAGCTGGTGGCTGCTCGCGCTGATCGGCGTCGAGCTGGTTCGCCAGGTTCACATGGCCATCGGCGAGCGCTCGTCCCGGTACTACGTGTTCTGGACCGAGCGGGTGTTCGGCCGGGCCGAGAAGCGGATGCTGCGGTTCGACGACTGGAACCGTTTCCGGGCGAGCCGCGCGGCGAAGTGGATCGTGGCGCTGCTGGTCGCGCTCTTCATCTACGCGCGCGTCGTGCACCTGTCGATGTTCGACGCCGTGGTCCAGGTGCCCAACGACCTCTGGGACGCCATCCCGCTGCTGCTCCAGGTCGTCCTGCTGCTGGTCATCGTCGTCGGCCAGTTCGTCGCGATCTTCTGGTTCATGTCCAAGGGCGGCGTCGAGGTCTACTACCCGGACGACGTCAAGACCCGGTTCACCGACGTCTGGGGCCAGGACCACGTCGTCTCCCGGGTGAAGGAGAACGTCTTCTACCTGGAGCACCCCGAGGAGATCGAGAGCAGGGGTGGTTACGTCCCCGGCGGCATCCTGCTGTGGGGCCCGCCCGGCACAGGCAAGACGCTGATCGCCGAGGCCGTCGCCGGCGAGACCGGCAAGCCCTACGTGTTCATCGATCCGGGCGCCTTCCAGGCGATGTTCATGGGTGTCGGCATCCTGAAGGTCAAGTCGCTGTTCCGCAAGCTCCGCAAGCTGTCGCTGCGTTACGGCGGCGTCATCGCCTTCTTCGACGAGGCGGACAGCTTGGGCAACCGCGGCCAGCTCGCCCAGGGCTTCAACCGCAGCGCCGACGGGTCGAGCCCGTTCCGCGGCGCGAGCCACCATGCCAGCCACCTGGGACCGCATGGCTGGCGGGCGCCGTCGTACGCCGATGGGCTGGCGGACCTGCACGGGTGCAACGGACTGCACTATCTGACCGACCAGGCGCGGGCCGAGGTGTCGAGCCAGCGGACCTTCGCGTCCGGCGGGCTCGGTCCCGGCGGAGTCGGCATCGGCGGGCCGGGCCAGTCCGGCGGGCAGGCCGTCAACCGGGTCGTGAGCCCGATGGGCGGAATGATGGGTGGCGACATGGGCACCCTGCAGGCGCTGCTTGCCGAGATGTCCGGTCTCAAGAAGCCGCGCGGCTTTCTCAACCGGGTCGTGCGCCGTGCGCTCGGCATGAAGCCCAAGCCGCCGCCGAAGTACCGAATCCTGATCATGATGGCCACCAACATGCCGAACTCGCTCGACGAGGCGCTGCTGCGGCCGGGACGCATCGACCGGCAGTACGAGGTCGGCTACCCCAGCAAGGCTGGCAGGATCAGGACCTATCAGGGCTACCTCGCGAAGGTGGACCACGAGCTCACGGACGAGCAGGTCGAGCGGCTGGCGACCATGAGCACCGAGGCGACCGGTGCCACGATCAAGGACACCGTCAACGAGGCGCTCTCCCAGGCGATCAAGGCTGGTCGTGAGAAGATCACCTGGCCGGACATCCTGCGCGCCCGGGTCATCAAGGAACACGGCCTGCCGGACGACCACGAGCACATCGAGCGGGAGCGGCACAGCATCGCGCTGCACGAGGCCTGTCACGCCGTCGTCGCCTACAGGCTGCAGCGGGGCCGCGCCATCGACATGGCGACGATCGAGCGGCGCGGCAGCGTCGGCGGCTTCGTCGCGTCGATCAAGCTCGAGGACAGCATGTTCATGTGGAAGTCGGAGATCGAGGTCCAGGTGATGGTGTCGCTGGCCTCGCTGGTCGGCGAGCGGATGTTCTTCGACGGTGACAACACGGTCGGCGTCGGTGGCGACCTGCAGAGCGCCACCTACCTCGCAGCCCGGTACATCTCCGGCGCGGCCATCGGGAACACCATCTCGTCGTGGATGTCCCTCGACAACGTCATCCCGGTCAACCGGATCGCGGTCGACGGCGACCGCCCGTTCGGCGAGCAGGTCGAGGCGAAGCTGCAGGAGCTGTACCGGCGCACCGAGGAAGTGCTGGAGGCCAACCGGCACGAGGTGCTCGCCCTCACCCACGCACTGGAGACGCACAAGACCATCTGGGGGGAGGACGTCGAGGCCATCATGGAGAGCAAGGAGGGCCCGACCCTCGATGGCCGGCGCTACCACGAGTCGGAGTTCCTGGGCGTCGCCGAGCAGTACCACGACGAGCAGCTGAGCGACCATCGCGGTCGGATCGGGAGCAAGCCGCACAACCGGCCCGGGCTTGGCCGGGTCGCCGCCACCGCCCCCGAGTCGACGGCGTCCACGAAGGCCGTCACCGAGACCGACTGAGTTTATGGTCCGCCATGAACACTCTTCTGTCCGAGTCACCCGCAACGCCCAGGCCCGCCACGGGCTGGTGCTCAGGTGGACGGCTCCACCGCCGCCGTCGCCGAAGCCGCCTTCGACGGTGTCGCCTGGAGCCGGCGCAGGGAGGCCAGGCCGATCAGGGCCGCCGCGGCGGCGGCGATGCCAGCTAGCGCGAGCCCGGCGCGGGCGCCGAAGGCCTGCGCGACGGCGCCGGCGATCGGGCCGCCGAGCGGCGTCGTGCCGAGGAACGCCATCGACCACAGCGCCATCACCCGGCCGCGCATCCGCGGGTCGGCGGACAGCTGCACGGTCGCGTTGCCGGTCGCGATGAAGGCCACGCTGGCCGCTCCCGTGACGACGAGGGCGGCGACCGCGACCGCGAGTGACGGCGCGGCGGCCGACGCCAGCAGCAGGGCGCCGAAGACACCGGCGATGACGACGAGCGTGCGCACCCCCGTAAGCCTGCGCCGGGCCACCAGCAGGCCGCCGACGACGGCACCGGCGCCCATCGCGCCGGTGAGCAGGCTGTACGTCGCGGCCGTGCCGTGGAAGGTCTCCCGGGCCACGAGCGGCAGCGTCACCTGAAACTCGTAGGCCAGCGTGCCCGTCAGCACCATCATGGTCAGCGGGATCCGAATGCCAGGGGTGCGTACCGCGTAGTGGAAGCCCTCCCGGATCTGGCCGGGTGCCCGCGGCACGGGCGGGCGCGGGCGCAGCGCCGAGCGGTCCAGCCGGGCAAGCGCCACCAGCACCGCCGCGAACGACAGCGCGTTCAGCAGGAAGCACGTCCCCGTGCCCACCAGGGTGATGGTCGCGCCCGCGATGGCGGGGCCCACCACCCGGGCGGCGTTCATGGTCACCGAGTTGAGCGTGACCGCGTTCGGCAACGTGTCCGGGCCGACCATCTCCTGCACGAAACTCTGCCTCGCCGGGTTGTCGACCGCCTGCGTGAGGCCGAGACAGAGGGCGAAGACGACCACCATCCACAGCGTCACCACGTCGGTGATGACGAGCACTCCGAGAATGGCCGCCAGCATCGCCTGGAGGGTGGCCGTGCAGCCGAGCAGCCGGCGCGTGTCGGCGCGGTCGGCGACCAGGCCGCCGTAGGCGCCGAACACGAGCACCGGCAGGAACTGCGCGGCGGTGACGATGCCGAGCAGGGTGCCGCTTGCGCCGAGCGAGAGCACCAGCCAGCCCAGCGCGATGGTCTGCATCCAGGTGCCGCACATCGAGATGATCTGGCCGGTGATGAACCGGCGGTAGTTCGGTACCCGCAGCGCGGCGAACGTCCCGCCGACATGGCGGGTCCGCCGGTCCGTCGTTGGCGCGCCGGTGGTCAGTGGGGCGGAGGGTTCCGGGGTGGCGGAGGGTTCCGGGGTGGCGGCGGGCTTCGGGACGGCGGAGGTCGCTGGGACGGCGGAGGTCGCTGGGACGGCGGCGGGCTCCGGGGTGGCGGCCGGCGGGACCGGCAGGTGCCGGCGGACCTCGACGGCGGGTCCGTCGGCAGGCGGATGCGCCTGCGGCCCACCGCCCGTTTCCGGCGGCGTCGCCACCACCTCGCGTTCTGGTCCGCGCGTGAACATCGAAACACCTCCACCGTGGCGAACGCGGCGGAGCAAGTCGTTATTTCACGACAGGTAAATATCTGATCGATCGATCGGGCGGGTCGGTCACGGGGCGCCGCCGCTTGGCGCCGCATGGCGTCGAGAGGGATGGCGGTTGGCTGTTCGATGACATAACATACGAACATACGTTCGAACTTCGACCGTGCTCCCCAGCCGTCGGACACCCCACGCGACATGGCGGGCCGCTGGTGCTTCTCCACGCCGGCGGCTGACTAGCCGTGCCCGGTTCGGGGCGCCGTCGGCGGGCGGCATCCGGCGCAGACGCGGGCGGGTGCCGACGGCCGCTGGCCCGTGAGCGCCGCCGCTCGACAGAGGGGGTGCATGGTGACCGGAGTCCCCGACGACCACGCAGGGGCAGACGAGCCCCAGGTTCCGGACGCGGCCGGCGCCCTTGGTGTGCCCGGCGGTTCCACGAGGCCCGAACCTGCCGGGCCCACGCCGCCGCCGGTCGCTGGCGGCGGCCGCGCGCAGCCGACAGCTGGTGGTTCCGCCGGCGACGCGCCGGTCGATCCCGCGCGGCTCTCCGACGTCGAGCTGGCCATGGCACTGGTCGACGGACGGGTGAGGGTCGACGCGACCACCGCTCGCTGGGTCCTGCTGCTCGGCGAGTTCGACCGTCGCTCGCTCTGGCTCGCCGACGGCGCGGTCTCACCCGCCGCCTGGCTGCGCCGGGAATGCCGGATCAACGCGCCGACGTCGACCCACCTGCTGACGGTCGCCCGGGCGTTGCGGGAACTCCCGGCCACCCGGGAGGCCTTCACCGCCGGCGCGATCAGCTTCGAGCATGTCCGGGCGATCGCTCCCGCCCTCGGTGGCAGCGGCGGTTCCGCCGGCGATCGCAGACCCGACCCGCGGGGATCAGGCCGCCTCGACCTGGCCAGACGCGCCGACCCCATCTTCGCCCGCGCCGCAGCCTGGATGACCCCGCGCCAGGTAGCCCGCGTAGTCAGCACCTGGATCGACATAGCGGACACGTAATTTTCTGGTCCGCTCCGTCCGGGCGCCGCGCAGCGAGTACGGGGCCGTCGGGCCGTGCCCGGACGGAGCGAACCAATTACACCCGGACGGAGCGAACCAATTACAGAGGAATGTTGCCGTGGACGTTCTTGTCCGGGCGGCCGGCGGCCAACGCGTCGGCTATCGCCGACGCGACGGCGCCGCGGGTGTCGATCGGTGAGACCATCGCGTCGACCACGCCGAGCTCGATCGCCTTCTCGACGCCGCCGACGGTGACGGCGTGCTCCTCGGCCAGCTCCTTGATGACCTCGGGCTGGCGCTGCGCAGGCACGGCGGCGATCGTCCGCCGGTGAATGATCTTTACCGCGGCCTCGTGGCCCATGACCGCGACCTCCGCCGTCGGCCACGCGAAGACGGCGGTGGCGCCGAGCGATGCGGAGTTCATCGCGATGTAGGCACCGCCGTAGGCCTTGCGGGTCATCACCGTCACCCGCGGCACGGTGGCCTCGGCGAACGCGTAGAGCAGCTTGGCGCCGCGGCGAACGACACCCTCCCATTCCTGGCCGACGCCGGGCAGGTAGCCGGGCGTGTCCACCAGGACGACCAGCGGCACGCCGAACGAGTCGCACAGCCGGACGAAGCGGGCAGCCTTCTCCGCCGACAGCGAGTCGAGGCAGCCGCCCCGGCGCAGCGGGTTGTTCGCGATCACGCCGACGGTCCGGCCGCCGAGCCGGCCGAGGGCGGTCACGATGTTGCGCGCCCACTTGGGGTGGATCTCGACGAAGCCGTCGTCGAGCAGGCCGCCGACCAGCGGCCGGACATCGTAGGCACGCCGGGGCGACTCGGGCAGGAAGTCGGCGAGCTCGCGCGGCTCGACCTCGTTGATGTCGCCCTGGTCGGATAGCAGGGAGGCGATGTGGCGGGTGGTCGCGAACGCCTGGTCGTCGGACTCGCAGCTCATGTGGACGACGCCGCTCTTCGTGGAGTGCGTGTCCGGGCCACCGAGGCTGTCGGCGGTGCAGTCCTCGCCGGTCACCGACCGGACCACGTCGGGGCCGGTGACGAAGACCTTCGCGTCCGGGCCCATGATCACAAGGTCGGTCAGGGCGGGGCCGTAGGCGGCGCCGCCGGCGGCCGCACCCAGCACCAGTGAGATCTGCGGGATCCGCCCCGAGGCCCGCACGATCGCGGAGAACACCCGGCCCATGCCGTCCAGCGAGGAGACACCCTCCTGCAGCCGAGCGCCGCCCGAGTGCCAGATGCCGACCACCGGCACGGTCATGCGGGCGGCGGACTCGATCGCGTGGACGATGCGCGCGCAGCCGTCCCGGCCCATCGCACCGCCCTGCACCGTCGCGTCCGTAGCGAAGGCGACCACCTCGTTGCCGTCGACCAGTCCCTGACCGGCGACGACGCCCGAGCGGTCCGGCGCGGCGAACAGGGTGAGGGTGCCGTCGTCGAAGAAACGCTGCAACCGGGCGACGGGGGTACGGGGGTCGACGAGTTCCATCGTGGACAGACTCACCGGATATCTCCTTGGTGGGCGGCCATCAGCCTGCTCCTGTGCGGCCGGCCGCGGGGCGGCGGGCCGTGTTGCACATCTGATTGGTACGTAGGGCGTGACTGACGCACTGACCTGGCGCGGGCAGCGCCCTGCTTAGTGCGTCGGCGGCAGCGCGCGGGCGGTACGGGGTCACCGTCCGTCCGTCGAGGCATCGGCGCCATCGGCACCGCCACGTACACGGAGGCGGTCGCCGGGCACCCGTTCCGTAAACGGGGACCCGGCGCGACACCGCCGTGTCCTTCCGGGGCCGGCGTCTGGTTGCCGTCACCCGGCGTCGCTACCGCCGGTCTCGGGGCGGGCTGGTGGCCCGCCCCGTCCCAACGTCATGCAGGCGTGAACGCGAGGCAGACATCGTGCCCGCCGAACCCGAACGAGTTCGACAGCGCCGCGCCCGATGAGATGTTGCGATTGTCGATCCGCACCACGTCCAGCTCGATCTCGTCGTCGAGAGCATCGAGGTTGCGGGTCGCCGGGACGATGCGCTCGCGCATCGCCAGGACAGTGGCCACGGCTTCGACGGCGCCGGCCGCGCCGAGCAGGTGCCCGGTCATCGACTTCGTCGCCGTCACCGCGACGGCATCCACCACCGAGCCCAGGGCCGTCCGCAGCGCCTTGGCTTCGGAGATGTCACCTACCGGCGTCGAGGTCGCGTGCGCGTTGACGTGCACGACGTCGGCCGCTGTCAGCTCGCCGGTCTCCAGCGCCTCCTGGATGGCCCGGGCGGCGCCGGCCCCGGTCGGCTCGGAAGCCGCGACGTGGTATGCGTCCGCGCTGATCCCCGCGCCGGCGAGGTAACCGTAGATGCGCGCGCCGCGGGCCTTCGCGTATTCCTCGGCCTCGAGCACCAGCACCCCGGCGCCCTCGCCGAGCACGAACCCGTCCCGCGCCTTGTCGAACGGCCGCGAGGCCAGCGTCGGGTCGTCGGTCCGCCGCGACAGCGCCTGCATCTGTGAGAACCCGGCGATCGGCAGCGGATGGATCGCCGCCTCCGTGCCGCCGGCGATGATGACGTCCGCCCGGCCGAACCTGATCTGGTCGTAGGCAAGGGCGATCGCCTCGGTGCCCGACGCGCAGGCGCTGACCGGAGCGCGTACGCCGCCCTTCGCGCCGAACGCGAGGCCGACCGTCGCGGCGGGCCCGTTCGGCATCAGCATCGGGACGACGTGGGGGGTCACCTTGCGGTAGCCCTGCTCGCGCAGCACGTCGTGCTGGGAGAGCAGGGTGAGCACGCCGCCGATGCCGGAGCCGACGCAGGACATCAGCCGCAGCGGGTCCACCTCGGGCGAGCCCGCGTCGGCCCACGCCTCACGGGACGCGACCAGGGCCATCTGCTGGGTCCGGTCGAGCTTGCGGGCCTCGACGCGGCCGAGCGGCGGCTCGACCGCGAGCGTGGCGGCGATGTGGACCGGCACGGTCTCGACCCAGTCCTCCGTGAGCAGGCGCACGCCGGATCGACCGGCGAGCAGCCCCTCCCACGTGGACGCCACATCGCCCCCGAGCGGAGTGGTCGCCCCGAGGCCGGTGACGACGACCCGCCTAGGGGATCGGGTCACGCCGCGACACCCGCCCGCTGGATGTAGGAGACCGCGTCACCGACGGTCTTGAGGGTCTTCACGTCGTCGTCCGGGATCTTGACGCCGAACTTCTCCTCGGCGGCGACGACGACCTCGACCATCGACAGCGAGTCGACGTCCAGGTCATCGATGAAGGTCTTCTCGGGAGTGACGTCGGCCGGCTCGACACCGGCGACCTCCTCGAGGATCTCGGCGAGACCGGCGAGGACATCAGTCTGGGACATCTGGGGCCTTTCTTTGTCAGGAAGGGATCTCAGGTTCAGGTGGTGACAGTCACCCGGCGGTGGGCCGGCAGGCGGGCCATGTCCCGGTGAGCCGTCCGACGGGTGGCGAGCAGGCTACGGCTCCTCGACGCCAAAGGATCCAGGGGGTCTTTCCTCGGGCGGTCATCCGGGCGGAGCCAACGTCAGGCAGCGGGCGGGACTGTCCCGCCCACGCCGACGGCGTCGTCAGGGGCATCGGATGACCTGGCCACAGTAGGTCAAGCCGGCGCCGAAGCCGAACAGGAGCACCGGATCGCCGCGTCGCAGCTCACCCGCGTCGAGCATCCGGGACAGCGCTAGAGGCACGCTCGCGGCCGACGTGTTCCCGGAGTCGACGACGTCGCGGGCGACGACCGCGCCCGTCGCTCCCAGGCCGTTCACCAGCGCCTCGACGATACGCAGGTTGGCCTGGTGCGGAATGACGCCGGCGAGCTCCTCCGGGGCGATGCCGGCCCGCTCGCAGATCTTGCGCAGCGCCGGGACCAGCGTGATCGCCCAGCGGAAGACCGCCTGGCCCTCCATGCGGAACAGGTTGTCGCCGAAGCCTGGCACCTTGATCGCGTCAGGGCGTGAGCCGTCGTGTCCCCAGACCGCGGGTCCGATCTCGTCGCGCTCGCCCGGCCCGACCACCGCGGCCCCGGCGCCGTCGGCGAGCAGGATGCACGTCGAGCGGTCGTCCCAGTCCGTGTAGTCGGAGAGCTTCTCGGTGCCGACGACCAGCACGTGCCGGGCGCTGCCCGCGCGCACGGTGTCCGCCGCCTGGGAGAGCGCATAGCAGAAGCCCGCGCAGCCGGCGTTGAGGTCGAACGTGCCGGCCGTGTTCACTCCGATGCGGTGCGCGATCTGCGGCGCGGCACCGGGGATCTGGGACGGGCTCGTGCAGGTGGCCGTGATGACGAGGTCGATGTCGTCCGCGACCACGCCGGCGGCGGCGAGCGCCTTCTCGGCGGCGGCGGCGCCCATCATGACGGTCGTCTCGTCGGCGTCGGCGATCCGGCGGGTGGCGATGCCCGTCCGGGTGCGGATCCACTCGTCGGATGTCTCGACCCGCTGGGCGAGGTCGTCGTTGGTGACCAGCCGGACCGGGCGGTACGTGCCCAGGCCAAGGACGCGAGCCGCGGTGCTCATCGGGCCTCCACGATGTGGGTGCTGGCCGGGTCCGGCTCACCGGCGGGTGCGGGAATCGTGACCGTCGCCTCGGCCAGGTGCGCGGCGATCAGCTCGCGCGCCGCCGGCAGGTCGTCGGGGCTTTTCACTGCCATGATCTTCACACCGGGCAGCTCCCGGCGCGCGATGCCCGCGAGCGTGCCGGCCGGCGGCAGCTCGATGACGGCCTTGACGCCGAGCTCACGCAGCGTCGCCATGCACAGGTCCCAGCGAACAGGTGAGGCGACCTGGCTGACGAGCCTGGCGACCACCTCCTGGCCGTCGGTGACAACCGCGCCATCCGCGTTGGACACCTGTCCGACGCGTGGAGAGCCGGCGCGGATGCCGGGGGCGACCTCGGCGAGTGCGTCCCGACCGGACGCCATGTAGTGGGTGTGGAAGGCGCCGGCGACGGCCAGCGGGCGCACGCGGACGCCAGCCGGCGGCTCGGCGGCGAGCTTCGCCAGCGCGTCGAGGTCACCGGCGGCGACGATCTGGCCGGCGCCGTTGCGGTTCGCCGGGGTCAGGCCCAGGCCCTCCAGGTGAGCGGCGACCTGGTCTGGGTCGCCACCGAGCAGGGCGGACATTCCGGTCGGGGTGCGGGCGGACGCCTCGGCCATCGCCCGGCCGCGCAACGCCACCAGCGTCAGCGCGGCCTCGACGGTGAGTGTGCCGGCGATCGCCGCCGCGGTGATCTCGCCGACGCTGTGGCCGGCCACGAGCCATCTTGGCGTCGACCCGTCGCCTGGGCCGGGCAGGCCAAGCTGGTCGGCCGCGACCAGGCCGGCGGCGACGATCAGCGGCTGGGCGACCGCCGTGTCCTTGATGGTTTCCGCCGTGGCCTCGGTCCCGAGCTCGACCAGGTCGACGCCGGCCGCCGCGGCGAACCAGCGCAGGCGCGCCGCGGCACCCGGTAGTTCGAGCCATGCGCGGAGCATGCCTGGGGTCTGGGCGCCCTGGCCTGGCGCGAGGATGGCGAGCACGTAACTACCTAACCCTTCGCGGACGTCGGCTGTCGCTGGCGGCCACTCACCGATGTGCCGACGGCTCGTTGTAGCAGTCCTACAAAACGCTGAGCCGGCTCGGGTGCTTTAGCCGCCTCGCTGTAACTAGGCCGTCGATCGTGTGACAGGCCCGTTAAGTCGGGCGTTGTGAGCGTTGTCGCAGCGCCTGTGAGCCGGGCGACGGCCATGTTCGCACCTTGCCGTCTGTAGGTCGTCCACGACACGGCGAGGTCCTTCGCCCTACAAGCCCGCCACGCTGCGCCGACGGCCGGCCCCAGACGCGCTTCGGCGGACTATCCCTCGAGACGGCCGAGGAGGAGGGCTATGTGCAACGTGAACCGTTGGCGGTGGTCGGCCGTGTCGAGGCCGCAGATCTCCGAGGCCTTGCGCAGGCGGTAACGCACCGTGTTGGGGTGCAGGTAGAGAGCCTTGGCGGTCGCCTCCAGCGAGGCGCCGAAGTCCAGGTAGGTTCCCGCGGTCTCCAGGAGCGGCGCGCCGGCGTCCCGCAACGGCAGGTAGATCTCCTCGATGAGCACCCGCCGCGCGCGCTCGTCGCCGGCGAGCGCCCGCTCGGGCAGCAACGCCCGCGCCGTCACCGGTCGCGGCGCGGCCGGCCAGGCGGCGACGACGTCGGCCGCGGCGATCGCAGCCCGCGCGGACTCGGCGGCGCCGTCGAGGTCCGCGGCGACCGGACCGACGACCACCGGCCCGGGACCACACGCCGACATCAGCGCCCGGGCGGCTTCGAGGACCGACTCGACGCCGCCCGTGCCGTGCGCTGCCGGCGGCCGGCCGGGCCGGTTCGGATCGCCGGTCGCCGTCGCCACGGCCCGCGCCGCGGCCTCGCGGGGCACCGCCGTTCCATCCGCGCCCCGCGCCCCGGCCGCCGGGCCGCAGGACGCGGCGTCGCCGGCGCCGGCGCCGGCGCCGGCGCCGGCCGTACCGACAGCCCCGGCCGGCGTGGCGTCGTTGCCGTTCTCCTCCAGCCGGAACCGGCCGCCGACGATCAACACCAGCCGCTGGTTGTGGACTCCGGTGAGTACCTCCAGGCCGGCGGCGCGCGCCAGCCGGTGGACCTCGTCGATGACAGCCTCCGGAGCCTGCGGCGGTGCGGCGCCGACGACGACGGTGACCGCCGGCGGGTTGCGCCAGCCGACTGCCGCGGCCCGTGACGACAGCGCCCGGTCCTGGTCGCCACGCATGACGTGGTCCACGACCAGCGCCTCGAGCCGGGCGTCCCAGGCGCCGCGCTCCTCGGCGACGCGCGCGTAGACGACCGCGCCGGCGAAAGCGATGTCGCGCGAGTAGCGCAGCACGTCAGCCAGCACCCGCTGCTCGTGCTCCGGCTCGACGATGTTCGGCACCTCCGCCTCGATCGTCTCGACGGCCACCCGGACCAGGTCGACGAGCCGCCGGAAGGTCACCGCCCTGACCAGCTCGCGCGGCGCGACCCGGAACACGTCGCTGGACAGCTCGCGGGCGTGCTCCGGCCGCTTGCACCACTCGACGAACGAGGCGATGCCCGCCTGGACCACGAGCTGGATGTCGGCGCGGTGCCGGGCCGACAGCCCTGGATACCAGGGCAGCAGCTCGGCCATTCTGGCCGCCGCCTTGTTCGCGAGCAGGCCGCTGGCCCGCTCGATACGCCGCACGACGGCGTCGTTCGTCGCCGGATCGGTATCGGTACGCGTGCCGCCGGCCCGGCCCGCGTTCCCGTCACCCGTGCGCTCACCACCGCGCGCTGCGGGCGCGGTGGCCGCGCCGCCCGCGCTCGCTCGCGGCCCGCCGGTAACAGCGGCGTCGTCCTCCGGCTCGGCGGTGTCCCGTGGCCGGGTCCGCGTCGTCTCGGCCGGTCGCGTCGCCGTCGCCTGAGGGGGAACGCCGGTCGGTGCGGGCTTCGGCGGCTGAGACGGCGAACCTGCCTGCCCAGCGGCCGAGCCCTGCCGAGAGACTCGGCCGGCAGCCGACGGAGGTTCGACCGGAGGCGGTGTCACGGCGACCAGCATGCCTCACGAAGGCGCGACGATCTCTACTTGCTCACGTGCCGGCCCTGCCTAGGCCGCGCGGCCGAGATCGCGGACCGCGTTGGATGACCGCGTTGGATGACCGCGGCGGCGGACCGCGGCGGCGGACCGCGGCGGCGGACCGCGGCGGCGGACCGCGGCGGCCGGGCGGCGACCGGCTGGCCCGAGATGCCGGACAAGGCGGTGGGCGCCCGGCAACAATGAGTCGATGCCCCGACCGAGACTGCCGCGCGCCACCGTCGTCGTGGCGGGCCTGGTCGGCTCCCTCACCGGCCTGCTCGGCGGGTGCTCGCAGTTCCTGCCGATGAAGTCCGAGGGCCTGATCCCGGCCGACCTGATCCCGGTCTTCCGGGAGGCCGCGGCGACCTACGGCCTGCTGTCGGCGGCGCAGCTCGCCGCGCAGGCCCGGGTGGAGAGCCGGTTCGACTCGTCGGTGGTCTCCCGGGCCGGCGCCGTGGGCATGATGCAGTTCCTGCCCAGAACCTGGGCAGAGTTCGGCCTCGACGGCGACGGCGACGGCGTCGCCGACCCGCTCAACCCGCTGGACGCCATCCCGTCGGCCGCCCACTACGAGCAGCACCTCGCCCAGCTTGTCGCCGATCTGCCCGGTGACGAGGTCTCCCTGGTCCTGGCCGCCTACAACGCCGGCCCCACCGCCGTGCGCACTGCCGGCGGCGTCCCCGACTACGCCGAGACCAGGTCCTACATCGCGAAGGTCAATTCATGGGCCGAGGCCTACGCCTCGGAGATCTGAACCACGGCGTCGTACCCGGAGGAGGTGAACGGGCCGCCCACGAGCGCGAGGTCGGGGGAGCGGGGGTCCGGCTCGCCGAACTGGGCGCTGTGGCACGCCGGCGCGGGCCGGCGGTGGCTGGCGCGCGGGCGCCCTGGGACGCTGGGGCCACGTGGTTCCGTGCGGCGGAAGGACTAGCGATGGCCAGCAGCGCCGATGTGCTTGTGGACGCCTTTGGACGGATCCGCGAGGCGGTCCAGGCGGCGGTGGACGGGCTGTCCGCCGAGCAGCTCAACCACCGGCTCGCGGGCCAGGCCAATTCCGTCACGTGGCTGGTCTGGCACCTGGCGCGGGTACAGGACGACCATGTCGCCGGCGTCGCCGGTACCGAGCAGGTGTGGACGTCGGCAGGCTGGTACGAGCGTTTCGGCCTCCCGCTCCCGGCGGCGTCCCACGGCTACGGGCACACGTCGGCCCAGGTCGACGCCGTACGGGTCGCTGACCCGGCGCTGCTCACGGGCTACTACGACGCCGTCCACGCCTCGACGCTGCGGTTCGTCAGCACGGTCGCCGACGCCGACCTCGACCGCGTCGTCGACACCAGCTGGGACCCACCGGTGACGCTTGGTGTCCGCCTCGTCAGCGTGATCGCCGACGACCTCCAACACGCCGGCCAGGCCGCCATCCTCCGCGGCCTGCTGCTCGCCGGCGCCACGGATGGTGGTTTGCCGGTTTCGGCGAGACGGGACTAGGTTGCGGCCATGACCGAGACCTCGGGCGCCGCCCGGCTCAGCGTCGGCGACCTGGCTCCCGACTTCACCCTCCCGGATGCGGACGGCAAGCAGGTGTCGCTGGCGTCCTTCCGCGGCCGGCGGGTGATCGTCTACTTCTACCCGGCCGCGAGCACGCCCGGCTGCACCAAGCAGGCCTGCGACTTCCGTGACAGCCTGGCCGAGCTCAACGACGCGGGCCTCGACGTTCTCGGAATCTCGCCCGACAAACCGGCGAAGCTGGTCAAGTTCCGCGACAACGAAGGCCTCACGTTCCCGCTGTTGTCCGACCCGGACCGCGCGGTGCTCGGCGCTTATGGCGCCTTCGGCGAGAAGACGTTGTATGGGAAGAAGACGGTCGGTGTGATCCGCTCGACGTTCGTCGTCGACGCGGACGGCAAGATCGAGAAGGCCCTCTACAACGTCAAGGCCACCGGGCACGTCGCCAAACTCATCCGCGACCTCGGCCTCGCCGCCGCTTAGGGCCGTTCCGTAGCTGGACGCCCCTCGCCGCGCTTCCCCGCCCACGGCCGAAGGTCACCGGATCTGTGCCCGGATCCGAGCTGCGAGCCGTCGCCAGCTCGGATCCGGGTGCAGTCCCGGCGATCAGGTTCGCGACGCCGTGCGCTAGGCGGCCGGGGACCGGAGAACGTCGCCGAACAGCTCGGCAGCGCGCTCCCAGTGCCGCTCGGCGGCGGCCTCGTCGTACGGAGGGAGATCCTTCACGGCGAAGCCGTGCGCCGCGCCGGGATAAAGCTCCAGGCGGTAGTCGACCTTCGCCGCGTCCAGCGCGGCCGAGAGGCGGGCCTGGTCCTCCGGCGTGCAGGAGCCGTCGTTGTCCGCGACGCCGAAGTACAGCCGGGCGCGCACGTCGCCGGCCCGATGGTGCGGGCTTTCGGGGTCGTCGTCGACGGCGAGCCGGCCGCCGTGGAAGGACGCGGCCGCCGCGACCTGGCCCGGGTGCGCGCCGGCGGCGGCGAACGCGAGCCGGCCTCCCATGCAGTAGCCGATGGTGCCGACCTGCTCGCCTTTGGCGACCGGTACCTCGTCGAGCGCGGCCAGCAGCGCGCCGGTGTCGTGCATCACGGCCGTCGCGTTCGCTTTCTGCATGACGGCGGACAGGCTTGCGCGGATCTCGGGGTCGGAGAAGGCGGTCGCCCCGTCGAACGGCCCGGCGTCGGGCGTCCGGTAGAAGACGTTGGGCAGGGCGACGGCGTATCCGAGGGCGGCGAGCCGGTCGGCCATGTCGTGCGACACCGGCCGTACGCCGAAGGCGTCCGTGTACATGATCACGGTCGGCAGTGACTCCGCGTCTTGCGGCGAGTGGCCGGGCGGGAGATGCAGATAGACATCCATGACGCCGTCATCGGTGCGTACATCGATCTTGGACACGGTCACTGGGGACTCCCTGGAGTCGTCTCGCATGACCGTCGTGGTGCGTGAGGCGAGTACTCGCGCCCGCGACGGCCGAGTAAGGATGGCCGGGCCGTGGCCGGCACGCGGGCGACCAGCGTCGGACCCTGACCAGCTGGCTCGGGACCCGGCCGGCGAGTCTCGCCGGCCGAGCCCGCACGTCGACGAGCCAGGCATCGCAGGGCGCGGCGCCGCCGACAGCCGGCGCGGCCACGGCACAGCATCCCCTATCCGCCCGCCACCGGCTCCAGACCGCTGGCCTGCTCCTGGGCTGGGGCGGCCCAGCGTTACTCGCCACCTACCGATCGTCGTGACCCTCAGCGGGAATAGTCAGCCGGCCGCGTTGACGGCGGCCTTGAAAGCGTCGGGGACGAGCTGGTCGGAGGAGAGCGTCTTGCCGTTGACCTTGATGGTGGGGGTGCCCGTCACGCCGCGCTTGGAGGCGTTGTCCTCGACCTGGGCGACATAGCCGTCGTACCTGCCCGAGCGGACCGCGCTGGTGAAGTCCGCGGACGTGAGCCCGGCCTGGGCGCCGAGCTCGATCAGCCGGTCGTTCGTGAAGGCGCCGGAGTTCTCCGTCTTGCCCTGGTTGGCGAACAGCACGTCGTGGAGGTCCTTGAACTTGCCCTCCTGCGCGGCCGCGGCACCGGCGTTGGCGGCGCGCACCGAGTCGGGCCCGATGAACGACATCATGTGGTACACGGCCTTGATCTTGCCGTCGTCGATCAGCTGCTGGACGGTGGGCCCGGTCGTGGTCTCGAACTCCTTACAGATCGGGCACTGGAAGTCCTCGTAGATCTCGACCGTGACCGGGGCGTCCGCCTTTCCGACGACGATGCCGTTGTCGGGACCGGTCGCGGTCGCCGGGATGACGACGGGCTTGTGGTCTTGGCGCGAGTTCTGCACCAGGATGCCGACGACCGCGGCGACGATGATCACGCCGAGCACCGAGGCAAGCACGATCATCCGCCTGCGCCGCCGTTCCCGCGCCTGCGCCGCTTCCCGCGCCGCCGCAGCCCGCTGCTGGCGGGCCGCGGCGCGCGGGTCCCGCTCCGGTCGCCCGCCGCTCTGGCCCGTGGCCCCCCCTGCGCGCGGACGCCGACCACCGGTGCCGCCCGCCTGGCCCGCCCCGTCGCCCGGCCTGGATCCCGTGCCGTTGCTCATCGGTCGCGCCTCATCCGTCGTCCCGCCCTATCTCCTGTCGGGTCGCGGCCCGGCGGGCCTTGACCGGCCGCTGTCGGTTTGCCTCTCCGTTTGCCTTTCCGCGCGCCGGGAGGTGCCCTGCCCCCTCGGGGGGTCGCCGCCGTCGCGTGCGCCGCCCCGCGCACCGTCGTGGCGACCCGTGCCCGTGTCCACGTGGGTGTCCGTTTCCGTGTCTTCGCCCCGGATCTCGTCGTCGCCCCAGGCTTCGTCGTCTCCGCTGTCGTCATCCCCGCTGTCGTCGTCCCAGCCGTCGTCGTCCCAGGTCTCGCCCGCACGTGCGGGCCGCCGCCCGGCGGGTGGCCCGTCCAGCAGGCGGTCCAGCGCCAGGTACCCAGAAGGCCAGCGGGCGAGCAGGCCGCTGGCGACCAGGAGCAGGCTGTCCCGAACCAGCTCCGAGGTGTAGTGGGTAGGTGCGCCCTTCGCGAGGTCGCCACCGGAGGAGAAACAGCCGCACTCGATGCGCAGGCCCCGGGCCGCCGCCGCCGCGATCGCCGCGATGTAGGCGGCGAGTAGCAACGCGGACAGCAGCGCGCAGACGCGCACGGCAAGACCCAGAAGGAGCAGCACGCCGAGCGCGATCTCGACGAACGGCACGGCGTAGGCGACCGGGTGAACCAGGCTTTCCGGCAGGATGCGGAACGCGCGCACCGAGCGAACCATCCCGGCCGCGTCGCCGATCTTGAGCGCTCCGGCCACCAGCCACAGCACGGCGAGGCCCAGCCGCAGCAGCGTCGACACCACGCGTACCCACGGGCGTTCCCCGAAGGGCCGCCCGGGTGCCCCCGCCGGGGCCGCAGTGGGTGTTGGCGCGTGCGCGTGCGGGGATGTCACGGCGCCACCCCTCGGGCCGCCAGGACGGGAAGGTCATGGATGTAGTCGGTGATCTGGGTGCCCGGCGGGTAGCGCAGGGCGAGTCGCCCGTCCTGGCCGAACGCCAGCACATCCGGCGCGTGCGCCTGTTCGATTGCGCCGTCCGCTCGCCCGGATGGTTCCTGCACGTCGACGCCCAACGCCCGGGCCTGGGCCTGTACCTCGGTGAATGGGCCCGTCAGACCGTAGAACCCGAATCCGGGGTCGAAGTGATGCAGCCAGGCGGCGAGAACGGCCGGCGTGTCGCGTGCGGGGTCGATGCTGATGAACACGACCCGAATCCGCGCGCGCACCGCCGGATCGAGTCCACCCATCGCCTGCGCGAGGTCGGACATGGTGGCTGGGCACACGTCCGGGCAGTGGGTGTAGCCGAAGTACAACAACGTCACCATGCCGGCGGTGCGGGTGCGCAGGTCGAAGGGAAGTCCATCGGTCCCGGTCAGGGCAAGGGCCGGCTTTGGCAAGGCAGTCGCCGGACTGATCCCGTGCAGACCGTCGGAACGCTCCTCGCCGACCAGGGCCGCGCGCATTCCGGGTGTGTGGTCCGAGCACGCCGCCAGCCCGCCGAGCAACGTCACCAGCGCCACGAGCATGCCCGGCCACCCGGCCAGCTGCCTGCGGGGCGGCCGAGCCGCGCCCGGCCCTCCTCGGCGTGCCACGTGCCGCGACTCGTACCGCGGGTACCGCGAGTCGGCGCGCGCGTGTCGCGGGGCGTGGGGGGCGCGGGCTGGGCCGGAGGCGCTGGCCGGCGTGAGTGGGGTGACAACCATGATCCTCCGTGTTGAGAACATGACCCAGACCTGATGGCGCCGACGAGCGGCGACACGCCTGTGCTGTGGGGTCCGGAGCGCCGGCGGGGCGCTGTGGCGCTGTGGCGCGTGGGGGCGTGGGGGCGTGACCAGCCGTAACGGTAAACGAAGGATGGCGCCGCCGCGTTTCCGAAGACCGGAGCCGGTTTCCCGATCTAGGCGGGAGCAAAACGATCGGGATTTTTATCCTTTGTTTCAGTTCCCTGACGTTGCCAGGATCGCCCGACGCGCTTCTAGGCCCGCCCCGTGCCGATGTCGTGTCCGGTGACGTTCACTCGTCCGGACCGCCCGCGGTGCGCAGAAACGATCTTTTTAGATGTGGTTGGCGGTCGTTGTCCCAGGATCGCTACCGGTTCAGACCGGTCTCAACGGGTGTTTGGACTCGTCAAGTGCCACCAGGTCTGGCACCCTGAGCAGTGGACCCGTCGGCCGTTGACCGGCGGTAGGCCACGGGCTGTGTCAACCGGCAGCCGACGAGCACGACCGCGCTGGGTGGTTCGCGACGAATCACCGGCGGCGTGTGCCGTCAGGTCCGGAGCGTCGGTCGCGCGGCCGGATGGCTGTCGGCCGTGGGAGACGAGGGGTCAGATCGGTGCCACAGGACCCAGCGATCATTCAGCGCCAGATCGACGAGACCCGCGCCGAGCTGGCGGAGACCATCGACGCGATCGCCGACATCGTCAGCCCTCGCCGGGTCGCCGAACGCGCGAGCGAACAGGTACGGGCGAAGGTGGCCGAGCTGCGCGCCAGGGCCAGCCGCGACGGCGACCCGCTCGAGCTCGCCGCCGACAAATCGCCCGCGCAGGCCACCCCGGTGACGGCCGCGGCAGCCGGGCCGGCATCGGGCGGGCGATCGGTGCGTTGGGGCCGGGTCGCGCTCGCGGTCGGCGCCACGACGATGCTCGTGGTGGGTACCACGCGGCGCCGTCGGCGTCGTCGCGGCTGACGCCGGGCACACAGCCCGGATGAGCCAGGACACTCCCAGCCACGTGCCGGCCGGCCGCCTCGTCCTGATTCGTCACGGAGAGACCGAGTGGAGCCGGTCAGGGCGACACACCGGACGAACCGACGTAGCTCTCACGCAGGACGGCGAGCGGCAGGCGGCGGCGCTGCGCGCGGCGCTGCGCGGCTGCCGCTTCGTCCTTGTCGCCACCAGCCCCCGGACGCGCGCGGCCCGCACCGCGGACCTGGCGGGCCTGCGTCCGGCGTCCGGCATCGCCAGGCCGGCGCCGGACGTGGCGGATGTGGTGAACGTGGCGGACCTGGCGAACGCGACGGACCTGGCGAACGCGATGAACGCGACGGACCTGCCGAACGCGGCGAACGCCGGCGCGGCGGACGGCATGGACGAGCCCGGTCCGGTGGTCGCGGGCCGCGAGGTCTGGCCCGAGCTCGCCGAGTGGGACTACGGCGACCTAGAAGGCCTCACTACTACGCGGATCCGCGAGCGCCGGCCGGGCTGGACGATCTGGCACGGCCCGGTGCCCGGTGGCGAAGACGCCGCCGCGGTGGCCGCGCGCGCCGACGCCGTGCTCAGCCGCGCCGTGGCGCTGCTGCGCGACGGTGATGTGGCGCTCGTCGGCCACGGTCACTTCTCCCGGGTGCTGATCGCCCGCTGGCTGGGCCTCGGGCCGGCGCGCGGGGCGTCGTTCCTGCTGGAGCCGGCGAGCGTCTCGGTACTTGCCCACGAGCGGGAAACCCGGGTGCTCGGTCAGCTCAACCTGCGCCCGGCGCTGGAATCTCCGACCAGCGCCACCGCGCCGGCCATCCGCGCGCCGGCGGCCGCGACGTAGCCCGCTCCGTGATTCGGCGTCGTGCTACAGGTCTCCTCGCCGGCGAAGGGCTGTGAGGGCGATGACGCCGGGAACCACCGGCAGCCAGTAGCCGATCAGCCGGTAGACGAGCACCGCGGCCACCATCGCGGCCGCCGGGCCGCCGGCGGCGGTCAGGCCGATGGCCAGCGCCGGCTCGATCGCGCCGACGTTGCCAGCCGTCGGCGCGGCGCCGGCGACCGCCGAGCCGACCAGGTAGACCGCCGCGACCGAGAGCACCGAAACCTCGCCGCCAAACGCCCGTGAGCTGGCGGTCAGCGCGATCACCTGGGCGACCTTCGTTCCGGCGAGCGAGGTGGTCAGCACGGCGGTCCTGCCGGGGGAGTGGGTGAGCCCGCGCAGGTGCGCCAGGAAGACGGCAGCCGGCTCCCGGAGCCGGTCGCGCACGCGGCGCCGGGTGAGCACCAGGCCGAGCACCGCGACCACCGCCACGACTGCGATGCAGGCGGGCCCCAGCCCGAAGCCGGTGAGCGTGTCCCGCAGCGGCCCGACCAGGGAGCCGGTGATGCGCGAGTCGCCCAGCAGCACGGCGACGAGCGCGAGCGCGGCGAGGTGTACCAGGCCGCAGACCACCCGCAGCGACGCGATCGTGGCGAGGCCCGCCGACCGGGGGAGCCCACGGCGCTCGAGAAAGCGCAGGTTGACGGCGATCGCGCCAAGCCCGGCCGGAATGATCCGGTTCGCCGCCGCGGCGGCGCACTGCACGGAGGTGGATACCCGCACTCCCAGTGGAAGCCCGCTGCCAGCCCGCAGCGCGACGCCGTTCGTGACGTAGTAGAGCACCGCCCCGAACCCGCACAGGATGAGCCACGGCCAGGTCGGCGTGGGCACGTCGGCGAGCTGCTTCTCGACATCGGTGCGGAACCGGAAGGCGAGCACCGCCAGCGGTACGCCGAGGAGCAGGGCGAGAACCAGGGTGCGCCGCCGTGGCATCCGCAGCGCCGGCCGCAGCCGCGCCGACAGGTCGACGTCGCACGCGTCCAGAACCCGCGCCCGAGCGTTCCCCGGTGCGGTGAGCCGGCGTCGGCGTGAGTCCGGCAGGGTTACGCTGGCGCCCGTTCCGGCCAGCACCGGGCTGACCAGCGTGCCCGACGTGGCCAGGGCGGGACGGATCGGCGCGCTTGCGAGCATCGGGATCGTCGTGGCCCCGTGGAAGACCGGAATGGCGGCCGGCCCAGCCAACGCCGCGACGGCCGGCTGGCCGGGAAGCAGCCGAACCGTGAGCTGGCCGGTGAACGGAGCACGCGCCGGCCTGATAGGCCGGGCGGCCCGCGACCGCCTGGCTGATCGCCTGGCCGACCGCCCGGGTTCGTCTTCCGGCGCCCGGTCGCCCGCGGGCCACAGGGCACGCGGAAGGGATCTTCCGCGGTGTGCCTGGCCGGGGTTCCGGTCGGATCGCGAAGCTGGGGTTCCTGCCGGATCGACGGCTGGGCCACTCCCGGGCGCGCGAAGCCCGTCTGGGAGGTCGGCGATCGGGGACGCCGGCCGAGAGGACCGCTTGTCCCCGGGATCACTGGTTGCCGGCGGTCCCGTCGGCGGGGGACTTGCTGTCGCCCCCGTCGGTCCCTCTGCCAGCAGCGCCGGAGTCTCGATGACAGGCTCCCCTCGGCCAGGTAACGATGGAGTCGCGTAGGTCCGGATAGCAACCCGGTTCCGAGCCGCTCCGCCCATCTCATTGTGCGCACGGCCATGTGCGCTCAGCTATCCAGGTCGCCGGGGCGCCCGGATCCGTCGCCGCTCGCGGTGCGCCGGCGTGTCCGAGGTGCCGGTCACCCAGGCATATGCAGCGTCATTGTGGATGCGCTGTTCGACCGGCCGCCCCGTCCTTGGATGTCCGGCTGAGGGCGGACGGGAGAAGTATCGGTGCGGTTCGACCGGCGAGCGCCGCGCCGTCATAACCTACTGTGACATTGGGCCTCGGAGGTGCGCATACCCCACGGCCCTACCCGGGATGCCTGCGGCCGGCTAGATGACATCGATGCCGTCGAGGATTGGGTCGCGCCGGGACATCCACTCCGGGGTGACGTCGTCGGGCACGGGCGGTCCGAGGCGGCGAGCGGTCGGGTCGTTCGGCAGGCCGGTGGCGGGGTCGATGCTGTCGGCGTGGATCGACCGGTGCGGCGGTGGTGGTGCCGAGATCGACCGACTCTGGCCGCGGGGCGGGCCGGCCGACGGACGCAGCCGCGGGTCGATCGATCCTGGCAGGCCACCGCCGCCGACCCCGAAGGAGCCGGTCGGGCCACCTGCGCCTGGACTGGCTGGACCGCTCGGACCGGCAGGACCGGTGAGCCGGCCCGCCGAGTCGGCGGGATACCCGAGCTCACCTCGCCCCTGGTCGGGACGAGGGGGATAGAGGCCGGGCTGCTCCATCCGTCCCGGAGTCGGCTGGTTGGCCGGGCCGAACCCGGACCGCGCGGCGTCGGGGGCACCGAAGGAGGCCGGACCGCCGCCCTGGTAACCGGGCGGCCGGCCGGGTACCGGACGAGGGCCGGACTGGCCAGGGGGCGGCTGCTGGCCGGGGACCGCCGGGTGTCCCGCGGGGCCGGGCCCCACCGGGCCGGACGGCGGGATGCGGGACGAAGGCGGTCCGTCAGGGCGCAGCGGCATGCCCTGCTGGTGCCCGGGCACCTCACGACCGGTTTCCCGGATCGATGCCGTGAGCCCTGGAGGAACCCCGGGCCCGGCCGGCCCAGGCGGCGGCCCTGTCCGAGGCAGGGGCTGGTTCGGCCCGGACGGCCGCTGCATGGCTGGCTCCTGGCCCGGCGGCTGGGGACGAGGGTGCGGCCCGCCGACGACCGGCGCCTGGTAGCGCGGCCGCGCGCCGGTGGGCCGGCCGGACCCGGTCTGGTACGCGTCGCTGGCGGCGGCCGGGGCGACCGCGGTGCCTCCAGTCATGCCCGGAGGCGGCAGGATCGGGTGTGCGCCGGTCATTCCGGGCGGTGGGACTCCCAGGCCCGCAACTGTCGTCCCCGGCGGCGGGAAAGCCGGGTTGGCCCCGCCTACCTCGGGCGGCGGGAATGCCGGATAGCTCTCACCGGGGGGCGGTATGTGCGGTATCGGTCCCGTCGGCGGGGGCGGGGGCATTCCTCGGTCGGTCCCGTCGGCCCGCGCCGACGGGGTTGCTCCCGTGACCGCGGCGGGGTCGTTGCCGGATCGAGGGAACCTGGGGCTCCTGCCGGGCCCGCGATGTGGGTCCGAGAGCTCTGCCGGGGGCTCGGTGACCCTGGGGGCCTGCGGTGACGGCGGCGGCGGGGGCGCGGGCGGGCTGGTCGAGGGCAAGGACGCCGCTGCTGGGGCTGTCCGAGCGGACGCAGGGATGAGGACGCCCCGACCCGCCGTGGCCGCCACGGCGGCGGCATCCGGATGGGGAGCCGGCGGCTCGGGCAGCGTGCCCGGGAGGGAACGCCCATCGGGCACGACGGCAGGATGCCCGCCCGCGGCCTGTATCGGCGCGGGGGGGCGAGTGACCGGCCGGACGTGGGCGCCTGTCCCGGGAGGCGCGATCGACTGCGCCGCGATCGGCGGTGCCGTGATGGGTGGTGCCGTGATCGGCGGTGGCGTGATGGGCGGTCCCGTGATGGGCGGTGCCGTGACCGGTGGGTGCGCGCCGAGGCCTGAGCCCACAGCCGCGACTGCTCCGGTGACGGCGCCGATCGCGGCCCGAGGGCGCAGCGGCGAACCAGGCAGCGCGCGGGGCGCGGCGACCTCCTGGTCGGCCACGGGCAGCTCAGGGGGCAGACCGGTGACGGCCAGGACGGAAGCGCAGGGCCAGAGACGGTCGCAGCCGAGGCAGACGTCGAACTCGTTTGGCCGGTGGAGGTCGATGAGCGCGAGCAGAGAACGGATGTGCTCGATCGTGCGCGGCCCGGCGAGCACCGGGCCGCTCTTGATCATGTCAAGTTCCGAGCACAGCCGACCGTAGTAACGCTCGACGTCGGAAACGTCCTGATCCTCCATTATTGCCAAGCATGCACCATCGGGCCGTGCACCACGCGAGCGGTACCCGGCGAATGCGGATCGAGGCCATTCGTCGTCACACCAGCACGCGCGCACCTGACGGGCGGCTCTCGCCTATCCAGGCCCGACATGGGTGTCCACGCCTGATGGCGGTGGGCGAGTTTGGGTAATCGCGCCATGGGGGCGTCCAGGGCGGACGCGGTCGCCGGAGCGGACCGTCGTCTCACGCGCGCTCGGGCCGGACCTCATCGCCGCGGCGAACCTGGCGCATGAGGCCTTCCTGCAGCCGGGCGAACTCCTCGATGTACGGGCTGTCGGCCGGGTTGGCCCCGCCAGGCAGGTCCTTGCCGGGCTGGCCACGGTCGAACGCCGGCTCGAAACCGGCGTACGGCCCGCCGTTTGGCAGCCGGTCCGGCTGGCCACCGTCGAACGGCGGGTAGTGGCCGCCACCCTGGCCCGAAGGCACGCCGCGATCGGCCGGCGCCTCATATGCCGGGTAGTTCGGCATCCCGCTCGGCGGTGGCGGTGGCGGCGTGCTCGGCCGCTCGGGCGCGCCGTCGAACGACGGGTAGTGCGAGCCGCCGGCGGGCGCGGGCCTGTCCGCACCGCCCTCGTAGCCGAACGGCGTGGAGCCGTTGCTCGCCGGCGCCGGGCTGATCGACAGCGGCGCGGCGCGCAGCGACTCGGCACCCGCATCCTGCTCGACCGACAGGAAACCGTCTGTCTGCGGGAAGATCCGCGCCGACAGGCTGACCGACATCGGGTCGCTGCCGTAGGTGATCACATCGACCTGGTCGTCCGGGCCGATGCCGCCGTTGCGGGCGAGGTCGACGAATCGGAACAGATCTGCCCAGCGCAGGCCGTCGAGGTCCACACTGATTCGCAGTGCCATGCTGTGCCCCGTCCCGTGAGCAGTCGTCGTCGTGCCGACGGCCCGCCTGTGGCGCGACCGGCCGCCCGCGCCGGGCCGTCCAACCAGGCCCGTCGCCGCGGGAGCTTGCCCGCGCCCCGGTGTGGTCATGTCCAACTCCGGGTGATGGGCGGCAGCTTATACCCCGTTGGGTAGGCGTTCCTCGGCTGGGGAGCTTGACGACCCAGCCGCTGCCACGGACAGCGCTTCGACGACGCGTCCTGGCCGCCCGAGGGGATCTGGGCGGTACGCGGCGTCGGATATCTGGGCGCTAGGGGTAGTGTCGCGCGCGTGACAAGTGTTTCCGGTGGTGTCAATGGCATCGGCGGCACGGCCGGAGTCGATATTCGCACCGGTTCGCTGCCGATCAGGCTGCTGCATGATCGTGTTCTCGTCGAGCCGCGGGAGGACTCGATCGACCGGCGTTCGAAAGCCGGCATCGTGATCCCGGCCACGGCTCAGATGGGCAAGCGTCTGTCCTGGGCGGACGTGGTCGCTGTCGGGACCGCCGTGCGCACCATCCAGGTCGGCGACCGCGTGCTGTTCGATCCTGAGGACCGGGCTGAGGTGGAGCTCCACGGCTCGACCTACGTCCTCATGCGGGAGCGCGATGTCCATGCCGTGGCGGCCGAGCGCCTGGACGACGGCCTCACGGGCCTCTACCTCTAGGCGTTTACCTCTAGGTGTTCCCTGGTCGATCGGTGCCGCCGGAGCAGTTCGGTGCCGCCGGTAGTCCGGCGCTGCTGGTTTCAGGCTGTTGGCCTCGGGCTGGAGTGACGATCCGGGCGTCGAGGCGCCCACTCCCGTCTGCCTGTCCTCATGCCCTTTCTGGCTGAGCTCGTGCGCGGCGGAACTCGTGGGCGGGTTCCTGTCGGGATGGATGCCCTTTCGATCGCCTCGTCGAGTCCCTGCCCGATGGGCGACGGTCGACGGGGCGGCCGGCGGCGCGCGCGGTGTGGCCAGACAGACACCGACAAGGCCACCCGGTGATTGGCCCAGGGCTGGCCGCGGCCCGTATCCTTCGCACCGGCTTGATGATCGAGGCGGCACGATGGTCGGCGCCCGCGCTGCGGGCCTGGCCGGTGGAGCCGCCTCGTCGGACCCGCTCGGGCGGCGGTGGAGCGGGGAAATGTGGACATGCGGCAGTGGGACATCGCCGCGTCAATGGCATTGCGTATTGTGACCACCCGGTCCCGTTCGGGTATGAGGCCTGGCGGGTATCGGGGCTTTTGGTAGGCGATGTGGCCTATGAACCGGCCCGCCAAAGCCGGTGGTGGGATGCATGGGCATGCGGACGATGTCAGCCGTAGGTCCGGTGGTAGCCCGCCGGCCCGGTGGTCGGCGGGAAGGGATGGATCGGCCCGTTTCGCTGGCTCGCGGCCGGCAAGGCCGGTCCCTTGACGGAAAAGGAAGGAGAAACATGGCTCGCGACTTCGACGCCAGGCGTGGCGCTGATACGGACGATGACGATCTTCAGGAACAGAGTCTGGAGTCGTTGAAGGCGCAGCGCGTCGGCGCGGCGGCCGACCTGGGCGACGACATGGACGCCCTGGAGGCTGAACTCGACCTGCCGGACGCGGACCTGCGTGACGAGGAGCTGGCGCTGCGGGTGCTGCCGCGCCAGGCCGACGAGTTCACCTGCACAAGCTGCTTCCTCGTGCACCATCGCAGCCAGCTCGCCGACGTGCGTCGCACGGTCTGCGCTGACTGCGCCGCTTGACGCCGCTTGACGTCGCTTGATGCCGCTTGACGTCGCTTGATGCCGCTTGACGCGGCGCGGCATGGCGTGGTGCGACGCGGCGTCTCCTGAGACTTCGTCGAGGCCAGGCTCGCGGCGCCGGACTCGCTGGCGCCAGCGTCGTCGACCATCGGCGGCGGACCGACTCCCGTTGAGTCGGGTGTCGCGCTCTCGCGACAGAGAGTGACTCTCCGGCTACCGTACGGTGGGAGCTGGGGGGTGGTGGCGTGGCGGATGACGCACAGGGCGTGGGGCTCGTCCGCGGGAGGGACGTCGAGACCGGCCGCGCGCCGCGCGCCGACGACCACGACGGCGGCGGCGCGGCGGGCAGCCGGCCGCCGCTGCTGCGCAGCCAGCTTGCGCCGCCCGCGTTGCCAGTGCCCTATGTGCCCCGGCCGCGGCTGTCCGAGCTGCTCGACGAGGCCGTCGAGCGACCGCTGACCGTGGTGCGCGGCCCGGCGGGCTGCGGCAAGTCGACGTTGCTCGCCGCCTGGTATCTCACCCGCCGCGACACGCTCCCCGTCATCTGGCTGCGCGTCGATCCCGCCGCGAGCCCGGCCGCGGTCGCCACGGCGGACCTGAGTGGTCGCCCGGATGCCCTGGGCGGCGTGCCTGCAGGTGCCGCTGGCCAGGCCACCGTCCCGCCCTCGCTGTGGGGGCACCTTCTCGACGCTCTGGCCGGCCATCCCTCGACCGGGCTCGGCCAGGCGGCCAAGCGGCTGCGCCCGCCGCCACCGGGTGCCCCGGTGGACGGCTTCTGCCGGGAGCTGGCGGCGGTGCTGTCCAGCAGGCGCCCGCAGCCGCTCGTCCTGGTCATCGACGACGTCGAGCTGGTCCGCGCCGAGGCGGACGTCGCCGGCCTGCGGCTGCTCGCCGCCGAGGTGACCGGCGTGCGGCTGGTGCTGTGCGGTCGCCGAATACCGGTGGCCACACACCGGGAGCGTGCGGCCGGCCAGCTCACCGAGATCGGTCCGGATCACCTCGCCTTCGACGCCGAGGAGGCCGGCCGGCTCCTGGCGGCGCTGCGCGTGCCCCCCGCCGCCGGACGGGAACTGCTTTCGATCACCGGTGGCTGGGCGGCGGGGCTGCGGCTGATCGCCGCCGGCCTGGGGCCAAGGCCGAGTCAGGCAGGAGCGACCGGGCCGTCGGGCAGCCCGGGGCAGCCAGGTAGCCGCGCCACCGACCGCGCGGCCGACGCTGGTTCCCCGGAGGCCAGCAGAGCGACCGGTTCCGGCGGCCTGACCGGTTCATGGGCAGACCCCGGCGCGGACTCGGCAGGCCCAGGACGCGGCCGGCCCGCCCGGCTGGGCCTGCCGTCCGCGGCGTTCGCCCCGGTCGCGGAGTACCTGCGAGCAGAGGTGCTTGCCGCCGTGCCCGCGCCGGTGCGGCCGCTGCTCCTGCGGACGAGCGTGCTCGACCAGGTGTGCGCGCCACTCGCCGAGGCGGTCGCGGCGGAGCGTGGCGGGGGGAACCGGCTGCTCGCCGAGCTGGCCGCCGGTGACGTTCTCGCCACGCCGCTGCCGTTCCCGTTCCCGTTGTTCGGCGCCGAGACGGTCGCGACGGCCGACGGGGCCGAGACGGCACGGCCGGCCGAGCCGGCCGAGCCGGCCGAGCCGGCCGAGACAGCGGTGGCGGTCGAGCTGGCCGACACCGCCGCGTCATTCCCGTGGTTTCGCTACCACCGGCTGCTGAGCGGCACGTTGCGGGAGACGCTGCGCCGCGACCCGAGCGAGGACGAGGCCGAGCTCAACCTGCGGGCCGCCCTCTGGTTCGCGGCCAACCGCCGCCTCGTCGAGGCGGCCCGGCACGCGCGCCGCGCCGGCGACTGGCGCTACCTCGCCTGTCTGGTCGTGCGCGGCACGATTCCGCTGATCTTGCAGGGAGACCTCCCGGACCTCGCGACACTGGTGGCCGACTACCCGGAACGGGCCACCGCGCTCGGTCCGGAATGCGCCGTGGTCGCCGCGCTTTCCAGAGTGCTCGCCGGCGACGTCGCCGCGGCCGGTGAGCACCTGGACCTCGCGCGAGCGGGCACGGGAGGCACGGGTGTCCCGGCAGGCGCGGCTTGGCCGGGGCGCGTCGTGGACGAGCATCCGGGCGCGGGCGCGGGCGCGGGCGCGGGCGCCGAAGGCGCGGCGCGGCGGGCACTGCTGATGGCGATCGAAGCGGTCGAACTGCGCCGCGCGGAGCTGGCGGGAGACATCGACGCCATCGTGGCCGCGGCGCGCCGTGCGCTGCGGGCGCGTGGCGTGCCGCCGCTCGGTCCGGCGGCCGGCCTGCCAGACGGCCTGCGTCCGTTCGCGCTGTGCGCTCGAGGCCGGGCCGAGCTGTGGCGTGGCCGGCTCGAGGCCGCGGAGGACACGCTGCGGATGGCCCTCGACGAGGCACGCCGGATACGGCTTGGGGGTGCGGCGGCGAGCTGCCTCGGCGCGCTCGCCCTCGGATGCGCCCTGCGCGGGCGGCTGCGTCAGGCGGAGGAGACCGCCGTCGCGGCGTTCGCGGCGGCGGTCGGGCCGCGGGATGGCGCTTTGGCTGCCGCGGGTCCGTGGTCTGGCGACGACCGGGAGACCGCCCGGTTTCCCGGGCTGGCCGGGGCGGTTCTCGAGGGCCACGCGGGAGTGGCAGATCGGGCAGCTCCGGGCGGTGCGGGACCCGATGCCCGGCCGCTGGCGATGACCTCCGGGTCGGCCGGTGCCTGGTCGCCGGCCCCGGCGGCACCTGGGGCTGCGCCGTCCTCGCCGGGCCTGACCGAGCCCGGCAGCGACGACGGCCCTGCGCGGTCGGGAATCCGGGTGACCGCTGGATCGGCGGCGATCGGTCGCGAGCCGATCGGTCCCGCGGCGGGCGGTCCCAGGGCGACGGGCGGTCCCAGGGCGACGGGCCCGAAGTGCGACCCGGAAGGGCTGGCCTGGCCCGCGGGCCGGCCGGCGCCGGCCGGAATCGTGGAGGCACTGCTTGCGCTGGCGGTCGTCGCCGGATGCCGAGGTGACGCCGACCGTGGGCTCGCGTGGACGGACCACGCGGCCAGGGCCGCTGGCCCGGGCCAGGCCGGCAGGCTGCTGGATCTGACGAACGTGCTGCGTGCCTGGCTGCACCTTGGCCGGCGCGGCGCCGATGACCTGAGGGCCGCGCGACGGGCGCTTGGCGTGGTTCCGACCCGCGAGGGGCCCTCGCTGCTCCTGGCGCTACGCGAGGCGACTCAGGCCGATCTGTTGGTGGCCGGCGGCAATCCCGACGCGGCGCTGCGGCTGCTCGACCGGGAGGAGGCCGCGCCGCGCCGCGACGGGCCGGCCGCGCGCCTTGCCCGGGGCCGGGCCCAGCTGGCCCGGGGCGACGCGGCGGCGGCGGCGCTTGCCGTTGGCCCGCTGCTGCGCGCGGACGGCGGCGGTTCGGCGAGTGTCGTCGCCGCCTGCGGGGTCGGCGCCCTCGCGGCCGCCCGTCAGGGAGACGGTGCCCGGGCTGGGGGGCTGCTCGCCCGGGCGTTCGCGCTGGCTCAGGATGAGCCGCTGGTGCGGCCGCTGCTGGAGCTGGGTTCCGAGGTCCTGACGCTCACCGAAGCGCATCCTGGCCTCACGGATGCCGCGCCGGAGCTGGTCGCCGTGCTGCGAGCGGCCCTCGCGCGCGAGTCGCGGCGGCGGGCGACGCCCCCGGTGGGAGTCGCTCGGCAGACGGAGCCGACGCAGGATGCTCGGGCGGTGGCGGTGCCTGTCGCGCGGAGGGGATCGGGCGGCGCGCCCGCGCCGTCCGTGCCGGGAAGGTCGGCGGACCCGGCCGTGGGCGACGGGCGGGGCTGGAGCCCCGATGCCGTCGGCAGCTGCGGCCTCGGCCTCTCCGCTCCCGCTGGTGTCTCCGCGCCCGTCGTGGCTGCCTCCGCGACGTCAGGGACCTCCTTGGGCTCGGCGGCGGACGGCGTCAGGGAGGCGGACGGCGTCAGGGAGGCTGACGGGGTCAGGGCGGCGGACGCGGTCAGGGCGGCGGGCGCCGGAGGGCCCGCACCGGGGACCCCGCCGCCAGTTCGACCACGGCCCGCGGCGGGGCCGCCGGGACCTGCGGCCCCGCCAGGGTCGCGCTCCGCCGCCGGCCCGTCGCGGTCCTTCGACACCTTCGGGGCCGGGCCTGCCGCCGGGCTGGCCGTGGGCGCAGTCCTCGCGGGTCGCTTCGGGCTGCCCGCCTCTTCGCCGCCGCGGATGGCGGCGGCCGAGCCTGACGGGCGGCGGCAGCCGTCCCGGAATGGGCGGGGGGCCGACCGGCTCAGCGAGCGGGAGCTGGCGGTGCTCAGTTATCTGCCGACGATGCTGACCACGGCGGAGATCGCCGCCGAGCTGTACGTCTCCGTCAATACCGTGAAGACGCACCTGAAGAGCATTTATCGAAAGTTGGACGTGGCCCGGCGGCGGGACGCGGTGCACCGCGCCCGCGCGTTGCATCTGCTCTGATCTGGGAAGTGCGCTCAGCCGCTGCCGTCGCGATCGTCTGTCGGAAGCCAGGCGTCCGGGCCAGTCCGGATGGGTCGTGACGCACGCCCCCGAGACGGGTGCGCGGAGTTCACCGACCAGCCGGGAAGTGATCCCGGGGGCGGTGGCTGCCGGGCAGGCGATGGAAGACGGGTGTCGCTTGCCTGCTGGCCGGCTGGGTCGACCGGGAACGGCACCGGCGGCTGCCGCTCACCGATGTCCGGGTTCAACAGCCAGATCAGCCGGATCACCAGGGTGATGATCCCGGCAATGGCGAGGATCAGTCCCAGAGCTGGTAGGTCGACGCCGTGGATGTGCCACGTGACCGCGTACCGGAGAATCGCGCCGGCCACGATCATGAAGATCGACGAGCCGATGGTCACCGTTGCTCACCCCTCTCGGGCCGCGGCTGCCGGCGCTGGCCGGTGCGCGGGCACGGCCCTGTGCTGGTTGACCGAATGGGTCGGGCCCAGCGGGCCGTGTCGACAGGCTCCATACCCTCGGTAGCAACCAGTTACACGGTGTGAAACAGCTGGGGCGGAGCAGTCGGGACTTATTGCTTCTCGTCCAGAAATAGCCCAAGGGTGCGGAGCGTGACTAGCACTATCGGGCATGTTGCAAATGATCGTCCATTACGGAAGGCGATTCTCTTGTTACTCTCCATGGAGAGAGAGCGCTCTCATAGGACCTTTGTCCCTAGCGGGACCTCTTGATGGACCCTCAAGGTTGGCAAGAGGTAAAAAGTCCCGGCCACCGTCTAGCGTGCCTCGGAAGCCGGCCCTACGCTGGCCCAACATGTCCAGCTTGGTCGGTAATACTCCGGCGACGTCGCCGTTACCGCCGAGTAACGAGAGTGTCGACCGGATCCGGAGGCGGGCGTGACAGACCGCATGCTTGATGGCGTGACGGATACCGTTCCGGGCGGTATGGACGGAATTCCGCCCGTTCGTCGCCAGCCGAGACCGGTGACCATCGACACACCATCCGCGGTCCTGCGCGGACCGGCCCCACGTCTGGACGCCGCCGCGGTCCGACAACATGCGGCGGCCGGGTCAAATGCGCCTGTCGGAAACGCGGCGGTGCCCCGTAACACCACATCATCCGCGCTCTCGGCTTCGCGTGCCGCCGGAATCAACGCGCCGGCTCAGCCGGCCCGGCCCGTGGCTAGCGGAATGCCGGCGCGCACTCAGCTGGCGCCCCGGGCCGCGCAGCCGCCGCGGGATCTCGCCCTCGGTGCGGCCGAGCTGCGAGGCATTCTGCGAGTCGTCGAGGACTGCGAACGCGCCTCGACGTTGCCGGCGTTTCGCGAGGCCACGCTCGACGCCCTTTCTCGTCATCTCGGTTACCGGAACTCCGCGTTCTTCATCGGCCCGTCGCTCGAGGCGGCCTTTCAGGACCAGCGTCCGTCAGGCCGGGGACTCGCGACCCGGATGGCTGGGCCCTTCCTCGAGCGTTACCGCGGACTCGAGGCGTTCTCCGACCCGGAGAGCCTGCGGTTGATGCACGAGCGGGGGGTCGTCACCCTCGAGGACATCGGCAACCCGGTCCGGCCGGAGATCCGGATGCGCATGGAACGTTTCCTGCGCGCGCACGGGATCCACTCGAAACTCCTTCTGCGGCTCGCTGGCCCGGCAAACATCGGCGCCGTGGTGTCGCTGCTGGATCCTCGTCCCGGCGCTTTCGGCGGACGTGACCGTGCGGTCGCCGCGGTGCTCGGCCGCCACCTTGGCAATCTCCTGCGGTTCCACGTCCGCGCGAACACCGGCCCGTCGGTCACCGCGAAGCTGTCGGCCAGGGAACGTGATGTCGTTCGGCTGGTGGCGGAGGGCCACTCCAACCGGCAGGTCGCTGAGGCGCTGTGCATCAGCATCGACACGGTCAAGCACCACCTGACGCACGCCCTCGTGGCCACCTCGTGCGCGAACAGGACCCAGCTGGCACTAGCCTGGCAGCGCGAGATGGGCCCGGCGACGCCTGGGCCCGGCCGGGACTGACACGTATCGAGCGCATTGCGGCGCCCGCTCGTCGGTCACTTTGAGTTACTGGTCTGCGTCGATGCGGGCCCATGCGGGCCCATGCGGGCCCATGCGGGGCCCATGCGGTCGTCGCGTCGTCGCTGGGCCGTGGTTGTAATGGTCGCCCGCCGACCGGGCGAGCCGGTCGTAGAACCGAAGCTCGTCGAGAGCCTTTCGGCGAGCCGGCTGGCCGGGGCGCGCCGACGGCCGAAAGCCGATAGGCATCCGCCCGGCGCAATCGGTCGGGCGACGCCGCATGTACCGTCCCGGGTGGGTGGGCACGCCGCCCGGCCGCGGGCGGTCCTTGGCGCTCATCCCGGCGAACCGACGAGCCTGTGCGGGCAGCCGGCACCTTGGAAAGGCCGGCTCTCCACGGTGCCGGGACGCGGACGGTGCTGCGGACAATGGCTGTCGCGTACGCGACAGAAGATCATGGCGTGCGCCCTTTGGCCCGCGAGCCGGCAATCGGACGCCTATACCTCGCCCTGCATCTGCGGAGAACCCTCCAACTTGACTAGACCGATCGTGCCGGCTCCAGACGAGGTGGGGGCCCCACCTGGCGGTGGGGGGCGATCGGTGGCGTCGCCCGAAGGCGCCTGGCCGCGCGTCGCGGTGCCGGTGACCAGCAGGATCCGACCGCGGTCGACCGGCATGCCCGCCAATTCGGTACCGCCGTTTTGACGACTGGTTTCCCGGAGGGAGCCATGCTCCTTCGTGGTGCCCTTTGAGACTTTCGCGGAAAAATTTTCGCAAGCTTTCCAGCGACGCCCGACGAGTCGTTGAGAATGTCGGGAGAACAAGTTCCGTGAAGCGGTGGACGAACGTTCCTTCTGGATGCGGACCAAATCATTTCCGAGGGATCTGTCCGCATCGATTCCAGTCGAGTGGTGAGCCTCTCACGGTAGCGTCAACGGCGCCGCGTACCATGCCCCGAATGGGGGTATTGAGGATGGCGGGCAAGTGCGCGATCGTTGTTGGCGAGCGTGTCGCCGCAGTCGCCGGCATGCTCTGGGCAGCGCACATCCGCCTCGTCGGGTGGCATCGCCGAGGGGCAGTTTCGGCGTGGCTATCCGTGTGGCTATAATTCTGAGAACCTTCTCGGGCTCCCGCCACGACGGCGTGACGAGAGCCCGCGCAGGTGCATGGACCCCACCCGGGAGCGTCCGGACATGGACGGCGCTCGGCGTAGTACCGCACCTGGAGACGTTGTTTTCTGAGATGACCAAGGCTCCGGCGCAACCTCGTCAGCGCAGGCTGGCGCGAGTACGCGCGCTTGCCGGTACCCGCCGGGTCGGTGGCGAAACCCAGACGGTGATGATGGCTATACCGGGCCCGTCCGTCGAACCTGTCCGTTCGCCGCGACAAGGCTCGGGGCGTGGCCACCGCCCTGGTGCTGCGCCGGCCGACCTCCCGCTCGCACCCCGTGTCGCCGCATGCGTCACTGGCTCAGGAGGACCAGTCGATGACCACGACTTCCAGTCAGCTCGGCCCAGGCCGCCCTACCCGTTGGGAGGATGGCGTGGATGCTTCGGCGCGCGCTGACGCGCGGGATCTCGTCGTCGTCGTGACGCCGTTCGCCGAGCCGAACGCCGCGCTCGTGGCGGGCGTGGAGCGCGCCGGCGGGCTGGGCGTGCTCGATCTGGGCCATGACGCCGCGCGGGCTCGCCGCGCACTCGCCGACGCGGCCCGCTGGTGCCCCGCCACGTTCGCGGTCCGGGTCGGCCCAGCGGCTCCGCTGCTTCCCGAGGACCTCCCGGCCGAGGTCGACACCGTGCTGCTCGCCGACCTGGACCTGGTGGCGTCCGCGACCGGTACTGCCGGCCAGTGGGACGTCGCGAGCGCGGCCGGCCCGACCCGGGCGCGCCGCGTGCTCGTCGAGGTGACCTCGGTGGCCGGCGCGCGGGCCGCGCTCGCCGCCGGCGCCGACGGCGTCGTCGCTCGCGGCAACGAGGCAGGCGGGCTGGTCGGCGACCTGACGACGTTCACCCTGCTCCAGCATCTGCTTGCCGCCGGCCTCGTGACCCGCGCGGGCGCCCCCGCTCCGTTCTGGGCGGCCGGCGGGATCGGCGAGCACACGGCGGCCGGCGCCGTCGCGCTCGGGGCCGCCGGCGTCGTCCTGGACACCCAGCTCGCCCTGGTCCGCGAGGCCGAGACGGCGACCGAGGTGGCCGCCGCGGTACGGGCCATGGACGGCAGCGAGACCACCCTGCTCGGCGGCCACCGCGTCTACGTCCGTCCCGATCTGCCGGTCGCGCGACTGGCCGGGCTCGCGGGTGCGACCGCCTCCGGCGGCTCGGGCGAGCTGGACCTGCGCGACACCGGTGGTGAGGTGGCCAGCGACGGCGCCCTGGCGGCCGTCGACGGCGGGCCGGGAGACGACGTGCTCACTCCCGCTCGGGTCGCGGCCCGCCTCGGTGGCCGCGACCTGCGCGGGCAGCTCCTTCCGGTCGGCCAGGACGCGGCCTTCGCGAGCGGCCTCGCTGACCGGTATGTCACCGCGAGTGGCGTCGTCCGTGCCGTGCGCGCCGCGATCCGCGACCAGCTGGCGAGCGCGGCTCGGCTGCGCCCGCTCGCGCCCGGCGCGCCGTTCGCCGCCGCCCGGGGCCTGCGCTACCCGCTCGTCCAAGGCCCGATGACGAGGGTCAGCGACACGCCCGCGTTCGCCAAGGCGGTCGCCGACGGCGGCGGCCTGCCCTTCCTGGCGCTCGCGCTGCTGTCCGGTGGGCAGTCGCGCAAGCTGCTCGAGGAGACGGCCGCGCAGCTCGGCGACGCCGTCTGGGGCGTCGGTGTCCTGGGTTTCGCGCCGCCGGAGGTGCGCGCCGCCCAGCTCGAGGCGGTGCTCGCCGTCCGCCCGCCGTGCGCCCTGATCGCGGGTGGCCGACCGTCGCAGGCCGCGCCGCTGGAGGCGGCCGGGATCGACACTTTCCTGCACGTGCCGTCTCCTGGCCTGCTGGACCGGTTTGTCGCCGATGGCGGCCGCAAGTTCGTGTTCGAGGGCCGCGAGTGCGGTGGGCATGTCGGCCCGCGGGCCAGCTTCGCTCTCTGGGAGGCCCAGGTCGCAGCGTTGCTCGCGCTGGGCGGGCGCCAGGGCGAGGCGTTCTTCGAGGAACTGCACCTGCTGTTCGCCGGCGGCGTGCACGACGCGGCATCGGCCGCGGCCGTCGCCGCGGTCGCCGCCCCGCTGGCGGCCCGCGGCGCGAAGATCGGCGCGCTGATGGGCACGGCCTACCTGTTCACCGACGAAGCGGTCGCCGGCGGCGCGATCCAGCCCGGTTTCCAGGACGCGGCGCTGCGCTGCGAGGAGACGGTGCTGCTGGAGACGTCGCCCGGGCACGCCACCCGCTGCGTGCGCTCGCCGTTCGTCGACACCTTCCTGACCACCCGGGCCGAGCTCGCCGCGGCGGGACACAGCCGCCAGGAGATGTGGGCGACGCTGGAGGGCCTCAACCTCGGCCGGCTGCGGATCGCCAGCAAGGGCGTACGCCGGGCGGGCGACGTCCTGGAGACGGTCGACGAGGCCACCCAGGCCGTCGAGGGCATGTTCATGATCGGCCAGGTGGCCGCGCTGCGCGCCGAGCGGACCACGATCGCGGCGCTGCACGACCAGGTCGCCGCCGGTGCGGGCGAAGCGCTCGCCAGCCGGGCCGCCGAGCTCGGGCTCGGGCTTGCGGTGGACACGGCCGAGGCGGCCGCGGCCGTCCCTGCCGGGCTGGACATCCCGGCGCAGCCAGCGGACGGCGCCGAGGCAGTGGCAGCCGGCGCCCAGGGCCCCGACGTGGCGAGCGCGCGGCGCGCTGCCGCGGCGCGGTCGGTGGCGGCGGTCCGCGAGACGGCCCGGCCGGCCGACATCGCGATCATCGGTATGGCCGCCGTGTTCCCCGGCGCACCGGACCTGGAGACGTTCTGGGCGAACATCGTCGGCGGGGTCGACGCGGTCACCGAGGTGCCCGCCGAACGGTTCGACGCCGACCGGTTCTACTCGCCGGACGCGTTCGTCAAGGACGCCGGGAAGATGACCCCGTCGAAATGGGGTGGTTTCCTACCGCCCATCCCGTTTGACGCGCTGGCCTACGGCATCCCGCCGCGCTCGCTGCGCAGCATCGAGGCCGGCCAGCTCCTCGCCCTCGAGGTGTCCGCCCGGGCCTTGCGTGACTCCGGCTACGACTGTGCCGTTGGCGGCCAAGAGCGGGCCGGCCGCCCCTTCGACCGCTCCCGTACCTCGGTGATGTTCGGCGCCGAGGCGGGCACCGACCTCTCCGGCGCCTACGGCCTGCGCGCCGGCTACCGGTCCCTCTTCGGGGACCTGCCGCCGGAGGTCGAGGAGTACCTGCCGGAACTCGACGAGGACTCGTTCCCCGGCATCCTGTCCAACGTCATCGCCGGGAGGGTCGCCAACCGGCTCGACTTCGGCGGTTCGAACTTCACCCTCGACGCCGCGTGCGCCTCGTCGTTCGCCGCGCTCGACGCCGCGTGCAAGGAACTCGCCGCCGGCAACTCCGACATGGTGCTCTGCGGCGGCGTCGACACCCACAACGGGCTGAACGACTTCCTGATGTTCGCCTCGGTGCACGCGCTGTCGCCGAGTGGCCGCTGCCGTTCGTTCGACTCCTCCGCCGATGGCATCACCCTCGGCGAGGGCGTGGCGGTCGTCGTGCTCAAGCGCCTCGCCGACGCCGAGCGCGACGGTGACCGGATCCACGCCGTCGTCAAGGCGGTCGCCGGCTCCTCCGACGGGCGCGCGCTCGGGCTGACCGCGCCGCGCCGCGCCGGCCAGGTGCTCTCGCTGGAACGCGCCTACGGCCGCGCCGGGGTCTCCCCGTCCGAGGTCGGGCTCGTGGAGGCCCACGCGACCGGCACCGTCGTCGGCGACCGCACCGAGATCACCACCCTCACCGACGTCTTCGCCGAGCACGGCGCCGAGCCGGGCACCTGCACGGTCGGCTCGGTGAAGTCGCAGATCGGCCACACCAAGTGCGCCGCCGGCATGGCCGGCCTGATCAAGGCGACCCGGGCGCTGTCGGCCGGGGTGCGCCCGCCGACGCTGCACATCACGGCGCCGAACGCGGCCTACGACCCGGCGACCAGCCCCTTCGTCTTCGACCGGGCGGCGCGGCCGTGGGTCGCCCCGGCCAGCGAGCGGCACGCCGGCGTGTCGGCCTTCGGGTTCGGCGGGACGAACTTCCACGTCGTACTGTCCGCCTACGACGGCGGCCCCGAGCCGGCGCACGGTCTCGCCCAGTGGCCGGCGGAGCTGTTCGTCATCCGTGGCACCGACAACGCCGCGGCGGCCCGCCGCCTCGACAAGATCACCGAGCTCGCCGACGCGAACGACGCCGCCGGCCGCCCGTGGCGGCTGCGCGACCTCGCCCGCACCGTCGCCGAGGACCGGTCCGGACCGGTGCGGCTCGCCTTCGTCGTCGCCACGCTCGACGACCTGCCGTCGGCGCTCGCCCGCGCCCGCACGTTCCAGCCGGACCCGAAGGCCGGGCTGTTCGTCGCCCCAGCCGCCGAGGCCGCCGATGCAGGCGGCGCCGACGGGCCCGGCCGGATCGGGTTCCTGTTCCCCGGCCAGGGCAGCCAGCGGCCCGGCATGCTCGGCGACCTGTTCATGGCGTTCCCGCGGCTGCGCGAGGTGCTCGAGCTCGGCCCGCAGTGGGCGGGCACGATGTTCCCGCCGGCCCCGGGCAGCCGCGAGGAGGCCGACGCGCAGGCCGCCGCGATCACCGACACCCGCGCGGCACAGCCGACGCTGGGCCTCGCGGACCTGGCGATGGCGCAGCTGCTCGGCCAGCTGGGGATCCGCCCCGACGACCTCGCCGGTCACTCCTACGGCGAGCTGGTCGCGCTGTGCGCCGCCGGGGTGCTCGACCGCGCCGACCTGATCGGTCTGTCCGAGGCCCGGGCGGCCGCGATCCTCGCGGCGGCCGGCGAGGACCCGGGCACGATGGCCGCCGTCAGCGCGGCCGCTGGCGACATCCGCGCCGCCCTCGACGCGGCGGGCGGTCTGGCGGCCGACGTGGTGCTCGCCAACCAGAACGCCCCGAAGCAGACCGTCATCTCCGGTTCCACCCCCGCGATCGCCGCCGCGCTCGCGGCCCTGTCGGCCGCGGGCCTCACGGCCAAGCGGATCCCCGTCGCCGCCGCGTTCCACAGCCCGGTCGTCGCGGCCGCCGCCGGCACGCTCGCCGACACCCTCGCCGAGCTCGCGTTCGGGCCGGCGACCGCCACGGTCTGGGCGAACTCGACCGCGCAGCCCTACCCGGACGGCGCCGCCCAGATCGCCGCGACGCTCGCCGGCCAGGTCGCCGCGCCGGTCCGGTTCGTCGAGCAGGTCGAGGCGATGTACGCCGCCGGGGTGCGGACCTTCGTCGAGGTGGGTCCAGGGCGGGTGCTCACCGGCCTGGTGGGCAAGATCCTCGCTGGCCGGCCGCACCGGGCGGTCGCGACCGACGTCGCCGGTGAGCCCGGGCTGCGCCGGCTGCTGCTCGCCGTCGCCGAGCTCGCCACCGTCGGCGTCCCGGTCGACGTCGCGCCGCTGTTCACCGGGCGTGACGCGCGCGTCGTCTCGGTGGCGGACGTGCCTCGCCGGCCCGGCTGGCTGGTCGACGGCGCCTTCGTGCGCACCGCGGATGGAAAGGTCGTCGCAGGCGGCCTGAAGCCGTCGGCTCTGCTGACGATCGAGTCGGCGCCGGCACTGGCGTCGGGCGTGCCGGCGGTGTTCGCGCCGGCGGACCCGGCGGCCGATGACGCGGTGCTCGAGTTCCTGCGGACCACCCGTGAGCTGGTCTCGGCGCAGCGGGACGTCCTGCTCGGCTACCTGGGCCAGCGCGGCCTGGGCGAGTCCGCGCTCGCCGGCGGGGCGCTCGCGGGCCTCGGGGGCCGGGACGCGGCATTGGCGCTGCCCGGCAACGGGCAGCCGCACGAGCCGGCGTCGGCCGGGCGACTCGCCCCGTCGAACGGGCACGGTCCGGTCATCCCCGCGCAGGCCGTCCCGGCGGACCGGCCGTCGGCCGGCGCTCCGGCGCAGGCGGTCACCTCCCAGGCCTCCCAGAGCGGCCCGAGCCGGGCCGTCGTGTTGGAGACGGTGGTGGAGGTGATCGGTTCGCAGACGGGTTACCCGGCGGAGATGCTGGAGCCGGGGTTGGACCTGGAGGCGGACCTGTCGATCGATTCGATCAAGCGGACCGAGATTCTCGGTGAGCTGGCGGGT
>Ga0068859_100000176_pt1 | contig 62608 bp, 46 predicted proteins | sample KBSSwiS22_FD_66585 | JGI IMG/M metagenome (GOLD analysis project Ga0068859, IMG submission 66585) | Switchgrass rhizosphere microbial communities from Kellogg Biological Station, Michigan, USA - KBS Switchgrass S2-2 | ecosystem: Host-associated > Plants > Roots > Rhizosphere > Soil ...
CAGCTCCTCCGCCAGATCGAGGGCCGCGGCAACCGAGGCCGGGTCGGTCACGTCGGCCGGGGCGAACCGAACCCGCTCGCCGAGCTCCGCGGCGACCTGCTCACCCGCGCTGGTCGGCAGGTCGAGCAGCACGACGCCCGCCCCGGCCTTGGTCAGCCGCCGGGCCGTCGCGAGTCCCAGACCCGAGGCGCCGCCGGTGACCACGGCCACCGCACCCACTATCTCCACGTGTCCCGCCCTTCCTGTCCTGCCTGATCATGTCTGATCATGTCTGATCATGTCTGGCGCGACCTGCCGGCAGGCCGCCGTTCCAGGCCGCCATTCCAGGCCGCTGTCCTGGCTCCATCGACTCGCCACTCCCTTTCGAAGAGCACCAGGAACACCAGGAACGCCTGGAGCTGCAGATCCGTATCGCCGACCGCAGATCGGGTCTACCGCCGTGGCCCCGCCACGTCCACCGATCGGAGCCGAGTCCGCCCGCACGGGACGCCGTCGGGGCGGGTCAGGTGTACGGCTCGTCACGGTCGGCTCGGGCGGCCAGCGACGCGGGCGGGGCGAAACGGCCGCCGTGGCGGGCCGCGAGCGCGCCCGCGCGGGCGGCGAAGCCGGCCACGCCGCCCGGGTAGCCGTCGATGTAGCGCAGGGCGCCGCCGGTCCAGGCCGGGAACCCGGCGCCGGTCAGCGAAGCGACGTTAGCCCGTGCCACCGAGCCGACCACGCCCTCGTCGAGGCAGTTGACGGCCCGCAGTGCCACGGCGAACAGCAGCCGCTCCTTCAGCTCCTCGAAGCCAGCCCGGGCCGTGTCCTCGTCCAGAACCGCGGTCGGCCTCCCCTGCGGACTTGCGGACTTTCCGCGCGGCTTCCTGGCCTTCGGCGCCTCCCCTGCCTCCCCCGCCTCCCGCGTCTGGTTCGCCTCGTGCGCCTCCTGCGGCTGGTTCTTGCCGAAATGCTCCCGCAGCCCCGGCCACAGCCCCACCCGCCGGCCGTCGACGTACTCGTAGAACCCGGCGCCGGTGGTTCGCCCGGCCCGGCCGAACCGCTCGGTCATCCGGTCGAGCACCTCGGCCGCGCCGCCGGCCGGGTCCGGCGTCCCCGCCGGGTCGGACGTCCCGGCCGGGACGGTGCTCTCCCCCGCCGACGCGGTCTGAGGGGCCAGGGCCGCGCGGGCGGCCGCGAGCGTGAGCTCGTCACACAGCCGCAGCGGCGACGAGCGGAAGCCGGCCTGCGTGCCCGCCTGTTCGATGGACGCGGCCGCCAGGCCCTCCCCGACCATCGCCGCCGCCTCGGCGACGTACGCGCCGAGCAGCCGGTCGACGAATGCCCTGGGCGCCTCGAACCGCCCCCGGCCGCCGGCCGCGCCGGCCGCGCCAGCGGTGCCGGCGGTGCCGGCGCGGCCGGCGGCGTCCTGCTCCCCGCCGTCCTCGGCGGCCACCCGGCCGACGTCGACGAAGAAGGCTTGGACGACGTTCTTCGCGGCCTGGCTGGTGGCCAGCTCGGCGAAGTAGCGCGACTCGACGACGCAGGCGGCCTCGAAGTCGAGCTGGGCGCCCTCCACCGCGGCGGCGAGGATCGCCGGCCCCGCCACCTGGGCCGCGCCGGGGGGCTGCCGGCGCAGGCCGGCGGGCAGCGATGCGAGCACGGCCGCGAGCGGCGGACTCGCCGGCCCGCCGCCGGGAATCTGATATCCCACGGCGTCCCAGCGCGCCACCGCCCTGGGGTTCGCGAGAACCCAGGCCTTCGCCGCGGGCACCAGCTCGTCCCGCGACGCCACCAGCGCGTCGACGAGCCCCAGCGCGTGCGCCCGCGCGGCGCTGTACCGCTGGCCCTGCAGCAGCAGGTTCACCAGCGCGCTGCGCACCCCGAGCAGGCGGACCGCCCGGACGCCGCCGCCGGCCGACGGCATCAGGCCAAGCGTCGCCTCGGGCAGCCCGAGCTGCGTGCCTGGCGCGTCGAGGGCGATGCGGTAGTGGCAGGCGAGCGCGATCTCCAGCCCGCCGCCGAGCGCCGCGCCGCCGAGCGCCGCGACGATCGGCCGGCCGAGCGTCTCCAGCCGGCGCAGGTGCTCCTTGCCTGCGGCTGCCAGGTCGTAGGCGGCCTGCCGGTCCGGCAGCTCGGCCAGCTCACGCAGGTCGGCCCCGGTGGCGAAGGTCGGCTTCGCCGACGTCACGACCACGCCGGTGAGCGTCGCGCGCTCCCGCTCGAGACGGTCCACGGCCGTGCCCAGCGAGGTCCGGTAGGCCGCGCTGGTCGTGTTCGCCGGTTGGTCGGCGTCGTCGAGCGTCAAGACGACGACACCGTCGGCGTCCCGCTCCCACCGGATGATCCCGATCCGGTCGCCCTCGGACGGCGGCGGCACCGGCGGCCGCATCGCCGTTGGCGTTGGTGTTGGTATTGGCGTTGTCGTTGGCGGTGGCGTTGTCACCTCGGGCGTAGGTGTCGTCGCCGCAGGCGGGGACGCTGCCGCAGGCGTCAAAGCGCTGGCGGGCGCTGGCGACGGCTCGGGCATGGGCGTCGTCTCCGAGTCGGGAAGGCCGCGGGCGGCGGCGGGATGGGCAACGAAACGCGCGGCAGGGGACGGACAGCGGCGGCGTGGACGGTGTCGACGTGGACGGCGGCGACGTGGACGGCGGCGACGTGGACGGCGGCGACGTGGACGGCGGCGACGTGGACGGCGGCGACGTGGACGGCGGCGACGTGGACGGTGTCGGACGGTGTCGGCGTCAGACTCGCTCCAGCAGCATCGCAATGCCCATTCCGGCGCCGGCGGCGGCGCTGACGAGCGCGCGCCGGGCGCCGCGCCGGTGAAGCTCGTCGACGACCGTGGCGACGAGCATCGCGCCGGTCGCGCCGAGCGGGTGGCCGATCGCGACCGCACCCCCGTTGACGTTGAGCTTCTCGTCCGGGATGGCGAGATCTCGCTGGTAGGCGAGCGCGACGGCCGCGTAGGCCTCGGCCGTCTCGAAGAGGTCGACGTCCGCGACGTCCAGCCCGGCGCGGGCGAGCAGCAGGCGGGTCGCGGCCGTCGCGCCGCCCAGCGCCAGCGTCGGGGCGACACCCGCCGACGCCACGGCGACGATCCGTGCCCGCGGCGTCAGCCCGAGCTGCTCACCGGTCCGCTCGCCGCCGACGACGACGAGCGCGGCGCCGTCCGCGGGGCCTGCCGCGCTCCCCGCCGTGTGCACGTGGTCGATGCGCTCGAGCCAGTGGTGGGAGCGCAGCGCCACCGTGTCGAAGCCGAGCTGTTCGCCGGCCTGGGCGAACGCCGCGGTCAGCTTCGCGAGGTGACCGGCCGCCGCGTCCAGCCGGGCCTGCTCGACGGGCGTGCCGGACCCGACCGGGCCGACGCGCTCGTCGTGGTCGAGGACCAGCAGGCCATGGTCGTGGACCGGGACCACCGAGCGGGCGAGGCGCCCGTCGGCCCAGGCGGCCGCGGCCAGCCGCCGTGACCGCAGCGCGTAGGCGTCGAGGTCGGCGCGGGTCAGGCTCGCGAGCGTTGCGAGCAGGTCGGCCGCGACGCCGGCGGGGACGAAGCCCGTCTGGTAGTTGGTCGCCGGGTCGGCCGCCAGCGGGCCGCCGTCCGCGCCGGCCGGCACCCGCGACATCGACTCGACGCCGCCGGCGAGCAGCAGATCGTCCCAGCCGGCCCGCACCCGGGCGGCCGCCGACGCGACCGCTTCCAGCCCCGACGCGCCGAGCCGGCTGACGACGGTGCCGCCGACCGTCTGCGGCAGGCCCGCGACCAGCGCGGCCGCCCTGGCCAGGTCTCCGCCCTGGTCACCCACCGGGGTTGCGACGCCGAGGACCAGGTCCGAGAGCCGGTCGACGTCGAGCGTCGGGTTCCGCTTGCGCAGGTCGTCGACCAGCCCGGCCACCAGCGAGACCGGCTTCACCCCGCGCAGCGTGCCGTCGACGCGCCCACGCCCGCAGGGTGTCCGGACGGCGTCGAAAAGGTAGGTCTCGCCCGTCACCATCCCAGCCAAGCCGGCCATCCCACCTTGGTCAACCCACCCGTCCCGCCGCCTCCCCCCGCTATCCAAGCAGCCCACACACGGCTCACGCCGGTGGGTCCGCCCGCGCCGGTCGCATCGGCGCGCGGGCGGTTCGGAGATCGGGACGGTCGGGAGGAGCGGCGGGAAGCGCGGGAAGCGCGGGAAGCGCGGTGCGGGCCCCGGATGCCTGCCGGATCTGGCTGGCGATCCGGCAGGCATCCGGAGAGATGCCCGACTAGGCGGATCCGACCGGGACCTCGAGCTGGGCGGCGATGGCGACGTCCTCGAGGAAGGCGATGGTGTGGGCCGCGGTCGAGCGCCAGCTGGTCTCGGTGAGGACCTGGTGGCCGGCCGGGACCTCGACCAGGTGGGCCCGCCGGGCCGTACGGGTCGTCATCCGGATCACGCTCAGGGGGCTGACTTCGTCGTCGGCACCGTGCACGAGCAGGATCGGCAGGTCGGGCAGGGCCCGCGGCGGCGGCTCCGACGGGATCTCGCCGGCGACCGGGCGGTAGAGCAGCGGCAGGCCGAGCAGCACGAGCGCGTCGGCGCGCAGCGCGGGTGAGCCGGCGACGGCCAGCGCGCGCAGCGCCCCGGTGTCCGAGCCGACCAGCGCGAACGGCCGGCCCGGGACGCGGCACTCACCGAGGGCGAGCGTGCTGTCCTCGCCCGGTCCGAGGTAGGTCACCTGGTAGCCGTCGAGCGCGAGGCGGAACGCCAGCGGCTCGAAGAGCTCGGCGGACTCGCCGCGGCCCGGGAGCACGACGACGGCGCCGCGCGGGCTGCGCTCCGGCTCGCCGCTCGGCCAGAACCTGGTGTCCCGGCAGTCGACGCGGCTCAAGGTCTGCTCAGCCGCCGACGACATGACGACGGTCTGCGCTCGGGCGTCCGGCTGCCTGCTTGACGGCACGGCCGGGATGAGCGTTGAGGTCATCGAACACTCCTGGTTTCTGGCCAGCGACGTTGCCGACCGCTATGGTGCGCGACCGGCGGTCGCCGGCCGTTGGTACCTCCTGACGGACACCATCTCCGGTACCAGCCGATGGGACTGGCCGAAGGTGGCGCCGCCCGCGGCCCCACCCTGCCGGGTGGCCCACGACACAGACGACGGCGGACAGTACCGCGCCCGTGGTAGTCGGACGCGCCGGGGGCACGTCTTCACGTTGCGCTTCGGAAACCTGAGCGGCGGCACGGTGGAGTGGCGCCGGGACGAACTCCTGGGGAAGACGCCAGGTTCGGGTCGGCTCGACCTCGCCGGGAGGAAAAGTCCGCGATTCCTGATGAGCCGGCCGGATGCGGAGCGGCCCGACGGCCGCGCCCAGCCGGATCCCGCGCGGGCAGGCAGGGGGACGAAACGAGGACGGGAACCGGCGGGCGGGCCGCCGGGCTGACCGGATGGCCGAGGGGAACGCGCTGGTCAGCCGTTCGGGCGGCCCTGCCGTGCCCGGGTGCCGTCGGACGAGGAGCGCGTGGGCCGCCACGCCGGGCCGCCGGTCGGACAGTGGGGTGGACACGTCCGCGACGGCCGGGCGACGGCCGGGTGAGGGCCGGACGACGGTCGGGCGGGCACGGAGACCATGCCTCAATGTTCACCAAGCCAGTAGAGAATGTCAACGGAGTTCGCCTCGCCGGAGACTTCGTCGACATGGACACGACACATCTCGGATACATGTTCGCACGGCGACGGGCAGGTGAATGTGACTGCTCCGCAGCAGGATGTGACTGCTGCGCGACAGGATCGCGACCGGATGTGGCAGCCGTCCAGGAGCAGCGACGACCGTCGAGGACGAGCGACGGCGGTCGAGGACGAGCGACGGCGGTCGAGAAGGACGGTCAGCCGGTGGTCAGCGGGCGGTCAGCCGAACACTCCGCGGGCAATCGCGAGGCCGTAGCGGCGGGCGCCACTGGAGTACTCCGCGCAGATACCGGCCGGTTCGACCGGATACGGGCGCGGGTCCGCGGCGTCGTGGAGCGGCTCCAGTTCCAGGGCCGCGAGCCCGGCGGACACGCCGAGCGGCGCACCGACGGACGCGGCGGCGGCGAAGGCGGCCGCCCCGAGCGGCTGGGGCAGCCGGGACGGCTGTGGAGCTCGGACTGCGCGGTCGACATGGCGCTCCTTGTCCGTAAGGGAATGCCTTGCACCCCTTAAGACGCACGCCGAGCGCAATGCCGCTTACAGCCACCATGTCCTTTTGATGCCACCCGAGGCCACGGCCGGCCGCTCTCGAAGGCCGCGGCCGGTTCGGGTCGTTGCTCACGGAGCGCCGCCCAGCAGGGCGCCGGGCCGCCGACAGCCAGCCCGGCCGCCGACGGCCAGCTGGGCCGCCGACAGCCGGCAGGATCGTCGTCAGGTAGCGGTGTGTCGTCAGGTGGCGGAGTCGTCGTCGGCCAGCTGCCGGGCGTAGAGGTGGGCGTAGGCGCCGCTGCGGGCGATCAGCTCGTCGTGGGTCCCGGACTCGGCGATCCTGCCGTGTTCCATGACGTGGATCGCGTCGGCGTCGACGACGGTCGACAGCCGGTGAGCGATCACGACCCTGGTCCGCCCGACGCCGAGCCGGGCGAGCGCCTCCTGCACGATCTGCTCGGTCACCGAGTCCAGCTGGGAGGTCGCCTCGTCGAGGACGAGCAGCGGTGGGTCGGCGAGCAGCACTCGGGCCAGGGCCACGCGCTGCCGCTCGCCCCCCGAGAGCTGGTAGCCGCGGGCGCCGACCACCGTGTCCAGCCGTTTCGGCAGCTTGTCCAGCAGCGAGCCAAGGCCCGCGTCCAGCGCCGCCGCCTCCAGGGCGGCGTCGTCGGCGTCGCGGCGGCCGTAGCGGATGTTCACGCCGATCGTGTCGTGGAACATGTAGGGATCTTGTGGGACGACGCCGACGATCGAGCGCAGCCGGCGCCAGTCCATCGTCGCCAGGTCCGCGCCGTCGCAGCGCAGGTGGCCGCGGGTCGGCAGGTAGATCCCGGCCAGCAGCGCGCCGAGCGTGCTCTTGCCGGCGCCACTCGACCCGACGATCGCGGTCTTCGCCCCCGCGGCCGCCACCAGGTTCAGGCCGCGCAGCGCCCACCCGTGCTCGTCACCTGCCCTTCCTTCGGCCGCCTGGCGCGCGCTGGCGGCCTCGGCGAACTCGCGCTCCTCGCGCGCCGCGTCCGCGGCCTCCTCGCCCTGGACGTCCCACCAGCGCCGGCCGAGCTCCCGCCCGGCAGCCGACCAGTCCGCGCCCGCGTCGCGCTCGTAGCGGAACCACAGGTCCTCGATCCGGATCTCGGGTGCGTCCCGGGTGGCCCGCGGGTGATCCGGGCTGCCCGTCGCGGTGGCGACGGACCGTGCTGGCTCCGCGCGGTCGGGGCGGCGCTGCCGGGGCATGGCCATGGCGGCCGGGGCCGGCAGGGACGTCGCGACCGGCAGGTCACGCACGTCCGGGGCGACGTCGAGCAGGCCGAACACCCGCTCGAAGGCGACGCCCGCGTCGAGCAGGTCGGACCGGCTCTCGGCGAGGCCCGTCACCGGGCGGTAGGCGTACAGCAGGGCGCTGGCGAAGGCGAGCAGCGTCCCGATCGTCGCCCGCCCCGAGCTGACCAGCCACGAGCCGAAACCGACGACGATGACGACCGCCACGGCCGACCCGGCGGACGACATCAGGCCGGCGACGGCGTTCACCCGGTTGCGCCGCTGCGCCGTGCGCCGGATGCCGTCGGCGATCTCGGCGTACTTCGCCGACTCGTACTCCGTCCGGCCGAACAGCCGGATGTGCAGCGCGCCGGAGATGCCGATGGTGTCCCCGATCTGCGCGAAATGCTTCACCCGCAGCCTGATCAGCTCCACCGACAGCCGGCGGCCCTCCCGGCGCCCGACGGCGAGCAGCGCGAAGACACCCGGCGCGAGCACCAGCGACACGACGGCGAGCCGCCAGTCGAGAACCGCGACGGTCACGACGCCGACGACCGCGCTGATCGCGGTGGTCACCGCCCGCGGCAGCACCACCGCGACCGAGCTCTCGATCTCGGAGACGTCCTGGCCGAACAGGGCGAACAGGTCGCCCTGGCGCTGCCCGGGGAAGAACGAGAACGGCACCCGCAGCAGGTGGTCGTGCACCGCCTGCCCGGTCCGCTGCCCGACCAGCTCGCCGAGCCCCGAGCTCAGGACCCGGGAGGCCGCGCCCGCGGTGGCCTGCAGCAGCGCGACGACGAGCAGCGCCGCCACCGACGCGTACAGCGCCGATCGCCCGTGCGGCGTGGCGAGGCCTTCGTCGACCAGGTGGCGCAGGATGAACGGCGTCGCGGCGAACGACACCGCGCCGCCCAGGTCCAGCGCGACGATCCCGATCAGCCGGGGCCCGGCGTCCTCGAAGAACCGCACGCTGCGCCGCGCCGTGGCGCTGCCGGTGAGCCGCCCGAGCAGCCAGGCCGTCGCCCGCGGCACGACGGGCACATGACGGGCCTCCGCGGACCCGCCCCGGTTCCCTGGCGGGGACGCGCCTCGGTCCGCGCGCTCGTCTTCCGTCACAGGAACCACCCCCGAACCTGGCTCACCTGACGACACCGGCACGGTAACCCACGGGTCCGACAAAAGACGCGCACCGCAAGATCTCCGTACTCCCGACTAGGGACGAGGGGCGCGGGACGAGGGGCGTGCCGGGATGTTGGGCGCCGGGCCGAGACGCGATCAGGAGGCGAGGCGTGCCAGGACGGGTGGGAGGGCGCCGGTGTGCAGGACGGTGAGCGAGCGGGTGGCACGGGTGAGGGCGACGTAGAGGTCCGCGAGACCCCTGGTCGGGCCGGCGAGCAGCGCCGCCGGCTCGACCAGCAGGACGGCGTCGAACTCGAGCCCCTTGCTCTCGGTGACGGTCAGCACCGCCACCCGGGCGTCCAGGATCTCCGCGTCATCGCCACCGCCACCGCCACCGCCGGTTCCCGCGCCGGCGCCGGAACCGGCGACGCCGAGGAGCTCCGGCGCGACCCGGCACAGCGCGGCGCGCACCGGGCCGACCGTCGCCGGAGCGCAGATCACCGCCAGCCGGCCCTCCCCGATGATCCCGGCCGTCCGGACCGTCTCGGTGGCGACCGCGTTCGCCAGCTCCACGGCCGATGGCACCTGCACGGCCAGCGGCTGCTCGCCGACCGAACGGACCGACAACGGTGCCGCGGCCGTCGATCCGCTCGCGGCCAGCACGTCCGCCGCGACATCCATGATCTCTTGCGGGGTGCGGTAGTTCACCGTCAGCCGCTCGACCCGGAAACGGTCACCGATGTGCGGCGTGAGGATCTGCGCCCAGGAGGTGGGCGCACCGGGGCGGGCCGCCTGGGCGAGGTCGCCCACCAGGGTCGCGCTGCGCGCCGGGCAGCGCCGCCACAGCAGCCGCCACAGCATCGGCGAGACCTCCTGCGCCTCGTCGACGATGAGATGGCCGAACGCCCATTCGCGGTCCGTGGCGCCATGCTCGGCCGCGCTCGCGCGCTGGCGCGGGCCGCGCCACCGGTCGGCGACGGTCTCGGCGTCGAGCTCACCCGCGAGCCCCAGCATCTCCAGCACGTCCTCGGCGTAGCGGCGCTCGGACGCGCGCTCCCGGGCCGCGCGGGCCTCGGCCGCCTCCCGGCTGCCCTCGTCCGGGTCACCGAGGAGCTCGGCGGCCTCGTCGAGCAGCGCCACGTCGGCGACCGTCCAGGTCCGCGCTCCCGCGCCGTCCCGGGGCCGTCGGTACCCCGACCCGGAGCCGCCGGTCGGCTCGGCCGTGGCCACCGCGCCACCGGCGACGCCCGGGTGCTGCGAACCGCCCGAACCGCCCGAGCCGCCCGAGCCGCCCGAGCTGGGCACGTCGTCCGCGCCGTCCGCGCCGTCCGCCTCCAGGGAGCTGAACAGATCGTCTCCGCCGCCCGTCGGCGCCGGGGCCGGGGCACGGCGCCGGCGCCCGCCCCGGCCGAGCAGCAGATCCCGCTCCGCCGGGGTCAGGAGGCGCCCCGCGGCCCTGCCAAGCAGGTCCGGGTCGGTGTAGAGGCGCTCGAGCAGCATCGCGGGGGTGAGCCGGGGCCACAGCTCGCCGAGAGCGCGGCGCACCGCCGGGTCCGCCCACAGGCCCTCACGGACATCGGTGCGCTCGTCGTCGTCGAGCAGGCCGCCGGAGATCTGGCGGACGACCTGGGTGGTCAGCTCGTCGAGCAGCTCGCGCAGGAACACCCGGCGGGCGCCGTTGTGCGGGCGGCGGCTGCGCCGCGCCCTGGTCCTGGCCCTCGCGACGGTGTCCCGGTCGAGCCGAAGCGGGCGGTCGTCGTCGTGGACGATCTCGATCGTCCGGTGCGGCAGCCGCTGATACTCGCGGACCGCGGCGGCCAGCACCGCGGCCATCCGCTCGTCACCCTTGAGGGTGGCGAGCGCCACCGGGTCGGTCGCGGTGGCCGCGACGCCCGGATAGAGCCGGCCGGGGGTCGCGAACACCACGCCGGTCTCGCCGAGCGAGGGCAGCACCTGGTCGATGTAGCGCAGGAACACCGGGCTCGGGCCGACGACCAGCACGCCGGAGCGCTCGAGCCGGGCGCGCTCGGAGTAGAGCAGGTAGGCGGCTCGGTGCAGCGCGACCGCGGTCTTGCCGGTGCCCGGACCGCCGTCGACGACCAGGACCGAGCGGGCGTCGGCCCGGATGATGCGGTCCTGCTCGGCCTGCAGGGTGGCGATGATGTCGCCCATCCGGCCGGTGCGGGGCGCGGACAGCGCCTCCAGCAGCATCGTGTCACCGGTGGACCTGCCGGCCCCGGCATCAATCCCGGCCTCAGCCCCGGCCACGGCCTCAGCTCCGGCCCCGGCAACGCTGTCGGCCCCGGCGGGCGCGGTGGCCTTTGTGGGCGCGGTGGCCTTTGTGGGTCCGCCGGCCTCGCCGGCCTCGGTGGGGGGCCTGACGGCCAGCAGGTCGTCGGCGATGCCGGTCACCTCGCGGCCCTTGGTCCGCAGGTGACGGCGCCGGAAGAGGCCGCGCGGCTCGGCGAGTGTCGCCTGGTAGAAGGCGGTCGCGACCGGCGCCCGCCAGTCGACCAGGATCGGCTCCTGCTCGGCGTCCGACAGCCCGATCCGGCCGATGTAGGTCCGCGTCCCGTCGACGCGGTCCATCGCGCCAAAACACAGCCGGCCCTCGGCGGCCTCCAGCCGCGCCAGCCGCTCGGCGTGGGTCGCGGCGAACACGTCACGCTCGACGATCGCCTGCGGGGTCCCGGTACCGACGTCCAGCAGCACCTGCCGCAGCTGGGCGCGCGTCAGGTCACGGACCTCGTCGAGGCGTGCGTAGAGAAGGTCGACGTAGGCCTGCTCGCGGACGAGCCGCGGGTCACGGTTCGGGGACACGGTGCTCCTGGACGGGACGGATCGGGCAATCGGCAGTGCCGATGCGACACCCTGCTGATCGGCCGCCGGGACGAGGCCACCCCATCGATCCGCCACGGCGCGCCCGATGTCAGCGCGTCCGGCACGCGGGCACGACTCGGCGGCGGATCGCCGACCTGCCAGCGCGTCGACCCGCCAGCAGACCCGCCAGCAGACCCGCCGACAGCCCGCCGCGCCGGCTACCTCCCAGATCGACTTCGTCGATCCGGCAGGCACCCGGTCACCGGCCCGGCGAGGACGCCCGGCCTCGTCGATCGGCCAGGAACCCGGGTCCGGCAGGGACGCTGTCGCTGATCCGGGAGGGAAGGTGGGAGAACCTCGGCCCAGCTACAACCAGAAGTCAGAAGGATAGCGGGGTCGATGTTCTTCCCAGCGATCAGCCGCGCGCAATCTGCACCAAGGACCGCGCCGCTTCGCCCTGGCAGACCATCTGACGGATCCGACGGATCTGACGGATCACGAGATCAAGATCAGATTTGGGGGCACCGGACCGTCACTCGACCGGACATGGACGGCCAGGCCACAGATCGACCGGCTACGGGACCATCCAGCCACCTATCGATCGGGTCGGGCAGGTGCCGACGATGTCGCCAGGAACGTGAACGTGGCCAGGAACGTCAACGGTGCGCGGCGGCATCGATGACCTGGTCGATGTCATGTTCGAGGCGGCTACGGACCAACGCGGCGACCAGCGGCGGGAAATCCTCTCGTTCGACCAGGGCGAGCAGCTTGCGCGGATCCGCCGACAGACCCAGCTCGCGCGCGGTCTGCCGGGTACGGGCGTCGACATAGGGGATGAGCTCGTCCCAGCCGGCCTGCGCCTCACGCAGGAAGATGTCGGCGCCGACTGGCCCGATCCCCTTGATCTGGATGATCAGCGCGTGCTCCCGGTCGCGGTTGTGGTCGGCCGCGCCGCGCACGCCACGCACGTCGCCGTCGTAGGTGTCGAGCAGGTACTGGCACGACTCGCCGAGAATGCGGGCGGTGCTCTCGTCGTAACGCGCGTACCCGTGCTGGTTGAGCACCCGGACCCGCTGTTCCCAGGTGCTGTCGGCCATCGCCCCGGGACTCGTCCAGCCCTCGTCGAAGAGCGCCTTCGACGCCTCCAACGCCGCCGACGATCGGATACGCGCGCTTGCCAGCGTCGCGAAGACGAGTAGTCGGAACATCGCCTCGGCGGTGTCGGCGGCGACATCGGCCTCGATGTCCTCGGCGAAGGTGCGGCCGTGCCGGGACATCAGCTCGGCCACAACGGCCATCGGATCGGCTCCAGCCATTTCCACGGACTACCCACGGCCACGCCGAGTCAGTCAGGTGGGGCACGACGGTGGGGCGCTACCAGAACACTTGAACCACTCTGGGACGATTTCTCGGGACGATGTCCTCCACCGTTCCCGACCAAAGTCCGGCGGGCGCGGGGCGCAAGGGGGTTGATCACGATGGGACCGACGTGCTACGCCCGTTAGGCCCGACGGATCGCCGCGTGGTGGGCAACTACCGCCTGCGTGGCCGCCTCGGCTCCGGCGGGATGGGGACCGTCTTCCTCGGCGTCAACCCGGAGGGCCAACCGGCAGCCATCAAGGTCATCCGGTCCGACCTGGTGGACGAGGCGCAGTTCCGCGAGCGCTTCCGCCGCGAGGTCACGGCGGCGCGACGGATCCGCGGCACCCACGTCGCCCGCGTGCTCGACGCCGACCCGGACGCCGACGAACCGTGGATGGCCACCGAGTACGTCGAGGGCGCCAACCTGCTCGCCACGGTCACCCGGCACGGCCCGCTGGACGAGACCAACCTGATCGCCCTGGCCGCGGGCCTCGCCGAGGGCCTCATGGCGGTGCACGCCGCCGGCGTCGTGCACCGCGACCTCAAACCGGCGAACATCCTGATGACCTTCGAAGGCCCGAAGATCATCGACTTCGGGCTGGCGCGGGCTGACGACCTGACCGGCAACACCAGCGGCGGCAGCGTCATCGGCACCGTCGCCTGGATGGCGCCCGAGCAGCTCAACGGCGACCCGGCCACACCCGCCACCGACGTCTTCAACTGGGGACTGTGCGTCGCGTTCGCCGCCCGGGCCCGCCACCCGTTCGACGCCCAGACGCCGGCAGCGACCGCGATGCGAATCCTGTCCACCGAACCCGGCCTGGACGGCGTGCCCGACGAGCTGCTGCCCGTGGTCACCGCCGCGTTGGACCGCGACCCAGGCCGAAGACCGGGCGCAATCCGGATTCTGGCCACCCTCCCCCACCGGCCGCCGACGGACCCGGCATCCAACGCGGGTGTGGACACGGGTGCGGGCGCCGCCGCAGGCGCGGCGGTGCTCGCAGGTGCGGCGGGTGCCGCGGTCGTCGCGGGTGCCGCGGTCGTCGCGGGTGCGGGCACTGCCGCGGATGGCGGCGCCAGCCATGAGGCAGATGTTCCGAGCGGACCTGCGATGGCTGCCGCGTCCGCGGCCGCGGCAGCCGCCAGCGACGACCTGTCCGGCGGCCCGACATTCGGCGGCGCGGTCGTCGGCGGCCCGGTACTCGACGACGCCGCATCCAGCCACACGATGTCCAGCCACACCGTGCCCAGCGACGAAGACGAAGTAGTCGGCAATGCGGTCGTCGGCGACTCGATGTTCGGCGACACCGCGTTCGGCGACACCGCGTTCCGCGGGGCCGGGCCGCTGCTCTACCAACCCGACGGCCCGGCCCGGCACGATGACACGGCGCCGCTGCCCATCGCCCCGCAGCAGCGGTCCACCGCGGGGGCCGCCGCCGCGCTGCTTCTCCTCGCGGACGAGGGCGACGCCGCCGCTCTCGGCACCGCCGCCGGCACCGCGGCCGCCGTAGGTGGCCTGCCGGCCGGTCGGATCGTCGCGGCGGGCGGCGACCCGTTGCCGCCGGCCGGCCGGGCCACGGTAGCCGGGGCACCCGGACGGCGGCAAGGTGCCCAGACCGCCGCGGACCGGCGCGGGCGCCGCCGGCGACGGCTGCTGCTCCTGCTGGTGCCACTCGTGGTTCTTCTCCTGGTCAGCGCGGCGCTCATCCACTCGCTGACCGGTGACGACCGACCGGCCGACGCCGCGGGAGGCTCGGGCCGCCCGGGCGGTGCCGGCGCTGGCGCGCCCTTGGCGGACGGCTCCGGCGCGGCGGCCGGACTCGCCGCCAATGGTGGTGCGGCTCGCGGCGCCACCGGTACGGCCGGCCAGACGGCCGGTGCCGCGCCGGACGGGCAGGCGACCGCCTCGACCAGTCCGGACGCCACCGGCTCCGCCTCGCCGCTTCTCGGCACGGCCGGACCGTCCGACGGCACCGCCGCGACCACCGAGGCGCGCGCCACCACCAGCGGACGGCCACTCGACGAGGCCCCGGCCAGCAGAGGCACCACCGTTCAGGGCAACGACGGCGCCGCGGTGCCAACCTACCGGGGACCGACGACAGGCGGCCTGTTCGGCGGTCAGCGCGGCACGGTGCCCAGCGGCTCGCCGGCCGAGGTCTACTGCGGTCTGTACGCGCAGCAGGTCAGCGGAAGTCAGGGCACGTCGCGGTTGTGGGTCTACACCGACTCCGGATGGGTTCCGGCCGGCTACATCGATTCCGGTAGCTCGGAGCCCGTCAGCCCACCGGCCTGCGTGGGAACGGTCAGCTCGCCGCGGCTGGGCTCGGGCTCCCCTCGGCCCGATACCGGGCCGTTCCCCGTGACCCAGGACGTGCCAGTGCTGGGAGCCGTCGTCCAGCCCGTCTCCACCCTGACCGGGGCCCTGCTGGGCGAGGCCGACCCGGTCGGCAAGCTGCTCGGCGGCGATCTCGTCGTACTGCGCTGCCAGGCCCGGGCGGCGGACACGGGCGAGGTCTGGGACCAGTTGTCCTCCGGCGGCTGGATCCAGCACAGCTACGTCTACAGCGGCACATCCGGCTCACCGGCCCCTGCCTGCTGACAATCTGGCCGCATCGGCGCCGGTGCCAGCGTCGGCGCTGGTGCCGGCGCCGACGCCTCTGGGTGTCCATGCGTCGACGTGCCGGCGTCCGTCCGATGACCGTTGGCCGCACGGACCCGCTTGATCGCCGTTTGTGCCCTGCCGTGGTTGCGCTCCAGTCGGCGTCGCGAACACCCGCGGGAGGGCTCAAGCGGCGGCCAACACCTGCGAAGCGCGGTGCGACCGTCCAGATTCCGCTACCCGCTGCCCGCCGAGCCGTGCAAGATCCGGACCGGGTCGGGGGCCGTCAGCGGTACGACCAGCCGGTCCAACGGGTCACCGTCACCACGATCGCCGGGCCTGCAGGCCGATGGTCGCGGTACTGGTGGTAGCGCCCCGCCAACGCTCGCACCGCGGCCAGGTGCGTCGGGTCGGGTGGCTCTACGACCCGGGCCACACCATCGGCCCGTGCCCACCAAAGCCGGCTCCAGTCATCGTCGTACTCGTCGGCGAGCAGGCTGACGCGCCCGTCCCGGGCGATGTCGTCCAGCCGGCGCAGCTTCGCGGTCCGCTTCGGCTTGTGGTCCACCGCCGTGACGATGACGTCCAGGCCCTCGCCCGCCTCCCCGCCGGCCGCATCGGCCCGACCGGTCTCGCCGGTGTCATCGCGGGTCGTGATCTGGTGGTTTTCTCGGTGCCCTGGCGCCGAAGAAGCCACCAGATCATGAAGCGTCAGGCAGGCGAAGGTGATCGGGACCAGGCGCGGGGTGCCCTCGGCGGCGATCGTGGCGAGGCGCGCTACCCGAGCCTCGGCAAATCTCGTCCGGGCCTCGCCGCTGGAGAGATTCACGAGCCTCCCCACCACCTTCATCGACTGCGCCAGACTCGGGCCGACGGTCATCGTCACACGTCCCGCCGCCCCGTGCGGCAGGCAGATCACCAGCCTGCGGGACAGACGCAGACCTCGATCGGACAGGGGGACACCCGGAACGATCAGTGGCCGGCGGGCGGCTTTCGCCAGAAGTTACCCATCGGTATGCTTAACGGGCGGTATCCAGACCAGCCGCCTACCGTTAGGGGATTGATCGAGATGAGCGGATTCAGCCTCGACCTCTCCGACGAGCAGCGTGAACTGCGCGACTGGGTTCGCGGCTTCGCCGCAGACGTGGTCCGCCCCGCCGCGTCCGAATGGGACGAGCGCGAAGAGACCCCCTGGCCGGTCATCCAGGAGGCGGCCAAGATCGGGCTTTACGGCTTCGAGTCGATCGCGACGATGTTCGCCGACGAGACGGGCCTGTCGCTGCCGGTGGCCTCCGAGGAGCTGTTCTGGGGCGACGCCGGCATCGGCATGGCCCTGATGGGCACCAGCCTCGCAGCCGCCGGCATCTCGTCGGCGGGCACCACGGAGCAGCTGCTCGAATGGGTGCCACAGTGCTACGGCGACGCGGCCGACCCGAAGCTCGGCGCGTTCTGCGTCTCCGAACCGGGCGCCGGCTCCGATGTCTCGTCGCTGCGCACCCGCGCCCGCTACGACGAGGCCAAGGACGAATGGGTGATCAACGGCCAGAAAGCCTGGATCACCAACGGCGGCATCGCGGACATCCACGTCGTCATCGCTTCCGTCGACCCGGAGCTGAAGGCCCGCGGCCAGGCCAGCTTCGTCATCCCGCCGAACACCCCGGGCCTCGAGGCCAACAAGAAAATCAAGAAGCTCGGCCTGCGCGCCTCGCACACGGCGGACGTCTTCCTCGACGATGTGCGCATTCCCGGCAGTTGCCTGCTCGGCGGCAAGGACAAGCTGGACGCCCGCCTCGCCAAGGCCCGGGAAGGCACGAGCTCCAAGGGCCAGGCCGCGATGGCCACGTTCGAGCGGACCAGGCCGACCGTCGGCGCCCAGGCGGTCGGCATCGCCCGCGCCGCCTACGAGTACGCGCTGGACTACGCCAAGACCCGTGAGGCCTTCGGCCGGCCCATCATCGAGAACCAGGCGATCGCGTTCGCCCTCGCCGACATGCGGATGGAGATCGACGCCGCCCGGCTGCTGATCTGGCGAGCCGCGTGGATGGGCAAGCAGAATAGAACCTTCGAGGCCGGCGAAGGCTCGATGTCGAAGCTCAAGGCCGGCGAGGTCGCCGTGGCCGTCACGGAGAAGGCCGTCCAGATCCTCGGCGGCGCCGGCTACAGCCGCGAACACCCGGTAGAGCGCATGTACCGCGACTCCAAGATCTACACCATCTTCGAGGGGACGAGCGAAATCCAGCGCCTGGTGATCGCTCGCGCCATCTCTGGCCTGCACATCCGCTGAGCCGCGGTTAGCGGGCATTCACCGCAGCCACTACCAGTTCAAGATCGTGTGCACGTATTGTGCACGTCGACCTTGAACGGGCTGCGGGCATGGTCTGGCACCGGAAGCGTCCGAGGATCGATCCTGTGGCCCACAGGGCCGATCGGTCGCCAACGTTCGGACCCGCCGCGCGGAGGTCGCCGCCACTCGGGTGGTAGGCCCACACCAGGCCAGTTACGGGATCAAGAGCCCGGTCACCCATGTGCTCGACCGAGTCATCCAAGACCGTCCGAGTCGCCGGTCACCTACCGGCGCTCGTGTTGCGACCATCCGTCCGACACGCCCCTGTTCCCCATTTCGGAACCACGGGTTGGCGCGCTCGAAGATCGCCACTCCGGACCACGGGCGTCCTGCGCGGCTGGCGACCAGATCGGCGCGGCGCATTCTTGGCGGCCGGGTGTCATCGCCACGGCCATCGTCGAGGACATTGCGCCTGCAGCGCCGAACTACCTGCTCACGGCGAACCCGCACGCGAGCGTCGGAACATGATCGAGTGACAGAGCGCCGATCCTTGTGCTGGTGGCGGCGAGATGTCACCGACCGTACCGGACAGAATATGGTGAATATTGACAGCTGTTCACAAGCCATAGCGCACGCGGGGTAACAGCGAACGCGGCGTTGCTGCGCCAGACGGGAGCCGTAGGCGCCGCAGCGACCACGGCGTGATCGGATGACGGTCCCGCGCTTCCCTCGTCCGCTGGGTCCGAGCTCGGAGTTCACCGAGTTCCGTTCCCGTCCGAGGTGATCACGCTGGCGGCGCGGCGGCACGCCGTTGATGTTGAACTCACATCGCCGCTGGCGGCGACCAGGCTTGCGACAGAGCCGATAAGAAGCGCGTAGGTCACCGGATCTGGTGCTCACCGGGACCTGCACCCTTCCTTTATGCCGGCCAGTTTGCGATGGGTTTCAAGCTGGCTCGAATTTAGTGATCACCGGGACTCATCTCTGCTCCGGCTGATCCTGGTGCACGAGGCGTTTCAATCCGACTCGGATTTGGTGATCACTGGGACCCGGATACGTCGGCTCACCCTCGGACCGGAGCTGTTTCAATCCGACTCGGATTTGGTGATCACCGGGACTCTACACCGTGGGTCTCATTGCCGTCGTGTTTATCGGTTTCAATCCGACTCGGATTTGGTGATCACCGGGACATACACTGCACACGACCGAAAGGGTTTGACATGTTTCAATCCGACTCGGATTTGGTGATCACCGGGACCGTCGTCCGAGTTGTACATCGACTGAGCTGCAGGTTCGCAAGATCAAACCAGAACCTTCACCCGAAGATCCTTTTAAGGTGGCAATTTCGATCTTCCATTCGAGCGTTTCCGCAGATCGGAGCACTTGTCGATCTTTGGCCAGAACCTGGCGGGTTCTTCGGCGTCTCGGAGGTTCTGGCCGGCCGTAGCTCGTGTCCGTCTGGGGTGGTTGAGGCGGGCGGCTGCCGGCCTCGGGCGCGGTGGGAACGGGGGCGGAGGGATGGTCGCCAGATTCAAGATACCGAGCGGGCCTGGACGGACGGTCCGGGGTTGGGTGTCCGCCGGTGACCTGGCTGGGGGCGCAATGCCGATAACTAGCGCATGATCGCGTCGGTTAGGCGGCTGTGGCGAGATCCGGGGTGTGGTCACAGTTGGTGACGGTCGGCAGGGTGATGACGGCCGGCACGGCGGTGAGCGCCGGCGGGGTGGCGACGCGGACGCCGGGCGGGGTGTCGACACGGTCGGTGACGGCCGTGGTGGGGTGGTGAGGGGTCGCCCCGCAGATCCTGAGCTCATAGCTGATATTGGTCGTGGTCGTGATGTCGGCGCGGGCGGTTGGGAAGTCGGAGGGGCTCTTGGCCGCTCGGGGCCGGGCGCGGGGGCGGTCGAGGGTCTCGCGGCGGCGGCCGAGCAGGTCCCGGGCGCGCCGGAGCCGGGCCTGGACGATCTCGGGGGGCAGGCCCGCGGTCGTGGCGTCGAAGCCGCGGACCGCGGCGTGGCGGGTCGCGGTGAACGACAGTTCCCGCACGAGCACAGGCTGTCCCGCCCGGCGGCCGCGGGCCGCGGGGGTGGCCCGGGCCGCGGTGGTCCGTTGCAGCGCCCGCAGGGCGCTGACCGTGATGACCCAGGCGGGTAGTTCCTGGTCGACCTCGAACGGGTCGGTGGCGCGCAGCATCGGGCCGGTGCCGGGCCCGGCACCGGTGATCGTCGACTTCGCCGCGCGCAGCGGGGTCTCGGTCGCGCCCCACCGGGCCCGGTAGGCGTCCGCGGCCTGGCCGGCGGGCAGCACGGCGGGATCGGTGACGTTGCTGGCGACCGCATAGGTCTCCCCGGTGTGCACGCCGTCCGCGAACACGTCGTACTCGACGACCCGCCAGCCGGTCAGCACGTCGCCGGTCCCGAGATCGGCGAGGAACGACCCGTCGTCGAACCGGTCGCCGGTCCTGCGGACCGTCAGCGCGCTGGGGAGCCGGACCAGCAGGTTCCACCCGTCGGCGGCCAGCCGGCGCAGCCGGCCGGCGCCGGGGAAGTTCCGGTCCCCGACGTGCAACAGGTCGGCCCGGGCGAGGTCCTCGCCGGCGGGCCCGGTCGCGACCTGGGTGAGCAGGGCCTGCTCGGAGGCGTCCTTCGTTCCCGACGCCGGGCCGTACGCATAGCCGAGCGGCGCCTTCGTCCCGGCGTCGTGCCAGGCGAGGACGCGGACGTGCGGGAACGGCGCCGGGTCCGTGCCCGCGCCGAACCGCTCCCGGTTCGCCGCAGTGTCGGGCAGCCGCACCAGCGTCCCGTCGAACCCGGCCAGCGTGAGCAGCCCCGCGCCCAGCGCCTGCCCCCCGTCGGCGGCGAGCTCGGCGCGGACCGCGCCGAGCAGCCGGTCGCTCAGCGCGGCCATCAGCCCGGCGGGCAGGCCCCGGCGTGCCGCGGCGAACCCCGCCCCGGTCGGGACCGCGCCCCGGCCGGTGAACGCCACCTCGCCCAGCACCCCGAACAGTGTGGCCAGCACGTCGTCCCACGACGCCTCGGGCATCAGCATCCCCGCGAGCACCCGCACGACAAGCCCCCACGTGAACACCCGCCCCGGATCAGCCCCAGCGCCCGAGCCGTCGGTGGCCGGGGAGAGCTCCGCGACCAGCCGGTCGATCGCCCCGTCGCCGAGCAGCCGGTCGATCTCGGCCTCCACCAGACCGAGCCGCACGAAGTCCGCCGCCTGCCCCTCGACCTCGATCCGGCCGTCGTCCCGGACCCGGGCAATCCCCTCAAGCACCGGGCGCAGGACCACCACCCTGTCCCCCTGCCCGACCGGCCCCGACCCCGGCCCGACCGTCAGCAGCGAACGCCGCCCGGCCAGCGCCCGCCCACCACCGCGCCGCCCACCCGTCCGCGCGACCCCAGCCACCACATCGCCAACCCGCACCGCGACCAACCCGTCCCAGACCTCCGGGCACCCGGGCAGACCAGCCGACGACAGACACGAGTAGAAAGACACAGCGGGCTCCGGGACAGGGACGGCGTCGAGAACCGATCTCCTACCCGGAGACCCGCCCCACAGCCCACATATCAGGGCATCCCAACGGGGCCGGGCGTGTCGCGCCCACCCACCCCACCCCCACAGCCGTCGCCCACCGTGACCATCAACCCGGACGCCCTCGCGCGGTCCCACCAACGCGATCATGCGCTGGTTGTCGGCATTGGACGGAGAGCGTCAGCCTTGACCTCGGAGACGTCGGGTTTTCGCCCCGCTTGGTGCGTGGGGCTCAGCCGGTCGCGGCTGTGTATTTGGCCAGGACCTGGTTGATCTGTTCGGCGAGCAGGAAGTCCAGCTCGGTGATCTTCTGGCCGGCGCTGTAGGTGGTGAGGCTGAAGTGCAGCATCTCTCAGCGCAGGTCGATGTCGGGGTGGTGCTGGAGTCGCTGGGCGGGAACCATCACATCATTGATCGTTTGGACGGCGATGTAGTACTCCACCGTGCTGGCAGTGCCAGCGCACATGCGCGGCCTCGACACCGACAGGGACCGTTCCCCATCCGTCCGTCGAGTCCGCACGCCGCGCAGCAGTACGCGTGCATCCCAGTACGCATGCATCCGCAGCACCTGCTCCATGAACACCGCGCTACGCCGCCGACCCGAGCCGACCCGGTGGCCGCCCTCGGCCGCGTCTGTACCTGGCCGGAATGGCTGGCGCCGCGACGGTTCGGACCCGGCGCACGAGGCCAGGTGACCTGCCATCGACCAGACCGCGGCCCGATCATCAACCTGCCGAGATCGGGCGTGGCAGGGTAGCTGGCGTGGATCTTTCGGGCGAGAGGATGGTTCCCTTCCGGTGGGACCTAGTGGCGCCGGACCAGCTTGGTTCGTTGCTCGATGGGATCGCGACCCCAGATCTGTGGTTCCTCGACGCGCTGATCGGCTGCACGGGGAGAGTCGTCGCGCGCAGCGGCGACGGGGACCTGGTCTTCGTCGGCCGGTCACTGGACTCGATGTTCGACCTGCTCGGCGGCGCGTTCGCCGACCTGCCGGACCCGCGCCGGCTGCTGCGACTACCGTTGTCGTTCGCGCGGAACGAGTGGACCGGCCGCGGGTGGGTGACGCGTGCGCTGACGGCCGACGACATCGCCCAGGCCCGAAACCTCCTGGCCACTCTCGGGATCACTCCGGACTCGCTGGCCCGGCGAAGCCGGCCCGTCACCTTCGTGGACGTCGTCTGGGAGGGATCGACGTTCACCGACGTCTTCGAGCTGGTGCGCGACTGGGTCGACGACGAGCGGGGGGCGTGGCCGACGGTCCGGCGCAAGCTGCGGTTCGTCGGAGTCACGATGCGCACGAAGACCAGCCCGAACACCTGGCGCTGGCAGCAGCACGCACCGTGGACAGCTCAGCTGCCCGCCGCCGCAGTGATGAACGTATCGCTGAGCCGGGAGGTCTGGTCGTACCTCGGCAACCACCAGCCGAAGCTGACCCGGACCTTGCGCCCGCGACAGTGGCGGGCCGACGCCGACGGGCCCGGCCGCGACGAACACACCCGCGTCGCACTGGCCGAGGCCGCCGCCCTCGCCGCCCACGGACGCAGCCGCGCCGGCCGCCACGCCCTCGCCGCCGCGATCACCAGGGAACCGTCCCTGGCCGAACCTTGGCTACGAACCCTCGTCCACCAGCTCCGCAGCTGACGCCAGCGGACAGAAACCGAACCGCTCGCCTTCCCCATGCGGCGTGCAGCGGGACCCGCGACGGTGACGGCACAGGATCCCGCTGCGCGTGGGCCGCGAGTTCCACCCGTCGGGCAGTCGGTAGGGTCGGCAGTCGGCCTACGCCGGGAATCGCCTGCGAAGCCGAGCCCGCTCGGCGCGGCCCAGGCTTGTTTCTGCAAATTTCTGATAGCCCCATCGTCCTCGCTCCGCCCGGCTCAGGCGGGCGAGCGGAGCGAGGACGGGACCTTGCGTCGATCATGGCCAGACCGATGCAGGCCGTAGGGGCGGTCCGCCCGCCGGTGCCCGCTGTCGTCTTCACCGAGGTGCCGGTAGGACGGCCTGGCGAGTAGAGCGCTTCCTATTTCTGGGTTGGTGTCAGTGCGTGGCCGATGTTGTAGAGGTCGATCTGTCGCGCGTGTGGTCCGGTGATCGCGAGGACGAGGTCCGGGGTCTCCTGCCAGGTGACCGTGTCTGTGCCGTCGGCGCTCATGATCAGCTGTGCGTCCTTGCCGCCGTGGGTGGTGGTCGGTGAGACCGTGGCGCCAGGGGGTGTGCTGGGTCTTGCTTCTCTTCCTCGGCTGGCGGTGATCTGGATGGTGGTGCTGGAGCTGTCGCGGTAGGTGCCGGTCGTGTGGGTGACGCCCTGGCTGGTCTGGGCGGTGGGGGCGGCGGTGGGGCGAAAGCCGGGAGGTAGGTAGGCGACGGCGAGTCCTTCGATGGTTCCGCCGGGTGGGGTGGTGGGGTCGGCGAGGCCGGTGCCGTCGGGGGGTCCGGTGTAGATGGCCTTGCCGTCATGGTCGACGGTCAGGGTGACGTTCGCCAGGGTCGCGGCCGGCGGCATGATCATCGCGTGCCAGGGGCTGGCGGGGCTGTGCCCGTCGGAGTAGCTGTCGAAGGAGGTGCTGGTGAAGCCGCGGACGGTGGCGTCTGGCTGGGCGAATGCCAGTCCCAGAACGCGGTCACCGAGGGTGGGGTCCTGGATGTAGGGGTCGCCGCGATAGGCCACGGCCGCGGGAAGGTGCCGGGTCAGCAGGCTGACCTCGGCGGCGTCGGTGGGTGGGGCGGGGCGGTCGTCGCGCAGGACCAGCTCGTCGGCGGCCGCCTGGGCGGCGGGGGCTGGCCGTGGCGCATGCCGGTAGGGGCCGGTCAGGATCGCCAGGCGCAGGTGGCCCGAGGCATCGGCTCCCTGAAGCACCGCCACCGCGCCCAGGAGCTCGGAGTACTCGGCGTAGAGGATCCGGACGCCGGTGTGGGCTCCTCGCGGGGCCTCGGGAATGACGGAGGTCGAACGGTCCCACAGAGCGGTCGTCTGTCGCAGGAAACCACTGTCCTCGGCGTATCTGCCCCGTGGCGTCCAGTCGAGACCGACCCCACCGGAGGGAGAACCGGGACCGCCGGCGGCGTAGGGAGACGAGGACAGCACCGTCTGATCCTTGCCGCCGGCCGGCAGCGCCAGGATCGCGGCGAGCGCCACCGACGCCACCACGACGACGCCGCCGACCAACGTGCCGAGCCTGCGCCGTCGCCGCAGGCGTCGACCTCGTGCCAACACGGTGCGAACCCGTAGTGGATCGTCGGCCCCGAGAGCGGCCAGTGACCGCATCGCGTCCTTGATCCTCTGGTCGGCGTCCGCGTCGGAGGCCATCATGTGTTCATCTCCATCTCGCCGGACCGGGTGCGTGGGGCGGCTGGAAGAACGGGCACCGGCTCGGGACCGAGCACGACGCGAAGCTTCGCCAGCCCACGGGCTGCCTGGCTCTTGACCGTCCCGACACCGCAGCCCATGATCCGCGCGACCTCCGCCTCGGGAAGGTCGTCGTAGTACCGCAGGACCACCGCGACACGTTGCCGTTCCGGTAGGGCCCGCAGCGCGCGCCGCAGCAGTTCGCGGTCGTCGATCTGCGACTCGGCCGAGGGCAGGGAGCGGTGCGGCGGCTCGGCCGTCAGGACCTCGCGGCGGCCGAGCCGCCGCCACCATCCCCGCCGGGCGTTGACCATCACGGTGCGGACATAGCCCTCAGGGCTGTCCCCGAGGCGGACGGTCGACCACCGCGCGAAGGTGGCGGCCAGCGCGTCCTGGAGCAGATCCTCCGCGGCGGCGTTGTCACCTGTCAGCAGGAACGCCGTGCGGTGCAACCGCGGACCGGCCTCGACGACCAGCCGCACGAAGTCACCAGGGTCAGGTCCACGCATCACGCGATCGTCCTCACACCCACTCAAGCCCCCAGAGCCCCGAAAGGTTGCACGCCGGCGAAGACCGAGCCGGGCGAAGCGTCGAAAAGGGCCACGCGAGGCCACACGTCACCGGGGTCGTGTCCTCCTGCCAGCGGAGGACACGACCCCGGCATCCGGATACCAGAAACTCGCTACTCAGTGTCGCACACCATGTGATGCGCCTAGGGCGCTACCTGGCCACGCCAATCCGTTAACCAGCGCGGATAACCCAACGCGACGAAAGCAGGGACGACCGCGAGTAACTAATTGTGGACGTAGCCGTGCCCGGTGGTGGTGAAACCGTACGGCTGCGGCTTGTGGTACGAGAAGTAGTAGGTGCCGCTGGTTCCCACACCGGTCCAGCAGTAGCCGTGCTGAATGCCGTTCAACGGGTAGGAGATCGCCGAGAGGGCGGTGCCGCCCTTGTGGAGCTGGATCAAGATGTAGGTCTGTGGACCTGAGGTCGTGTCCGACGTGAAATCGTTGCAGAAGGTCCCGTTGGGCGACGCGTTCATGTCGCGGCCCTTCAGGTTGCTGTCGAAGGTGAGGGTGTAGCTGAACGGGAGACCCGCTGCGAGAGTGCTGACTCCGCCGCCGCTCTCCGTCGTGGTGATGGTCGTGCCACCCGGGCCCTGCGTGTAGTGATCGACAGCGATCCCGCTGGGCGGGACGTAGCTCGACGGCTTTGCGGTGGCGACAGCGACAGGGGTGGGGTCAATTTTCGCCTCGGCAGCGGTGCCAGCGGCACTCGCCTGGCCCGCCATGGCCAGCGCACCGGCTAGCGCAGCCAACGGAACCATCAGACGCAGCGTTCTCGACCTCACGTTGAACTCCTCATGAAATAAGAGAGACAAGGGAGTGCAGCGCAATATGCCACCCACACGGACCTAGGGCGACGTGATTGCGGCGGCGAAAATCAACCTAACCAACTTCCCCCCGATCAGTACACGTTTCGGAAAAATTTCTACCAGAGCTCAGCCAAGCCCCCCGACGACCACGAACGGCCAGGTCGCGCGGGATTTCAGCGCTTCCATGGAGACCTAAAGGTCGCCCCGCGAGATATTTGTCACACCACTATCGACGCGGATGAGGCCGCATGGTACGGATAAGGGATATTCCGGCCGCGCAGCCGAGAAGAATCGGCCCTGTTATTTGTGACCACCCGCATCCAGCCCTCACTACAAAGCATGGCAACGTGAGCGGACCTGGTGGCGCTGCGCGCCACCAGGTCCGCTCTCATCGGCCTGGCCTCTGGCATCCTCAACCGCACGGACGAGGCCAGCTTGCCCGCCGCGATGCTGCGCATCGGAGGAACGTTCGCCGACGCATTCGCCCTGGTCGACGTGCTGCGCCGCAACCGCGGCATCGAGATCAAACCCCACAATGCAAGGCTCTCCCGCGGACGGCCCCACACCGAACAGGCAGCAGAAGGCAAGACAGCCGTGTCGCGGTTTTCTGGACAGGCGCCAACTGGTCAGCGGATGGTGGCGGGGATCAGCTCGGCGATCGGTGTGCCGGCACGTCAGGCCCAGGTGGCGGTGGTGGCGGCGAGTGCAAGGGTGCTGCCGGCGAGGACCCGCGGGTCGTGGTCGGGTGGCCCGGGGGGATCGCACCCCCGGGCTCCCACAGAACGGAGCGTGAACCTCTCGGTTCACTCCGCTCTTCTCACCGTGATCCGGTCGGCATGGATGCCCAAGCCCAGTGCGCGAACAGTCCGGGCTCTCGATCGAGGATCCCGGTCCACCACGCCCTGAACCGCTTGAATGGGCGTAGCCGTCTGTACTTCTTGCCAGCCCACCGCATCAGGTAGGTGTTGATGCGCTGCAGGAGAGGAGACATCTGCGACCGGTAGAACCGGCCGTAGTAGTGCATCCAGCCCGCCACGACCGGGTTGATCAGTGCGGCGAGCTCGCTCAGGTCGTGTCTGGTTCGCGTGTGGATCCGCCATCGGCGGACCCGCTGGCTCATCTTCTTCAGCGCCTCCGGGCTGACCGCGGGCTGGAAGCCCACGAACATCGTCCCGTCGGCTCTCCTTGCACCCCTGGGGCGGAAGGTGTACCCCAGGAACGTGAACGAGGTGTGCTCGTACGAGCCACGCCGCCTGTCGTCCTTGCAGTACACGATTTTGGTCTTGGTCGGGTGCAACCGCAGCCCGACCTCGGCCATCCGACCCGTGAGCGCGGCCAGCACCATGCGGGCCTGCTGTTCCGACACGCAGTGCACGATCGGGAGAGTCGGCGGCGGGAATCTCACCCGCCGCCGCTCGCAGAACCTGCCGTGCACGTCTCCGCGCAACAGGCTCCCATTGCCCAGCCGTCAGGGACGAATACCGAACTGCCAGTGCGCGAACAGGCCCGGTTCCCGCCGCGCTATGTCACGCAGCCATTCCCGTGCCCGCTGCTCTCGGCGTTTCAGCCGCTTGTACTTCCGCGTCGCCCAAGCTATGAGCTTGCGGTTGAGGAACTTCAGGAGGGGATACAACATCGACTTGTAGAAGAAGCCGTAGTAGTTGATCCACCCCCGCACGATTGGGTTGAACATTCGCGCGAGGTCCGTCAGCGATTTGTCACTACGACGCGGGATTCTCCATGAATAGATCTCCCGCTGCATCCGGACGACCGCATCCCGGCTGACCGCAGGCAGGAAGTTCACGAAATGCTTCCCCCACCTGTTCTTGCCAGTCTGGGTCGGAACGTGTACCCGAGAAACGTGAACGACGTGTCGTCGTGGTCGTCCCGCCGGTCGGCGTCCTTACAGTACACGATCCTCGTCTTGTCCGGGTGGACTTCCAACCCGAATTCGGCGAGCCGAGCCGCTATCCGCTCCAGCACCCACTGGGCCTGGAGCAGCCCGTCGCAGTGCACTATCACATCATCACAGTAACGCTCGAACCGGACGCCGGGGATCTCCCTCGCTATCCACATATCGAACGCGTAGTGCATGAACAGATTAGCCAGCAACGGCGAGATCGGAGCACCCTGTGGAATTCCCCGCTCCCGTCCGACAACCGAGCCGTCCGGCATCTGCGACGGCGAACCGAGCCACCGCTCCACGTATAGCCGGACCCACTTCGACTCGGTGTGATGCGCCACCGCCTGTAAGATCCGATCCTGCGGCACGGTGTCGAAGAATCTCTTGATATCCAGGTCTATGACCCAGTTACTCTTCCAGCACCGTTCCCGGCAGCGCCCCACCGCGTCCAACGCGGATCGCCCAGGACGGTAACCGAAGGAGTCATCGTGGAACAACGGATCCACGATCTCTCCTAACAGCATGGCCACCGCATTCTGAGCCACCCTGTCACATACGGTCGGTACTCCAAGGATCCGCGAACTGTCGGACCCCTTCTTCGGTATCTCCACCACCCGGACGGGTGACGGTAGGTAAGACCCCGAGGACATCCTGTTCCACAGTTTGTAGAGGTTGCGCTCCAGGCGCTCCTCAAACTGTGCGATCGTCTGCCCGTCGACGCCCGGCGCACCCTGCCTCGACTTGACCTGCTTCCATGCCTCCCAGATGAGCCTCTTGTCGATCTCGAACGGCTTTCCCTGACCACCTGATATGCCCATCCGACTCCTCCCAGTCATGCTGGTTGATCAGACCGGCCGGTTCATCCCGGATCTCTCCGGTTGCCCGGCTGCACATCTGGACAACACATCCCCTTCGCCCTGTGGACGGCTCTCCCGTCCCCCACGGTGGGACGTCACCCCCACGACTACTACGAGATGTCCCGACTTCCTGACCACGCCACCGGTACTCTGCCCCTCACAGTTTCTGCTGCTTGGGGACCTCCCTCTCGCCGGCCCGCCAACCCGAGCCGTCACTTCCGTGGCCAGGATCTCCCACGTTCCGTATCGGAGCCTGGACCGGGATCACGCCACCTATAGGCCGGGGACCATCTGGCCAGTAAACAGGCACCCGCCAGACTCGTCCCGGGGCAACAACTGGACCCCGGTTTTGATCCCACCGCTACGCTTTCGACCCATCGACAGTGGTTCCTGTACGTCGTCTTCCCGACCCTCACCTGACGCCTAAGCGACGCCTTTTCTGCGACCGCTCACGACCACGCGTCTTAAACGCAGCCGCGCGCAGTGGTTTGGAGGCTCCCCCTGCAGAGCGCCTCCGAGGGGCCCACCCTCATCTCCGACACGACACCGCCTCCGGTGGCTTCCGCTTCTACACAGCTACCTCCGTTAGCGTTCGTGGCGCACCGTCGTCCGCATATCGCTCGAACTGCACACCTGGGAAATTCCGGGTCAGGAACAGGTCGAACGCGTAATGCATGAACAGGTTGGCGAGGACGGGTGAGATCACGGCATCCAGCGCGCCGCGCCGACGCCGGTACCCGTAGGAGTCTGCATGGAAGATCGACTCCGTGCGGGCCTCGAGCGTCATCGCGGCCACCGTCTGCGCCACCCGGTCGGCAACCGTGGGCACGCCGAGAACTCTCGTGCCTCCAGCCGCCTTGGGTATCTCCACCGCCCTCACAGGAGGCGGAAAGTAGGTCCCCGACGACATCCGGTTCCAGATCTTGTAGAGGTTGTTCCTCAGATCGGACTCGAACTCTGCCAGGGACTTCCCGTCCACCCCGGCGGCACCCTTGTTGGCCCTTACACGCCTGTACGCCTCCCACACCAACTGCTTCGGTATCTGAAACGGCTTGCCTTCCGGACCTGACTTGCTCACACGTCTCCTCCCGGCAACGCCGGTTGCTCGCGCGAAACAAACCATCGATGAGCCGGCCCCTTCGCATCCACCCCGATTACCAGGGCTTCCCCGCTACTACGAGCCGGTCCGCCAGCGGACGCCGCGACGGTACTCAACGCCTCACGGTTCCTGCCGCTTGGCGCGCTCCCTTTCGCCCGTCCGCCCCACAGGGCGGGCGTGCAGTGTCGGCATCCGCCTTCCCATGTTCCGCGTGAAAGCCGCAGACCAGGCTCGCGCCGCCTCCATGCCGGGCACCACCTGGCCAGTACACGGGCTCCCGCCAGGCTTATCCTGGAGCAACCCCAAGCGCCCCAGTTTTGATGCCGTCTGATCTGGTTTCGACACTTCCTCAGCGGTTCGCTTTCGCTCGCCTTCCCGGTCCCTACCTGACGCATCTCGTGCGCCTTTTCCCTCATCGCTCACCACGACGGTCTTCAGCCAACGCAGCATGAGGTGGTTTGACGCCTCCCCCGCAGGGCGACGCCGAAGGGCCACAAATCCTTCATCTTCCACGCAGCACCGCATCGAGCAAGATCCCCTACCTGTCGACCTCACTCTCCGCGCTCATGGCGCACTGGGGTGCCAGAACTGTGTTACCGGGGTTGACCTCGGGTTTTAGGCGGCTCGTTCGTACTCGTTGATCAGTCCACCGAGGACGGGTTGGCGCTTGATCCTTTCCACCGTGAGGTCGGCGACGGGATGGTCAGGTCGCGGTGGCCGAAGATCACGGCTGCGATGGGGTCGTCGTCCGTTGTAGTGAGCTGTGTATTCGGCCAGGACGGTCCGCAAGTGTCGGTCACCGAAGATCAGCATGTGGTCGGTGACCTCGGCGCGGACGGTGCGGACGAACCGTTCCGCGTAGGCGTTCGCGCGGGGCGCTCGAGGTGGGATCTTGACTGCGGTGATGCCGACGTCGGTGAGGACGGCGTCGAAGGAGGCGGTGAACTGTCCGGCGCGGTCGCGGATCAGGAACCGGAACTCGGCCGCGCGGTCTCCAAGGTCCATGAGGAGGTTGCGGATCTGCTGTGTGGTCCACGGCCCGTCCGGATGCGCGGTGATCCCGACGAGGTGGATGTAGCGGGTGCCGACCTCCATGACAAACAAGCAGTACAGGCGCCGTAGCGTCACGGCGCAGTCGACGTGGAAGAAGTCAACGGCCAGCATGGTCGAGGCTTGGGCGCGCAGGAACTCCCGCCAGCTCGAGTCGGTCTGCCGCCGCGGTGCTGGGGGCAGCCCGAGGGACTTCAGGACGCGGCGGATCGTGGACGCGCCGACGCGGTGGCCTAGCTTGCGCAGCTCGCCCTGAATCCTTTTGTATCCCCATGTCGGGTTCTCGGTGGCGAGCCGTTCGATCAGCGTGGTGATCTCCACGCTGATCGGCGGTCGTCCGGTTCGCCGGGGATAGGTCCACTTCCTGGTGACCAGGCGGCGGTGCCAGCGCAGGACGGTGCCGGGAGTGACCAGCCGGTGCATCCGTAGCTGTCTCGGTAGCCGTCGGATCAGCGCGGCGAGTACGGCACGGTCCGCCCAGTCCCATCGAGGTCGCGGCTGGGTGCGGCGCAGCACCGCGACCTCGTGTCGCAGCACGAGCAGCTCGATGTCCTTCGATGCGGACGATCGGCCGAGCAGAACAAGCCAGCTACACACCCTAGCGAAGATCAGGTAGAGCAGGCGTACGGACATGGTTGACCATCATGCCGGCGGCCGGTCCGTGGCATCGTCCCAGCTCACAGGCCCAGGCCGACTTTCCGCACCTCACAGGGCCAGCGACCGGACGAACGCGGTCCACACGGTCAGCGATGGGTCTGTCTAGCGTGGGCTGCACAGGGTTTTGCCGATCTCGACCGGCAGGCAGGTGGCGCGCTCGTGGCCCGCACTCACCGTTCGGTGGACAGGCTGATCTGTTCGTTGCCGTTCCACAGGGATGCGGTCACACCCGGGCCCTCCTGAACGAGGACCTCACGGATCGCCGCCAGCGCTGCGGGCAGGCCGTCACGTCGGACGGCCACGGACATGCGGACTTCGTCCTGCCCGCCGGCGTACATCCGGCCGACGAAAAGCACCCCGGAGTTCACGAACCTGTTCAGACCGCTCCTAACCCGTCCGAACGACCTGTCGACGTCGACGAGGCGGAGTTCGAGATCCCACATCCGCAGGTGGTGCATCGGGCTCTCGCCGAACCAGCGCGCGATGACCGACCCCTGCGGGGCGCCGCTGAGCACCTCCAGCACCCAGGCGCTCTCCACCGGTTCTGCCGGGGCCTCCAGCGCGCGTAGGACCACCGCGTTGCCGTGCCAGGCATCGTCGACGTAGAAGGCGTCGTCGTCGTACTCGATGTCGTCGCCGTACCCGGCGTCTCGAAGTGCGTCCGCCAGCGCGCAGGCATCCTGGTCCCGGATCGCGGCCTCGAGCGCCGACCGAACCGCCGGTTCCGCCAACGGGGCGGCCGCCGCCACCGCCGCCACGGTGGCCCTGGCCGCGTCGAGAAGACCCGACCACACATCGAACGGGAAGTGCTCCGACTCGGGCGTCCGGTAGGAGTTCAGGTGACGCCAACTCCGGCCCTCCTGGTCCGTGACAGCCAGGTGCCCGTCGGGCCGGGTGACCCACGTGATCCCCGGCCGCGGTGGCCACTCGAGCCGACGCCGCGTCTCGCGCCGCAGGCCGCGCCCCGGTCGGGGCCTCACCAGGCGGAAGGTCGCATCGAGGACCGGACTGACAGCGTCGAGGGACTCGCTGCCATCAAGGAGCAGATACGGCACCAGCAGCGCGGCCACCGGCCCGGGATACCGGATCTCCGGGTCACGCAACGCGGACGCCCGGCAGACCAGCTCAAACTCATCCCACCGCAGCGCCTGTGGCATGGGATGCGCCCCATCGATGTACCCGATCGTCTCACCGGCGACCGACTCTGGCGCGTAGATCTTTAACGACTGGATCCCCGAGCCCGGCAGGATTTCCGTCCCGATCCCGTAACCGTCACCGACGTCGACCGCGAAGCCGACGAAGGGTGTTCCATCAGCCACCGGGCCCGCGTTGTCCTCCCACTCGTACTCCCACAAAACCTCAGACCAGAACAGGTCCTCACGCATCCGGGCGGTCAGAGACTCAGGCAACGGCACGATCCACACACTATCGATCACCTTCGCAGTCCCGTCGACAACGAGCCCCAGCCCGCCGACGAACGCGGATCAGCACGCCCAGTCATGACCTCCACTCGTCTTTGACATCATCACAACCTCCCGTGTCATCGGCATGCCAGAGTTATGGCCGTCCCGGCGCATCGGAGGCGACGCCGCCAACGTCGCCCCCACCCCCGAACTGCGCCCATACGCCGACGGCCAGCGGCGGCATATCTGACGACTTCGGTCTTCTGGTGGTGGCACCCGCGCCGCCGACGCGCTGGACGGGTAGCAGGCCCGACATGACCCGGCGAGAACCCTGAACCCGAACCAGACGGAACCCAGGGGATCGAACGCCCTGCCACAGCGGCAAATTGCCGATCATGCGGAACTTCAGGCTTCAGGATATGTCACAACTAAAGCACCAGACATTTCATTATTACCTTCAGATACCGCAAAACCTGCAAATTTTAGGATAGCCGCTATCGCGGTTGTCATAACTTCCTCAGCCTTCCACCCCTCCCGCACCACCGGATCCTTTCTTATCTCATCAAATCCCGCCCCGCGACGGCGAAGGTCGCTTTCGTGGCCCGCCAACTGCGGATGGACCATCCATTTGACCAAAACATGCATAGACCGCATCTCCGGAGGAACATCATCATACGGCTCGATGAAGACTCCAGAGCAGAACTCCACATTCCGTGGCGGCACAATCGGAAGTCCGGACCTCAGAAGGACTCGCTGAATTTGCATCTCAAGAATCAGTGGACTCTTGTTCTCCGGAGGAATGTTCACGTGGTTCCAGTCTGAAGGAGTTGAGGGCAAGGATCCTGGCGCATCGGTTAGGGTAGCAGATCGCTCCCCCGAAGTCAGTCGCGGTCGGCCAGAAGGTGGCCTCCTCACAGAATCCTTGAATCACTGTTTGACTTTCAGGTGGCCCGGTGACGGCCCTGTCAGCCGGGCGCTTGTGGGTGGCTCGTACGTTTCGAAGTCGCGGCTGGCATAGTTCGTACAGTTGACCTTCCCGGTATTGCAAGAAGAACCATGGCCAGCAAGAGAATATTCTTGACTTCAACCGATTACTAGTTGGGCCTATTCCTGAATTTCCCCGATGCCACGGCCCTATATATGCCCTTGCTTAGATCGTTGCTGGTTCTAGAATTAAACTTCCCAGCCTCTTCGGCCCAGGATTTCGGATCCTCGCCGTGTGGGGCGGCATCTTTATCCATATAAGAGAAGGAATAGAAGACTTGCGCGTCCGGCGCCAAGCGGTCCGACAACAGCCCCTCACACGATACACATGGAAGCCGCTCACTGTATATCGCCACAATTTGCTCGCCCGGCTGCAACTGTTCTATGATATCGCGCTCGCTGTGCCACTCCTCTCCTTTTTCAAGAGATTTACTTACCCCGAACACAGGCTCGTCTCTTCCCTTCACTATTGCTACCGCAACGTTCCTGGACCCACTGAGAACGCCCCCTTCTTCCACTCGCCAACGCAGCGCCATCTCGGCAAGGCAGGTCGGACTGAATTCTTTGGTGATTGGATAGATTCCATAACACTCACCCCAAGGAACCGCGACCGGAGTCGGGTAGTGCGGCTGCCTATCGCATGTCCCGCCGGACGCTGCGACAGGCGGGTCGAAACAGGGCGGAAATCCTGGAATTCCTACCCCGCCGTCCGGAGGCTCGATTGGAAATTCATCTATCCACCCGGGCCAAGGGCGCCCAGGGACGACGGAGGCGTTCTGGATACCCGGCGGGTTACTAGCATCAACGCTGGTAGGAGCCTGGCCGGCGCCAACCGGCTTCACGTCGGCGACTATCGCGGCCTGGCGTGTGGAGTCTGCGGCTTGTACGGCTGACTGGTGGGTGGCTTGTTGGGTGGCTATCTGGGCGGCTTGGTCTCGGTCTCGTTGTTCTGCTGCCTTGTAGGCTGCGTTTTGTGCTGCTTGCTGTGCGGCTTGTTGTGCGGCTTGTTGTGCCGCGTTCTGGGCGGCTTGCTTGGCGGCTTGCTGTCGTTCTGCTTCTTGGAAGGCGAGGGCGGCGTTGACGCCGGCCCAGAATTCGGCTTCCTGGCGTGCTTTGCGTTCGGCTTCCTGGAAGGCGAGGGCGGCGTTCACACCCGCCCAGAACTCCGCCTGTTCGCGTGCGGCGTTCGCGGCGGCCTGTGCCGCGGCCTGCTTCTGTGCCTCGTTTCGGGCTCGCTGCGCGTTCAGCGCTGCCTGCTGTGCTGCCTGCTGTTGTGCCGCGTTCTGCGCTTTTTGGGCGTTGATTGCTGCCTGCTGGGCGGCGAGCTGACTGGGGGTTGCGAAGCCGGTGGGGTCGCTGTTGGTGATGGGGTTGGCGGCGGCGTAGGTGTAGCGGTTGTCGGCGGGGGTGCCGGTCCAGGGCAGGGGGTAGGTGTCGCGGGTGAGGAAGGTGCCGGTGTCGGGGTCGTACCAGCGGGCTTGGGCGGCGACGAGGCCGGTGTCGGGGTCGGTCCAGTTGCCTTGGTAGCCGATCTGTAGGTCGGTGCTGACTGCCGTGCGGGGTTTGCCGAAGGGGTCGTAGCTGCGGCTTTCGGTCACCGAGGCGCCGTCGGTGGTGAACGCGGCGACGATGTCGCCGTGGGCGTCATCGAGGGTGACCCAGTCCCCGCTGCCGGTACCGGCGCCGATCAGGGAGCCGTCCGGGCCACGGGCGAAGCCGGAGGTGCCGTCGGTGGAGGGTTCCTTCTCGACGCCGTTGTAGAGGAAGTTGTACGAGCCGCCGTGGGTTGTTAGCCGCCGACCGCCAGATCCCCACCCGCGTCTTGGCCGCCTACCAGCAAGCCGCCACCACCCTGACCACCGAACAACCCGACTGCCACCTGCGCTGGCAACTCCTCGCCGCCATCGGAAAGATCGAATCCAACCACGCCACCGGCCGCACCATCTCCCCCGATGGCACGATCAGTCCAACTATCCTCGGCCCTCGCCTCGACGGCACCGGAGAATTCGCGCGGATCGTCGACACCGACCGAGGAAAGCTCGACCAGGACACGATCTACGACCGCGCCGTCGGCCCCCTCCAGTTCATCCCCACCACCTGGACCGGCGCCGGCCGCGACGGCAACCACGACGGCGCCAAGAACCCCAACAACATCGACGACGCCGCCCTCGCCGCCGGCGGCTACCTCTGCGCCCACGGACGCGACCTCACCGACCCCACCGACCTGTACGCCGCCATCCGCGCCTACAACCCCTCCGACACCTACACCCGCGCCGTCCTCGCCTGGACCACCGGCTACACCACCACACCCCCCACCACCGGCCCGGCAATCAGCCCCGCGACCAGCACGCCCCCCACACCCCTACCCCCACCAGGCCCCGCAGCGACCAGCACCCCCACCCCGCCAGCCACCCCATTCCCGATCATCAACCTCACACCGCGCACGACCACTCCGGCGACCACACCTCCCCCACCACCAGCGACCACCCCGACCTGCCCAACGATCACCCTCACGACCAGCAGCCTCACCGCGACAATCACCACCACCAGCCTCGACATCACCGGCCGCTACACCACCAACGCCGCCAGCACCGGCACTACCGCCGTCATCCACGCCGAAGCCCGCGACACCACCGACCACACCCTCACCACCACCGACACCAACATCGCCGCAACTCCACCGGCCGGCCCAACCTTGATCGCCCGCCTGCCCCTCGACCACCTCACCACTCCCGGCCAGACCACCACCATCACCGTCGCCCTCACCACTGCCCCGACCGGCTGCCCCATTGACACCCTCGCCACCCTCACCATCAGCAACATCACCCGCCCCAGCACCCCAGCCCCACCAACCGCCACACCCAGCAGCTCAGCACCAGCCGCATCAGCCAGCCCAAGCCCCGAAGCACCGACCTCGACACCGGCGACACCGTAAGCACCACAGATCGATGTCCAGGTATGCGTTCGGAGGCTGCGGCTCGGCCGCGGACAGTGTCGCTTCGACGGCTGCCGAGAAGGCATCCGTCCCCGTCCGCGCGGCCCGCGGAGCTACCCGATCGGCACGCGCAGGTGGAACGTCCACTGGACGCCGTCCGGTCTGGTGTCCTTCATCCCCCAGATCGTCGTGCCATCGACCACGTATTTCTGCCTGGCGGTGTCGCTCATCAGGGCTCCGGACAGCTCGTAGCCGTCCGGCAGCCTCCCCGTCGAGGGGACGGGGCTGACCCGAAAGCTCCAGCGCTGGCACCCGAGCTGGGTGATCTCGGAGCGGGGCACATAGCGCGTGCCGTCGTCCGGGCTGTTGCCCGCGTAGGTGTCCACGCGGGACAACGGATAGAGCCGTAGGCCCGTCGGAACGGCGCCCTGAAGCGTCGCCGCGATGTGGACGATGCGGTCCTGTCCCTGCGTCTCGATGCTGTAGGCCGCGTCCGCCGCGGTGACATCGAAGGAGACGAGCTCCCCTTTGGACGGGTCAGCCTGCTCGGCCACCAGGCTGGCGGGCTGGCCGGGCGGAAGGCATCCAGGCGCTGGTCGGGCGGATGCCGGCTGGGTGGGCGATGGTTGCGCGGGTGCCGAGGTGCGCGGCGCCGGGCCGGGGCCGAAGACCCGGTCAGCCGTGGGCGACGGGCCTTCCAGCGCGGCGGGTGAAGCCGTGGGCGGTGATGTGCTTGGCGGGGCTGGCTGCGTTGCCGAGGTCGCGGTCGCGCCCGGTGCGGGCGTGGCTGTCGGCGCCGACTGACCAGGCCTGCCGGACACCGCGTCGGACAGCCGAGGCCACCCGATGACCGCGGCGAGCGCGAGAACCGCGACGATCCCGACTGCCAGCGCCACGCGAGGCCCGATAGGTCTCGCCGCGGATGCTCTGCCGGGAATGACGGCGACGGGATACGGCGCCGGCGCGAGGGGGGCGAGCGTCTTGAGCTCCGGATATCGACCGCTCAGCTCCGTGACCTCGGGAAGATGCCCGAAACGCTGAGCGAGGTAGTGGAGGAGCCGGGCGTATCCCATCGGGACGCGTCCATGGTCGAGCTGCTCCAGCACGTCGCGCCAGAACTCGTCGGGGCGAGTGGCCCACAGCGGCGCCACCCCGAGGGGGAAACCGATCTCGGACAGGAGGGCTCGGGCCTCGGCGCGGTCGTGCGCGTGCCGTATGCAGATGCCGAGCAGTTGCCCGCGATCGGCACCGGTGAGGGCGATGTCGGCACCGGACAGGCCCTCCTCTTCCCCGGACCTCGTCACCATGGCGAGCAGGTGAGAAGGGCGCCTCCGCCGCCCCGGTATATGCGGAGACCGGAACAGGCGCGTTCTGTCGCTGGCCTGCGACCGGCCAGCCGGCGGCGAGGCCGGCCACGAGGAGCAACGGCACGGAACAGGACACCTGGCATCACAAACCCCCCGCCGACGGCGCCCGTGGACACCTGTGGCCTGCACTGTAAGGTCGCGTTCCGGCCCACTGGCGCGAAACCGCAAACTCGCCCGCCATGACGAGTGTGAGCATTTAATGGCAGAAAGGTGACAAAGTGCTTTTCGAGCGAGGTCGACCGCCGGATCGGGCCGGGCGCACCGCAGCGGTCCGGTGGGACGGCGACGGTGGCGCATCGGCCAGTCAGATTCAGCTGCGAGAACATTGAGATGCGTCTGTTGCGTCGTTGGGAAGCGATCCAGGTAGGCGCGGCCCGCGCGCGGCGTTTGGGCGTTCGACCTGGCCCCTCGCCGATTCGAGACCAGGGGGCACGCGGCTGTGCCGGCAGCCACAACTCGGCCCACTAGCCGGCGGCGCAGGGCCGCGGCGTTCAGGTAGGCGTAAAGATCCTGCGGGCTGGAAGCCTAGACAAGCACCGCACGGTAGAGATCGATGATCCGCCCCGGGGCGGCCAGGTCGTACTTGGCATGGCCTCAACCCTCGACGCCAGAGCCGTCTTCGCCGTGGTGCCACGTGACCGGAACGTCGCTGGCTGGAGCGGCGCGCCACACACACCCGGACCGCCCCGGCCGGGCCGGTCAGGCGGAACCGACTGCGAAGGTGCCGATGACGGTCACGCCGTCCAGCGCGTAAACCGGGATCAGTGTTCGCTCTCCAGCCGCCCGCCGTGCCGCGACTTTCTTGCTCCATTCGGCCAGTCCAGCGGGCGGCAGACCGGTACCGATCGCAGCATCGAGTTCGGTCCGCCTGACGTAGCCACGCTTCCCGTCCCTGAGCCCAGCCGAGATCAGGTCCGGCCAGTCGCTTCGAGGCACGGCGTGCAATCCCGATCCATAGGTCTCTCCGGCCGCGTTCGTCGGCCAGATTGGCGGCCCTGACCCGTCATCGTGCACAGCACCAGTATCTATGTCACCCGCCAGGCGGATGACTCCCCGCCGACGCCGTACGCCGCCCCGGCCAGCCCTGGGCCGCCGCGATGCCCTCCTCGCCGCCGAGAAATGGCGCTGCGAGTCGCACGGGACACCGCCGGCCTGCACCGCAGGCCACGGTTTGCCGCGATAGGTCGCCATGGACAGCCACAATGGGCATGGGGCCCGTGATGTGGGTGCCCGACATTCGGTCGCGGGGTGCTGACCTGGGGATGGGGGAACAGTCGGTGTCGATTTCCGAAATCGCCTGCACGGATGTCCGCACTCGCCTGCACATGCCTGCTTGCAGGTAGCTGATCAGCTGGCGGAGCCACGCCACCGGTAGCGCGGAGCCCAGCCAAGCAGCGTGCGCGCGGGCGTGGTGTCGAGGAGCGCCCGGAACGGTTCGACGTCATAGCGTGCGTCCCCGCGCCAGGGCACGTCGGGAACGATCTGTCCGACCAAGGCCCGGGATCCCAGCCTGGCCGAGGAGATGTCGTCGGCGCACAGCAGCAGGCGGTGGTGGCCGGTGAGCGGCGCGGTCAGCGCACACTCGACCGCGGACGCGAGATCGCGGACGTCGAGAAAGGCGCCGTACTCCCAGATCGGTGACCACTCGAAGTCCGGGTTGTCGCGGCGGGCCCGACGTATCCCGGTGTAGGTCTCGCCCGTGAACACGCCGGGGGGCCGCAGGCACACCGTGCAGACTCCGGTCGCCGCGGTGAAGGCGGCACAGGCCTGCTCGGACAGCCACTTCGAGACACCGTAAGCGCCCGTCGGCCGGCAGGGATGCTCGTCATCAATGGGCAGGTAGTCGGGCCTGCCGCGGCCGCCGAAGCATCCCAGGACGTCAACGCTGCTCAGCACGACGACCCGCGTCATCCGGTGGTGCTCGGCGGCCCGCAGCACATGGTGTGTCCCGAGCACGTTCGTCTCGAACACAACGACGCCAGGACCGGTGGTCGTCGGCCCGAACTGGGCCAGGCCAGGGTCGTCGACCGGTTCGTCCACCGCGGCGAGGTGCACGACTCCCTCGCAGCCCGTCGCGGCGAGATCGAGCGCGGCCGCGTCACGCACGTCCTGCCCGTCAACGAGGTCGAAGCCCACGGCGTCGTGCCCGGCCGCTGCCAAGGCGTCCGTCACGGCCGTGCCCACGAGACCGCGGTCACCGGTCACCAGAACCCGCACACGACGACAGGCAAGACCATGCGGCCTCCGCCGGCAACCGGATTTCGCAAGCTGATCCACAGCTCTCCAAGCTGTGGGGTTGAGGTACAACCCCAACCCCACACGATCGGCACTGTGCATCACCTGTCAGTGAAGCTCCCGCACCTCACCGTCAACGGTTACCTCGTACAGGTAGATGTGTAGCCGGTCCCGGACCTGGACGGGAACCCTTTGGACGGCGCTCACAGAGGTAGTCGGCACTATCAGCGCGTAGCGCACGCCGCCAGAACCGCTGGTCATCCGCCGTAGTAGCTGGCCGTATGCGATGTCAGCATCGATGCCCGGCTCGCTGGTCTTCCCCTTCGCCTCACCGATGAGACGTTCTTCTCCTCGGACGGCCTCGATGTCGGTCCACGGATCGGCCGGCGCGACAGGCGCCCAGCCTTCAGAGATCAACCAGGTACGGAATGCGTCCGTGACCCGGTCTTCGTCGCTCTTGCGGGCGAGCAGCTTGCAGACAGCTTCGAGATCCGAGTCCGCGGTGCGGCGCAGGCGGCCACGACCATCGGAGCCCAGATCGCCGGGACGGATCACAACCAGCCGAAGTCCGTGGGCAGGGATCTCGGTATCTCGCCGTGCGTCATACAGAGCCCGCTGCTCGCCGCGGTGGACCCCGCTGATGGTCAGCCTGTCAGGCTTGTCGAAGTGCGGCACGGGCTGGTCATGCTGCAGCTCGCGGTACTCGACGACGAGCTGATGGCCGGGCCAGTATCCATCAACAGGCAACATCACTTGACGCCCGTTGGCAGACGGGTCACCAAGCAGCCACTCGAACCGGTGCTGCCTCGCGGCTTGCTCACCCAACACCCTGTCACACAGCCCGATTACATACGCTTCGTCGCTGTCGTCCCTGCTCATGCCGCAGGATGATGCCACTCACCACTGACGTCGCTGTGACTGTCCGACTCGTGAACGGCTGAGCTGGGCATCTGCGCCGGTGCGCAGGCAGTCCAGGCCCCGCGATGCATCAAAGCCCGACTTTCCTCACCCACGGGTGTCCTCTTCCTTGCTGATGCTGATCTTTGCTTCGCCAGGTCAGCGCTGCGTTGCCGGGCAGGCGGCGCAGGTATGGGGCGCGCGTCGCCATGTCTCCGGTTCTCGTCCGGGCTCTCGCCGTCGCGCTGTGCGCGGCGCTCCCCGTCATCGCTGGCCTGCTCGCCGGCATCCTGACTGTTGCCGGCGGCATCGCCCTGCCCGGCGCGTTCCTCGCCGGCGGTGGAGCGTTCGTCGTCGTGCTGCCGGTGGCACTCACGGTTGCAGAGAAACTGGGGGGTGCTGTAGCCCGCGCGTTCGTCCTCACCTCAACGCCGTAAGCGCATCTCATCCTTCGTCAAGGGCGTCCGGGGTGACACCGGGGACGTCCGCGTGGCATCGCCAGCGGTAACGCCACGATTCGACCCGCGGCTGGATCCGCATCGACGCCACGACCATCATGGATTGGTGCGCCGGACGGCGGTGTCGCACCGGCGGATGCCATGGTGTGTCTCGGCGTCCGAGGCGTGAACGGATGGTGCCGGCCGCCGACGCCACAGGGCCTGACCGGCCGGCGACCAGGCGATCTCTAGCGCCGACGGCGCCCAGCATCTCCGCCTTGGTCCAGGCCTGCCCGCGCCAGCCGCCCCAGGCACACATCAAGCGGCTGCACGCGACCCGCGAGCGGCGCGGTGCCGTCCCACCAGGTGACCGCGGCTATCTCGTCGCCGGGGACGAAAGGGCTGCCCGCGCCGCGGCGTCCGGTGTAGACCGCCGCGTACTCGGCACGCCGCTCGGGGCCCAGGGTGAACCGCGCGAAGCCGGCGAAGAGCAGGTCATCCACCTGGTAGCCGGACTCCTCGCGCAGCTCGCGTACCGCCGCCTCCCGCGCTGTCTCGCCCGGGTCGATCATCCCGCCGGGCAGCTCCCAGTGCTGCCGACGGCGGTCGAACACCAGCAGCAGGCGGCCATCGTCGGTCCAGAGCGCGACCAAAGACGCGGTCAGCGCAGCGTCGCCCAGGTCGGTGTCCTCGCCGACCTCGTCGAACGCCACCAGGAGGTTCCCGTCGTCGTCCGAGGCAAGGGGGGCCAGATCGCCATCGCGCACGCGGGTCAGTATCGCTACCGCAGCCAGAACCGTCCGAGGACGCTCGACGACGCGCCTGCGACCTCGACCGCGTACGCACCCGGCCGTACCGCCCCCCGGGGTGCGGTACCCGGCCAGGCCCCGAGCGAAGGACGTCGAGCTCGGCCGGGCGGCTACAGACGGTCGGGCCGGTTCAGGACCGGCTCAGCGCCGCGAGCTCTCGCCGCACAGCCCGGGCGTCGCCTCCCGACCCGCGCCGTCGTAGCTCGGCCTCGAGCCGCCGCAGCCAGGCCTCGAGGTCGGCAGCGACCGCCGGATCGCCCGGCAACCGGTGACGCAGCCGCGCGACGGCGTCAGCCGCGACAGCCACCGCGGTCACCGGCGTCGGGTACGGCTCGTCGGGGTGTCCCGGTGGTGGCGGGACCGCCGCCCGGACAGGTTCTTACGGTCCCGGGACGTGTCGGCGGATGCTGGTCGCCTCGGTGAACAGCGCCAGTGCCACGTCCAGGCGGTCGGCGGCCGCCAGCCGCGGCACCAGGCCGTACAGCAAGCAGGCCAGCGCGGCGGGACCGCCGTGCGGGTGGACGGCGGCGAGCCGGCGTGCCTGCGCCACAGCCCGTTCACCGAGGCGCACAGCTTCGTCGGCCCCCTGGGTGGCGCCGTGAGCGGCGACGACCCCCAGGACCGTCGTGCGGTGTGCCACGGGGTCGCTGGCGGCGAGCTGGCAGGCGACAGCGGCGGCCTCGTCGAGCACCGTGTCAGCCTCGGCGCCCCGGCCGAGCTTTCGCAGCAGCGCGGCCACGACGGTCAGCGCGTCGAGCAGCGAGGTACGCGCCGTAGGGTCCCGGGCGGCCAGCTGCCGGTAGACCCCGGCCGCCTCTGTGGCGAGTCCGACCGCGGTGGCGGGGTCCGGGGCGAGGCCGGCGGCGGTCAGCAGGGCGACGGCGAGGGCGACGGCCGATGCCGGGTTGTCCGCCGCGCGCCGACGGCTCTGTTCGACGAGCGTGCCCGCCGTCGCGAACGCCTCCGCGAGCTGCCCGTTGTCCGCCTGCTCCCACACCAGGCCCAGCAGTGCGGCCCCTTCCTGCGAACCGGCTCCCTGATCTTGGAAGGGAATGCGCGGCGACGCGGCCGCAGCAGGCACGGCCACCGGCACGGGCGTCCAGGTCGGCCCCTGGTAGCGGTCCCAGGTGGGGGCGTCGGTGGCGGGGACGTCGACCTGGGCGGGCGAGTCGGCGCCGGCCTCCCAGGGAACCCGGTGCCAGAGGCCACGGGGCACCGGGGAAAGCGACCACATCCGGATCAGTGCCTTCTCGTGGCGGGGCTCGGACTTCCCCAGCCAGAACGCCCGGCCGACGAGGAAGTCCAAGCCGTAGCTGCCCCACCCGGGATAGCAGCGGTAAACCGGCGCGACGACCGCCTCGAGCAGCACCCAGCACGTCGGTTCGTCAAGGTATCCCGCCGCGAATCCCCACCGGACGAGGTTGACGAATCGGCCATGGTCCCAGGCCAGCGGCGGGTAGCCGACGCGCCCGCGCAGGTGCTGGCGCATACCGCCGTCGAGCAGGTCGACCAGTACTTCCAGCAGGTCGACCTGGCTGGTGACTCCCCAGGCTTTCTCCAGAGCGGCGCGTTGGGTCGACGGTCCGTTCTTCCAGACGAAGATGCCCGGATAGAGCCGGTCGGAGTCCTCGTAGTTGGCGGTGGACAGCGGCGCGGCGAGGCCCATGATCCAAAGCTGGCGCCCAGTCAACTCGGGGTAGGCCTTCCCGGCGCGACTCCGGGGGATCTCCCACGGCCGTAAGGTCTCCCAGTCCTGCAGCTTCTTCTTGCGCCTCACCACAGCACCCTTCGCGACATCGCCCCCGCGCGAACCGCGCGAGCGGACGCCGAGCGACATCCGTACGACCCAACGCGTCTGTATCGATCGTATTCTGGACTCGGCGCGACGAAACGACCACACCGGGCGCCGTGGGTGGGGAGTCTTCACCATGGCTGAGGAGAAGGCCGCTGCCCGGCTCGCGGTGCTCATCGACGCGGAGAACGTGCCGCAGTGGGCCGTCACGCCGCTGCTCACCGAGATCGCACGCCACGGGACGCCGCAGGTGAGACGCGCCTACGGCGACTGGACCAGCGCTGCCCTGCACGGCCGGAAACAGACCCTGCTAACGCATGCGATCCGGCCTGTGCAGGTGTTCGCCGCGGTCAAGGGCAAGAACGCCGCGGACATCGCCGTGGTGATCGACGCCATGGACCTGCTGCACTCCGGCACCGTGGACGCGTTCCACCTCGTGTCCTCGGACAGCGACTTCGCGCGGCTCGCGGAACGCATCCGCGAGGCGGGACGCACCGTCCACGGCTACGGCGAGCAGCACAAGACGAACCCGGGCCTGGTCGCCGCCTGCGACACCTTCGTCTTCATCGAGACACTCACCCCGGTGCCGCCAGCCGCCCCCGCTCTGGCCGCGGCTGTCCCTGCCGAACCGGCCGCGCCGTCCAGCACGGCCACCGCGCCTGCCATCCCTGCACAGGACGGCCCGGAATGCCCTCCTCCGGCAACGCCAACCACGGCGCCGGGCCCAGGCGGGTCAGCCGCGACGGCCGGACGATCGCGGTCCGCTGGCGCGATTCCGACGGCGAAGAAGGAGAAGGCACCCGGCACCGCCACGACGACGCCCGCCACGAGAATGACGTCCGCCCAGCTGCGCGCGGACGTCGCGCTGGTCCGCAGGCTTCGGGACGCCGTCACCACAGGTGCCGGCCCGGACGGGTGGACCCATCTCGCGACGGTCGGGCAGAACATCCGCAAACACCCGGCGATCGTGTTGAGGACCTACGGCTACTCCCGGCTGAAGGACCTCATCGCCGCCACCGAACTTTTCGAGATCCAGCAGCGCGCCCCCGACGGATCCGGCGCCATCTACAGCCGCGTCAAATAGCGGACTCGGCCCCGGTGGGACGTCCAGGTCCGCACCCGGGTCAGGCCGGCGCACCTCCCCCCGCTGGGGAACCGCCGCGTCGCCTGGGCGGGTCAGACTGGCGGCGCCGCCGTGGCTGGCTGGTGGGTGGCGGTGTAGTAGGCGAGCAGGTCGGTGACGCCCGCGGTTTCCAGGAGGAGGGTGACCAGGGGGTCCGCGGGCGGTACAGGTTCCGCCTCGATCGAGGCGAGGATCCTGTCGACCGCAGTGTCTGGGAGGCCGGCCGTGGCCAGCCCGTGCAGGAAGTGCTGGTAGCGCAGCTGGTGTTGGGGACGCAACCGGGCCGCGAGGTCGTCCACGCGATGCTCGTCCGGCTGGACGGATATGTCCGGTAACGGTGTCGTGAGAGGGAATCTGAATTCCTGCAGCGACGGGTCGGTAAGGGCGGCCCGGATCTCGGCGAGACCGGTGGGACCGAGTCTGCCGAGTTCGAGAAGGCCCCGGTCGGGAACGGCGGCGACTTCCTCTGCGGTCGCGAAGGGCATTGTGCTCAGGCGGTTGGCCACTCTGACCGAAAGCAGGGCCTTCAGTGCCTGGATCGGTGTCTGTTGGTCGGGGAGCTCGTGCAGCCGCCAGCCCGGTACCTGGCCTGCTCGTAGCAGGTCCCGGATCTGTGCGGCGAGCCGGTTGCGGCCGATGACGTGGATCTCCCGGGAGTCGGGCAGGCCGTACAGCGTCACCCCGGCCTCGCGCAGGCCGGGGTACTGCTCCTCCCGGATCAGTGACGAGCAGGCTCTGCCGCCGAGGAACTGCGGCGCGACGATCATCAGGGCTTCCAGGCAGGACGCGCCGGCGTATCCGGAAGAACTACCGGTGTGGTGAACCAGCTTCAGCTCGACCCCCATGGCTTCACGGCCCATGAAAAATTCCTCCAGATTCAAACAAAGAACACCAGCGCACCGCACATGTTTTTCGGTCGGATCGCGACGGCCGGAACACCGAGAAGCCGAATAATACCCGGAATGTCGAATCTGCCTGTGAAATTCGGGAGGGCCCGCCGCGGCGATGGTTCTCGGGGTGTGTCGCCGGAGGTCTCGCGGCGCTCCATTGCCGACCGCTGATCAGCACGCTTCCGCGATCAAGTTGCTGAAGTGGGACCAGCTCAACCTCACGAACTCATGGGGCGGTGGTTGGTGTGGGCCGAGCCGTCGGGCAGCGTCGGGGCCGGGTGCCGGTGGGCGGACAACCGCAGCGGCGGGGGTTGGCGACGCGCAGGATTCTGCGGGCGGAGCGCGGGATCGGCCAGCCGAGGGTTTCCTCGAGCAGGGGCAGGGACGGTGTCGTGGTCCACGCGGGGCGCTGCTCGGCGGTGCCGGTGAGGGGCGCGGTCAGGGAGGCGCCGTAGCCGGCGAACTGGCCCCTGCCGTCATACATCCGGTGCAGGCTCCACCGGCCGGACGGCGTGGTGATCGTGACGAGGGGCCGGCCGGGTCGCGGGCTGTGCACCTGGCCGGTGGCGGGCCGGTGGCCGTGCTCAGACCGGGGATGTCGGCGGGCGTGGGCCGTCACCGGCTGGAGGAGTGGGGGTCGGTGGGTGAGGCGATGTCGGGTTCGGGGTCCGGCGGGTCGGTGTCGGGCCGGTCGGCTGGGGTGGGGGTGTCGAGGTGGAGGGCTTTGAGGATGTCGGTGGTGTGGATGCGGTAGGTGCGGCCGTGGCGGTGGACGGGGACGGGGAAGTCGCCTCGGCGGGCGAGGGTGTAGGCGAGGGTGCGGCCGAGGTTGAAGGCTCGGGCGGCGGTCACCAGGTCGACCACGGCCGGCAGCTCGCGGATGTCGGCAACGGTGAGCGGGGTGTTCATGGGCGGGGTCCTTGGGGTTCTGGGTGTCGGCCCTGCGGCCAGTCGGCGGTCGTGGTGCTGTCCGTGCTTCCGCTCCGGCGCCTACCAGGCCTCGCGGCACTGTGTCGTCATCGGCGGCACCGTGCCGACTCGCGGGCCGCCAGCTGACCCGCCCGTCGGCGTCGTGAGCGCCGTCTTCGTCGGCATGTCGGCGCCGCGGGGACACGGGGCCGGGCGGTTGGCGGTCCTTCCCGGGCCTGCGTTGGGACGGGTCCTGCTGGGCCGGCCGGGGCGTGGCTGGTGTCAGAGGCTGAGGTCGGCGGTGTCGGGTGGCGCGGGGCCGGGGGTGGTGAGCGTGGTGTTTGGGCTGGTGTCGTGGGGTGAGGCGGTGGCGGGGCTGGAGGTCGGCGGGTTGGGGTTCCCGGCCGTGTGGACGGTCCGCATGGCGGCGCGGTCGGAGAGGCGCCGGGTGGGCGGCGGAGCGGAGGTGAGGGTCAGGTTGGTGAAGGTTAGGAGCTGGTCGGGGTAGCGGGCGAGCAGGGCGGACGCAAACGTCGGGTGGGGGGTGAGGGTGTGGTCGGCGAAGCGGGTGAGAGCTTCGCGGGAGGCGACGGCGAGCAGCTGACGGGTCTGGCGGGCCTGCTGGCCCGCCGGGGTGGCCTGTCGGGCTGTGTTGGGGTGGGAGGTGAGGTTCTGGGCTGCGAGGCGGGCGAGGGTGGCCAGTTGGCCGCGGGCGAGGTGGGTGCGAACCAGGTCGGTGGGCAGGCGGGTCAGGCGGTGTTCGAGCTGGCGAAGTGCGCGCTGTTCGTTGGGGGTGCCGTGGAGCCAGCCGGCCCGGGTGCACAGGGCGCGCAGGGCGGGTGGGGTCAGGTCGGTGGGGCCGGTGGCGGGGCGGGCGGTGGTGAGCAGGGCGCGGATGGCCTCGACGTCGAGGTTGGCGAGGCCGCCCGCGGCGAGGCTTGCGGTGGGGGTGGGGTGGGTCAGGTGTGCGACGCCGAGGGCGAGGAGGCGGTCCTCGGTGCTGCGGGGGGTGTGGCGGGTCAGCCAGGCGCGGCCTTCGGTGGCGGCGTGGACGGTGGCCTCCAGGGTGTCGAGGGCGCGGGCGGCGCCGTGCCAGTCGACGAGGTCGGCGCGCAGCGTCTTGGCGGCGGTCGCCGCTGGCGGTAGGGGTGGGCCGGGGAGGGCGGGGATGGTCAGCAGGGTGCTGGCGGGGACGCCGTGGTGCAGGGCCGGTGGTGAGCAGGAGCAGGCGGGGCAGGTCGGGGTCGGAATGGCCGGTGGCGTAGTCGAGGCGGGTGTGGGCGGTGTAGGCGTCCAGGGCGCCGGTCAGGTCGTGGCCGGCCAACGCGTTGAGTTCGGCCAGGCCGGGGACGTCCGCTGGGGGCGGGCCGGCGTCGCCGATCAGGCCGGCGATGGTGTCGGCGGTGTCAGCGAGGGTGGCTGGCGGGATGCGGTGGCGGGTGGCGATGGTGTCCAGGGCGGCGAGCTGGGTGGCGATGGGCTGGCCGTGGGCGGCTGTGGCCAGGGCGTGCAGGGCGGCGAGCAGCGCCTCGCGGGGTGCGGGCAGGGGGGCCGGTGGTGGGGAGTACAGGGCGCGCAGGGCGGTGGCGGTGCCGGCGGCGCGGGCGCGGCGGGCCGCCGCGGAGGCGGTGGTGGGCAGGCCGTGGCCAGGCCAGGGATTGGGCATCCGCGACCACGGACCGTCCGCGCGTCCGGCGGCGCGGGCGGCGGCGCGGGCGGCCGGTTCGGTCCGGGTGCGCTGCGGTCCGGTCATCGGCGTCTGGTGGCCGCCTCTGAGAGCGGTTCGGTAGGGCCGGCATCGGTCGCGCCGGCCGCGGTGGAACGGTGCTGCCGGGCGCTGCCCGCGCCGTCGGGCACGGCGGGCGGGCTGCCCGGCCCCGGCCTCTTTTCCTTCTCCGTTCCCGGGACGCTGGCCGTGGTGGCCGGGTCGTAGCCCACGGGGCTTCGGCCCGGCGGCGGGTCTGGGTCGGCAGGCTCGGCACGGGTCTCGGCGTTGGCGTCGTCGATGCCTGGGGTGGCGGTGGTGCGCTGGCGCAGGGCGGCGAGGCGGTGGGCGCGGGTGGCGGCGGCTTTGGCGAGGGTGCGGGGGGTGACGCGGCGGCGGGCGGGAGCAGCACCCAGGTGGTGACCGTTTCGCGGCACACGTAGGTGGTGCGCCCGGTGCGGATCGCGACGACGCCGGTGTGGGCGAGCTGGCGGATCAGGTCGGCGGCGGCGGGGTCGCCGGCGGTCTGGGCGGCCAGCGCGGCGGCCGCGCGGGTGACGGCCGGGTCCGTCGCCCGGGTGGCGGGCCGGGCCGGCACTCGGACGATGCGTGGCTGGTCCAGGACTGCGAGATTCCAGGCAGGTGCGGGTGGGGTCTGGTTGCTGCCACCTCCGGTGTCGGTCGAGGTGGCCGGCGCGGGTACGGAAAGGTCGGCGGGTTCCGTGGAGGGGCTGCTGGCGGTGGGGGTGTCGGGCATGTGGTCCTACCAGAGGTCTGGTTCGTCGAGTCCGGGATCGAGGCCCAGCAGGTCGAGGCCGTCTGGGTCGTCGAGGCCTGCCGGGTCGGTGGGTGGTGGGTCGGTGGGTGGTGGGGTGGTCTCGCGCGGGTCGCCACCGACGCCGACGCCGACGTCGGCCGGGTGGGGTTGGGCCGGGTCCGGCGGGTCGTGGGGGGCTGGCCTGTCGCTGTCGTGGCTGTCGGGCGGGTCGGTGGCGTCGGCGGAGGCCGCGGCGAGGGAGGCGTTCGCGGAGCCTGTTCCTGGCGGGCTGGTGAGCGCCGGGTCGGACAGGTCGGGCAGGAAGGGCCCGGAGTCGCGGATCGGATCCCGGTCCGCGGGGATCGCTTCCGCCGGGTCGGCGACCGGCGGGTGCGGCGGGTCGGCCAGGTCTGTGGTCGCGGCGGGGTCGGTGGGGACGGGCCGCCTGGGCGGCGGCGCTGCCGGTTGTGGACGGGAGTCCGCGCCGGGGCGGGTCGCAGGGGGGTGGACGCGCAGGGCCGGGTTCGGGCCGTAGGGGTCGGGCCGGCCGGTGACGTCGGCGAGGCGCACGGTGCTGACCCTGGGCTCGAGGGCGGCCGGGGTGGGGGTGGGCAGGCAGATGTCGGGCAGCTGGCCTGGGATTTGGCGGGCGGCGAGGGCGGCCAGGGTGCTGTGCGCGGTGGTGGCGGGCAGGTCGCCGTAGTGCGGGCGCAGCAGGGCCCGCAGCTGGTGGCTCGGGACGGCGACGGCGTTGTGGAACCGGTCGGACGCCACGGTGAGCCAGCCGTGGACGGGGTCGCCGACGGTGGTGTTCGTGCCGTCGTAGGTGACGCTGACGGTCGCGGGTGGGGTGGCCGGCCGCACCGGGGCGCGGGTGGCCCACTGGGCGGTACCGGGCTGGAGCTTTCGCAGGTAGGCCTGCTGGGCGGCGCCGTAGGCGGCGACGGGGCTGGGGAACGGGCCGTGCAGGACGAGCGCGTCGTGCTCGATCGCGTGCAGGTAGCCCCACCAGGTCGTGCGCACGACCGGCCCGGTGCGGGTGGGCGCTGCGGCGGGTTCGCGGCGGCGCTGCCCACGCGGGGCGGCCTGGACCTCGACGGCCGGCGCCGGCGCCGGCGCCGGGGCGGTGGCCCATACGGTGATCGCGACGACGTCGCCGAGCTCGGTCAGGCGGGGGATCTCATAGCCACGGCCGACCGGGCTGGGGCGCCAGGCCTGGTGGGCCCAGCCGGTGGGGGCGTTCGGGTCTCGCCAGGCGGTGGACACGACGATCTGGGTGCCGGCCGCGGCGGCGACGGGAACATCGAGCAGGACCCCGGTGGGATGCAGCCGGCAGGCGACCAGCTCTGGAGACAGGTTCCGCCGGGCCGGGCCGGTTCGGGGCGGCGGCCCGGCCGCGGGCCTGGGGCGGTCGGTGGCAGCGGCGCCGTCATGCCGCGGTGGCGGACCTGGCCGCCGCGGCCGGGGTGGTGGGGAGGTCACGGCCCCTCCCAGCCAGGTTCGTCGAGGGCCGGGCTGTCGTCGGGGCCGATGGGGGGGTGGCTGGGCGTGTCGGTGGGGGTTGTCGTGCCGCCGGGCCGGGCGGTGCCGGGAGCGGCGGGCCTGTCCGACGGGCCGGCGGCGCGTCTGGCGGGGGTGGGGCCCGCCTGCTGGGCCAGGGCGGCGAGCTCGTCGGGAGTGGCGTGTTTGGCCGCAAGGTAGGCGGCGACCAGCGGTGGGTGCGGGCCGGCAGGCAGCCAGGGGTAGCGGGCGAGGACGGCGGCGAGCTGTCCGGGGTCGGCGGCCAGCGCCCGGGCGAGCAGCTGGCCGTCCACGGCGATCGGGCCGAAGAGCGGGTGGTGAAGCCGGCACACACCGTCGAACCCGCTGATCGGGATCACGCCCAGCGCCGCGGTCGGCGGGCGGCCGGGACGGGCCGCAACGTCGACCGAGTCCGCGTGCCTGTCCGGGTCCAGGGCGGCATCGACCGCGCCGGACCCGGCGGTGATCGCCAGATGGGGGCCGTGGGGGCTGTCGGCGGCCAGGGCGTAGTCCCGCACCGTCATGATCAGTTCGAAGGGTCGCAGGTCCAGGCCGGCAGCGGCGCGGGCCAGCAGCAGGTCGGCGACGGTCGGCCAGGCGGTGCCGGCACGGCCGGTGACGTCGGTCGCGCCGAGCACGACCGGGCCGGTCGGCGCGTCGTGCGGCTGGATCTCGTAGCGCGGGGTCGGGCCGCCGTCGCCGGCGTAGGCCCGCAGCACGGTCCCGACGGCGAACCGGGGGTCGTCGATGGTCGCGACGAGCGCACCGGTCGCCAGGACGGCGTCCTCGCCGTGCGGGGTGACGGTGTGGACGTCGGGTCGGTCGAGGCTGACGGTCACCTCCCGGACCCCGGCGCGCAGCACCAGCCCCCGGTGCTGGCGCCAGGGATGGCCAGGCAGGTCAGCCACATCGGGCCGCCAGAGATATTCCAGCCGCCCGCCCCGGCCACCGGCGGTGCCCAGCACCGTGCCGGTCGTCCAGCGCGCGCCGCCGCCGGTGCTGACCGCGATCCGGGTACCCCACGGGTACGGGTGGCCGACCGGGCGGGCCGCGGCGGCCAACGCCGGCCCGCAGACCTCCAGGTAGGACCGCTGCCCCTCCAGGAGGGGGTCGGCGCCGCGGCCGGTGGTGACCGCGGTGACGACGGCGCGGATGGCCTCGGTGGAGCGCGGCTGGTGACCGCGGGCAAGCGGTACACCTTCGCCGGCGAACACGACCTGGCCGCGGTGGGACAGCCGGTAGGCCAGCCGGTGCCCGCCACCGCCGGCCGTGACCGCGACCGGCTCGGCGGCGACGACCTCGACGCTGGTCTCGTGCCAGTCCCAGCGGGGGGTGGGGCCTTCGCCGTGGCGCAGCCGGCCGTAGGTCGCGGGCGGGTGGTGGGCGCGCAGCACCAGGCTCGCCCGCCACGGCCGGTACTCCAGGCGGCGGCCAGAGTCCGGCAGCGCCAACGGCCCCGACCGCGGCGGCATGCCACCCCTAGTGCGCGGGGCGCCGGGACGGCGCACCTGCTGGCGGCTGGTCGTCGTCCAGGCGGGTGCGGCCTGCAGGGTGGCATGGCCTGCCAGCGGCAGCGCCCAGCCCAACGACTCCTCCAGCCGCCACAGCGTCGGCTGGCGGGCCGTGAACACCGGCCGCCCACCCCAAACCGGGCCGTCCGGGCCGGTGACCAGCTGCGCGACATACTCCCGGGCCCTCTCCCCAGCGCCGGCCAGTGGGAAGATCCGCCACCAGCCGGCCGGGACCTGCACACACAGCGGGAAGGCATCCAGATCGAACCGCAGCACCTCCCCGGCCACCTCGTCCAGCCCGGCCGGGGGGTCAGGCTCGTCCGCGAACACTCCGTCCCCCATCGCGATCACCGGCCTCTCCACGCGCCGCGGCGCGCCGACGCGCCCCGCACGGTCAGGTCGTCCGCGGCGCGCGGGCCGGCGCGCCGCGCGGCGCGTCCGGTAGCGCGCCCCGGCGCGCCGTTCCCGCCGCGCCCGGCCGCGCCGACGCCCCGGCCACGCCGCGCCGCCCGCCACAGGCCGTCCTCGGCGCCACAGCCCCCGCCACCAGCCAGGCCAGCGGCGCGTCGAAGCGCCCGGCGCGCCGCCCGCCCGGCGCGGCGCGCGGCGCGCCACAGCCCGGCCGCACCGGCCAGCCCGCCACGCGACACCCCGCCGCCAGGCCGGCCGACGGTCACCGCGCGGCCGGGTTCGGCGAGGCGACGCAGCTCGGGGTCGCGAAACCAGTACCGGCCCTGCAGGTGGACCGGGGGCAGGGTGCGGTGGATCAGCAGCGCCTCGCCCGGGGCGACCTGGCGCAACAGCGCCGCCGGCAGCAGCTCCAGCCGCGTCGGCGCCTCCGACAGCCCGCTGCGTCCACCTGAGGCCGACGAGTCCGTCGACACGGTCCGCGCGGCGATGTGCTCCTGACCGAGCAGGGACGCGGCGTAGTCCAGGCTCGACCGGTCCGACAGCCCGGAGAAGAAAATCTTGGTGGGCGCGTTCGACACGACGATGTCGGCTTTTGGGCCGTAGGCGGCGTCGATCTGGGCCTTCGACTGGTACAGCAGCATCAGCACCACACCCAGGCCAGCACAGGTCGAGATCCGCGCGGGCAGCGACCGCATCGGCCAGTTCCCCGCCTCGTCGATCACCACCAGCAGCGGCGGATCCAACGGCCGCCCGGACCGCCCGACCCGGGCGTAGACATCCCGCAGCAGCTCGTCGACCAGCCCACCCAGCACCGGCGCCAGCCGTTCGGCGTCATCCAGATCCGCGCACACGTACAGGCTGTTCACCCGCTCCCCCACTCCCGCCGACGCTGGCATCGGCCGGACGGGCTCGGCCTGGCCGGCCAGCCACGAGAGCCCGAACAGGTCATCCGCCGGGGCGGCGGTGGGGGTGGTGCCAAGCAGCCAGTCCAGATCGATCTCGGCGCCCGGCGTGGGGATCGCGCTGTCCTGAACCGAGGGCTCCTGCCACGGGCGGACCATCTGCCGGGCGACCAGGTAGACCGACGACCGCTGCCGCGCGTCCGACTCCCACACCGCGCACAGCGCGTCGTTGACCTGCCGCCCCTCGGCGGCGACCTGCGGGTCCAGATGCTCGGCGAACGCGCCAGCCAGGCTCAGCACGGTCGTCTTGTCCTGGGTGGTGACCCAGCCGACGACGCTGTCCATCCCCAGCCCACACTGGGCAGCCAGCCAGAACAGCAGCCCGACAAGGTCCTCACCCGCCGACGCCCAGAACGACATGTCCCCCGAACCGCCCGCGTTCCAGTCCGTGCTCGCCGCCACCGACCGCGCCGCCCGGCGCGCCCCCGACAGCCGCCGCGCCGCCGTCAGCGGGGACCAGCCCGCGCCGGGCCGGCCGGTCGCGCCGGCCGGGTCGAACACCCGCACCTCACCCACCGCGCGGCGGCGCGCCTCCGTCGCGCCGAGCAGGTCGGTCTTCACGCTCAGCGCGAGCACCGGCCCGGCCCACTCCAAGATCGCCGGCACCGCCAGCGCCGCCGTCTTCCCACAGCGCGTCGGCCCCAGCGCCAGCACCGCGCCCCGATCCGACCGGCGCGCCCCCGCGCCGCGCCGCAGCTGCCACGGCACCGCGGCGTCCAACGGCCGCGCCGCGTCCTCCGTCGCGACCAGCCGCACCCGGCCCCCCGCACGCACCCGGCCCAGCACCACCCGGCCGGCCGCCGGCCCGGACACCAGCAACGGCGCCAGATCCGCAAGCCTGGCGAACCGCGCCTCCGGGTCCAGCCCCATCCGCCGCCGCCGCGCCACCCCCACCCGCTGGCCCGTCACCGCCAGCAACACCGCGACCAGCAACCCCGCCACCATCAACAGCGGAACCGTCGCCACCCAGTACCCCACCGGCCCCGGCAACTGCCCAGCGACCGCCGCCGGCCACGCCTCGGCCGGCCGGCCCGGATCCGCAGCCAGCGTCGGGATCGCCAGCACCGTGTCCCGCCCATCGACCGGCAGCAGCCGGTGGCCGCCGAACAGCAGCCCGGCCAGCTGCGCCCCGGCCCACACCGCCCCCGCCGACCCGGCGAACGCCGCCGTCCCCGTGACCAGCAGCACCTCAGTCGACAGCACCGGCCCGCCCGCGCCCGGCGCGGTCACGACGCCGCTCCGGCCGGCAGGAGCGCGACGCGCAGCGCGCCGACCGCGGCATCCCGGCGCGCCCGCACCGCCCGCTCCGACACCCCCGCCCGCGCCGCCGCCTCCCGCTGCGACAACCCGAGCACACCTAGGTCCGCCAGCACCCGCAGCCGCTGCGCCGGGATCCCCGCTGCCCGGCCCTCCAACAGCACCGCGCCCAACTCGCCCACCGCGCTCCGTGTCTCGTCGGCCGCGGGGACGACGTCGGCGCTCGTTCGGGTCCGTTCGGTGGGCAGGGGGGCCAGGCCGGCGGTGTCGGTGCGCCGCTCGACCAGCGGCGTGTAACCCACCACCAGGCCGACCGCGTCCCGGACCAGGTTCACCGCGACCTTCACCGGCCTCCGCTCCAGCGGATAGCAGCGGATCACGATCCACGCCGCCCCCACCAGCTCGACCAACAGCCCACCGAACGACCCCTGCCGACGGCAGTGCCGCCGCGCCTGCCCGGTCAGCGCTGGCATCAGCCGCTCCAGCACCACCCGCCCCGCCGCCAGATCCCCCGCCCGCGCCCGGCGGACCAGCGCGGCCAGCACCGCATCCGCGGCACCGACGGGAACCGCGACGTCACGGCCGCACGCGTCCAGCAACGCGGCGATCGACGCGGTATACGGCCCAAGCACCGGATCGGACGACCAGCGGGCCAGACCCGCCGCCGCCTCACCCCCCGACGCCCACCGCTCCCACTCGCCCTGCCAGCGGCGCAGCACCACCGACCGCGGCACAAAACCCGACGGGCCGGCAACCAGCCCCCTTGAATGCGACATGACACCGCACGGTCCAAACCCACATCACCGCCCCAGCCACCCCGAACCACACCCCCACCCTCACCCCACCCACAACGGCATCCCGCGACACACCCCAACAGACATCCCCGCAGCTCAGAACCCCTGGCCAGTAGGGCGCGCCAGGCAGCCGGCCCGGCCCTGCCGCACACGTCGATGCCGACCACCACCCCGGCGAGATCCAGCCCGGGCGCTGCTACGGGGACATCACAAACCGGTGCTGTTCGTCGTTCCCGAGTCGTAGGAGGAGATGTGACGGCGGCGAGGCCGCAAATCGCTGGTGGGTTTCAGGGCCACCAGCGGTGCACGCGCAGCAGCGCTGCTACGGCCGCGGCGGTGGTTTCCTCTGGAAGGCCGGCGGCGACGTATCCAAGAATCTGGACGACGGCCGTCCGGCCCGCCTGCGCGGCGGTCTCCAGTGCCTGGGCGGCCATGCCCTCCCGCTCGCCGCGGGGAAGCAGCTGGGCCAGGCGGATTGACTGGATGGCGCGGAGGTGCGGCCGGTCGATCGTCTGTATGGTCCGCGGCAGCTCGGTGAGCAGCGGTGCCCGGTCCTTGTCGGACAGGTGCGGGGCCAGCGTTATCAGCAGGTCCGCCCGCGTTCCTGGGTTGGTAACGGTGTGGGCGGCGCTCAGCGCCCGGGCGAGAGCCGGTGCGCGGTCTGTTTCCGGCAGCCGGGGCGCGAGGGCCGCCGAGGCTAGCACCAAGCCTGTCGGCTCCTCCAGGGTGTTGACTGCGTCCGCCACCCGGCCGATGAGGCTGTCGGGGAGCACGGGAATCAGCGTTCGGAGCGTGGGTGCGATGCCGAATTCGTTGCTGGCGGCGAGGGCGGCGTCCGCCGCCCGGACGAGGACAGCTGCGCGCTGGTCTTCGGGCAGGCGGGGTGCGACCGCAGCCAGGGCCTGTGCCTGGCGGTGCCGTTCGGTGATCGCGGAGGCGATCTCGACGGCCCGATCAAGGAGGCTTGGCGGGAGGTGCGGAGCGAGTGTGACCAGCACGTCCGGTCCGAAGGACCACCGCCGTGGGAAGCCGTTCGCGTCGGCGACGGCTTCGAGCGCCGTGCCGAGGACCTCGTCCCGGTCCTGCGCCGGGACGCCGCGGGCCAGGCGCGCGACCGTCGCCGCCCGGTCGTACGGATCGGTGAGGGTGGCCGCGTCGGTGAGGGCCTGGGCGAGGAGGTCGTCCGGCAGCCAGGGCGCCAGCTGCGCCCAGGCCCGGTGACGATCGGCTGGTGTGCTGATGCGCGCCGCGTCCGCGAAGGCCGCGGCGACGACCTGTGCCTGCTGGTCGGCGGGCAGGTACGCCGCCAGCCCTGCAATGGTGCCGACGCGGAGGTAAACGCTGGTGGTGCGCATCGCCGCCGTCAGCGCCGCGGCGGCCACAGGCGCGCGGTCCGCGGCGCGCAGACGTGATGCGAGCGCTGTCAGGTCGTGTGCCGTGAACCGCGTCGAGGTCGTGACGAGGCTGTAGGCGTTGCCGAGCAGGTCCGGCGGGAGGAAGGGAGCCAGCCTCGCGACGGCCTGCCTCGCCGCCCAGTCGTCCGATACCGCGGAGGCGGCTGGCGCCAACGTCCGCTCCAGCGCGGGCCGCAGCAGCTCGGCGGGCAGATGGGGCGCGAGCGCTGCCAGCGAGGCGGCGGCCTCGCCGGGCCCCTCCGCGGTGGCGCCAGCCAGGAACACGGCCCGGGCCAGCAGCCCGGCCGGGATCTGCGGCGCGAGCACCGCCAGCGCCTCGGCCACGTCGGGCGGGTGGGTCACGTCGTAGAAGGAGTCCAGGACCGCCGCGATCGCCGACCGGCGGTCCTGCGGCGGCAGGTGGGACGCCAGCGCCGCCAGCGCGCGCGCCCGGGCCACCGGTTCGGAGATGGCCAGGGCAGCGTCCGCCACCGCGCCGAGGAGATGTCCGGGCAGCTGGGGCGCCAGTCGTACCAGCACGGCGGCCCACAGGTCCGGCCAGCGGATCCGCGCCGCCGTCTCCAGATCGACCGGCAGCGCTGGCAGCGGGCCGCCCGCGGAGGACCGCCAAGGCGGGGCCAGCGCGTGCGCCGCCGCGTCGGGCGTGTATCTGACGACGTGCACCACCACGTTCCTGAGCAGGTCGTCCGGCAGGATGGGCAGCAGGGCCGCCAGGGTGCCAGGCTGGGGTGACGGCCAGCTCAGGGTGAGGTCCAGCGCCCGGGCCAGGAGGTCAGGCGGCAGATGGGGTGCCAGCACGGTCACCGCCTCCTCCCCGACGAACGACGAATCCGCCGCTGCCAGGACGTCCAGCGCGTCGGCCAGGTCCGTGGCCGACAGATACGGGGCGAGCGTCCTCAGCGCCGCCGAGTCCGGCTTCGGCTGCCCGCCGAGGGCGAGGTGCAACGCCTCGGACAGGGCCGCGGTGCGCTGCCCGGCCTCCAGGTACGGCGCTATCAGCACGACGGCCCGCGCCCGCTGCGACGGATTGTCGCTGCCGGCGGCGGATTCCAGCGCCTGGGCAAGCGTCGACGGGCGCTGCCCGGCGGGCAGGTGCGCGAGCAGCCCGCCCAGAGCGATCGCGCGAGCGCCGGGCGCCGGTATCGCCTGCGCGAAGGCGACGGCGTGGGCGACCGACCAGGTGCCGGTCTCGACGAGGCGGGCCAGCAGCGCCGGCGGGATGTCTCCCGCCCGGTCGACGACCGAGCCGAGCAGCAGGGCGTAGGCGGCCTGGCGGGCGAAGGACGCGGGGCCGTCGTGGTCGTGGCGGGCGCGGGCGTCGGCCCAGGCGGCACGGACGGCGGCGACATAGTCGCCGAGGCGGCGGAGGTCCTCGTGGGCGGCCCACCAGACGCTGACGGGCCGGCCGGTTGTGCCGGTCCGTTCGGCGGCGAGGACCGCGTCCACGCTAGCCGGGTCGCCGGCGGCGAGCAGGTGGATGACCAGCGCCGCCAGTCCGTAGCGGTCGGTCTCGTCGTAGGGGCCCGTCAGCAGCGGCAGAGCCGGCAGCCCACCCCACCGTCGCACCAGCGCGTCTGCCACCAGGCGGTGCAGCTCGGCCAGTGGCCGAGTCAGCGTCGCCCGGGTGTAGTCGAACAGCAGATCATGCAGGGTGTAGGTGCCGGCCACCCGGTCGTGCTGGACCAGTGAACGCTGGACCAGCCGGCCCACAAGCTCCTCGGCGTCCAGCGCGTCGAGACCGGCGGTCTCACGCCACAGCAACGCGGCCGCCGCGGCCGGAACACCGCCGCTGCCGGTGAACAGGGCGAGCTCCCGGTAGCGGTCGGCCTCGGCAGCCGGAAGGACCTGGACGGAGACTTCGAGCGCGGCACGCAGGTTCCGTTGGTAGCCGCGGAGACTGGCATCGATCTTGTCGAGGCGGGCCGCGCGCAGCCGTTCCACGACGTAGGACCAGCTGTTCCCGAGGCGGACCATCGAGCCGACCAGCGCCAACGCCAGAATGAGACCTCCGCACCGGGACAGGACCTCGCCCGCGGCCGGAGGAAGATCGTCGACCGGGTCGCCGGCGTAGGCAGCCAGGACCCGCCGCCCGGTGGCCTCGTCGGCCATCGCCAGCTCGACGCCGTCCGCGTCCGCGTGCCACACCTCCCGGCTGCGCGATGTCACCATGACCCGCACACTGGCCGGCAGATCGAGGGCCTCGACGACGGCGAGCTCCCAGACGTCATCGAGAACGATCAGAGCACGGGCACCGGCCAGCAGGGCCCGCAGCCGGTGCGCCCCGTCCACCGGATCCACGACCCGGGCCGGATCACCGAACGCGGCCAGCAACCGGCCGAGGACACCCACGAGATCCGCCGAGCGGCCGGCACGCTGCCAGACGATCCCGTCGGGGAACAGGTCACGGACGGCCGGGTCGTGCACGAGGGCGACGGCCAGGGTGGTCTTGCCGGCGCCGGCCATCGCCCACACCCCGACGACCTGACCAGCATGGGGGCTCATCAGCAGGGCGCGCAGCGCGGCGAGGTCGGCGGGCCGGGGGACGTAGCGCAGGGGCAGCGACGGCAACAGCTCCGCGGCGGGCCGCAGCCGACTGCCCACATGCCCCCGGCCGAGACTACGGGCGAACACCGCGTTCCCCGGGTACAGGCGAGCTGCCTCCGCCAGGATCGCGTCCCGCAGCCCACGGCCGGCTCCGTGGGCGAGAAGCGCCGAAACCTCAGCCCAGAACTCCTCGCCGGTCGCCACCCCCCAGAACGGCTGCCGGCGCCGCGACAACCCCGCCGCCTCCAGCAGCCGCTGGGCCGCCGGCGGGTCGAACAGCTCCGCGAGCTCCCGGATCTCCTCGGACGAGAGGACCTCCACCGTCTCCCCCGCGCATCGACACCTCAGGCCACACCAGCCAGACGGCCCACCGGACATCCTGCATCACCACGAGTCACCAGGGCGGCGGTTTGCGCACCTGCCAGCAGCGCCGCACACGCTGCGGACGCCGGTGTCCGCAGGCAGCATTCCCGCCGCCCACAGACGATCACAAGCAGGTTCGGCATTGGTGTTACTCCCGAGGTGACCGTTTTCCGTGCCGCACGGACGCGATGACAGGGACGGTGTCCGCTGGGATGACTGCCGGGAAGACCCTCGCGCGCATCGTCGCAAGGCATGGCTGCGCCGAGAGGTCGTCGTGACGGATGTGCGCTGAAGGTCGCCGTGCCGGCGGGCTGGTGGGAGCTGCGCCGGCTGCCCGGCGACTACGCGCCCAGCAGCTTCGACGCGACCCTCGTCGCGGACCGGGACGGCGAACCGGTACCGGTCTGGGCGACGCAGGCGGCGAACCTGTCCAGCCTGGAGGAGACGCTCGGCTGGACACTGCCAGCAGACAGCCGGCATGTGCTGCTCGCCGCGGCACCGGCCCTGCCCCCACGTGGCACCGGCGGCCACGGCGGGGACGTGCCGCTCGCGGTGGCGCACCGGCCCACCCGGGCCAGCGTCGTCGAACGCGCCGGGAAGCCGACCACCACCTACGGCCGGCTCCTGCACACCGAGACACCAGGCCGCGTCCACCGCGACGGCCCGGTCCAGATCCTGCTGCACGCCGGCCTGTCCGACACCGGGCCGGTGCTCGTGTACCGGGTCAGCGAGACCACCCCCGACAGGCTGCCGACCCTGATGTTCTGCGCCGCCCGCACCCTCGACCCCGAGGAACGGCTCGACGCGGACGACGAGATCCGCTCCGTGGCCGGCCACCTCCTCGACCTGTCGTCCGCCGGTGAGGCCAGCCCCCGCCAGCTCGCCTTCCTCCACCGGCACACCACCCGGCTGGCCACCCTTGCCGCCGGCCCACCCGCACATCCCTACCCACCGGGCACCCGCGTCGTCGTCCACCCCGACGACCCACACCTACGCGCCACCGGCACCGTCCTGGCCACCGTCGACGGCGACACCGGCTACCTCTGGCGCCCCGACACCGCCGACCTACCCGGCCACCCCTGGGCCACCCACCCCACCTGGGCGCTGCCCGTACGCCGCGCCGACACCCACGCGACCCTCGACCCACCCGACACCGACCTTTCCGTCCCCCAACCCGGCGACGGCACCAACCCCTACCGACCCTCGGTCCTGTCGACCGGTGCTCTTGTCGCCACCATCGACGACGCACGATTCACCACCGCCACCGTCCTACGCGTCTTCGACGACGACGAACACGGCCTGCGCTACGAGGTCCAACCCCACGACGCACCCCTACCCCCGCAGCTCCTGCCCGCCGACGACCTCACCGCCCTACGCCCAGCCGCCTGGCCCACCGTCGAGGCCCTCGTCCGCGCCAGGATCACCGGCCACCTCCCGCCCACCCCGGGCGAGGCCCTCGTGACGGTCCAGGAGATCGGCCTCGTCCTGGACGACGACCTGGACGGCTTCGGGGTCATCCCCGTCACCCCGGCGCCGTGGACCACCTGCCCGACACTCGTCCCCGACCCGTTCCTCACCGAGACCGCCGCCGCCAGCGCAACGCGCACCCCCGCCGCGTACCTGGCCCGGCCGGCCCCAACGATCCGCCACAGCGGCGACACCATCCACCTGCGCGACCCGCTGCTCGGCCACCTCGCCGTCCCCGCCGACCTCTACACCCGCGCCCTACGCCAAACCCCCGCCGCCCTCACCGCCCTGCTCGCCCGCCGCCCCTGGATCCCGACCCACCCCGACCAGCCCCACACGATCACCGCCGCCCTCGCCGCCCAGTACGCCCCCACCGAACTCACAGCGCCGACAGCCGGCCACGACCCGGCGCCCGCCGAACCCGACCTGGCCGCCCCCGAACCGGAAGCCCCGCCGACGGCCACGCCCACCGACGTCACCACCGCACCCGAGCTCCCCGATCCCGGCCTGTCCGCCGAGCCCGGCTGATGACCCACCAGGACACAGCACACCACGAGCCTCAGCACGTCGACACCGAACACGGAGCACGCCGCGGGCAGCACCGTCCCTCCGAGACGCGCAACACCGGTTCGGCCAGTCCACGAGGTCAGGCCGCGGGTCTGCGGAAGACCTGGCGGTCGTGCCAGGCGATGTGGCTGGCGTCGATGACCGGCCCGCCCGGGCGCGGCGACGCCAGCG
>Ga0068859_100000177_pt1 | contig 62179 bp, 62 predicted proteins | sample KBSSwiS22_FD_66585 | JGI IMG/M metagenome (GOLD analysis project Ga0068859, IMG submission 66585) | Switchgrass rhizosphere microbial communities from Kellogg Biological Station, Michigan, USA - KBS Switchgrass S2-2 | ecosystem: Host-associated > Plants > Roots > Rhizosphere > Soil ...
TCGTTCAGGTAGTACTCGCGCTGCGTCTTCTCCATCTGGCGCTTCACGCGGTTACGGATCTTCTTCTCCGTCTGCATGACGCTGATCTCGCCCTCCATCAGGGCGTAGACCTTCTCCAGGCGCTTCACGACATTGAAGACCTCCAGGAGCTGCTGTTTCTCGGAGATCTTCACCGACAGGTGCGAGGCGATGCGGTCGGCCAGCTCGCCGGGATTCTCGATCTGCGGAATCGCGGCCAGCGCTTCGGGCGGCACCTTCTTGTTCAGTTTGACGTAGTTCTCGAACTGCTCGACCACCGCGCGCGACAGGGCTTCGGCCTCCGGCGAACCCGCGCCGTCCTCCTGCACGGGAGCGATTTCGGCCTCGTGAAACTCGGTCTGCTCGGTGAAGCGCGCGATCGCGGCCCGCGAGCGGCCTTCCACCAGCACCTTCACGGTGCCGTCGGGCAGCTTCAGCAGCTGCAGGACCGTCGCCACGACGCCCACGTCGTAGATGGCGGCGGGGCTGGGGTCGTCGTCGTCCTTGTCCTTTTGGGTGGCGAGCAGGATCTGCTTGCCTTCGCTGCGCATCGCCTCTTCGAGCGCACGCACCGATTTCTCGCGGCCCACGAACAGCGGCACCGGTTGATGCGGGAAGACCACGATGTCCCGCAAGGGCAGGATCGGCAGGATCTCAATCTCGGACATGATGCTTCAACTCCTGGCCGGCCCGTTTGGTGCGGGTCGCGGCGCCCGGGTCGTGGTCACCCAGACGATGCGCCTGAGTCGGACAACCCGTCCCGCCGACGTGCGGCGGCTTGCTTGCAATTTATGTGGACGCTTTAGCCCGGGGTTCAAGCCGAGCAAGACGCCTGCGCGACAACACGTCCCAGCGGGACTCGGCTTTCAGCTTCATCACGCAAATAGGTCCGGGACGCAGGATTTCGCCACGTTCACGGACGGTTAGATGGGAAACCGATCCAAAATTCGCAAGCGTACGATGCTAGGGACGGCTCAGGCGGCGCCGCCCTTGTCGCGGCGCTCGGCGTAGATCAGCAGCGGCTGCGAGCGGCCTTCGACCACCTCGGCGTTGACCACCACTTCCTCGACCCCGTCGTAGGTCGGCAGCTCGTACATGGTGTCGAGCAGTATGCCTTCCAGGATCGAACGCAGGCCCCGCGCGCCGGTCTTGCGCTGGATGGCCTTGCGGGCCACGGCATTCAGCGCGTCCTCGGTGAACGTCAGGCCGACGTTCTCCATGTCGAAGAGCCGGACGTACTGCTTCACGAAGGCGTTCTTCGGCTCGGTGAGAATCTTCACCAGGGCCTTCTCGTCCAGGTCGTCCAGGGTGGCGATCACCGGCAGGCGGCCGACGAACTCGGGGATGAGGCCGAAGCGCAGCAGGTCGTCGGGCTCGACCTGACGGAAGACCTCGCCCGTGCGCCGCTCGTCGGGGTCCGCCACCTTGGCGCCGAAGCCGATCGAGGTGCCTTGGCCGCGAGCGGAGATGATCTTCTCCAGGCCGGCGAAGGCGCCGCCGCAGATGAACAGGATGTTGGTCGTGTCGACCTGCAGGAACTCCTGCTGCGGATGTTTGCGCCCGCCTTGCGGCGGCACGGAGGCGACGGTGCCCTCCATGATCTTTAGCAGCGCCTGCTGAACGCCCTCGCCCGACACGTCGCGGGTGATCGAGGGGTTGTCCGACTTGCGGCTGATCTTGTCGACCTCGTCGATGTAGACGATGCCGCGCTGGGCCCGCTCGACGTTGTAGTCGGCCGACTGCAGCAGCTTGAGGATGATATTCTCGACGTCCTCGCCGACGTAGCCGGCTTCGGTCAGGGTCGTGGCGTCGGCCACGGTGAAGGGCACGTCGATGATCCGCGCCAGCGTCTGGGCCAACAGGGTCTTGCCGGTGCCCGTGGGGCCGATCAACAGGATGTTGGCCTTGCCGAGCTCGACGTCGTTGTTCTTCGTCGCGTGGTTCAGGCGCTTGTAGTGGTTGTGGACGGCGACGGAGAGAACCTTCTTGGCGTGGTCCTGACCGATCACATAGTCGTCGAGGACCTCGCGGATCTCCTTCGGCGTCGGCACGCCGTCCTTCGACTTGACGAAGGAGATCTTGTGCTCCTCGCGGATGATATCCATGCACAGCTCGACGCACTCGTCGCAGATAAACACGGTGGGCCCGGCGATGAGCTTACGGACCTCGTGCTGGCTCTTGCCGCAGAACGAGCAGTAGAGCGTGCTTTTCGAATCTCCGCTGGCGGCCTTCGTCATGGTCGTCTCTCACTCTCTAGGCGAATCGGACCGCCGGTCCGTGCGCCCGCCCCGAGGGGCGTTCCCGCCATCAATGCAGATTACGCGCCGCGGGTTGTCTAAGTCTTGACATTCCCCGATCCCGGCCAGGATCACAAGCCTTCGTGGATATCAGCGACATTTGGCGGCGCAGCGCCGCCTGGCCGGGCGGCGCCTTTCAGATGGGGAATGGGCCGATATGGCGCAATATGAAGAGGCGGCGGGCAGGGAACGGCCGCTCGTGGCTTTCGACTTCGACGGTACGCTGACGGTTCGCGACAGCTTCACAGCCTTTCTGAGGTGGCGCGCCGGGCCGATCAGGTTCCTGTGCGGCCTCCTGAGATTGACGCCGGCCGGCTTCGCCTACCTGATCCATAAGGACCGTGGCCGGATCAAGGCCGCCGCCGCCCGGGTGTTCCTGGCGGGCGCCTCGCAGGCGGAGATGGAGGCCGACGCGCGCGCCTTCGCCGACCAGGTGCGGCCCCTCTTCCTGCGACCCGACGCGCTGGCGACCTGGGCGGACTGGAAGGCGCGGGGCGCGTACGTGATGATCGTCACCGCCGCCCCAAGCTTCGTGGCCCGGCCCTTCGCCGAGGCGTTGGGGGCGGACGACCTCCTGGGCACTGAACTCGCCTATGACGCGGCCGGGCGGGCCACCGGAGCTTTCAGCACGCCGAACTGCCGAGGACCCGAAAAGGTGGTCCGCCTTCGCGAGCGATTCGGCCCGAACGCCCGGCTGGCGGCGGCCTATGGCGACACCGCCGGCGACCGGGAAATGCTGCAGATCGCCGAGGCCCCCGGCTACCGGGTGTTCACCGCCAGGCCGTGATGCTCTCAGCCGAAACAGTTGAAAACGGCCAGCAGCAGGATTGCGGCGACGATCACCAGGGCGCTCACCAACGCCCCCCAGCCGACCAGCGTGAACAGGCTGAGCCGGAGGACCCAACGCGGCCAGGGTCCGTGGACGACCCGGTAGTCGGCGTCCGTGACGGGAGGTCGCTTCGACGGCATGGGACGGATTTTGCGGGGCCGTCCCGCCTGGCGCAAGCGCTGCCCGGCGCCGGATCAGTCGGCCATGATCGGGCGGCGCGCGCCGCCGAAATGGAAACGGCCCAGGAAGCGGGTCAGCTCCCACACCTCGCAGCCATTGGCGACGCGGTCCTCCAGCAGGCTGGCGGCGACCAAAGCGGCCGCGTCGTCCGCGCACTCCGCATCGACCGGCTGCTGGACTCGGCCGGCGGCGTTGAGGGGGTAGATTCTGTAGAAGGGCATGCCGGTCTCCCGACATTTCGAGGGGCGAGCCAGACGGGAGCTTACGCGCTCTCAAGACGCCAGCGGCCCCTCGGCCCGCGGCGACAATGAAGTTTAACCCTGAAAATTCGCCGTGCGCCGCTGAATTCTAATTAAGACACAAAGAGTTCAAGATTATCAAATGATCGGCGCCCGGTCCGCCAGGAACCGGGCGCCAGCCTCGTACGGGCTACGCGACCAAACATAGGCCAACCGAGCGAAGCCGCCCCATGGCGCCACGGCCCGCCTGAACGGGCGCTGAACGTAAGTCGGGAGGCCACCAAACCTCCTTTACTAAGGTGGAGGAACAAGCCCCACCTTCGCGCATTGTGGCTCAGCCGAAGCTCAACCGCGGAGGGGCGTCCACCGGACGCCCGATGCTCAGATGCCCGAGACGGAGATGGCGGCCGCACCGACCGCACAGGTCCCCGGATCGCGCCTGCGCGGCATCGCCTCGGACCTCGTGCTCAGGTGCCACCGGACGGTGGAGCGCCTCGACGCGCTGCCCGCGGAATTCGGCAAGGCGGGGTCCCTGGACGAAACCGACGCACAAGCGCTGATCACCGAGTGGCGCCGCTGTCTGAAAGCCTGGGCGGACTACAATCCCGAAGAGGTGTTCGCGCTCAAGGTCGGCGCGGTCTTGCTGGGCGTGGCGCTCGCGACGCTGTGGATGCTGGTCGCGCTGTTGCGCTGAAACTCGACGGCCGCTTACCGATGGCTCCCCGGGCAGGACTCGAACCTGCGACCCGGCGGTTAACAGCCGCTGACACTGGCGTTGCGGCTTGACTCAGCCCCAAGCATCTGAATAGCCGATCTCACCCTAAGCCACTGGGGTAACGTCATATTTTTCCGGATGGGCGTTGCGACGTGTTGCAATCCGAAGCCACCGGGCGCGCCGCTTTAACGCTGCCTGCGCTGAGGGCGGCAGCCGGACCCAAGGCTGACGCGACCAGAGGCGATCCGCACGATGGTCGCGGCGGCGCTGCAGATCATGGTCGATTATATGGCTGATCAACCTTCCACGTCATCGAGCAGACCTTACCAGTACCAGAAACTTCGAGCGGAGGTCGGTGGCTCGGCGCGAGGCGAACGGCCGTCACGGCGATGCTCGGCGCCTTGGCGCACGTCACGCGCTTGCAGGGAAGGTCTCGATCACGGTCACGTCGAATTGGTCACCTCTAACCGCCTTGATTTTGCAAATCTGAATTGCGTCAACTGGCTTCAGCTCCTTGGCGATTTTTCGTAAGGCCCCGAGTTCATCTCGCTCCAGGATCGTTCCAATCTGCAGTCCGACGCGAGTGATGCGGGCCACCGGAAAGCTCAGCGTCGAGCTGCTTGTTTTCGCGCTCAGAAGGTACTTGTCTCCAATGACGTTCCCGGAGCCGTCCTTAATTCCGACGGTAACTTCCATGTTCGGATCAACATGGAGAAGGCCGCAATCTTCCAAGAATCCGTAATTCTCAAGTACCTCACCTTCGAATTTGTCAGGTCGAAGAGCGTAATTTTTGACCGAGTAGCGGAACACGTCCTCGAATGCCCGAGCCATTTCTGCGTCCATTTCGGCGATGACGCGCAACGTGGTCGGCGCGAAGGCACCCGGACGTCGCACCTCTCCTGCCATGATGCGCCCCCACAAAAGGCGAAGGCGATCGCTTGATGCCTTCTCGGCATAGCTCGCGAAGAGGTTGATCCAATCATCCTCAAGCTCGGGCGGGTCACTCGCGGTCGCCGCTGAAGCTTCGCTCGTTGCGTCGCCTGCGGCGAGGAGGAGTTGCTCCTGGGCCGCCTCCCACACCGCAAACCGGTTCTCCTGCTTCCTGAATTCCTCACGCATGAACCGTTCGATCGCCAGTTGGCCGAACTCACTCATCCCCTCGATTTGAGTTCGCGCCGCCCGGCCGTCCGCGCGGATCAGCTCCTCGCGCACCTCGTTCCGCGCCTGCATCCGGCCGCGAATCCCTTCGAACACCTCTCCCGGAATTCCCACGAGCCCGCCTAGAAGGCGGTCGCTCGCTGCGAGGAAGCGGCTCTTTCCGGCAACCGTGAGGCCGGACTGATCGATGTGAGCTCGAATCGCCACTTCGTTTGAGAGTGGATCGGGCTTCGCCAAAGGCGGCTTCTTGGGCATCGAAACCCCCTAAGATTCCCGGATGTTGTCCCTAAAGTTGTCCCGAACCGATCTCAGCGCCTCGCGGAGGTGAGTTCTTCCGAACTAAGCGATTGGTTCTCGATGGCTCCCCGGGCAGGACTCGAACCTGCGACCCGGCGGTTAACAGCCGCCTGCTCTACCAACTGAGCTACCGAGGATCAGGGCCGTCGAGGGCCGGGCCTATACGCCACGCTCAGCATGCATGCAAGCCGGGCTTCGGGGCGGCGCCTATGGACATTTCCCGCTCGAATTCGGGCGGTTAAAAAAGAGCCCGGCGCGAGCGCCGGGCTTTAAAAAGTCGGTGATGGTGGGGTGTCTTCAAGGAAGACAAAGGCAGAATCGACTGCGTCGGTAAACGCAAGATTAACGACGTTGGCCCTCGCAAAGCTCGGATTCATGAAGCTCTACAGAGCCTTGCCGACAGCGCCCTGGCCGACGTGGAATCGGCGGGTCGCCAAGCTACCAGACGCCTGCGTTCGGCATCGAAGCCCACGGCTCCTGGGGCGCCAGCGCCTCGCCCTTCTGCAGGAGCTCGATGGAAATGCCGTCGGGAGAGCGGACGAAGGCCATGCGTCCGTCCCGCGGCGGGCGGTTGATGGTCACGCCGCCGTCCATGAGACGCTGGCAGGTCGCGTGGATGTCATCGACGGCGTAGGCCAGGTGGCCGAAGTTGCGGCCGCCATCATAGTCCTCGGGGTCCCAGTTGAACGTGAGTTCGAGCAGCGGCGCGAAGCCTGCGCGCGCCGCCGCCTCGTCCTCCGGCGCACTGAGGAAAACCAGGGTGAAACGCCCGGCGGCCACGTCCCGTCGATCGACCTCCACCAGGCCCAGCTTGCCGCAATAGAAGTCGAGCGAGGCCGCGAGATCTGTCACGCGGACCATGGTGTGCAGATAGCGCATGACAGGCTCCGATTGGGGGCTGGACCTTACGCCTGCCGGGTCTGGCGACGCCAGAGCGCGGCGTATTCGCCCGCCTTGTCGAGCAGCTCCTGGTGGGCGCCGCGCTCGACGATGCGCCCTCGCCGGAGCACCAGGATCTGGTCCGCGTCGACGATGGTCGAAAGCCGGTGGGCGACCACCAGCGTCGTGCGGCCCGACCGCAACTTGCGCAGCGTCGCCTGGATGGCGGCCTCCGTGGGGCCGTCGAGCGCGCTGGTCGCCTCATCCAGGATCAGCAGGCGCGGGTCCGCCAGCAGCGCCCGAGCGATGCCAACCCTCTGGCGCTCGCCGCCCGAAAGCTTCAGGCCGCGCTCGCCGACGCGGGTGGCCATGCCATCCGGCAGGCTGTCGATGAACGCGCCGAGCTCGGCCGCGTCGGCCGCAGCCCGCACCTGCGCGGCGCTGGCCTCGGGGCGCGCGAAGGCGAGGTTGGCGTAGAGGGTGTCGTTGAACAGGGCGACGTCCTGCGGCACCAGCGCCACGGCCGCCCGCAGGCTGTCGATCCGCACCTGACGCAGGTCGACCCCGTCGATCATCACCCGGCCCGATTGCGGGTCCACCAGGCGCAACGCCAGGCGCACCGCCGTGGTCTTGCCCGCGCCCGAGGGGCCGACGAGGGCGACGGTTTCGCCCGGCCGCGCCTCGAAGCTGACCTCGTCCAGCCCGATCGAGCGGGCGTCGTGGCGGAAGCTGACCCGATCGAAGGCCAGGGCGGCCCCCTGCCCGCTCGCCGGCGGCAGCGACCGCGCATCCGGCGCGTCAGCGATCTCGGGCGGAACCCGCGACAGCTCCACCATCTGCTCCATGTCGATGAAGGCCTGCCGAATCTCACGGTAATTGAATCCCAGCATGCCAAGCGGCTGATAGAGGCCCCGCAGCAACAGCACCGCGGTGACCACCTGGCCGACGTGCATCTGGCCTTGGGCGACCCCCAAGCCGGCCATCACGGTCATGATGGCCAGCCCCAGGTTCAGGATCGACGATTGGGCGATGTTCAGCAGGTTGAGCGAGGCGTTGGCCTGGACGCTGGCCTCCACATAGTCGCCCATGGCCCGCTCGTAGCCGCGGACCACGCGAGGCTCGGCGCCGAAGGTCTTCACGGTCTCGTAGTTGATCAGGGCGTCGACGGAGAGTCCGGCCGTGCGGCTGTCCGCCTCGTTCAGCCGGCGGCGGTGGGCCAGGCGCCAGTCGGTGATGCGGAAGGTGACCACCACGTACAGCAGCACGCTGGCCAGCGCGGTGAGCGCGAACCGCCAGTCGAGCTTGGCGACCATCACCCACATCGCCAACACCAGCTCGATGGCCGTGGGGCCGATGTTGAAAACGACGCTGCGGATCAGGAAATCGGTGGCGCGCGAACCACGGTCGATGATGCGCGACAGGGTTCCCATCTGCTTCGACTGGTGGAAGTCCAGCGACAGGCCGAGCGCGTGCTGGAAGGTCTCGACCGCCGCCCGCGCCATCGTCGATTGGGAGACCCGCGTGAAGACGATGTCGCGCAGATAAGGCGCGCAGGCGCCTATGAAGCTCAGGCCCGCGAAAACCAGCGCTCCCGTCAAGAAGCCCGCACCGACCCGGCCGCCCGCGAGGTTCGTCAGACTGTTGACCGCCTCCCCCAACACGACCGGCGCCCAGACCGAGGCCACCTTCCCGACCACCACCAGGGCCAGCGCCGCGGCGATCCGAGGCGCCAGCCGCGGCGCGCCGGATCGCAACACCAGCCGCCCGAGATCGGCCATCGACCGCCAGAAGTCGAATCGCACCCCGGGGGGCGCCACCTCGCCGGACCCGTGCGGCCCGCGGGCGTCGCGGGCATGGAAGACGCTCACGATGAACTCCAGGCGCGGGGCAGGATGGTGGTCTGGACCCCGCCTCCGGGCGTCAACCAGTCGGCGCGCAGGCCGTCGGCGGTGGTCACGATACGCATGGGCCCTTTGGTCAGCGGGGCGGAGGGGGCGACCTCGAACGCCAGGCTTTCGCTGAGGCGGGCGCCGACGGCCTCGATCCGATGCGGCCCAACGGACAGACGCGGCAGGCTCAGGCTGAAACGGCCGTTGGCGTCGGAGCGAACCTCAGTGGCGGTCCCGCCGTCGAGCCGAAGCGCCACGTTGGAGCCGGCTTCGGCGACGCCCGAGACGAGGGCCCCGCCGGCGACGTCCAGGTCCAGGCTGGCGACGCCTGGGCCGGAAGGCGCGTCCAGCCGCACCGCGCTGGCCCCGGCCCTCAGCAAGGCCGCTTCTCCGTTGGGACCCAAGAACACATAGCCCTCCGCCTGCACCGGCCGCCCCTGGACCCGCGCGGAAAGGCCGAAGATCCGCCCTGCGGGATCGCCCGCCGCCACCAGGCTCCAGCGGCCGCCGGCGTCGGCCGAAACGGTCAGCGCGTCGCCCTGCGGCGTGGCGAGACGGACCAGCGAGCCGGCCGGAGCGCTGCCGACGAGCTGGACGCCACCGCTTGTGGACGTCGCCGCCACGATGGCCGGGGGCTCCACATAGCCGCCTTCCTGCGACGCGGGCGCGGCCGGCGGGGCGGCCTGGCTGCAAGCCGCCAGGACGCTAGAGAGCAGGGCCGCGATCTGGGCCTTCGAATGGAACACGGCCTCGACAAAACTCCTGAAACCTGACCGTACCTAATCGGGATTTCGGACGCGCACCGCAAGCTCGTCCTGGGGGAGCGGTTCAGCATGGGGCGCAGCGGCGTGAGTGTGCGGTCGGTCTGTGTGTTCTGCGGCTCGTCGGACGAAGCGGACCCGGCCTACATCCGCGACGCCGCCGTCGTCGGCGTCGCGTTCGCGGAGGCCGGGCTCACTCTGGTCTACGGCGGCGGCGGCGTCGGCCTGATGGGGGCTTGCGCGCGCGCCTGCGACGGGGCCGGCGGCCGCGTGCTGGGGATCATCCCGGACTTCCTCGTCGGCCGCGAGCACGCCCTGGAGACCGTCGAGCACGTGGTCGTCGCCACCATGCACGAGAGAAAGATGATGATGTTCGAGCGGTCCGACGCCTTCGTCGTCCTGCCGGGCGGCATCGGCACGCTCGAAGAGGTGGTGGAGCTGTTGTCCTGGCGCCGCCTCGACCTGCACGCCAAGCCGGTCGTCTTCTACAGCCCGGACGGCTTCTGGCGGCCGCTGTTCGACCTCTTCCAGCACACCGTGGACGCCCGCCTCACCCCGCCGGAGTTCATGAGCGCCTGGACCGCGGTCGAGCGCGTCGAGGACATCGTCCCGGCCCTGCTCTCCGCGCCGCCCGGCGAAGTCGCGTCCTTCGGCCGGATGGGCTGAGCGATCCGTTCAGGGCACGTTGGCCTCAAGCTCGTCCAGCCACACCGTCGCGGTCCCGTCGGAGGGCGCACGCCAGTCGCCGCGTGGCGAAAGCGCGCCCCCGGAAATGACCTTGGGCCCGTTCGGCATGGCCGAACGCTTGAACTGGCTGGTCTGAAAGAAGCGGAACAGGAACACCTTCATCCAGGACTTGATGGTCGCCAGGTCGTAGGCGTGGCGTGCCTCGGCCGGGAAGTTCGGCGGCCACGGCCCCGCCGCGACGTCCTTCCACGCGTGCCACTGCAGGAACGCCACCTTCGAAGGCCGGAGGCCGAAGCGGGTGATGTAGTAGAGGCTGAAGTCCTGCAGCTCGTAGGGCCCCACGACCGCCTGGGTGCTCTGGATGGCGCCCGAGGCGTCGGCCGGCACCAGCTCGGGCGAAATCTCGGTGCCGAGCACGCTCAACAGCACCTTCGCGGCGGCCTCGTCGAATTGGCCGCTCTTCGCCACCCAGCGGATGAGGTGCTGGATCACGGTCTTCGAGACCGAGACGTTGACGTTGTAGTGGCTCATCTGGTCGCCGACGCCGTAGGTGCACCAGCCCAGCGCCAGTTCCGACAGGTCGCCCGTTCCCAGCACGAAGGCCTTTCGCTGGTTGGCCAGGCGGAACAGGTAATCCGTGCGCAGGCCCGCCTGCACATTCTCGAAGGTCACGTCGTAGACCAACTCGCCCTTCGAGAACGGATGGCCAAGGTCCTCCAGCATCCGCCGGGCGGCGGGGCGGATGTCGATCTCCTCGCCGGTGACGCCCAGCGCGTTCATCAGCGCCCAGGCGTTGGACTTGGTCCCTTCGCTGGTGGCGAAGCCCGGCAGGGTGAAGGCCAGGATGTTGGCCCGCGGCAGGCCAAGCGCGTCGAACGCTTTGGCCGCGACGATCAGGGCGTGAGTCGAGTCCAGTCCGCCCGACACGCCGATGACGATGCGCTCGCCATTGGTCGACTGCAGGCGCTTGATCAGGCCCTGGACCTGGATGTTGAAAGCCTCGTAGCAGTCCTTGTCGAGGCGCGCAGGGTCGCTCGGCACGAAGGGAAAGCGCTCGATCGTGCGCTCCAGGCCGACGTCTTTGAAGTGAGGCCGATGCTCGAAGCTGATGCGGCGGAAGAGCTTCTCCGGATAGCCCTCGGCCTGGGCCGCGAGGTTGAACGTCGGCGTGCGCATCCGCTCCAGCCGCAGCCGCTCCACGTCGATATCGGCCACGCACATCTGGCCTTGCGCGGGAAAACGCTCGGTCTGGGCCAGGCGCCGGCCCAGTTCGTGGATGCTGGCCTGGCCGTCCCAGGCCAGGTCGGTGGTGCTCTCGCCCGGTCCCGCCGCCGAATAGAGGTAGGCGGCCTGGCAGCGGGCCGACTGCGAGGCGCAGAGCATCTCGCGATCGTCGGCCTTGCCCACGACGATGTTCGAGGCCGAGAGGTTGCACAGGATCAGGGCGCCGGCGAGCGCGGCCTTCGTCGAGGGCGGCGCGGGCGCCCAAAAGTCCTCGCAGACCTCCGCCGAGAACACGAAGTCCGGCAAGTCGGAGGCTGCGAACAGCAGGTCCACGCCAAACGGCGCGGCCTGGCCCGCCACCTGAATCTCGAGCCCCTGCACGCCCCAGCCGGGGGTGAACCAGCGCAGCTCGTAGTACTCGCGATAGTTCGGCGGGAAGCTCTTGGGGACGACGCCCAGCACCCGCCCCCGGGCGATGACGACGGCGCAGTTGTAGAGCCGACCCTGGTGCGCCAGCGGCGCGCCGACGACGATCACCGGGGACAGGGCCTCGCTGGCCTTCACCAGGCCCGCCAGCTCCGCATCGACCCGACGCAGCACCGCGTCTTGCAGCAGCAGGTCGTCGATGGCGTAGGCCGAAAGCCCGAGTTCCGGGAACAGCATCAGGTCGCAGCCGGCGGCGTCGCCGTCTCGGGCCATCTCCAGGGTGCGCACGGCGTTGAACCCGGGGTCGCCGACGGCGACGCGCGGCGTGCAGACCGCGACGCGGACGAAACCCTGGGCGTGGATCGCGTAGAACGGTTTCGTCACAGGCCGGCGCTCCGCATCGCATACTCCGCGGCGTCAGCCGGGAGAAATGCTCAAGTTGAGCATATATCAGCGGCGTCGCGCCCGTGCAAAATCAGGCCGAGTGCTGGTCGAGCAGGTCGCGCACGCGGTTGCCCAATTGCTCGAACGTGAAGCGTCTTCGTTCCCGTCAAATGACCGAAATCGCCCGACCCCTCAGCGTGCGAGCGGGTTCGGCGTGGCCGCCGCGATGCGCACCAGGCGGTTCTGGTCCGTATGGTGGAAGGGCTCGGGCCGCCCCTCCACCTGCAGCACGGTGTCCTGCGAATAGGACCACGAGCCGTCGCCGTTCACGGTGACGGTCATGTCGAAGCTGTCGGTGCGGAAGGCGGCGTCCAGAAAGGCGATTGAGCGTATGTCGGCACGCTCGGCGCGCACCTTCAGTTGGGCGTCGCCCGCCGCCGCGCGGCCCGTGGCCAGCACCACCTGTCCCCGCGGGATGGTGAAGGAGTGGATCAGCAGGCCCGTGGCCGGCTCCCACAGCCAGTAGCCCACCTGTCCATGATAGGTCGCGACTTCGCCCGGCTTGGTCATGTGGGAGACGTAGCGCAGGCCATAGAACAGCTGCGGCCCGTTGGTCTGCGGATCGATCGGCTGCAGCTCGATCGTCTCCTCGAACGGGCTGGTGCGCGTCCCTTCCGCCGCCGGGTGCACATCGACGCCGTCGACGCCGCGCCAAACACCGGCCAGCGGCGCAAGGGGACCGAGATTGGCGAGGGTGTCGAGGTCGATGCGCTCAGGGCGCGTATAGATATCCCGGCGATCGTTTGCCACGAGGTCCGTCCTGCCTGATGATCCCAGGCCCTCGTGATAGCCGGATCCGGCCGCAAGTTGAAGGCGACTACGCCAGGCCGCAACAAAACGGCCCCTCGTGGGGGCCTAGGCGTCTTCCGCCTCAGTCGTCGCGATGGACCCGCTCTCGGCGCTCGTGCCGCTCCTGCGCCTCAAGGCTCAGGGTGGCGATCGGCCGCGCCTCCAGGCGCGGGAGGCCGATCGGTTCGCCGGTCTCTTCGCAATAGCCGTAGGAGCCGTCCTCGATCCGGCGCAGCGCCTCGTCGATCTTCGAGATCAGCTTACGTTGACGGTCTCGGGTGCGGAGCTCCAGAGCTCGGTCAGTCTCCGACGAGGCCCTATCGGCAAGGTCGGGATGGTTCTCGGTCTCCACCTGAAGGTGGGTCAGGGTCTCACGAGATTCCCTGAGGATTTCCTCTTTCCAGTTCAGCAGCTTTTGCTTGAAATACTCAAGCTGCCGCTCGTTCATGAACTCTTCGTCCTCAGTCGGACGATATTCAAGCTTTTCAGCCTGAACCGTAGCTGTCCTCATGAAAACCTCACGCCCCCTGGACGCTAAAGACACGTCGGGCGCGTGTACACAAAAGCGCCCCTCGTTTCAATCGAACGCTGTCACGCGCTTTCATGCCGCCCGCGCCGCGGCCTGGGCGGCCTGCTCGAGCTTGGCGAGTTCGACGGCGGCGCGCAGCTCGATCTCGTCCAGCACGGCCTCCAGCGCCGGATCGCCCGTCGCCGCACGCTCGTCGAGCACCATGCGCTTGAGGCGAAGCAGTTGCACCGGCGTCAGCCGGCCGTCGAGCAGCGACAGCTTGATCTCGTCCAGCACGTCCAGGATGCGGCCGGCGCGGCTCACCGAGCGGCGGCGGCGCTCCAGGGGGCCGCCGACGTCCTGCAGCGCCAGCAACGCGTCCATGCCCATAACCCCGGCGGTGCGCGCCACGCCCTGGGGCGAAGCCGGCCCTGCGGCGGCGTCCAGGTCGGGCAGCTTGAACCCCGCGCCCTCGCCGACCGCGCGACCGGCGCGCGGCCCAGTTGCGGATCCCGTCCCGTTCGGCCCGGTGATCTTCATGGCGGCGATTCACCTCCTGTATGCAGTCAGGATCGAGTCGGGCGCTTGCGGTATGGTTAATGCCGGGCAATTTCTGCCGGGACAGGGCTGGTGACCGCGCCCGCCTTCCCCGCATCTCTGAATCTTCAGCGCTTTTCGGCTAACCAGAAACTGGCACGGGCTTCGCATGAACCGCGGCGAACAGCTTAGCGGTTAACCATGATCCCTCGCTTCCGGCTTCTCGCCGCCCTCCTGATCGCCGCCCTCGCCGTCGGCCAGCCGGCTCTCGCCAAGTCGCGGATCAAGGACATCGTCGAGTTCGAAGGCGTCCGCGACAACATGCTGGTGGGATACGGCATCGTGGTCGGGCTGAACGGCTCGGGCGACGCCCTGCGCAACGCGCCCATGACCAAGCAGAGCCTGGAGGCCATGCTGGAGCGGCTGGGCGTCAACACCCGCGACGCCAACCTCAACACCAAGAACGTCGCCGCCGTCATGGTGACCGCGCGCCTGCCGGCCTTCGCCGCGGCCGGCTCGCAGCTCGACGTGTCGGTCTCGGCCCTGGGCGACGCCAAGAGCCTGCTTGGCGGCACGCTGCTGGTCACCCCGCTGCTGGGCGCGGACGGCCAGGCTTACGCCGTGGCGCAGGGCACGGTGCAGACCGGTTCGGTCAGCGCCACGGGGGCCTCCGGCTCCTCCGTCTCCAAGGGCGTGCCCACCGCGGGCCGGATCGCCTCGGGGGCCATCGTCGAGCGCGAGATCGGCTTCCAGCTCGCCAGCATGGACCAGCTGCGCATGACTCTGCGCAATCCGGACTTCACCACCGCCCGCCGGATCGCCGACGCCATCAACACCCGCTACCCCGGCTCGGCCCAGGCGGAGAACCCGACCATCGTCTCCATCCACCCGACCCGCGGTCAGGACATGATGAGCTTTGTGGCGCAGGTGGAGAACCTCGACGTGGAGCCCGATGCGCCGGCCAAGGTGGTGATCGACGAGGTCGCGGGCGTGATCGTCATGGGCGAGAGCGTCAGGGTTTCGACCGTCGCCATACAGCAGGGCAACCTGACCATCACCGTCCAGGAGAGCCCGGCGGTGAGCCAGCCCGCTCCCTTCTCCCGAGGCGGCCAGACGACGGTGGTGCCGCAAAGCACCGTCTCGGTGGACGAGGAGAAGGGCCGGCAGTTCCTGACGGTTCGGAGCGGCGCCTCGCTCGCCACCCTGGTCGCCGGGCTGAACGCGCTCGGCGTCACCCCGCGCGACATGATCTCCATCCTGCAAACCATCAAGGCCGCCGGCGCCCTGCAAGCCGACATCCAGGTGCTGTGATCCGATGACAGACCTCGCCCCCTCCCCCCAGCTTCTCGCCGCGCCCGCCGCCGTCGACGCCGCGGATCTCGCCCGCCGCGGCAAGATCCGGCAGACCGCCCAGAGCTTCGAGGCGAGTTTCCTCTCGGCGATGCTGCAACCGATGTTCGAGGGGCTCGAAGCCGAGGCGCCGTTCGGCGGCGGCTCGGGCGAAACCCTCTTCCGCTCGTTCCTCACCGAGGCCATGGCCAAGCAGATGGTGCGCTCCGGCGGCATCGGCATGACCGCCGCCGTCGAGCGCGAGATGCTCAAGCTCCAAGGCCTCACCTGAAGGAATTCGCCCCATGGCCCTGAACGCCCACGACGCCGCCGACCGCCTGGAGCAGATGGTCATCCTGGTGGAGCGCCTGACCGAACTTACGGCCCAACAGTGCCGCGCATTCGAGCAGCATCGCCCTCAGGACGCCGCCCTCTTGATGGAGGAGACGGCGCGCCTGGCGAACATCTACCGCCACGAGTCGGCCCGCATCCGCGCCGCGCCGGCGTTGGTCCAGGGCGCGACCGCGGAGCTGCGCCAGCGACTGGCCCGCGCGGCCGAAGCCTTCGATGCGGTCCTTCATCGCCACGGACGCGCCGTCGACGCCGCGCGCACCGTCACCGAGGGCCTGGTGCGGGCTATCGCCGAGGAAGTCGCGAACCAGCGCGAACAGCGCTCCGGCTATGGCCCCACAGCGCGGCCGCCGGCCTCCGCCAGCACCGCGGCCACCGCCATCACCCTGAACCGCAGGGCTTGAGCCGGCCCGTCCCACCCGCATAGGGTCGCGACGGCCCTATGCAAGGTTGTTCGCCTTACGTTCCGATGGTATCTCCGCTCCGGAGACCTACATTACCCGAGCTCGGCGGGACCCTCCGTCGGGCGAGAGGGTTTCCCGGGACAAGATGGCAGATCACCTCGACCAGATCCGCGTACGTGGCGCGCGCGAGCACAATCTGAAGGACGTCAACGTCGACATCCCTCGGGGCGAGCTGGTGGTCCTGACCGGCCTCTCCGGCTCGGGCAAGAGCTCGCTGGCGTTCGATACCATCTACGCCGAGGGCCAACGCCGCTACGTTGAGAGCCTGTCGGCCTACGCACGGCAGTTCCTCGAGTTGATGAGCAAGCCCGACGTGGACCTTATCGAGGGCCTGTCGCCGGCGATCTCCATCGAGCAGAAGACCACCAGCCGCAACCCGCGCTCGACCGTCGGCACGGTGACCGAGATCCACGACTACATGCGCCTATTGTGGGCGCGCGTGGGCGTCCCCTACTCCCCCGCCACGGGTCTGCCGATCGAGAGCCAGACCATCAGCCAGATGGTCGACAAGCTGGCCGCCATCGACGAGGGCGTGCGCCTCTACCTGCTGGCGCCGGTGGTCCGCGGCCGCAAGGGCGAGTACCGCAAGGAGATGGCCGACTGGCAGAAGGCCGGCTTCCAGCGGCTGAAGATCGACGGCGAGTTCTATCCGATCGAGGACGCGCCCGCCCTCGACAAGAAGTTCAAGCACGACATCGACGTGGTGGTGGACCGCCTGGTGGCCAAGCCCGGCCTGGAGCAGCGCTACGCCGACAGCCTGGAGACGGCGCTCCGCCTCGCCGACGGCATCGCCGTGGCCGAATGGGCCGACAGGGACCCGACCGAGCCCGAGCCCCGGCGGCTGGTCTTCTCCGAGAAATTCGCCTGCCCGGTCTCCGGCTTCACGATCAGCGAGATCGAGCCCCGCCTGTTCTCGTTCAACAACCCCTACGGCGCCTGCCCCGTCTGCGACGGCCTGGGCGCCAAGCTGGCGTTCGACGCGGACCTGCTGATCCCGGACAAGGACCGCACCCTCCACAAGGGCGCCGTCGCCCCCTGGGCGCGCGGCCCCTCGCCGCTCTACGTCCAAACCCTGCAGGCGCTGGCCCGCCACTACGGCTTCTCCATGGACGAACCCTGGTGGAAGCTGCCGGAATCGGCTCGGCAGGTGATCCTGCATGGCTCGGGCGGCGAGAAGATCCGCTTCGTCTATGACGACAACGCCCGCAAGTACGAGGTGTCCAAGAGCTTCGAAGGCGTGCTGCCGAACCTGGAGCGGCGCTGGCGCGAGACCGACTCCGCCTGGGTTCGCGAAGAGCTCGGCCGCTACCAGTCGGAGACCCCCTGCGAGGCCTGCGAGGGCTATCGCCTGAAACCCGAGGCCCTGGCCGTGAAGATCGGCGGTCGGCACATCGGCGAGGTCTCCGCCCTGTCGATCAAGCACGCCAAGGCCTGGTTCGCCGAGCTCGACGGCCAGCTCAGCGACAAGCAGATGGAGATCGCCCGGCGGATCCTGAAGGAGATCAACGATCGGCTCCGGTTCCTGGTGAACGTCGGCCTCGACTACCTGAACCTGTCGCGCGGCTCCGGCACCCTGTCCGGCGGCGAAAGCCAGCGGATCCGGCTGGCCAGCCAGATCGGTTCGGGGCTCACCGGCGTGCTCTACGTCCTCGACGAACCGTCGATCGGTCTTCACCAGCGCGATAACACCCGTTTGCTGGACAGCCTCAAGGGGCTGCGCGACCTTGGCAATTCGGTGCTGGTGGTCGAGCACGACGAGGAAGCCATCCTCACCGCCGACTACGTCATCGACATGGGCCCGGCCGCCGGCGTCCACGGGGGCGAGATCGTCGCGCAAGGCTCTCCGGCCGACATCATGGCCAACCCCGACAGCCTGACCGGCCAGTACCTCTCCGGCGCGCGCGAGATCGAGACGCCGGCCGAGCGGCGGCCCTTCTCCAAGAAGCGGATGCTTCGCGTCGTCGGGGCGACGGGCAACAACCTCAAGGCCGTCACGGGCGAGATCCCGGTCGGGACCTTCACCTGCATCACCGGGGTCTCCGGCGGCGGCAAGTCCACCTTCACGATAGAGACCCTCTACAAGGCCGCCGCCCGACGTCTGCACAATGCCTCCGACGCGCCCGCCTCGCACGAGCGGATCGAGGGGTTGGAGCATTTCGACAAGGTCATCGACATCGATCAGTCGCCGATCGGGCGCACCCCGCGCTCGAACCCGGCCACCTACACCGGCGCTTTCCAGCCCATTCGCGACTGGTTCGCCGGTCTGCCCGAGGCCAAAGCCCGCGGCTACGGCCCCGGCCGCTTCAGCTTCAACGTCAAGGGCGGCCGCTGCGAGGCCTGTCAGGGCGACGGGCTGATCAAGATCGAGATGCACTTCCTGCCGGACGTCTATGTGACCTGCGACGTGTGCCACGGCCGAAGATACAATCGGGAAACTCTGGAAATCATGTTCAGAGGCAAGAACATCGCGGATGTTCTTGACATGACGGTCGAGGAAGCCGCCGACTTCTTCAAGGCCGTTCCTCCGATCCGCGAGAAGATGGAGACGCTGAAGCGCGTCGGCCTGGGCTACGTGAGGGTCGGTCAGCAGGCCACCACCCTCTCGGGCGGCGAGGCGCAGCGGGTGAAGCTCTCGAAGGAGCTGTCGCGGCGCGCCACCGGCAAGACGCTCTACATCCTCGACGAACCCACCACCGGCCTGCACTTCGAGGACGTGCGGAAGTTGCTCGAAGTGCTCCACGAACTGGTCGAGCAGGGCAACACCGTCGTCGTCATCGAGCACAACCTCGACGTCGTGAAGACGGCGGACTGGATTCTCGACTTCGGGCCGGAAGGCGGCGACGGCGGCGGCCAGATCGTCGCCTCAGGCTCGCCCGAGCAGGTGGCGGCCAGCCCGAAAAGCTGGACAGGCCGCTACCTGGCCGAGCTGCTTGAGCGTCACCGTCAGCGTCGCGGCGGCGATCGCAAGCGGGCCTAGCTCGTCGTACGGCCGAGGCGATTGCGGCTACGGCCGATACTTCGGCGGTATGGCGGCCACTTCGTCCGGCGTCAGCTTGCGAAGGCTCGTCGGGAATAGCGCCTGGTGGAAACCGTGGCCGTCGGCGATGCTGAGGTCGAGGTCCAACGTCGAACACACCAGGTTCGATCCGCCGCGAGGTCGGTTGACCAGAAACTCGCCGCCGGATTTCCGCACATGGCTGCCGGGGGTCAAGTCGACACGATAAACGTCACGCGGGCCCACCCGCAGGTAAAGCGCGTCCCCGCCTGCCGCCGCTTCCCAGCTTTCCCATCGGGTGCTGTGGAAGCAGTCGCGGTTGAACGAGCCCGTCGCCGCAGTCGCCAGCGTCGGAACGGCTGAAGCGGCGACGACAGCCGCCGCGGCGCCGATCAAAGTCCTCCACATGGATGTTCTCCAGGTCTCTTGCCGTCCCTTCCACGCAATATAGGCGGCGATCCGTCGCGCCGCTACGATTGCGGCTGGGCGCCGGAGAGCGTTCGATAGGCGGCGATCAGAGGCGCGGTCGCCAGCACCCAGAGCAATGGGGTGAGCACGATCTCCACCGCGGCATAGAGCACCAGCACGCCAGGATGACGGCGGAACGCCTCAGCGCCGCCGGTGAACAGGCTGGCGACGGCGTCCAGCCCGCCCGCGACGACGGCCACCAGCGACATCGCCACGATGACCGCCAGCATCAGCATGCCGATCAGGCAGGCGGTCAGCAGCAACATGCCCAGCAGGCCGAGCGTCCTTCGCCCGCGGCTCAGCCGCCAGGCGCTGTCGAAGGCCAGCCGCCCTTCGGCGAAGCTGGCGGGGGCGGCCAGGGCGATCCGCACGCTGAAGTAGATGGTGAGCGCCACCGCGAACAGGCGCGACACGACCGCCGCCTGATGCAACGCGCCGGCGGCCGCCTCCGCCAAGCTGATGAGCACGCCGGCGGCGACCAGGGTAATCAGCCAGATGATCACCAGCCGCAACTCGCCGCCGCCAAGTCGAAGATAGAAGAAGGCGGTCTCCTGCGGGCTCTGCTCGAGCCGGAAGACCGCGCCGACGATGATCGCCTGAAGAAGAACGCCCCCGACCAGGATGATCGCCGCCGGTCCAAGGGCTCGGCCTCCGCCCCCGCCGCCCACGGCGGTCGCGACGAACTCGGTCATCACCACCAGCACGACGAGCATGACCAGCGCGAGGAGGTTGAAGCCGGCCCACCCGACCACCACGCGCCAATGATGGCGGATCAGCGAAAACCCTTCGAACGCCGCTTCGCTGGCAGAGAAGCGTGAGGCGGGCTCAGCCACGCTAGGTCCCGCTGGCCGGGGCCATCGGCTGGTCGGCCCCGCGATTCCGCAGTTGCAGGTAGGCCCACGCTCCCGGCGCGGCGATGACGGCGTACCACAGCGAGGTGAGTATGCTGCCGATGAACATGTAAAGGATCATGCCGGGATTGAAGTAGGCGCGGTAGGAAGTCTCGTCGGGATTGATGATGGCCCCGATCTCGGAGAACTCGCCTCCCGAGACCTTGAGGAAGATGAAGGCGACGCTGAGGAAGAGGATTAAGGTGAGCACGGTCACCAGGAAGATGCAGAACGCCGCCAGCAGATAGGCCAGCAGCAGCTCCCAGAACTGGCCTTTCGTGACGCCCCAGGAGCGGAACAGGACGATCCGCCGCTCAGCGAAGGTCACCACCGGCGCAAGCGAAAGGCGGATGACCACATAGATCACCAGGCCGATCGAGAAGAGCTCCACCGCCAATCCGACCCACAGGCCGACGGACTGCCCCGCGACAGACGCCATGCCCATCACCAACGTCGCGATCAGGGTGACCCCGACGAGCAGGAACATCAGCATCAGGACGAACAGGATGGTCAGGCCCATGAGCCGCAGTTCGTCCATCCCCAGACGAAGGTAGCCGAACCGCGCATCGTCATGGCGGAAGATGATGCGATAGACCGCCGCGGCCATCATGCACTGGATCATCAGCCCGACCGCCACCAGCGGCGCGGCGGCCATCAACGCGTCCAGCAACTCTCGGGCATTGGGGGTGTCGTCGGCGCGCAGCGTCTCCAGCGCAGTGCGGACCTCGACCGGCATGCTGACCGTGACGACCGCGCCTAAAAGGCTGACGGCGAAGGAGAACAGCACCCAGCGCACGAAGGCTGGCATGTTCTCACGCGTGATGCGGAAGCCTTCCAGGCCCGCCTCTGATGGAGAAAACGACCTCATGCCCATCCCTTGGCGCGGCGACCTGAGAAACGAATCGCGGACGCCTTCGGCTGCAAGGTCGTATCGCGGCCGCGGCCACGCAAGGCCCCGCTCGCGATACGACCACAACGTTGCTACTAAGCCACGATGACGCTTTCGCCTGTGCATGTGATCGGTGGCGGCCTGGCCGGCTCGGAAGCCGCCTGGCAGATCGCCGAAGCCGGCGTCCCGGTCGTGCTGCACGAGATGCGGCCGGTGCGCGGCACCGAGGCGCACCAGACCGACCACCTCGCCGAGCTGGTCTGCTCGAACTCCTTTCGCGCCGACGACTGGAGCGGCAACGCCGTCGGCCTGCTTCATGCGGAGATGCGGCGGCTGGGCTCGCTGATCCTCACCTGCGCCGACGCATGCCAGGTGCCCGCGGGCGGCGCGCTGGCGGTGGACCGGGACGGTTTCGCCGAGGCGGTCACCGCGCGCCTGGCGAACCATCCGCGAGTGCGCCTGGTGCGCGAGGAGGTGGCGGGCCTGCCGCCGGCGGATTGGGACAATGTGGTGGTGGCCACCGGCCCCCTCACCTCGCCGGCCCTGGCGCAAGCCGTGCTCGACCTCACCGGAGAGGATCAACTCGCCTTCTTCGACGCGATCGCCCCCATCGTGACCTTCGAGTCGATCGAAATGGACGTGGCCTGGCGCCAGTCGCGCTACGACAAGGAAGGCCCGGGCGGCGAGGCCGCGGCCTACATCAACTGCCCCATGGACCGGGCGCAGTACGACGCCTTCATCGACGCCTTGATGGCCGCGCCCAAAACCGAGTTCAAGGCATGGGAGAACGTGCCCTATTTCGACGGCTGCCTGCCGATCGAGGTCATGGCGGAGAGGGGGCGCGAGACCCTGCGGCACGGGCCGATGAAGCCGGTCGGCCTGACCAACGCCCACCGCCCTGACGACAAGCCCTACGCGGTCGTCCAGCTCCGCCAGGACAATGCGCTGGGCACGCTTTGGAACCTGGTGGGCTTCCAGACCAAGCTGAAGCATGGCGCCCAGACCGAAGTGTTCCGCACCATCCCCGGCCTGGAGAAGGCGGTGTTCGCGCGACTTGGGGGACTGCATCGCAACACCTTCCTGAACAGCCCGCGCCTGCTGGACCGCCAGCTTCGCCTCAAGGCCGATCCCCGCCTGCGCTTCGCTGGCCAGGTGACCGGCGTGGAGGGCTATGTGGAAAGCGCCGCGATCGGCCTGTTGGCCGGGCGATTCGCGGCCGCCGAGCGTCTCGGCCGACTCACCGAGGCGCCGCCGGGGGAAACCGCGCTGGGCGCGCTGGCGGCGCACGTCACCGGCGGGCACCTCGACGCGGGCCGGGGCTCGTTCCAGCCCATGAACATCAACTACGGCCTGTTGCCGCTGCTCGATCCGCCAAAGCGCGACCAAGACGGCCGCCGGCTGGGCGCCAAAGAGCGCGGACGCGCCAAGAAGCGCATGATAGGCGAGCGCGCGCTGGCGGAGCTAGACGCCTGGGTGCAAGCCCAGGCGGCCCTGGAGCCCGCCGAATAGGCTTCAGAGCCGGCCCCTCGCCACCGCCCAGACGATCCTCATACGACTGAGGAGGCGTGACGGCGGCCGGCCTCGCGCGCGGCCGGGCGCGAACACTGCATGCGCGAGCGCCGGGAATCCCTCGGCGCTGACCTGACGCGCCCCGTCCCTGGCCTTGCGCATCAACCGCCCGACCTCGTTCTTCAGCTGCGGCTCGTCCGCCGCGCGCCGGGCCAACGCCCAGGCCGCGCCGGCCGCCATAGCGGCGTCGCGCGGTGAACCCGGGTCCAGAACCGCCAGCGCCAAGGCGGCGGCCTCGCCCCCCGAGCTTTGCGCCCAGGCGAGCGCCTCGTGCGCATCCAGGGGCGCGGGGTCCAGCTCGCGGTAGCGGGCGTCGATCATGGCCTCCAGCGGAGCCCGCGGCAGCGACCGACGCTCCACCGCGACCGCGAGCGCTTGAGCCGTGGGATGGCGCCGCACGGGACGACCTTCGAAAATCTCGTCCAGCACTTCTCGCCACCAGGTCAGGCGGACCTCGCCCAGCAACGGGTTGGACGCGATGCGCGGCGCACGCGCCAGTTCGTGGTCGTAGGCGTAGAGCGCGACGACGTCGTCGCGGGCCGTCGGATCGACGATGAAGCGGCTGGAGAGCCAGCGGTCCGGATCGACCCGCGCGATCAGGGCGTTCAGGTCTTCGGCTGGCGTGGGCTCATCGGACATGGGTGCGTGATACCCGCCGCCGGGCGCCGCCCCAAGCCATCGAGCCAGGAACTACAGGCGCAAAGAAAAAGGCCCGCCGGGCAGGCGGGCCTTTGACGTCGCTGCGCGGCGATCAGCCGAACAGGGTCTGGTTCATGGTCATGGTGACCAGCATCGGGATCGAAAGCAGGGTGTTGATGCGCGAGAAGATCATCGCCTTGCGCGCCGCAGCCGCCTTGGCGTCGGCGTCGGCTTCGACCAGGCCGAGGGCGATCTTCTGAGCCGGCCAGATGAAGGCCCACACGTTGAAGAACATGATCGTCGCCAGCCACATGCCCAGCCCGATGAAGCTGTGCTGGGGCACGGTGAAGCCTTCGTTCGCGCCCAGCGTCACCGCCTGGACAAAGTAGCCGCGGTCGACCGCCAGCAGCACGCCCATGACCCAGGTCAGCAGCGCGCTCCAACGGAACCAGAACAGCGCTTCCGGGGCGATGTACTTGGAGACGGCCGGCTTCAGCTCGGCGGGGATCTCCGGCATTTTCCGGAGCTGGACGAAATTGAAATAGTACAGCAGGCCGATCCACATGATGCCGAACAGCACGTGGAGCCAGCGGAAGACGGCTTGCCAGAAGATCGCATCTGTCGAGCCGTAGTGCATGAAGTAGCCGGCGATAATGATGAGCGCCAGGATGAAGCTGACGATCAGCGTGTTTCGCAGATTGGATAGAAGCCCAGCCATGGTTAACCCCTCGCGATTCCCTACGAACGCGGCAGCTATAGGGCGTTTCTCGGCAGGCGGCTAGAGCTCCGTCGCCCCAGCGATCGTGCTACCGATGAGAAATAAACATCTAAAACAATATTCTATCTGATATACTTGCGGGGTCGGCTCAGATTGCGATCAGCGCCGTCGCCACGCGCCGGCCATCGGCCGTGAGCACATTGTAGAGCCGCGCCGCCGCCGGCGTGTCCAGGAACTCAAGACCCAGGCCGGCCTGGCGGAAGGCGTCGCGCACCGCCTTGGGCGGCAAGGCGTTGGCCGCCCCCATGCCAAGGACCAGGAGCTCGACCTCGGCCGGCCCGGCGGCGAGCACTGGAGCCAGCGTTTCCGGCGTGAGTTCGGCGGCTGAGGACACCGTCCAATGCTGGGCTTTGTCGGCCACGATGATCAGCGAGCCTTCGTGGCGCACCCCGTCCAGGCGAAAGCCGCCCTCTCCGTAGGCGTCGATGGTCGGCGCGGCGCGGGCCACGGCGTGGGGCCTAGGGTCCAGCCTTGGCGGGCTTGGCCGGGGCCGTCTCCTCCTCGCCGCGCCGAACGCCCCACAGCAGGATGACGGGGGCGGCGATATAGATCGACGAATAGGTGCCGATCACGATCCCGAACAGCATGATGACCGACAGGCCAAAGAGCGTCGGGCCGCCAAACACCGTCAGCGCCAACAGCGCCAATATGCCGGTCATGCTGGTGATGATGGTCCGGGTCAGCATCTCATTGATCGAAAGGTCGATGATGTCGCCCAGCGGCATGCGCTTGTACTTGCGCAGGTTTTCGCGGAAGCGGTCGAACACCACCACGGTGTCGTTCATCGAATAGCCGATGATGGTCAGCAGGGCCGCCACGGCGTTGAGGTTGAACTCGATGCCGGTCACGGCGATCAGGCCGAAGGTCAGCAGGACGTCGTGGAACAGGGCCGCGACCGCGCCCAGGCCGAACTGCAGCTCGAAGCGGAACCAGATGTAGATCAGCATCAGGAAGATGGCGCCGCCCAGCGCCAGCACCCCTTTGGTGAGCAGCTCGTCCGACACCTTGGGGCCGACAACGTCGGTGCGCACGAAGCGGACGGGCGAGACGGTCTGGGAAATCCGCGCCTTCACCGCTTCCGCCGTCTTCTCCGCGCTGGCGCCTTCCGGCGTCTGGAAGCGAACCATCGCCGAGGAAGGGGAGCCGAAGCCCTGCACCTGGACGTCGCCCAGGTTCATGCCCTCCAGCGCGTGGCGCAGCTGGCCGAGGTCCGCGGGCTTGGGATCGGTGGCGATCTCCAGCACCGTGCCGCCCTTGAAATCGATGCCGCAGGTCAGGCCGAAGCACGGCGGCTTGGGCGGATAAAGGGTGGCCGCCAGCGCGGCCAGCACCAGCAGCATCGACAGCGGGGCGAAGAACTTAGCCAGGCGGACGAATCGGAAATTCGTCTTGACCGGCAGGACTTTGATGAGGGGCCAGAATTTCATCGGAGGGCGGGCCTTCTCACGCGATCGGCAGGGTCTTGGGCCGCCGGGTGCGGAACCACCAAGCGAGCAGGATCTGGGTCACCAGAACGGCCGAGAAGACCGTGGTGAACACGCCGATGGACAGCGTCCAGGCGAAGCCCTTCACCGGACCGGCCCCGAAGACGAACAGGATGGCGGCGGACAGCAGGTGGGTGATGTTGGCGTCCATGATGGTCGCCATGGCGCGGGAAAAGCCCGAGTCCATGGCCGCGATCAGGCTGCGGCCGGCGCGCAACTCGTCGCGCATCCGCTCGTAGATCAGCACGTTGGCGTCCACCGCCACGGCCAGCGTCAGGATCAGGCCCGCGATGCCCGGAAGCGTCAGGGTCGCCTGCGTCATGCTCATGAACCCGACGATCATGAGGCCGTTGACCAACAGGCCGATGATGGAGATGCCGCCGAACAGCCAGCCGTACATCAGCACCATGAAGATGGCCGAGGCGGCCAGGCCGACGATGCCGGATATGGCCCCGGCGCGGACCGCGTCCGCGCCCAGTTCGGCGCCCACGGTGCGCTGCTCCTCCACCTTCAGCGGCGCAGGAAGCGCGCCGGCGCGCAGGAGGATCGCCAAGTCGTTGGCGGTCTGTTCGGTGAAGTTTCCGGTAATCTGGCCCGACCCGCCGGTGATCGCCGACTGGATGACCGGGGCCGAGATGACCTTCCTGTCGAGAACGATGGCGAAACGCCGGCCGATGTTCTGGCTGGAGATGTCGGCGAAGCGGCGCGCACCCTGGCCGTTGAAGCGGAAGCTGACGACTGGACGACCGGTCTGCTGGTCGAAGCGCGGCTGGGCGTCCACCAGCATTTCGCCGGTCACCTCAGCGCGCTTCTTCACGACATAGGCCGGGGCATAGCCGTCGGAGGACGCCAGCAACTCGTCGCCGGGCGGCACGCGGCCGGCCGCGGCGTCCTGTAGCGAGGCGCCCTCGTCGACCATCTGGAAGGTGAGCTTGGCCGTCTGGCCGACCACCGCCTTCAGCCGTTCCGGGTCGCTTTCGCCCGCCGCCTCGATGACGATGCGGTCCTTGCCCTGACGCACGATGTTGGGCTCGCGCGTGCCCAGCTGGTCGATCCGGCGACGGATGATCTCGATGGACTGTTCAACCGCGCGGCTGGCGTCGGCATCGAAGGCCTCCGGCACGAAGGCGACCTTCAGGCGCTGGTCCGGCTCGGTGGAGATGGTCACGTCGCGGCCGCCCGCGACGCCGGCCAAAGGCGCGCCCACGGCGTTGCGCAACGCGTTCTGGGCGGTGGTCAGCTTGGCCGGGTCGGTGATGCGCACCGACAGCGCGCCATTCACCACGCCGAGGTCCGAAAAGACGATCTGGTCATCGGTCAGCGTCTTGCGCACATCTTCGGTGAGGTTGGTCAGCCGCTCGCTGCGCAGGGCCTGGGTGTCGACCGAATAGAGCAGATATGAGCCGCCCTGCAGGTCGAGGCCCAGGTTCAGCGCCTTGCTCGGCACGAAGCCGGGCAGGCTGCTCCGCTGTTGCGGATCAAGCAGGTTGGGAACGGTGAAGAGGACGCCGAAGAGGGCCGCCAGAACGACGAGCATCACCTTCCAGCGCGAAAGCGTCATCATGGCGCGGTCGGTCGCCTACTTCTTGGAATCGTTGGCCGCCGCCGGCTCGCCGCGGGCGGAGACCTCGGCGATCATCGCCTTGCGCACCTTGACCGTGACGCCGGTGGCGATCTCCAGGCCCACGTCCTTGTCCTCGACGCGCACCACCTTGCCGATGACCCCTGAAGAGAGGACCACCGTGTCGCCGCGCTTGATCGCCGCCAGCAGGGCCTGATGCTGCTTCATCCGACGCTGCTGCGGACGGATCATCAGGAAATAGAACAGCACCACCAGCGCGATCAGCGGCAGGAACTGGATCAGCATATCCTGGCCGCCAGGCGCGGCGCCGGCGGCTTGGGCGTAGGCAGGGGTCGCGAACATGGCCTCTCCGGAAAGCGCAGTGCGGAAGGAAGTCGGGCCCTCCCGCGAGGTGGCGGAAGCTATGCGCTGCGTGTGCCTTTTGCAATGGAACCCAAGGGCCGCTAAGCGTTCCCGCGCATGGACCCCAAGCCCGACCCCCTGCTCATCCGTATCGCCGAGGCGCTGGAGCGCCTCGCGCCCGCACCCGCGCCCGAGCCCGACTTCTCCAGCGCGCGCCTGTTCCGCCACGACCCGGAAAAGGGCCTGTTCCACCCGGCGCCGGACTATCCGCTGCCGATCGAATCGCTGGTGGGGGTTGAGCGCCAGCGCGACCGGTTCCTGGAGAACCTGCAGCGCTTCGCCGCCGGCCTTCCCTATAACCACGCCTTGCTCTGGGGCGTCCGCGGAACCGGCAAGAGTTCGCTGGCGAAGGCCGCCTTCCTCGCCGTCGCCGCGAGCTGGCCGAGCCTGAAGCTGGTGGAGGTCGATCGCGACCAGGTCACCGCGCTACCCGCGCTCTTCGACCTGCTACGCGCCCGCTCCGAGCACTTCCTCGTGCTCTGCGACGACCTCTCGTTCGAGGAAGGCGCCGCCGCCGCCAAGGCGCTGAAGTCGGCCCTGGAGGGCGGTGTCTCGGGGCCCCCGGCGAACGTGATGTTCGTGGCCACCTCCAACCGGCGCCACTTGATGCCGCGCACGCACTCGGAAGACCGCGGCCTGATCGCCTCGGCCGAGGACGCCGAGGAGGAGGTCAGCGTCTCGGACCGTTTCGGCCTTTGGATCGGCTTTCCGGCGATGGACCAGCCCACCTATCTGGCGGCGGTGCAGAGCTACGCCGACCGTTACGGCCTGATGGACCCGGAGCTCGAGCGTCGGGCGCTGCAATGGGCGCAACTCCGCGGCGGCCGCTCGGGACGCATCGCCTGGCAGTTCATCCGCGACCTCGCCGGCGAGCAGGGCAAGCCGCTCCCGCTCTAGCGGCGCCTACCTCGGCAGGACCAGCTTCGGGTCGATCGGCTTGGCGCGCTCCAGCGGGCTCGGCGCATATCGGATCTCGAAATGGAGCTGGGGCTCGGAGACGCCGCCCGTGGCGCCGGCGAAGCCGATCTCCTGGCCCTGGGACACCTTCTGCTGCATCTTCACAAGCACCCGCGAAAGGTGGCCGTAGGCGCTCACCCACCCGTCGGCGTGCTTGATCAGCACGAGGTTGCCGAACCCAGGCACCTGGTCCCCGGCATAGACGACATCGCCCGAAGCTGCGGCGCGTACGCTCTGACCCACGTCTGCGGCGATGTTGATCCCGTCGTTGCGCTGGCCCGTCCCCTTGGGGCCGAAGTCGGAGATGATCGATCCCTGGATCGGCCAGATGAACTTGCCGCGGCCAAGCGCCGAGAGCTGTTCGTCGGCGGGGGTGGGCGCCGAGGTCGGAGCGGCCACAGGGCCTGAGGCCGGGGCGGGGGTGTAGACGCGCGGCTGCGAGCGCGGCGGCGGAGGAAGCGGCCGGCTATAGGGCTGCGGCGTCGCCGGAACGAGCGGGGGCGCAGGCGCGGCGACAGGAGGAACGACGACCGGCGGCGGCGCGGCGTCCAGCGGGCGGGGCCGCGGCGCGACTGGCGGCGGCGGCTGGGGAACCGGCGCGACGGGGACGCGCAGGGTGGACGTGATGGGCCCCCGGTCGCGATAGCCGGACGGCAGGAGCAATTTCTGCCCGGAGCGCACGGCCGCGCGCCGGGACAGGCCGTTCTCCAGCCGAAGCTCCTCCGCCGTCACGCCGAATCTCTTGCCGATCGAAGACAGGGTGTCCCCCTGCCCGGCCACATAGGCCTTCTGGGAGCGACGTGGGCCCTTGAGCACCTGCCCCGGGTGAATGGTGCTGCGTCTCCGCTTCAGGCCGTTCAGCTCGCGCAGCTCGTCCAGCGAGACGCCGAGCTTGTCGGCGACCTCCGTCAGGTTTTCGCCCTTCCTGACCCTGTGGGTCACCGCGGGCCCCTGCACCTCGATGACACGGCCGGTGACAGAGCGGGTGGTGACGGTGCGGAACGACGATCCGGCCGGCCGCTCGACGGCGTCAGGCTCGACATCGGGCTCGCGGACGACGGAACGCGACGGAGCCGCCGGCTCGGCGGCGTCGGCGTCCACACGCACCCGGCTCGTGGTCACCTGCGGCCCACGATCGCGATAGCCTTCCGGCAGGCGCAGCTTTTGACCAACCCGCAGGCTGTCGGTCCCCAGGCCGTTCTCGTCCCGCAGCTCGTCGGCGCTGACGCTGAAGCGACGGGCGACTGAAAAGAGCGTGTCGCCCCGTTCGGCGACGTAGGCCTTGGCGTGGGTCGTCGACCCTTTGAGCACGTCGCCCGGGTGGATCGTCTTATGGCGCCGCAGGCCGTTCAGCCGTCGAAGCTCGGCGAGCGAAACCCCAAGCCGGTCGGCCACTTCGGTGGGCGTATCGCCCTTGCGGACCCGATAGGTCTTCGCGGGGCCTTCGACCTCGACCACCCGGCCGGTGACGGTGCGGGTGGTGACCGTGCGCCAGGTCGGCAGCGGCGGCGCGCTGACGACGGGCGCCGGCGGGCGCGGCGGCGGTGCGCTGAGAGCCGGGGGCGGAGGCGGCGCGGGACGCGCCGGCGGCAGCGCTTCCAGCGGCCGTTGCTCCACCGGCGCGGCCGGCGCCGCCGCGATGGGCGCATCGACGGGTGGCGGAGGCGGCGTCTGGGGGACGGGCGGCGGCGTCACGGCCGGCGGGGCCGTGGTGGTGGGCGCGGGTCCCATCGGCTCCAGGGTGGAGCACGCGCCGAGCGCGCTCGTGGCGAGCGCGATCAGGGCCGTCCGCTGCATGAATTGCGTCATCACCGCTCCGGAAGGGCTATCTCGGGAATCACTCGGGGAGCCCGGCGATCATGGGCGAGCCCGACCGTCCGAGCCAATCCACAAAGCGCCGCATATTCGTCTCAAGGCTCTTTCGCCACCCCATCGAGGAGCGGCACGAAGCGCACGTCGATCAGATCTTCCACGTGGAACCCCCCTTTTCCGTCTCCGGTGTAGCGACGCAGGATCTGCACCGGTCCCCGGCCGATCGGCGCGACGAGAATCCCCGACGGCTTCAGTTGCTCCAGCAGAGCCTTGGGCTCATCCGGCGCCGCCGCCGTGACCATAATGCGGTCGAAAGGCGCCTGCTCGGGCCATCCTTCGCCGCCGTCTCCGAAGCGGGTGATGACGTTGGTCAGGCCAAGCGTCTTGAAGCGGTCTTCCGCCTCACGCATCAGGGTGCGGTAGCGCTCCACCGTGTAGACCAGCCGGGCGAGCCTGGAGAGGATCGCAGTCTGATAGCCGGACCCGGTGCCGATCTCGAGCACCCGCGCACGCTTCTCGATCTTCAGGGCCTGGGTCATCAGGCCGACGATGAACGGCTGGCTTATGGTCTGGCCGCAAGCGATCGGAAGGGCGGAATCTTCAAACGCGCGGGCCTTGAAGAGTTCCGGCGTGAAAAGCTCCCGAGGCGTCGCCTCGATCGCCTTCAAGACCTTGGGCTCGGTCACGCCCTGCCCGCGCAGCGCCAGGACAAGGCGCGCCATCTGCTGTTGCGGGTCGCCCAGATCCTCGTCCATCTCAGAGCCTCGGCGCCGCGCCGCCCAGCACGGCCTTTAGGTGGCGGACGGTGGGCTGATGCGTCAGGTCGATGTGCAGCGGGGTCACCGAGATGCGTCCCTCGTACAGCGCGCGCAGGTCCGTCCCCTCCGCGGGCTTGGAGCGCTCGTTGCGGAAGCCCATCCAATAATACTCCCGCCCGCGCAGATCCGTGCGTTTCTCCGCATGACGGATCTGGACGTCACGGAAGCCCTGGCGGGTGACCTCCACGGACTGGACCTCGGCGGCGGGCAAGGCGGGAAAATTGACATTGATCACCACGTCGCTCGGCCAGCCCGCCTCGACCAGCTTCTTCAGGACGCCGGGCGCGAAGGTCTCGGCTGTCTCGAAGAAGCCTTCCTCCGTCCCGTAGCCGCCCATCTGGGAAAGGGCGACGCCCGGAACGCCGAGCGCCATGGCCTCGATGGCGCCGGCGACGGTGCCCGACATGGTGACGTCCTCGGCCAGGTTGGCGCCGCGGTTCACGCCCGACAGCACCAGGTCCGGCCGATCGCGGCCCATCAGCTCGCCGATCGCCAGCATCACGCAATCGGTCGGAGTGCCTGTAGTGGCGAAACGCTGCGGCCCGACCTTCCGGACCCGCACCGGCTCGGCGAGGGTGAGCGAGCGGCTGGCGCCGGATTGCTCGTACTCCGGCGCGCAGACCCACACGTCCGGCGTCAGCTTGAGTGCGATCCGCTCCAGCGCCGTAAGGCCCGGCGCGTGGATGCCGTCGTCGTTCGTGACGAGGATCCGCACCTAGACCCCGCAGCCGGCGTTGGCGGGACGGCGGCCGATCAAGCGTCCGCTCCCACGTGGGTCAGTCCGCCCATGTAGGGACGCAGCGCATCGGGAACGGCGATGCGGCCGCCTTCGTCCTGATAGTTCTCCATCGCCGCCACCAGGGCGCGACCCACGGCGAGGCCCGAGCCATTGAGGGTGTGGACGAAGCGCGTTCCCTTGCCGCCGGCGGCCTTGGCGCGGGCGTCCATGCGGCGGGCCTGGAAGTCGCCGCAGTTGGAGCACGAGCTGATCTCGCGATAGCGGCCCTCCGAGGGAAGCCAGACCTCCAGGTCGTAGGTCTTGCGCGCCGAAAAGCCCATGTCGCCGGCGCACAGCAGCATGGTGCGAAAGGGCAAGCCCAGCCGCTTCAGCACCGTCTCGGCGCAGTCGGTCATCCGCTCGTGCTCGGCGTTCGACTGCTCCGGCGTGGTGATGGAGACGAGCTCGACCTTCTGGAACTGGTGCTGACGGATCATGCCGCGGGTGTCCCGGCCCGAGGCTCCCGCCTCGGCGCGGAAGCAGGAGGTGAGCGCCGTGAGCCTGAGCGGCAGCGCTTCCTCCGCCAGGATCTGCTCGCGGACAAGGTTGGTCAGCGAGACCTCGGCCGTGGGGATCAGCCATCGACCGTCTGTCGTGTGGAAAAGGTCCTCGGCGAACTTCGGAAGCTGGCCGGTGCCGTAAAGCGCATCGTCCCGCACCAGCAGCGGCGGCGAGACCTCGGTGTAGCCGTGTTCGCCGGTCTGCAGGTCGAGCATGAACTGGCCAAGCGCCCGCTCCAGCCTGGCGAGCTGGCCCTTGATGACCGTGAAACGCGCCCCGCTCATCCGGGCGGCGGCCTCGAAATCGAGCAGGCCCAGCGCCTCGCCGAGGTCGACATGGTCCTCGGCGCCGGCGATCGCCCGAGGCTCGCCCCAGCGGCGCAGCTCGACGTTGTCGTTCTCGTCCGCGCCCTCCGGCACCTCGTCAGCCGGCATGTTGGGCAGGCCGGACAGAAGCTGCCGAAGCAATTCGCCGTACTGCCGCTCCAGCTCGGTCTGCGCCTCCAGCGTCTGTCGAAGGGTTTCGACATGGGCCATCAGCCGGGTCGCCTCGGCCTCGTCCCTCCGCGCCTTGGCCTGACCGATCTTCTTCGAGGCCTCGTTGCGCTCGGCCTGGGCGGCTTGCAACGCGGTCTGGGCGGCGCGCAGCTTGGCGTCGATGTCCAGGATCTCCGCGACCTGACCCGCCGCGCCCTTGGCGGCCCAGCGCTGCTCATAGCGCTCAGGCGTCTCGCGAATGGCTCGAAGGTCGTGCATGGAGTTCCGGAGGCTGGAAGCCGCCTTGTCTAGTGCGCGTCGCAGGCAGGGCCAAGCCCTGGCCTCACGTCGAGAGGGCCTGCTCTTCGACGGCCTCGGCCTTGCCGCGGCGGATTTCGATGATCTTCACGCAGACCACCGAGGCGAAGTAGAGCGCGATGATCGGCAGGGCCAACAGGGTCTGGCTGATCGGATCGGGCGGAGTGACCACGGCGGCCACCACGAAGACGCCCACCACGGCGTAGCGCCAGCCGGACAGCAGAGACCTGGCGCTGACCATGCCGGCCATGCCGAGCAGGGTGAGCACCACCGGAAGCTGAAAGCAGAGGCCGAACGCCAGCAGGAGCGTTGTCACCAGGCTGAAGTAGTCGGAGACCTTGGGCAGGAGCTGCACCGAGATCGCGCCCGCCCCCACCACCTGCTGCGACAGCGAGAACCACAGCACGAAGGGCAGGATCACGAAGTAGACCATGGCCGCCCCGGCCAGGAACAGCAGCGGGCCGGCCACCAGGAAGGGCAGGAAGGCCCGGCGTTCGCGCCGATACAACCCCGGCGCCACGAAGGCGTAGACCTGCCAGGCGATCACGGGGAAAGCCAAGGCCACTGCGCCCAGGCCGGCCAGCTTCACCTTGGTGAAGAAGAACTCGAGCGGGGCGGTGAAGATCAGGCTGGTGACCTTCCCCGGCGGCGCCGGCAGGTCGAGGACGCCGACCAGCGCCAGGAACATGTCCCGCGCGCCGGTGAGCATACCCGTGAAGCCCTGGTGCGCTTGCGGATTCTCCGCCCGCACGGCCAGCAGCTGGGCGGCGATCGAGAAGGGGTGCAGCAGCAGATTGAAGAGCTGACCCGAAACCGAGAAACAGATCATGAAGGCGACGAAAACGGCCGCCACGCACCAGATCAGCCGCCGGCGAAGCTCGATGAGATGGTCGAGCAAGGGCGCGCGCGAGGATTCGATCTCCGACTCGTCGGGGTGAAGGTCGCTCACGCCTTCGGCTCCGTGGGCTTGCGGCGCGGCTTGGCGGCCGGGGCGGCCGCCCGACTGCGCGTGGTTTTGGGTTTCGTGGGCGAGCGCTTGGTTCGCGGCTTGGCCGCCTTCGCCGGCGCCGGCGTCGACGCCGCTACGCGATCAGCGGCCGGAGCCGGCCCGTCGGACAGGCCATCGTTGATCTCGTCAAGGCTCGACTTGAGCTCGTTGTGTAGGGAAGCGGCGTCGGCGAGCTGCGCCTGGCGCATCGCCTGCACCTCCTTGCGAAGCTCATCCAGCTCCGACTGCCGGGCCATTTCGTCGAAGCTGGCGCGGAACTCGGCCGCCAGCGCGCGCAGACGGCCGATCGCCTGGCCGAGCTTGCGCATCAGCACCGGCAGGTCCTTGGGACCCACGACGATGAGGGCGATCACGCCGGCGATCAGGAACTCGAGGGCGCGTCCTTCGGGAAACATGGCGTGCGGCTTACCCGCATTGGCTCCGCTCGTGAAGCGGGACGGTCAGGCTTGACGCCTAGGCCTTGTCCTTGTCGTCCTTGGGAAGGGACTTGGCCTGCGCATCATCGCGGGCGCCCTCCTCCTTGAGGCCTTCGCGGAAGGCCTTGATGCCCCGCCCGGCGTCGCCCATCAGCCCCGACAGCTTGCCGCGGCCGCCGAACACGATCGCAACGATCACCAGCACGATCAGCCAGTGCCAAATGGAAAAAGAGCCCATGACGAGAAAAAACTCCATTGGCGGGCGGCCGCGCGGCGCAGACCTCTCACCCGGCTATATAGGCGGTTCCTGACTGGAGCGCCATGCGGCGGTCCGCGTCAGGCGGAAGGCGATTCCCGCGGCCAGCGCCCATAGGCGAAGACCCATAGCGCAATCAAATTCACCACCGGGATGATCCAGAGCAAAGCCCACCAACCGGAAAACCCCAAGCGACGAAGAATGCGTGCGACCGGCCAGCACACGACGAATGCGAAGCCCAGGACGATAAGCCCGTGAAGGAGGGAAAACGCGCCCATCATCCGGTCGATCTCCTCAGATTTCTTCTTTAAGGAAATCAATGTGGAATTCCGGCGCGTCCGGCTCCAGCGGGTCCTCGTCGGCCGCCGCGGCGTCGGGGTTCGGGACCTCGAAGTCGGCCGGCAGATCGAGCGACAGAAGCCCTACGGCCTTCATCTCCGCCATCCCCGGCAGGTCGGCGAGGCTGGCAAGGCCGAAATGCTCCAGGAAGGCGTCGGTGGTCCCGAAAGTGACCGGCCGGCCGGGCGATCGGCGGCGGCCGCGCATGCGCACCAGCCCCAGCTCCAGCAGCACGTCGAGCGTGCCGCGGCTGGCGTGCACCCCGCGGACCGCTTCGATCTCGGCGCGGGTGACGGGCTGGTGATAGGCGATGATGGCCAGGGTCTCCTGAGCCGCGCGGGAGAGGCGGCGCGGTTCCTCCTTTTCCTCGACCATCAGCCAGGCGAGGTCGGGCGCCGTCTGGATCCGCCAGCGGCCGCCGACGCATGCCAGCTCCACCCCCCGGCCCGCGTAGAGGGGCTGCAACTCCGCGATCGCGCCCGCGACGTCGGCGCCGTCCGGCAGGCGCCTGGCCAGGTCGGCTTCGCTGAGCGGCCCGGCCGCGGCGAACAGCAGCGCCTCGACCGCACGCGCGACGGAAGAGCCTTCAGCGGGCATTCGCCTCCCCCTTTCGCGACCGCAGATAGATGTCGGCGAAGGCTTCGAGCTGCCGGGCCTCGAGAGCGCCTTCCTTCACCAGTTCCAGGCTGGCCGAAAGGGTGGAGGCCACGAACGAGGCCCGGGTCGGCCCCTGCCCGTCCCCGCCGCCTGCACCGGTCATGGGCGCGATGCCCCCCAGCGGGGTCCACCTGTCGAGATCCGGCAGGAGGCGGCGCAGACGCTCGCGCGCGTCCTCCAGCGGATAGGCCTGAGCCGGGCGCGGGGTATAACAACTTTGGGCGGTGCGGGCGCGCTGACCGATGTAGGCGCTCATGAGCTGGTAGAGATCGCCCTCGATCCGACCCGAGGGGACCACCTTGATCGCCTCAGGATCGCCGCGGCCGAAGACCTCCTGTCCAAGCTGGGGCCGGGCCTTCAGCGTCTCGGCCGCGCGGCGCATGGCGTCCAGCTTGGCCAGGCGGAAGGCGAGCCTTGCGGCCACTTCCTCGGCGGGCGCCTCGTCGGCCTTGAGCCGTTCGGGCTTTGGCAGCAACAGCCGCGACTTCAGGTACGCCAGCCAGGCGGCCATCACCAGATAGTCCGCGGCGACGGAAAACCGCATCCGTCGCGCCTGCTGGACGAAGGCCAGGTACTGCTCGGCGAGCTTCAGCACCGAGAGCTTCAGGAGGTCGACCTTCTGGCTGCGGGCCAGCGCCAGCAGCACGTGCAGCGGCCCTTCATAGCCGTCCAGGTCGACGATCAGCGCCTCGCCGTCCTCGGCCGCATTCGCCGCGGCGGCGAAGTCGAGACCGGGCTGGAACGGCTGGCTCATCGGCTCACCCCTCCGCCATCGCCGCGGCGAACCGGGCCCGCGCCGCCTCGACATCCAGCGGCTCCGGCGCGCGGGGCAGACGGCCCAGCGCCGCCGCGGCGCGCCGTTTGGCCTGGCCCTTCAACGGCGCACAGCCGTCGGCCACCGCCTTCATCTCCGCCATGTCGCCGTTGCAGTGCAGGACGACGTCGCAACCCGCCGCCAAGGCGTCGCGCGCACGGTCCCGGAAATCGCCGGAGAGCGCCTTCATCGAAAGGTCGTCGCTCATCACCAGCCCATCGTAGCCGATGGCGCCGCGGATCACGCGGCGGAAAGCCTTGCGCGAGGTGGTCGCGGGCCGTTTTCGGTCGATCGCGGTGTAGATCACGTGCGCGGTCATCGCCATGGGCATGTCCGACAGCGCGCGGAACGGCGCGAAGTCGCGGGCGTCCAGGGCGTCGAAGTCAGCGTCCACCACCGGCAGCTCCAGGTGGCTGTCGGCGCGCGCCCGGCCATGTCCGGGAATATGCTTGATCACCGGCAGCACTCCGCCCGCGATCAAGCCCTCGGCGGCGGCGCGGCCCAGCAAGGCGACCTCGTCGACGGTCTCGCCATAGGCCCGGTCCCCAATGATCTCATGCCCGGATGGGTCGGGAACATCCAACACCGGCACGCAATCGACGTTGATCCCAAGCCCGGCCAGGTCGTGGGCGATGAGGCGCGCGCCCAGGCGGGCCATCTCGCGCCGATCAACGCCCTTAAGGCGGCCATAGGCCCGGCCAGGCGGATAGACCGGCCAATGCGGCGGCTTGAGGCGCTGCACGCGCCCGCCCTCCTGGTCGATCAGCACCGGCGCGTCGTCGCGCCCGACCGTCTCGCGCAGGGCGGAGACCAAGTTGCGCAACTGGTCGGGGCTCTCCACGTTTCGGGCGAAGAGGATGAAGCCCCAGGGCTTTACGGCCCGGAAGAAGGCGGTCTCTTCGCGCGTCAGGCGCAGGCCTTCGCAGCCCAGGATGCAGGCGGAGACGCTCACCTGACGAAGCAAGCCTTGCCGGCGGCCTTGAGCCGCGCGCAGAAGGCCGCGGCGTCAGCCTTGCTGGCGAAACCGGTCACTGCGGTTCGGTAGAGCGTCTGGCCGTTCTTCTCGATCCGTTCGACCCCCTTGCCCTTGCCGGCCGCGAGGCCGGGCGCCGCGGCCGCCGCCTCGCTCCAGGTCTTGTCGGCCAGCGCCAGCGAAGATACCGCGCCGATCTGCACCGACACGGCGCCGCCGTTGGAGCCGGCGGGCGCGGACGCCGGCTTTTCCGCCATGGGCGGCCGCTGCGCGACGGCAGGTTTCGGCTGAGGGGCGACAGGCCTGGGAGCCGCGGGTTGCGCGCCGGGTGCGGAAGGTTTCGGCTGGGCGGCGACAGGCTTGGGAGCCGCGGGTTGTGGGGCGGGCGCAAGCGAAGGCGTCGGCGCCGGCCGCAGCGCCGGCGCGGCGGAAGGCGCAGGAGCCGCCGCCACGGGCGCCGGGGCCGCCGGCGGCAGAGGAACAGCGGCCACCGGCGCGGTCGGACGCGCGGCAGGTTGCTCCGGCGGCGCGACGAACTGGGGCGTGGGCGGCGGCGCGGCGCTGGCCGGCTGGCCGGCCTCGGCCTGATAGATCTGCAGACCGGCGGCGGGGTCCCTAGGCTGGGCGTCGGCCGGGGGCGCCGCCTTCAGAGCGCCGACAGGCTCGCCGATCGTACGCGGCCCCTCGCCTGCGGCGCGGACTCCCGAGCGATAGAAGACGAAGATGGCCGCCATCAGGCCCAGCAGCACCAGCCCGCTCAGGACCAGGGTCAGCGGAAAGGGGCGCGATCCGCGGACGGGCTGGCGCGCGTCGAACTTCAGCGGCGCGTCGGCGGTTGGCGGCGCGTAGGCGCCGCGCTCCTGTTCGGACATCGAAAGCTCCGGCGTTCGCGCGACGAATCGCGCGCTGACAAGTCCCCAGCTTAGCGGAGCCCGCAGCGCATCGAAGCGATCGAGGGAGAATCCTGTGGGCGGCCTTTCGCCGCGAGCTCATCCCCAGGCGTCGAGGTGGAACAGCTTGCGGTGCTCTTCGATGGCGAAGCGGTCGGTCATGCCCGCGATATAGTCGCAGACGACGCGCGCGCGACCGGCGGCATCGCGCGCCTCCACCCGCTGGCGCCACTCCGTCGGCAGCACCTCGGGCTCGGCCATGTAGAGCTGGAACATCTGGGCGAGCATCCGCCGCGACTGGCTGCGGCTGCGGTTGACCTTCCAGTGGCGGTACATGCGTTCGGTGAGGAAGGCGCGCAAGGCGGCCAGGTCCTCCACCATGTCGCGCGAGAAGGCGACGAGCGCGTGATCGAGCCGCCGGACGTCCTCGGGCGAGCTGACGCGGTCGGCCGCGGCGCGGCGCGCGGTTTCGGACAGCACGTCGTCCACCATGCCGCCGATCATCCGGCGCACCGCCTCCAGCCGCAGTATGCCCAGGTCGCAGCCGGGGAAATCAGTGCGGGCGCTGCGCACGAACGGTCCGATCAGCGGCACATCCGCCAACTCATCGAGATCGAAAAGCCCGGCCTGCACGCCGTCGTCTACGTCGTGGTTGTTGTAGGCGATGTCGTCCGCGAGGGCGGCGACCTGGGCCTCGGCCGACGCCCAGGTCGAGAGCCGAAGGTCGTATTCCGCGTCGAACTCGGCGATGGCGCGCCACGAGGGACGCTCCAGCTTATCGGCCACCGGGCCGTTGTGCTTGATGACGCCCTCCAGCGTCTCCCAGGTGAGGTTGAGCCCCTCGAAGCTGGGATAGCGGCGCTCCAGGCGGGTGACCACGCGGAAGGTCTGGACGTTGTGGTCGAAGCCGCCGTGGCCGGCCATCTGCACCCGCAGCTCGTCCTCGCCCGCGTGGCCGAACGGCGGGTGGCCCAGGTCGTGCGCCAGGGCCACGGTCTCGGCGAGGTCGGCGTCCAGGCCCAGCGCCGTGGCGAGCGAGCGGGCGATCTGCGCCACCTCCAGAGAATGGGTCAGGCGCGTGCGGAAATGGTCGCCTTCGTGGGCGACGAAGACCTGCGTCTTCTCCTTCAGGCGGCGGAAGGCGCTGGTGTGGATGATGCGGTCGCGATCCCGCGCGAAGGCGGTTCGGGTGCGGCTCTCAGGCTCGGGCGCCTTGCGGCCCCTGGAGCGCGACGGCAGCTCGGAAAAGGGCGCGCGGGGAACGAGTTGCGGCATCGGCCTTCGGGCTTTGGACGTCGGGCCTCTTGGTCGAAGCCGCGCGGCGCCACATATAGGCTAAGCCCGACATTCGTTTAAGTGCGATGAGCTTGACCCTCGACGTCACCCTTTCCGAACGCGCCGCCCAGCGCATCCGCGCGCTCTCGCAGACCGAGGGACGGGCCCTGATGCTGCGCGTGGCGGTGGAGGGCGGCGGTTGCTCGGGCTTCCAGTACCAGTTCGATCTGGTCGAAGCGCCCCAGGCCGACGACCTGAGGGTCGAGCGTGACGGCGCCGCGGCCTTGGTGGACGAGGTGTCCCTGGCCTTCCTGAAAGGCTCCGAGATCGATTTCGTCGACGAGCTCGCCGGCGCGGAGTTCCGCGTCCGCAATCCGAACGCCAAGTCCAGCTGCGGCTGCGGCGTCAGCTTCTCGATCTGATCGGCGTCAGCCGAGCCCCATCGCCGCCAGCCGCGCGCGTTCCTCGGGCAAGGCCGGAAAGTAGCGCAGGAACGGCTTCGCCCCCTCGATGGCGTGGCTCACGCTCGGCCGTTGCATGAGCTTGGCGAGATAGGCGCCGAGCGCCGGGCGCCCCTCGCCGATGGGTTCGATCAGGTCGGCGTAGAACAGCGCCGGCGCAGCGGAGCAGTCGGCCAGGGTGAAGTCGCTCCCCGCCGCCCAAGCGCGGCCCGCCAGACGACCGTCCAGGAAGTCGTAGGATTGGCGAAGCTGCTCCCGCGCCTGCTCGACCCCGAACGGATCGCGCACCCCTTCCGGCCGCAGGCGGTCGCGGATGACGCTCTGGAAGACCATGTGCACATACAGGTCGAACACGCGGTCCATCAGCCGCACTTCGAGCGCCGCGGCAGGGTCGGCCGGCGTCAGCGTCGCGCGGCCTGGATAGTGCAGCTCGACATAGTCGACGATGATGCTGACTTCGAAGACGTCCTGCCCGCGCGCGGAGTCGCTAAGCGCGGGTATCTTGCCGAAGGGCGAGATCTGCCGGTACTCGGTCTGGGTCTCCGCTTCCCCCAGGTTGACCACCACCGTTTCGAACGGCGTTCCCAGCTCCTCGAGGGCGATCTGGGCCTTCCAGCAATAGGACGAGATCGGGTGATGGTGCAGCTGGAGCGTCATGGCGTCCTCACCTGGGAATCTAGACGGCTTGAGCCGGCTTGCGCCGCCCTCTAGCTTCGCGGCCGGCCAAGGGACCCTCATGCGCATCGCCACCTGGAACGTCAACTCGATCAATGCCCGCCTGGAGACGGTGGTGCGATGGTTCGAAGAGGCGCAGCCCGACGTCGCCTGCCTGCAAGAGCTCAAATGCCTGGACGAGAAGTTCCCGGCGGAGCCCTTCGAGCGGCTGGGCTACAACCTCGCGATCCACGGGCAGAAGACCTACAACGGCGTCGCCATCCTCTCGAAGCGCCCGCTGGAGGACGTTCGCCGCGGCCTGCCGGAAGGCGAAGGCGACGACCACGCCCGTTACATCGAAGCCGTCGTGTCGGGGCCGGAGCCGGTGCGGGTGGCCTCGATCTATCTCCCCAACGGCAACCCGGTCAGCACGGAGAAGTTCGCCTACAAGCTGGCCTGGATGGAACGCCTGCAACGTCACGCCCAGGCCCTGATGGCGTTGGAGGAGCCGCTGGTCCTGCTGGGCGACTACAACGTGATCCCGGAACCGCGCGATGCGGAGTTCCCCGCCAATTGGACCGGCGACGCCCTCTTCCAGCCCGAGAGCCGCGCGGCGTTCCGCGCCCTGAAGTGGCTTGGCCTCTACGACGCCTATCTGCAAGCGGACGGCGCACCGGGCGCCTACACCTTCTGGGACTATCAGGCCGGCGCCTGGCAGCGGAACAACGGCATCCGAATCGACCACGCCCTGCTGTCCCCCCAGGCGGTCGACCGGCTGCGCGGAGTGTCGATCCACAGGGACGTCCGGGGCTGGGAAAAGCCGTCGGACCACGTGCCGCTCGTGGTCGACCTGGACCTCTGAGCGCGGCTTCTCGGCCCTGGAGAACAGGCGTAGCCTTCGCCTGAGATGAATCAATTCGGCCCCTTCGTGACCTTGCTCGGCCTTGCCGCCGTCGCGTTGACGGGGCTTGGAGCCCTTGCATCCCGTTGGAACAAGGAGGAACAGCGCCTCCGCCGTGGTCTGCGCAAGGTGCTGGGCGAGGATCCTCACGCCCTGATCATCGCCCCCGGACGGGGGCGTGGCGCGGGCTTCAACTTCACCAGCAACACCATGGCGGTCGCCTGGGACGTCGGCGGCTGGTGCCTGGTGTACCGCATCGACGAGCTGATGGGGGCGGAGCTGCTGATCGATGGCCAGGTCGTTGCGCGCGTCTGGCGTGGCGAGGCCCGCCGAGCGCTCGAAAGCATGGGGGATGCCGAAAAGCAGGTGGCGCTGCGCCTGGTGTTCGACGATCCGCGCTATCCAGACTTTAGCCTCGAACTCTGGTCCCCGAGCCGCCCCGGCGGCCCAGACGCCGCCGCCGAAGAGGGGAACAGATGGATCGCGCGCACGGAATCGCTCTTCCGGCGCGCGCCCTCCCCCGCTGCGACGCCGCGGCCACACCAGGAGCCGATGGTGGAGCTCCGACCCCCGCCGTCGCCGGAACCTGAGGCCCCAGGGAAGCCTGCCGCCGCCGATCGGCAGGAACTCCCGTTCTCCGCCGCCCCGCCTTGGGAGGACGAGGAGGAGGCGTCCATCGAGGACGATGCGGACGGCGAGTTCCGGCCCTAGGCGACGCCCCACTCTACTTACCGAAATTTCGCGATCCCACGCCACCGCAGCCAAGCTCGCGCGTTCACCAGCGCATGACGGAACTCACACTCGCCGCAAGGCGGACGCCGCTGCTCACGCGCCTCCGCCCGATGAAACTCGCCGCCGCGCTCGGCGTCACGGCCCTGCTCGCCCTCGCAGCCTGCGGCGGGCAGGACGGCCGCCTGAGCGGACGTGACGCGGACCTGGCGCTGGACGCCCTGAAGGCCGCGCCGGAACACGGCTTCCCCGCCGAGCGGTTCAAGGCCGACCGAATCGAGCGCCTGATCAAGGGCGGCGGGGGAGACAAGGCTCTCGCCGAACGCGAGCTGAAGGCGGCTCTTGTGGACTACGCCCGCGCCCAGCATGGCCTGACGATCCCGAAAAGCGCCTTCCCGCAGGACTGGGGTCTGAAACCCGCCGACTACGACGCCGCGGCCACGCTGGAGGCGGCGCTTCGCTCAGGCAAGCTCAAGGAATGGCTGGAGAGCCAGCCGACGCCCCTTCCCGCCTACCGGGCCCTGCAACAATCCTACGTCCGCTACATGAAGATCGCCGCGGCCGGCGGCTGGCCCGCCGTCGCGACCTCGGATCCGCAAACTTTGGTCTCGCGCCTGGCGTTCGAGGATCCGCAACTCGCCCAGGCCTCGGGCGGCCCGAGCGACCTGGGCGCGGCGCTGCAGCGCTTCCAGGCCTCGCACGGCCTGACGCCGTCCGGGCGGCTGGACGCCGCCACCGTCGCCGAACTCAATGTCCCAGCCCTCGCCAGGGCGGCGCAGATCCGCGCCAACCTGGAGCGGTTGCGGTGGCTCCCCCGCGACGAGCCGGCGACCCGGGTCGATGTGAACACCGCCGCGGCGACCATGTCCTATTACCGCGACGGCCAGCTCGCCATGCACATGCTGGCGGCCTCGGGCCGTCCCGGCGGCGACGAAACGCCGATGTTGGCCTCCAAGATCGACAACATCGTCCTCAATCCGCCCTGGAACGTGCCGCAGGGAATCGCCGAAGAGGAGATCCTTCCCAAAGGCGACGAGTACCTTCAGGAAAAGGGCTTCGTCTGGAAGGACGGCCGGCTCGTGCAGCAGCCCGGCCCCGAGGCGGCCCTGGGCCTCGTCAAGTTCGACTTCGACAACCCCTACGCCGTCTACCTCCACGACACCCCGGCGAAGGCCGCCTTCGCCCTGAATTCGCGCGCCGTCAGCCACGGCTGCGTGCGGCTGGCTCAGGCGGTCGAGTTCTCCAAGGTCCTGCTCGCCCAGGAAAACGGCTGGCCGGCGGAGCGGGTGGACCAGGTGCTGAGCTCTGGCGAGACCATCCACGTGAAGCTGTCCCACGCCACGCCGGTGCGGCTGGTCTATCTGACGGCCTTCGCCGACGGCGACCGGCTGGACTTCCGACCTGATATCTACGGTTGGGACCGCACCCTATTGCAATTAATGGATAATCCTCCGGCAGAACCGAAGGCCCGCAAGCGCGCGGCCTAGACCCTGAATTCAGGTGTCTTGAGCCGTCTCACGGCCGCTGCGCGCTCGACCTCCAGCGCCAGCGCCAGGGCGTCGACAGCCTCGTCGAGGGTGACCATGGGCCTGGGGGCTTCCCCGCGCACGGTTTGCAGAAAGCTGCGCACGCTGGCGCCCAACGGGTCGGTGGCCGCAGGCGTCTCGGCGAAGTCTGGATTGAGCGCAAAGCCCGTGGTGTTGCGGAAGGTTCGCGCCACCATGTCGATCTCGACCTCTCCCGAGGGGAAGGCCATGCGGAGGACTCGGCGGCGCTCGGGCGCCTGCCGTGAAACGTCGAACTGGGCGGCGAAGCCCCCTTCGAACTCCGCTTCGGCGCTCACCCGATTCCAGTCTCCGGAGGCCGCGACCCCGCCGGGCGAAGGCTTCGCGGGCGAGAGGGCCAGCGCCAGGTCGATATCGTGGACCATCAGGTCGAGCACGGCCGAGACGTCCTGGCTCCTGGGCGAGGCCGGGCCGTGCCGCAGGGCCTCCAGCCGCGTCGGCGGCTCGGGCAGGTCCAGCAGGCCCATGGCGCGGAAGACCACCCGCTCCTGGTGCCCGCAGGCGACCACCAGTCCCGTGGCCTTGGCGACTGCGCGCACGCGCTCGGCGTCGGCGAGCGACACCGCGACGGGCTTCTCGACATACACGGGCTTGCCCGCCTGCAGGGCGGCCACCGCATGCTCGGCATGGAAGGTGGCCGGCGAGGCCACCGTCACCACGTCCACCTCGGCGAGGAAATCGTCCAATCGGTGGAATGCACGCCCGCCGAGCGGGACGGCGACGCCGGCCGCGCGGTCAGGATGCGGATCGAGCACCGCCGAGAGCACCACGCCCTCCTGAGACGCGTACTGACGGGCATGGTAGGCGCCGAACACGCCCGCCCCGATCACCCCGGCCCGTAACGACTCGCCCATACGCGTCTCCGATGGGCTGGAGCGGGTAGCAGCCAAAGCGCCGCCAGCCAACCCAAGGTGATTGCGGCCTGCGAAACGGCAGGCGTAGAACGGGCCGCCTTCCCGCCTGGAGACGTCCGTGCCTCGCCTGTTCAGCGCATTCATCATCCTCGACTGGAGCGCCGCCTCGAAGCCGACGACGGGCGCGGACTCCATCTGGATCGGCATCCTCAAGCGCGACCTGCGCTTCCGCATGGCTTTCGAGAGCCACAATCCGTCCACGCGGGCGGAAGCGGAAAAGCGCCTGGGCGTCATCCTCGACGACCTCAGGAAACGCGGCGAACGCGCCTTGCTGGGCGTCGACTTCAACCTGGCCTTCCCGCGGGGCTTCGCCCAGGCGCTGAAGCTGCCGGGCGACGCGCCCTGGCGCGCGGTCTGGGACCAGATCGACAAGATGGCCAAGGACAAGGCGGACAACACCAACAACCGGTTCGGCGTGGGCGCCGAGATCAACCGCCGGCTCACGGGCGGGCCCTTCCCGTTCTGGGGCTGCCCGCCGAAAGACGCGCTCACCACCTTGCAGCCCAAGCGCAGCCGGCCTCACGGACCCGACGACCTGCCGGAGTTCCGGCACACGGAGGTCGCCGCCAAGGGCGCCGCCTCGATCTGGAAGCTCTATTACAACGGCTCCGTCGGCGGGCAGTCGATCCTCGGCATCCCGGCGATGAAGCGGTTGAAGGTCGCGCGGGGCGAGGCGGTGAAGGCCTGGCCCTTCGAGACCGGCTTCAAGGCGCTGACCGAGGCCGACCTCGAAGGCGTCGAAGTGCTTATGGCCGAGGTCTACCCCTCGATGTTCAAGGCCCAGCCGGGGCCGGGCGAGGTCAAGGACCTGGCCCAGGTCCGCGCCGCCGCCGAGCACCTGGCGCGACTGGACGAGGCCGGCAAACTCGGAGCCCTGTTCGGCCCGCCACCCCAGACCCCGGCCGACGCGGTGCTGGACGCCGAGCGCGAGGAAGGCTGGATACTCGGGGCCGGCGCTATCTGAATTGGTAGAGGCCCCGCCGCTTCATCTCGGCGGTCATCGCTTCGGCGTGGTCCAGCCTGGGATAGACGTAGAGCGTCATCTCCGGCGTGCGCTCGCCCCGATCGAACGCGGCCGCCGTCTGGACGATGGTCGAACAATAACGGCGCACCACATGCGCGCCCGCGTATTGGTGCGCCAGGGCTGCTAGCAGCACCGCCGCCAGCAGGCCGACCTTGGCGCCGCCGCCCAAACGCACCCTCCCGCCGAACCGGGTCGCCAACAGCACCAGCACGCCGATATGCAGCGGCGCCATCAGAACGGAGTAGCGCACGGGGATCTGGGCGTCCGGGCGCGCATCCACCCGGCCCAGCGCCGCCATCGCCGCAGCGGCTAGCGAGAAGAGGATGAGGCTGCTGCAGAAGCGGTCGAGCCTGTCGCGGGGCGCTTCTCCCCCCGCCGGCCTGGCGGCGAGCGCGGCCCCCAGCGCCGCCAGCAGAACACCGAGCGCGGGCCCCGCGACCCGCGTCACCGCCTGCAAGCCGCCCGGCAGCGGCATCCGCTCCGAGGACGCCGACCACGGGAGCCCGCAGAAGCTGGCGAAATAGCGAAGCCCCCGAAGCGCCCGTTCCAGCAGGGTCGCCGCCTGGGCCTCGGCCCCCACAGAGATCGGCCCGGCGGTCGCCACGAACACCGCCACAAGGATCGGTCCCGCCACCCAGAACCACGGCAGGCGGCCTCGCTCCGGTCGGCGAAGGATCGCCGCCATGAGAACGGGGACCGTCGCCAGCCCCACGCTGTTGCCCATCGCCGCCCCGGCCGACAGCGCCAGCAAGCCAGCCACCGTCGGCAGGCCCGGCCCCCGCCCCTCCGCCAGCGCGAAGGCGGCGACCGCGAAAGCCATGGCGAACACATAGGGCGTGTTGATCGGCACGCTGACGTCGAAGGCGTTCAGGCTTGTCAGCAGGGCAAAGGGCGCGATGGCCGCGAGCGCAAGCGCCTGCGCCCGATTCTCCACCCCGGCCAGGATCTGGCGCACGATGACGCCCGTCGCGGCGAGGATCGCCAGCAGCGCTGCGACCAGGAAAATCGCCGATTGGCCATGGAAGATGCGCACGTCGAGGCTGGTCAACAGCCTCAGCCAGACGATGTGATGGCCATTGTGGGGATGCCAGAGATAGCCGCCGGGATCGCCCCGATCCTGCGCCTCGAACTCGACCGCCAGGATGTCGAACCCGTCGCCGAACGGCGCCCGCACGAACGACGTCACGGTGGTGTTTAGGAACAGCCCGACATAGGCCGCGAGGCCGAGCGCCAGCAGCGCCGCAAGCGCCCGCTTTGTACGAGCGGCGGTCAGGGTCGACATCGGCCGGCGCGATCCCCGGCCGGCGTCAGCCGACGGCGCGCTGGGGCGCGGCTGAGGCCTCTTCCTTCAGCTTCTCGGCCACCAGGAAGGCCAACTCCAGCGCCTGCTCGCCGTTGAGGCGCGGGTCGCAGTGCGTGTGGTAGCGGTCGGCCAAATCGCCTTCGGTGAGCGCGCGGGCGCCGCCGAGGCACTCGGTGACGTTCTGGCCGGTCATCTCCAGATGCACGCCGCCCGGATGGACGCCCTCCGCCTTGCAGATCTCCACGAAGCTCTTCACCTCGGCGAGGATGCGGTCGAAGGGGCGCGTCTTGTAGCCGTTGGCGGCGGTGAGCGTGTTGCCATGCATCGGGTCGATGGCCCAGACCACCTTGCGCCCGTCGGCCTTGGTGGCGCGCAGCAGGCGGGGAAGCCGGTCGGCGATCTTGTCGGAGCCGAAGCGGCCGTAAAGGGTCAGGCGGCCGGGCTCGTCCTTGGGGTTGAGCGCGTCGATCAGCCTGAGCAGGTCGTCCCCCTCCATGGTCGGGCCGCACTTGACGCCGATCGGGTTGCGGATGCCGCGGAAGAACTCGACGTGCGCGCCGTCCAACTCGCGGGTGCGCTCGCCGATCCACAGCAGGTGGGCGGAGGTGTCGTACCATTCGCCGGAGGTGCTATCGACGCGCGTCATCGCCTCCTCGAGGCCCAGCAGCAGGCCCTCGTGGCTGGTGAAGAACTCCACCTGGTGCAGTCCGGGGTGGCTCTCGGGCGTGACGCCGATCGCCTCCATGAAGGTCAGGCTCTCGCTGATCCGGGCCGACAGCGCCTCATAGCGCGCGCCCTGGGGCGAGCCCGCCACGAAGCCCAGCGTCCAGCGATGGATGTTGTGCAGGTCCGCATAGCCGCCGGTGGCGAAGGCGCGCAGCAGGTTCAGCGTCGCCGCCGACTGGGCGTAGGCCTGCACCAGACGGTTGGGATCGGGCGTCCGCGCCTGGGGCTCGAACTCCATGCCGTTGATGATGTCGCCCCGGTAGGACGGCAGGGTCGTCTCGCCCTGGGATTCGACGGGCGAAGACCGCGGCTTGGCGAACTGGCCCGCCATCCGCCCCACCTTCACCACCGGCTTGCCGCCGGCGAAGGTCAGCACCACGGCCATCTGCAGGATCAGACGGAAGGTGTCGCGGATGTTGTCCGCGTGGAATTCCTTGAAGCTCTCGGCGCAATCGCCGCCCTGCAGCAGGAAGGCGCGGCCGTCGGCGACATCCGCCAGCAGGGTCTTCAGGCGGCGGGCCTCGCCGGCGAACACCAGCGGGGGCATCCCGCGGAGCACCTGCTCCACGCGCGACAGCTCGGCCAGGTCCGGATAGTCCGTCGGCACGTGCTTGGCGGGCTTGTTCCTCCAGGAGGCGGGCGTCCAGTGTTCCATGGCGATCTCGATCATACGGCCGTCCGAGCGCGGGGGAGCGGTGCTTCTAGTCGATATAGGGCCTCAGGTCGACTTCGACCTTATGGCGCTGTTCGAGCGCATCGCCGCCAGCACGGGGATCAACGCCCCCAGCGCCACCCACCAACCCTGCCAGACGCCGTAGTTGAGCCAGCCGAAGACGAGGTAGACCGCGACCGAGCCGGCGACGCCGGTCATCGCCAGGTCTGAGGTTGGACGCGACAGGCGGATCAAGGAAAGGCTCCAGAAAGCGGCGGCCGCCACGGCGCCGACGACCCCCAACTCGAGCCACAGCTGAAGCGACTGGTTGTGCGGATGGAGCTGCATGCCTGTCTTCATGGCGCGGCTGGCGTCGAAACCCCACCCCCGCCAGGGCTGCTGCAAGATCGCATCCGCCGCATGGCTCCAGTAGCTCATCCGGGCGCGGAACGAGATCTCCAGCCCCCGTTCGATCCCGTCGTAATCGGTGTTGGCGCGCACCGCCCAGACGAGCGCCGGCGTGACCAGGGTCAGCGCCGCGACGGCCGCCGCCATCAGCCGGGGCCCGAGCGTCGGCCAAAGCCAGACCCCCAGCATCACCAGCACGCAGACCGGAAGGGCCAGGATCGGCGCGTCGGCCTTGAACAGGACCGCCGCCAAGGTCTCGCCGACCACCACCAAGGCCAGGCGTAGCGCCGGCCAGCCACGCCGCAAGCCGCCGACAAGGATGGCGGGCCAAAGAACGGCCACGGAGAAGACGGCGCGGGCGACGTTTCCCTGGGCGAGGTCGATGCGGATCGGCCCCATGGCCGCTTGGTGCAGCCGCAAGTAGAGGCCCGCCCCGGTGGCGGATTCGATCAACAGGATGACCCCCAGCCCGCCAATGCTCCAAGTGAGGATGTCGAGCGCGAGCCGGTTGAGACGCGGATCGGCGCGCCGGGCTCCGCAGATGGCGCTCCAGTAGAGCGGCAGGGCGAGACCGAGCTGGAGCACGCCGTTGGCCCCCAGATCCTTCGGCCGCCACGGGCTCCAAAGGGTCGAGACGGCGGCCCAGATCAGCAGGCCGGCCAGGACGATCTGCACAGGCCGGTCCCGCTCCGTCACCCGGAACGCCGGCAGGCAGAGCAGCCCCAGCAGCGCCATCAGCGGGGCGAAGCCCAGTTGGGCGAGGTAGGTGATCGGAACGACGAGCGCCGCGGCGCCGACCATCATCCAGCCGCACCAGAGCGAGAGTCGGCCGGGCTTGGCGACCGCCCCCATGGCCGGCGTCGCGGCGGTCACGCCGCCTGGCCGAGGTTCTGCGGCACGTACTTCTCACGAAGCGTCACCAGCTCCTCGGCCAAGGTGGGATGGACCGCGCAGGTTGAATCCCACTGAGCCTTGGTCACGCCCATCTTCATGGCGATGGCCGCGGTCTGGATCATTTCCGGCGCGTCGGGGCCGATGACGTGGCATCCGACGACCTTGCCCGTGGCCGCCTCCACCACCAGCTTGACCAGGCTCCGCTCGGCGCTGTTCGACAGCGCGTATTTCATCGGCTTGAAGCGCGCCAGATAGACGTCGACCTTGCCCAGCTTGTGCCGGGCGTCGGCTTCGGAGAGTCCGACCGAGCCGATCGGGGGCTGCGAGAACACCGCCGAGGCGACCATTTCGTGGTCGAAGGTGGTGGGCCGGTCATAGAAGACGGTCTCGGCGAAGGCGTGGCCCTCGCGGATCGCCACCGGCGTCAGGTTGATGCGGTTGGTGACGTCGCCGACGGCCCAGATGTTGTCGACGTTGGTGCGCGAATAGTCGTCCACCAGCACCGCGCCGTTCTCGGCCAGCTTCACGCCCGCGGCCTCCAGCCCCAGGCCCTCGGTGTAAGGCTCGCGGCCGAGCGCGAACAGCACCACGTCGCTTTCGCAATGATGCCCGTTGGTGAAGCGGCTGAGGAAACCTGTCCCGGTCTTTTCGATCGCCTCGTGCTGGGCGCCGAGGATGACCTTGATCCCGCGCTTCTCCATCTCCTCGGCGATGTGCGAGCGCACGTCGTCGTCGAAGCCGCGCAGCACGTTGGGGCCGCGGTGCACCAGCGTCGTCTCGACGCCCAAGCCGTTGAAGATGCCCGCGAACTCCAGGGCGATGTAGCCGCCGCCGGCGATGACGATGCGGCGCGGCAGCTCGGGCAGGTGAAAGGCCTCGTTGGAGGTGACGGCGTGCTCCACGCCCGGCAGCGACTTGGGCATCCAGGGCCGGGCGCCCGTGGCCACCAGAATCTTGTCGGCGGTGACCTGGCCGCGCCCCTCGATCTCAACGGTGTGCGCGTCCAGCAGGCGGGCGCGGGCGTGCACCACCTCAGCGCCTGCGTTGTGCAGGTTGCGGACATAGATGCCGGAGAGGCGGGCGATCTCCTTGTCCTTCTCCGCGATGAAGCGGGACCAGTCGAAGCGCGTCTCGCCTACGGTCCAGCCGTAACCTTCGGCGGTCTTGAAATTGTGAGCGAACTCAGATGCATAGACCATGAACTTCTTAGGGACGCAGCCGCGGATCACGCAGGTTCCGCCGACCCGGTGCTCCTCCGCCGCCAGCACCCGCGCGCCGCTCATGGCCGCCAGCCGCGCCGCGCGCACCCCGCCCGAGCCCGCCCCGATCACGAAGAGGTCGTAGTCGTATTCCGCCAACCGTCCGCTCCTGTCGTCCGTCTTGGTCGAGCTTTCAGGGCTCCACCGTCTGCACGCCGCTCGCGTGGCCGATCAGCGCCTGGTCCGCGAGGTCCAGGAAAAGGCCGTGGTCGACCACGCCGGTGACGCTTTTCAGCGCCAGGGCGAGCTTGGCCGGCTCGGCGATCCGCCCGCAGGCCGCGTCATAGATGAGGTTGCCGCCGTCGGTTTTCACCGGCTGGCCGTCCTTGAGACGAAGCCGCGGCGCGACCCCGATGTCGCAATCGGCCAGGGCGTCGGAGATCCGCAGCGCAGTGGTCTTGTGGCCGAAGGCCACCACCTCGATCGGCAGGGGGAACTTGCCGAGCACCGGCGTGCGCTTGGCGGCGTCGGCGATGACCACGCAACGCCTGGAGGCCTCCCACACCAGCTTCTCGCGCAACAGGGCCGCGCCGCCGCCCTTGATGAGCGACAACCCCGGGCCGATCTCGTCGGCGCCGTCGACGGTGAGGTCGATCTGGCGCGTCTCGCCCAGCTCGCCCAGCCGCAGACCGAGCCCTTGCGCCAGCCCGGCCGTCGCCTCGGAGGTGCAGACGCACACCACGTCGAGCTTCCGCGCCGCCAGCGCCTTCACGAACCAGGCGGCGGTGGAGCCCGTGCCCAGGCCGACCACCATGCCGGATTCCACGAGGCCGGCGGCGGCCTCTCCGGCCGCCTGCTTCTCGCTCTCGACGCTCACGCCTGGCCTCCGGCCTTCGCGGCCTTCGCCGCGCGCTTCGTCTCTCGGAACCGCGCCGCCCACCCCGGCTTGACCACCTGACGCCCGCGCGCCACGGCCAGGGCGTCGGCGGGCACGTCTTCGGTGATCACAGAGCCGGTGCCGGTGAAGGCCCCCGCCCCCACCGTCACCGGGGCCACAAGCGCGCTGTCGGAGCCGATGAAGGCCCCCTCGCCCACATGGGTCTCGAACTTCTCGAAGCCGTCGTAATTGCAGAAAATGGTCCCGGCTCCGATGTTGGCGCCCGCGCCCACGCTGCCGTCGCCCAGATAGCTCAGGTGGTTGGCCTTGGCGCCCTTGCCGAGCTTGACCTTCTTGACCTCCACGAAGTTGCCGACATGCGCCTCTTCGCCGATGTCCGCGCCGGGCCGCAGCCGCGCATAGGGTCCGATGATCGCACCCGCGCGCACCAGCGCGCCCTCCAGGTGGCTGAAGGCGCGGATCACCGCGGTCCCTTCCACCGTGACGCCGGGGGCGAAGACCACATAGGGCTCCACCTGGGCGCCGGCTCCGATCCGCGTGTCCCAAGAGAGGTGCACGGTGTCCGGCGCGGCCATGGCCACGCCCTCAGCCAGCAGGCGGGAGCGCATGCGCTGCTGGAAAACCGCTTCGGCGGCGGCGAGCTGCATGGGCGTATCGCACCCCATCACGGCGGTCTCGGAGGCCAGATGCGCGCGCACCGAAAGGCCGTCGGCCACGGCGAGCGAAACGATCTCGGTCAGATAGTACTCGTTCTTGGCGTTGTTATTGCCGATGCGTGACAGCCAGCCGAACAGCTTGTCCTTGGGCGCGGCCAGCATGCCGGCGTAGCAGGCCCTGGCCGCTAGCTCCTCCGGCGTGGCGTCCTTCGGCTCGGCGATCTTCAGCACGGCGCCGTCGGCGGCGCGGATCAGGCGGCCATAGAGCAGGGCGTCGGCGGGCTCGAAACCCAGAAGCGCCAGGTCCGCGCCCTCGGCCCGCATGGCGAAAAGCGGCTCCAGATCCTGCGGCTCCAACAGCGGGCAATCGGCGTTCGTCACCAACACCTCGCCCTCGAAGCCGGCCAGCGCCGCCTGGGCCGCCATCACCGCATGGCCGGTGCCCAGCGGCGGGTCCTGCAACGCCACAGCGCCCTTCCCCAGCCTGGTTTCGGCCAAGGCGCGGACGGCGGGACTGTGGGCGCCCACCACCACCACCACCCGCTCGCAGCCGATCTGTTCGACGGTGTCGATCACCCGATCCAGCAGGGTCCGGCCGCCCACCTTGTGCAGCACCTTGGGGATCGCGGACTTCATCCGCGTTCCCTGGCCGGCGGCGAGGATCACGGCGGCGCGGGCGGTCATGGGCGGCGGGCTCCACAGGATTCGCGGTCGCCCGAGCCTTATCAAGCCTTGCGGCGGCGCGCGAGAAGGCGCTTGCGCGAGCACGCCTCCCCGCGTTAGCCGGCCTCATGGCTGCAGCCGCCTCGCCGCTTTCGGGCGCCACCATCGCCTTCGACCTCGACGGCACGCTCGTCGACACCGCGCCCGACCTGATCGGCACGCTCAACGTGCTGCTCAGCGAAGAGGGATTGCCGCACCTGCCGCTGGACGAGGCGCGTCCCTTCATCGGCAAGGGAGCCCGGTGGATGATCCAGCGCGGCTTCGAGGCGGCGGGCGAGCCTGTCGACGAAGCCACGACCCAGCGCCTGTTCGACCGCTTCATCGCCCACTACCTCGACCACATCGCCGACCATAGTCGCCCCTTCCCAGGGGTGGAGGCGGCGCTGGACGGGCTTAAGGCCGCCGGCGCCCGATTGGCCGTCTGCACCAACAAGCGCACGGACCTGTCCCGCGCGCTCCTGGAGGCGCTGGGGCTTGCGTCCCGCTTCGAGGCGGTGGTGGGCTCCGACGCGACGCCAGCCATCAAGCCCGACCCGCGACACCTGATCGCGGCGGTGCAGGCCGCCGGCGGCTCCATCGAGCGGTCGGTCATGGTGGGCGACGCCGCCACCGACGCGGGCGCCGCGCGCGCCGCGGGCGCCCCGCTGGTCCTGGTCAGCTTCGGCTACACCGAGATCCCGGTCCGCGAGTTGGGGGCAGACCTGGTGATCGACCACTTCGACGCCCTGGTCGAAGGCTGCGCCCGCCTCCTCGGCGGAAGGGCCGATCAGAACCTCATCGGCGTGCGCACGTAATCCCGCATCACGCGGTCGCGGTGCTCGATGAGGATGTCGGGGATCGGGTCCATGTGCTGGGCGTAGAAAGCAGCCATCTCCTGGAACTGCGGGTGCGAGATCATCGCCGACTCCGGCATCGGCCGGATCAGGTTGGAGAAGCCAGTCCAATAGAAATCCACCGCCGAGAGGCGGTCCCCAACCAGGGTCCACCTGCCAAGGGTCCGCTGGGCCTCCAGTCTCTTGGCGAACATGGCCACTATGGCGTTCGCCCGCACCCAGGGGTCCTCCACCTTCTTGGGCGGCCCGTACTTGCGCAGCATCGCGTCCATGTTGGCGCCCGCCGCCTCACGCGAAGCGACGATGATGAGCCTGAGGGTCCAGCCCAAACCCTCCTCGCCCAGGAGCTCGTGGCACAGGCCGAACATTTGCGCCCGCTCGTCGGCGTCGAGAGGCACGACGGAAGGCTCGGGCGCCAGTCGCTCCGCCAGCAGGATCAGCTCCGACCACGAGGTGCGCGGCCGCTCGTCTTCGAACATCGCCACAGGCGCGGAAACCTGGCCGGTCCAGCGCTTCAGCTCTTCGTTTGGCTGGCCTGAGATCTGCGTCACCGCCGTGAAGGGGATTTTCTTGAGCTCGAGGATGGCCCGCGCGCCGAAGCCCCAAGGCGAGGGCCGGCCCTGGCTCAGCGCCAGCCGCAGGCCCGGCATCGCGATCGCCTCCTCCACGGACACATAGGTGAGTTGGTTCGCCTCGGCTTCTGCGGCGGTCATGTCTTCAGAGCTCCAGAACGATCTTGCCGCCCAGGCCGCCCGCCTTCATCAGGCGCTGGGCCTCGGCGGCGTCTTCGAGGCGGAGGCGACGCGCGATCGGCGGATCGAACTCGCCGCGCGCCACGATCGCCACAAGCTCCGCCAACTGGGCCTTATCCGACCGCATAATGACGAACGCCGGCTCCGCGGCGAGACCAGTCGGATCGATGGGCGCCCCGGCCAGGGAAATCCTTCCTCCTGGCGCCAGATGACGACAGAGCTTGGCCACCGCCTCTCCACCCACGGCGTCGATTACGTGGTCGAAAGGCGGTCCGCTCCAATCCTGTTCGCCCAGCACGATCACCTCGTCGGCTCCCGTGGCGCGGGCGGTCTCCGTCTGTCCGCCGCGCACCGCCGCCACCACCCGCGCGCCTCGCGCCTTCAGGATGTGAACAGCAAACCGGCCCAGAGCACCGGCTGCGCCGGTCACAAGCACGGTCTGCCCCGCCCTCGCCTGCACCTGCTCGTCCACCATCTGCAGGGCGGTGACCCCGGGCGTAGGCAGGGCCGCGGCGGTCGCGAAGTCGAGATTCGCAGGGATCTTCGCCACTTGGGTCTGAGGCGTCACCGCAAATTCCGCATAGGCGCCGGCGGTCTGAGGCGTGAGCAACGCAACCACGCGATCGCCGACCGCCAGGCCGTCGACGCCCTCACCCACGGCGTCGACCACGCCCGCGACGTCGTATCCCGGGGTGATCGGAAACCTGGCCTCGTAGAAATCCTTGAACATGCCGGCCCGGATCTTGTGGTCGGCCGGATTGACGCCGATAGCCCCCGTCCGGATTCGGACCTCGCCCGTCGCCGGCTGGGGTTTCGGGACCTCGACCAGGCGCAGCACCTCCGGTCCGCCGTATTCCGTGTATTGAATCGCCCGCACCGCCGCCCCTCCCTTTCGTTGTGACGCTAGCACGGCTCGCGATGCGCCAGGCGTCAACCGACAAACGCTCTCGGGCGCTCCGAGGAGGGGATTCCGCGGTCGCGGCCGCCATCGGCGTCCTCAGCCCCGTCCCCCGGGTCGCGAAAATCCCTTACCTTTGATCGGCCCCGCGGCGCCTCTCCATCAGGTGCAGGAGGCTGACCTCCGCGAACTAGCCGTATAAGCGGACATTCCCGCCGTCTGAGACGGGTGGAAGCGGACGCGATAAGCCGCGCGCCGCCCACTTTCGCACAGACATCTGATGCGTTGGTGCTAGGGTGAAAAGATCGGCACTTCGGGGTCGATACACGACTACCCATGCCAATTCCGGCCCGGAAGCGCGGGGACCAGTCAGGAAGGGCAAGCTTATGGCTGCCCAAGCACCGCTACAATCAGACGATCCAAGTTTGGGCCTCGCGCTTGCGATGGTGTGTGCCTCGCCAACGCCGCTGCTCCTGCTTAACGGGGGGTTCAAGATCATCGCCGCAAGCGCGTCTTTCTGCCGCGCGTTCGACATCGACCCCGCCGAGGCCACCCGCGTGCCGATTTTCTCGCTCGGCGCCGGAGAATGGGACGCGCCGCAACTGCGCGCCCTTGTGGAGGCGACAGCTTCCGGTGACGTCGCCGTGGAGTCCTACGAGTTCGACCTCCACCGACCGAACCGACCGGTGCGCAACCTCATATTGAGCGTCCGCAAGCTCGCTTACGGCGACCCTGCCCATGCCCAGCTGATCGTTGCCATCGCCGACGTAACCGAGGCGCGCGCCCTGGCCGCCCGAGATCGCGTTCTAGCTCAGGACAACGCGCTGCTTGTGCAGGAGGTGCGGCACCGAATCGCCAATAGTCTCCAGATCATCGCGAGTGTGATGATGTTGAATGCTCGGCGAACGTCGTCCGAGGAGACGCGGGGTCACCTTCGTGACGCCCACCAAAGGGTCATGTCGGTGGCTGAGCTGCAGCAACAGCTTGCCCTCTCGGCTGAAGGCGATGTCGCTATCCGTCCATACCTAACACGGCTCTGTCAAACGATCTCCGCTTCGATGATCGCCGATCCCGAGGCGCTTTCGATCACGGTGACCGCCCCGGACATTAGCATCAGTCCCGAGGTGTCAGTGAGCCTGGGCCTGATCGTGACCGAACTCGTGATCAACTCTCTGAAGCATGGATTCCCCGATGGAGCAGGTGGAAAGATTGAAGTGATCTACGCCTGTCAGGGGCCCGCTTGGACGCTGACCGTGAGTGATACGGGGGTAGGCATGACCACAGTGGGCGCCGATGCCATGGCGGGGCTCGGAACGAGCATCGTTCAGGCGCTCGCTCGCCAACTCGGCGGCAGCGTCAAGATGCCCATGACAGAGTCTGGTTTCTCGGTGTCCATCGTTCACGAGCCCAACGAGCCCGCGGAGCCCGGGCTGGACCCAGCTCTTCCGCAGGTCGCGGTCTGATCGGCGGAACCTGGTGAAGCTTGGCTTTGGGACTTCCAGAGGGACACATCGTCGTGGCTGATCATGTGGCGGGTCCTACGGTTGTCGTTGTCGACGACGAACCGATGGTGGCGCAACTCATACAGGACGCTCTTGAAGAGGCAGGCTTCCAGGTCGTTTTGGCGCTGGATTGCGACGGAGCCATCGCTGTCGTGGAGAGCCACCTGGATGACCTTGCTGGCATGGTCACGGACGTGAACCTCGGCGCAGGCCCCACGGGATGGGACGTCGCTGCAAAGGCCCGGGAAATGATTCCGACGCTGCCAGTCATCTACGTGACGGGCGATAGCGGGCACCTCTGGCCCTCTCACGGAGTGCCGCAGAGTGTGATCATTACGAAACCTTTCGCAGCCGCGCAGATCGTAGTGGCCCTGGCGGGTCTGGCAAACCAGAACCACCCGGCCTCCTAGTCACAGCCAACGCAGCGCTAGTGCTGCTGGGGGCCCTGCCCACTCCTTCCTGGAGTCCGCAAGGGGTCGGAAGCGGAAGCGGGGCCACTCCCGGGAACCTGAGGTTCGCGGGCAGCAAGGTCGCAACACCGCGCCCCGGCGCTCAACGTGGCTTGCCGTCCTGGGCGCCGGCCCTTCAGGCGGTGAGTCGACCCAGCACTCGGCTAAGCGCCTCGAGCGTGGTCGGCCTCGGCCTTGCGCCCGCAAGAATGTTGGATACCGCGCTGGGGTTCAAGCCGGCGGCCTGCGATGCCTGCCTCGGCGTTTTGTTTCGCTCCCTGAGGCGCTTGCGGATCAATTCGGCCAGGCCCGGCGCCGACCCTTCTCGATCAACTTGAACAGTCATTCGACCCCCAGGGGCTGCAGAGAGCAGACGCGTCGTGCCGTTATGGGTCACGGCTCAGCTCTGAGGGTTTGGCAGCGCAAGCCTCGGGCCACGATGACCAAGAAGACGACATGAGCCGCGCCTCACGGCCGCACAAGCACCGGGCACGCAGCCACCAGCACCGCTCGACAAGTTCGTTCACCGGATAGGCGGCCATCCCGGGATCGCGGAAAAGGCCTCTCGTGGGCGCCGCCTCGACGATGAAGTGCTTCGGCCCCGCCGCAAGGAGCCGGCCCTGTATCGATTGAGGGCCGGCTCCAGCGCCGCGTTCGCCTGAAGCGTTGCGGCTCGCCGCGCTGGGTTGGGCTGGGCGCGGCTAGGGGCTGCTAATCGCCGCGGTCGATTCCGGTTCCGGCGGCGTGACGCGGATCAACAAAAGCCCGCCGGACTGCTAGGCGCGGAACGCTGTAAACTCCGCGGCGAGCACGTCCCTGGGGCTATTTCTGGGGCGGAAGCAGGGGCGAAAAAACCAACCCCTTGAGAAGGATGGTGGATGCGACAGGGATTGAACCTGTGACCCCCTCGGTGTGAACGAGGTGCTCTCCCGCTGAGCTACGCATCCTCCGCGAGGGAGGCGCATATAGCCCGCTCGCCTGACCGCCGCAAGCCGTCGCGCCTGGGCGCCAGCCGCGGCCCGAAACGCATTTGACGGTCGCCGAAGCTTCCCGCCTTATCGCTCGCAACCCCTCTTAAACCCGGGATGGAAACAACAATGGCTTTCGAAGTCGAAGTTCCAACATTGGATATCTACACGGGTCGCTGGAAGTGGAGCCGCGACACGGCGGTCTACACCAATCCCAATCACGCGGACCTGTGGCTCGCCCGGGATCAGGAAGTCATCGTCAAGGGCCGCAACATGCGGATGACGACCAAGGAGAGCTACAAGGACGGCAGCGTCCGGACCTGGGTGTGGGACGGCGCCTTCGACGGCGTGCCGCGACTGATGCGATTCCAGGACACCGGAGAAACGGAGCTGCAGATCGCCTTCATCATCATCGCCGAGAACGTCGGAGGAGACGTCTATCAATCCGGGCCGACGAGCCCGGGCGGCCAGTTCCGCGGCGCCGAGCACTTCGTGCTCACGCGCGACAACGTCAAGGTCTGGGGCTCGATGTCCGCCCAGGGACAGCAAGCGAGCTATTTCGAGGAGTGGTTCCGCGTCGAGTAGGCGCGGCCTGGAAAGCGGGCCGTCGTCACCTCACGGCCTGGCGAGCCTCAGGCCGCCACGCCGCCCAGGCGCTTGACGTTGCAGCGGACCCACAGGCGCTCCAGCGCCCCCACCAGGTGATCCATCATCTCGGCGGTATGGGCGGGCGACGGGGTGAAGCGCAACCGCTCGCCGCCCCTCGGAACGGTGGGATAGTTGATCGGCTGCACATAGACGCCGTGGTCGCTGAGCAGGATGTCGCTGATCATCTTGCAGTGGACCGCGTCGCCCACCAGCAGCGGCACGATGTGGCTGGCCGATGGCATCACCGGCAGGCCGGCCTGGGCGAACTTGGCCTTCAGCAAGGCCGCGCGCGCCTGGTGCGCCTGGCGGACTTCGTCGTGCGCCTTCAGGTAGCGGATCGACGCGGTCGCGCCGGCGGCCAGCGCCGGCGGCAAGGAGGTCGTGAAGATGAAGCCGTCGGCGTAGCTGCGGATCGCGTCGACGATCACCGCGTCTGCGGCGATGTAGCCGCCCATCACGCCGAACGCCTTGCCCAGCGTGCCCTCGATGATGTCGATGTCGGCCATGACCCCGTCGCGCTCGGCGACGCCCGCGCCCCTGGGGCCGTACATGCCGACGGCGTGCACCTCGTCCAGGTAGGTCATCGCCCCATAGGCCTTGGCCAGGGCGACCGTGCCGCGAAGATCGGCGATGTCGCCATCCATGGAATAGACGCTTTCCAGCGCGATCAGCTTGGGCGCGCCGGCAGGCGCCGCCTTAAGCAGCTCCTCCAGGTGCTCCAGGTCGTTGTGGCGGAACACCCGGCGCTGCGCCTTCCCCCCAGCGCGAATGCCGCTGATCATCGAGTTGTGGTTCAGCGCGTCGGAGAAGACGATCAGCCCGGGCAGGATCCGGTACAGGGTGGAGAGCGTCGCCTCGTTCGACACATAGCCGGAGGTGAACAGCAGCGCGGCGTCCTTGCCGTGCAGCTCGGCGAGCTCGGCTTCCAACTCCACGTGGTAGTGGGTGGTGCCGGAGATGTTGCGGGTGCCGCCCGAGCCCGCGCCGGCTTCGTCGATCGCCCGCTGCATGGCCTCGATGACCACCGGGTTCTCGCCTTGGCCGAGATAGTCGTTGGAACACCAGACGACGACGTCCGCGGTGGAGCCGTCGGCCTTGGTCCAGGTCGCACGGGGGAATTGGCCGCGGTGGCGCTTCAGGTCGGCGAAGACCCGATAACGTCCCTCGCTCCTGACCTGCTCCAGAGCCTGGCGGAAAGCGTCCCTGTAATCCATCGACCTAAACTTGGCTCCGAGAGGCGGCGAGCGCTAGGGCTTCGCTCAAATCCCCATAGTTCGTAGCGGCTTTTCGCACCCGCACGCCCTCTTGTCCACACGGGCGCGCCCATCATGCCGAGCGGCTTTTTCTCTGTCTCCGGCCTCAAGGGAGCGGCGTCCAGGCCTCCCCGGCAGGCAGGGGTGCGAAGATCTCCTCCAGCATCGCCTCGGAGACGCCGGAGAGGCTCGGCGGGTCCCAGCGCGGGGCGTGGTCCTTCTCCACCAGCACGGCGCGCACGCCTTCCCGGAAGTCGGGCCGCAGGGCCACGCGGGCGGCGATGCGGTATTCCATCTCCATCTCCTCGGCGAAGCTCTTCGCCTGGCGGCCGTGGAGGAGTTGCCGGAAGGCGACCTTGAGGGTTTGCGGCGACCTTGTCTTCAAGGCGGCGAGCTGGGCGGCGGCCCATGGCGTGCCCGCCGCCTCCAGGGCCGCGAAGATGGCTTCGACGCCGCCCAGCCCGAAGATCCTGCGGATCTCGTCCTGGTGCATGGCCAGCGGCGGGCGGCCCGCGTCGCCCTCGAACTCGGTGAGCAGGCGCTCGACGCCGGCCGGCTCGGCGACGATGGCCGCCTTCAGCTCGGCGATGCGGGCGCTTTCCACATAGTCGGTGGCCAGCCCGATCAACTCTCCATCGGCGGGGCCGAGCCGCTCACCCGTCAGCGCCAGCCAAATGCCGATATGGTCCGGCGTCCTCGAGAGATACCAGCCCGCGCCGACGTCCGGAAAAAGGCCGATGCCGGCCTCGGGCATGGCGAAGACGGTCCGCTCGGTCGCCACCCGGTAGCGTGCGGGCCGGGAGATGCCGATCCCTCCGCCCATGGTCACCCCGTCCATCACCGCGACGATCGGCTTCGGGTAGCGGAACATCAGCTCATTGAGCCGATACTCGACGAAGAAGAACTCCCGCGCCGCCGCGCCGTCGCCGCCGGCGCTTTCCGCCGCCCTGCGGACATCGCCGCCCGAGCAGAACCCCCGCTCGCCCGCGTGGTCGAGCAGGACCAGCACCACGCCGGGGTCTTCCCGCCAGGTCATCAGCGCATCGGTCATGGCGCGGCACATGTCCGTCGTGAGCGCATGCAGGGCCTTTGGCCGGTTCAGGGTGAGGCGCCCCACGAGGCCTTCCACGCCGATCAGGACTTCGGGGTCGGGCGATGTCCCG
>Ga0068859_100000178_pt1 | contig 62113 bp, 114 predicted proteins | sample KBSSwiS22_FD_66585 | JGI IMG/M metagenome (GOLD analysis project Ga0068859, IMG submission 66585) | Switchgrass rhizosphere microbial communities from Kellogg Biological Station, Michigan, USA - KBS Switchgrass S2-2 | ecosystem: Host-associated > Plants > Roots > Rhizosphere > Soil ...
CCTGCCTTCGAAAATCCGCGCTTTTGGAGCGGAATTCGGGCTTTCTGTAATCCAGCGGTCGGCTTTCGGCGATTTTGGCCGAAGACGGCACGCGCTGCAAATGTGTGAACTGTATGTGGCTCATTGAGAAGGGAAAAAGGCCGAGAGCGGTGTGCCGTGAGTGTAAGGCGTTGCACTCTTCGAAGGATTGTCCGCGCATCAGCGAAATTGCGAAAGTTCGGCAGGCGGCCGTCCGGTTCTATCAGTGGTACAAAGCTCACGAACTGGAGGCTGAACGGCGTGAAGCCTGATGTTATGTCTTTACGTGGCACAGTACTGCGTGCCACTAGTGGCACAACAAGCCGTGCCACTTCTGAGCGGTTTGCAATGATTCCATGGGAAATCGGAACCGCAGAAGGGTTGACTGATCGGGATGTCCGAGTTTATTTTGTGCTGGCGTCGTGTCGCCGCGGCGCAACCGTAAGCGTTGGAACTCGTTGGATCGGCGAGGTAATTCACGCTGGCAGGAATCGCGTGGCTGCAAGTATTCGCCGGTTGGAAATCAGCGGATACGTGGTCCGCGAGAACGTAAGCCGTGGCAAACGACCCATTTACCAGTTGACGGCTCCGCTATTCGCCAAGGAAAAAGTGGCACGGGGAAAGAAGGAAAAGGATCGCAGCCGTCCAACCGTCCGTTCGGCCGCCCGCATGTGGGCCGAAGACAACGCCCATCGGGAGGTATCGTGAACTGCGATCTGTGCGGCGCGGCGACCAAGCGCACCCGCCCGCCACTTTGCGATTCTTGCGACACCGTCTCGCTTGCTGGGTTCGAACCGGTTGACGAAGGCGTGTCGCCCAAGGTTTACGCGCTGATCCTCGCTGCGAAGAGCGTCCGGCAGGTATGCGCCGCGTTTCGGGGAATGGCTGCCTGATGGCCGGCCGGCCCAAGCCCACCGCGCGCCAGATCGCCGCCGGAGACCCGCGCAAGATCGGCAAGCGCAAGCTGCAGGAGCGGCTGGAGAACGAGCCGAACGCCACGCACGGGCTGCCGGAGTGCCCGCGCCATCTGAAGGGCCGGGCCCGCGCCGCGTGGGGCTTTTGGGCCGCCGAGCTAGCTGATATGAACTTGGACCGCCGGCCCGACGCCATGATGCTGGAGGGCGCGTGCGTCGGGTATCAGCAGGCCGTACAGGCCGACGAGATTATTGCCGCAGAGGGACCAGTGACCGTACTCGATACGGTGGATCCGCTTACGAAGTCGCCTATGCAAAAGCTGAAGGCTCACCCGGCAGTGGCAATCAGTCGCAGCGCATGGTCCCAAGTCCGCGCGTTCTGCTCGGAGTTCGGGCTGTCGCCGGTCAGCAGAACCCGGCTGGCAGTTGAGCGGAAGGACAGGACCGAGGACCTGGCGGAGATCTTGTCGCGACCACGGGAGCCAAGGGCCATAGTCCAGTAACGTGCCTTTCAGCGAACAGCATGCTTCAGCAGCCTGTAACTTTTTCGAACACCTATTGCGGCACACTGCAGATGAATGGTGGGGCAAACCATTTATCCTTTGTCCATGGGAAGAGCACGCGCTCGTCAACATCTTCGGCTATGTCGATGACGACGGGAATCGGCTAATCGAACAGGCTTACCTCGAAGTGCCGAAGAAATCCGGAAAGACCGAATTCGCAGCCGGCATTGTGCTGCTGGTATCCGTTACGACCACAACGCCGGGATGCCAGGTCTACGGCGCTGCCTCTGCAACGCGGCAAGCAATGAATGTGTATCGGGCGGCCTGCAAGATGGTCGAGCAGTCGGCGCTGCTCAAGCGAGAGTTGCGGATCATGCGCGGCACCAATCGCATCGTGAAGCGCAGCGATCCGGATTCTTTTTACGCCGCCGTTGCTGCAGATGGTGACTTTGGCGATGGGGTGAACCCGGCTTTTACGGTTGCCGATGAAGTTCACAGATGGAAAACGCGCAAGCAGATGGAGAACTGGGACGTTCTCAGCAAGGGCGGCATCACGCGGAAGCAGACGCTCACGCTGGCGATCACCACAGCAGGGGTGCAGGAGGAAAGCCCTCTCGCATGGAAACTCCACGAGAAGACCAGGAAGATCCAGGAAGGCATCGTCATTGACCCGAGGTTCTACGGTCGCATCTACGGTGCCGACAAGACGGATGACCCGGCGTTGCCGGCGACGTGGATCAAGGCCAACCCGAGCCTGCTGGAAAATGGTGGCTTCCTCGACAAGGACAAGATCCGGAAAGAGTACGAGTCGGCGTCTGCGGAAGGCGACCTTACCAGCTTCAAGCGGTACTTCCTGAACGTCTGGGACCAGAAAGAGGATCGCGCGATAGACATGGCGAAGTGGGACGCCAGCGCTGGGCCATGGGTAGCGCGCGGGCTTGGCGAGAAGTTCCCTGGCGATGAAGTTCGGCCGCTGGATCCGCGAATACTGGCACGATTCATCAACCGCACATGCTGGGCCGGTGTCGATCTTTCGATGACAACCGACACTAGTTGCGTCGCGCTCGTTTTTCCAGTGGAGGACCAAGACGTTTACGAAGTGCTGCCATTTTTCTGGCTACCCGGGGCGAAACTTCGGAAGTTGGAGTTGAAGTTGGGTGTCCCGCTAGCGCAGTGGGGACGCGACGGATTTATTGAGATCGTTGATGGCGACGTTATCGACTATCGCGACATCAGAGCGCGACTCGAATGGGCCGCGTCGATGTTCGACCTGCAGGAGATTTGCTGGGATCCGTGGAACTCGCGTCAGATTTCGACACCGATGATCGAGGACGGTTACAAGTGCGTGGAGGTCCGGCAGGGCTATCAATCCCTGAATGAGCCCACGAAGAAAATTCTGGAGTCGGTCGTTCGCGGTGCGCTCCACCATGGCGGCCATCCGGTACTGCGCTGGCACGCCGGCTGCGCCTGCACGATCACCGACGGCAAGGACAACATCATGTTCTCCAAGCCAGATCGCGAGAAGAGCACAAGCCGGATTGACGGGCTGGCCGCAATCGCCGACGCGATGGCGCGCGTGATCGTGAATGAAAGCCAGACCGTCACCTACATGGGCGGCTTCGCGTCGTGAGTCCCATCCGCTGGCTGAAGAGCATCACGACGCCGCTTGTCCGGACAGGGGCGGAATGGCTTGCGCGGAACGGATTTTACCGGCTGGCGGAGAGGTGGGGGTATGGCGCTCGAAGCTACAGCGGAGAGAGCGTCACGAACCAAGGGGCTCTCACACATTCAGTCGTGTGGGCCTGCGTGCGGATCATCAGCGAGTCGGTGGCGTTTTTGCCGTTGAGCTTGATGCGCGACAAGGACGGCGAAAAGAACCCTGCAAAGGAGCATCCTACATATTTGGCACTGCACAACGCGCCGAACGCTGAGATGACCACCATGACCATGCGGGAAACGATGACCGCGCATATGGTCATGGGTGGCATGTGCTACGCGCAGATCATGCGGCGCAGCGGGACCGGCGAAGCTATGGAATTCTGGCCTCTCGCTCCGGAACAAGTGACTCCGGATCGTGAAAAGAAAGGCTCCAAGCGTCTGATTTACGTGGTCAAGGAGGGGAATTCTCCAGATAAGACCTACACTGTGGAGCGCGGTAAGGCGCAGGACCTTTTAGTGATTCCGGGGCTGGGCTATGACGGCATCCGGGGTTATTCCGTGGTTAGCATGGCGAGTAACTCCATCGGCAACGCCCAAGCAGTCGAGAAGTACGCCGGCAGGTTCTTTGCCGCCGGCGGCAGACAGAGCGGGTTTATTGAGATGGCGCAGAAGTTTAAGACCACTGAGGACATGAAAAAATTTCGCGAGGATCTGAATAAGTTCGTGCAAAATCCAGAGACCTCCCATCAGTGGCCGGTGTTTGAGCCGGGGCAGAAGTTTATACCGGGCGGCTTCTCTCCGGAGCAGAGCCAGTTCCTGGAAACGCGCCAATGGACGCCGGCCGAAATTTGCAGGTGGTTTCTGATTTCGCCGCATATGGTCGGCGACCTCACCCACGCGACGTTCAGCAATATTGAGCACCTAGCGCTTGAGTTCGTCAAGAAGACGCTGACTGCTTGGATCAAGCGATGGGAAGAGAATCTTTGGCGCTGCGTCCTGACGCCAGAAGAGAAAGAGCAGGGATATTATTTTTGGCACAACGTGAACGGGCTGCTACGTGGGGATTTCCAAACTCGCATGGCCGGTTACTCAACCGCGTTGCAAAACGGATTCATGAACCAGAACGAAGTCCGCGACCTTGAAGACATGAACGGCTTCGAAGGCGGAGACGATTACCACATCCAATTAAATCTACAAACCTTGCCGGGAGGGACGCCGACAACCGGGGAGCAGGTTGCTCTGGCAAAAATCGGCACGGCCAAAAAAGGAGCCTACATCCAATGAAAGAGCAACTCTCTTATTTCGAACTGAAAGAGGTCAACGAGGACGGTTCCTTTGTTGGCATTGCCAGCGTGTACGGGATCGAGGATCTCGGTGGCGACATCATCGACAAGGGCGCGTTCAAGAAGACCATCAGCGAGAATCCGACAGTTCCAATCCTCTGGCAGCACAAATCCGACGAGGTGATCGGGTCGGGCTCTGTCAAAGAATGGCAGGGAAAGATTCTTCTCGAAGGCCAGCTTGATCTCGAAGACCCCACGGCGATGAAAGCCTACCGAAAGATGAAGGGCAAGCTCATCAAGGGGCTGTCGATCGGCTTCAACACCATCAAGAGCACTTGGGAAGACGTCGAGGGCCGACTGGTCCGGCATATCAGCGAACTAAAATTGTGGGAAGTATCCGTCGTTACCTTCCCGATGTTGACCGAAGCGCAGGTCACTCGCGTGAAGAGCGCCGAAGAAGCAGCGCGCATCAAGGAACTCGAAAAGCAAGTCGCCGATCGCGACGAACAAATCTTAGCACTCCAGGCCAAGCAAGTCGCCACTCCGGTCATTCCGGAGCCGGCGCAGGCCGCGGAGCCGCAACAGCAGCAAGGCATCGAGCCGGGCAACCACTCGGAGCTACTCCACAACCTGAAGGAAAGTCTCCTATGGAACTCACCGAGCAATTGACCGAGCTAGTAACCCTTGCCACCGACAACAAGACCCAATTCGCGAAGTTGAGCGAAGAGGTCAAGCATATCGGCGCGGCGCAACCCGAAACCAAAGAAGCCATCGAGAAGATTCAGTCTCGGATGGAAAAAATTCAGACGCAACTTGACGCTGCGGATCTGGCTGCCAACGCGGCTCGTATCAGCCATGGCGGCTCCGAAGAGAAGAGCGTCGGCGAACTCTTCGTCGAGAGCGAGGAATTCAAGGCATCGAAGTCCGCCGACTTCATGCCGCTCCGTAGCCGGGACGGGCGCATTCGCGTGGGAATCCCCTCGTTCTTCCGAAAATCCACCATCACCACCACAAGCGGCATCACGGCAGCGACAACCGGCATCACCGTGCCGGCCCGTCTGCCCGGCATCAATGTCATCGCCCAGCAGGAACTCCGCATCTCGGACCTGATGCCTCACACCCCGATGACAACGGGGAACGCATTCGATTTCGTCAGGCAGACGACCCGCACGAACGCGGCATCGCCCCAGGTTGAAACCAGCCCGAAAGCGGAATCGACCTACGCCTGGGACAGCGTGAGCGACACGGTGAAGACAATCGCGCATTTTGTTAACGTGAGTCGCCAAGCGATCGATGATGTACCTTGGCTCCAGGCCATGCTCAGTTCCGAGTTGACCTACGGCCTGAAGGTGAAAGAGGAGTCCGAGATCCTCGCAGGTGACGGACTCGGCCAGCACATCAACGGCATCATCAAGCAAGCGACTGCCTACGCGACCGGCACCTACAACGTGTCCGGAGACACCAAGCTCGACAAACTGCGCCACATGAAGTTGCAGGCGCGGCTGGCCGGCCTCGGCACATTCGCTCCGGATGGAATCGTTCTCAATCCGCGCGACATGCACGACATCGAACTGCTCAAGACGGAAGAGGGCGGCGCGAACAAGGGCTTGTACATCATCGGCGATCCCAAATCCGGACCGACCATCAAGTTGCTCTGGGGGCTGCCTGTTGTCGAGTCCGATTCGATGACCGCCGGCACTGCGCTCGTCGGGGCGTTTGGCACCGCGGCACGCATCATCGACCGTATGGCGGCGATGATCGAACTGAGCTATGAGCATAGTTCAAACTTTACCGCCAATATCGTAACCGTATTGGCAGAAGAGAGAATTGGGCTCGCAGTAACGCGTCCCGGAGCTTTCGTGTACGCTTCCTCGATATAGAAAACGCGCAAAATCCCTAGTAATTAACCGCCAATGCCACTACAATCAAATAGGGCCGCGATGTTACAAGCATCCGGCCCCGTGGCACGCCGAAAGAAACGGTCTTTCAACATGCAAAACAAGTTTAGCAAAACACCCGATCACTTCTACGAAGAACGACTACGGGCTCCTGGAATCTACTCGATCACTTGCTTGCCGACTGGAAAAACCTACGTCGGCAGCGCCGTTAACATGTCCCTCAGATGGCGAGGGCACTTTCGACATTTACAGGGCGGTACGCATCACTGTAGCTACCTCCAACGCGCATGGAATAAGTACGGCGCTTCTGCCTTTTTATTTTCGGTCCTTGAGTTAGCCCCGCTGGAGTCGTTGCGGACAAGGGAACAGCTTCACATCGACTCCGTATCGGAGGATCGACGGTTTAATTCATCGCCGACCGCTGGTTCCTTGCTCGGCTTCAAGATGAGTCCAGCGAGTTTGGAAACGATGCGCGTTGCGCACACTGGATTTCGCCACTCCGAAGAGACAAAAGCAAGGGCACGGATTGCGCGCGCAGGCATCTGTCCGCGTCCCGCAGGGTGGAAGCAGTCAGAAGAAGCGAAACAAAAATTAAGCGCCGCCAAAAAGGGCAAGCCACTATCCCTAGAGCATCGCGCGAAGTCAGCGGCAACACTCATAAAGGCCAAGGCGCTTCGTTGGACTGGCCAGAAGAAACTAGAAAATGCGGATCGCAAGAGGGCGCTTGCCAATAACCAAGTAATCTTAGCGCGTACCCGTTATTTGGCTGGAGACTCAATGCCGACCATCGCGGCCGTTCTGAAGTTCGGAGACAGGAAAACAATAGGCCGCGCCATCCGTGGCGTTGGAATTTACGGAACGATCGGGACTCCAGTCAAAGGGCTCATCAGTCGCAGCCCATCGGAAGAAACAAGGCAGCGACAAAGCGCAGCCACGAAGGGACGTCCCAAGAGCATCGAGACGCGCGCCAGGATGAAGTCCGCTTGGGAAATTCGGAAGGCAAAATAGAACTTATGCGACTCATAGCAAACTGCCAGCTTCACGGGGATTACGGAACTGTTGTCGCAGGACAAGAGTTTGTAATCTCCGACGAAGATGGCCGGAAACTGATCGAAGAGGGGGCCGCCAGACGTGCGGCATCCTACGTTTACCAAACCAAGGTGGTCGTGCCCGAAGCTCCCGGAGTGAGCGCGCGGCCTCCCTTTCGTTACGATCCTGCTTCTGACGAAGGACCGCCCGCTTTGGCTGCCGTACGCGATTCAGTGCGCTCGGCATCAAAGCTACCCGAACAAGGAAATCCTGATCCTGGCGGACGGCCAGGACGTCGCGCACCTGATTCCAAATGACCCGGCGATCCGCTATGAGTATCGACCGCACTTCGGCAGTATCGGCACAAAGCGCAATGCTGGCTGCGAACTTGCGCGTGGAGAAATCATTGCGCATTTTGATGATGATGATTTCGCCGCCCCTGAGCGCCTTCGCGACCAAGTTGGCCGACTCGTTGATTCCGCTGTTCAAGTCACTGGCTACCATACCTGTAAACTCACCGATGGGCAGCGATGGTGGCGATACAATGGTGAGCCGCACTACGCGATTGGGGCCAGCCTCTGCTATTGGCGCTCGTACTGGGAGCAAAACCGATTCCCGGACAAGCAAGTCGGCGAGGATGGCGACTTCGTGATGCGGGCTCGGCCCGTGCTGGCGTCCGCCGACGCCGGCGAACTGATGTACTTCACGATTCACGAGGGCAACACGAGCCCGCGGCAGTTGGCGGCGACAAAACAGTACCAAGAGCTATGATGACGACGATTTTGGAGCAGTTGGCTGCGAATGATGCGCTGTGCGTCGCCTACATCGAACGCCACAAGTCGGATCCATGCGAACGATGCGGCTCAACGACCGACGTGGAGATCATCCCGACTGGAAGCATTGGAAAGTTGACGCCTCGATGCGCTTCCTGCATTGAAAGGGGACGCTGCGAAACGGCATTTTACTGGAACGGCTTCGAGGCCGGGCAAAAACACGAGCGATCGAAGTCATGGTGGAGACGGTTGCTGCTCAAATGAGTTTCTCAGTCATCATCCCTTCGAAGAACGCCGACAACTTGGAGCCATGCGTTACAGCGATCCGCCAGCGCGAGACTGACGCGCGGATCATCGTGGTTGATGATGGCGTTGAATTCACCGAAGACCGTGATATGTATGATTTCGGAGATGTGTGCTGGGTTCCTGGGATCAAGCCCTTTATCTTCTCGCGCAACGTGAACATAGGTATCCGCGCCGCAGGCTCGGACGACGTCGTGATTCTCGGCGACGACGGCCTATTGCAAACGCCCGGCGGCTTCTCGCTGCTGGCGCGCGAGGCTGAGGCGCATCCGGAGTTCGGCATTATCTCGGCCACGTGTAACAACACCGGGAATCCGAACCAGCATCCGAAGGGGATCGGGTTGCGTGAAGATCCTCGGCAGGTGTGCTTCATCGCAGTCTACATTCCCAGGCGGACCATTGAAACAGTGGGCCTACTTGACGAGGAATTTATACATTACGGCCTGGACGACGACTCATACTGTTTACGGATCCGGCGCGCTGGGCTCAAGATCGGAATTCACGATGGAGCATACGTCGATCATGGCAGCCTGACGAGTACGTTTCGCGGCGCGGCCGGCGCTGGCGGAAACTTTCGGCCGAACCTAAAAATCTTCATCCAGAAGTACGGCGTTGACAACTGGGGCCAGCCAAAGGAAACGTCGCAGTTCCCGGAACTGTTCTCGTGATGGTCGGCAATCGAGCGCGAAAAAGAGTCGAACATGGAAATAACCGCAGTACCTGTCAACGCCATCAAATTGGAGCCCGGTGGGATTTACGTGCTCGAACTGCAGTACAAATTTCGCACTAACGAACACCTTATGCAGTTTCGTGCGGAAATCGACAAAGAAGCGGAGCGGCTTGGGGTTAAGTTTCTGATTCTCGAGTATGGAATCAAAATAGCCGTGGCGCGCGAGGCGACGTGCGTCTGAATTTGGGCGCATGCGATAGGGGGTTTCCGGGCTTTCTGTCCGTTGATGTGGTTCCGCCGGCGGATATCATCGCCGATTTGGCGCAACCTTGGCCGTGGCCGGATTCGAGCGTCGATGAGGTTCTGGCATTTGACGTATTCGAGCACTTGCCGAATAAAAAGCAAACGATGAATGAGCTTTGGCGGGTGTTGAAACCCGGAGGCATCGCCCAACTTCAGATCCCGCACGCCACGGATGGAGACGGTGGACATTGCGATCCAACTCACGTTTCGTACTGGACTACGAGCGATTTCGAATATTATCACGTCGGCATTTTCGCACGGGAACGGTTCCGGCGCGATGCCGAATATTACGGCGTAAAAGCTGATTTTGTCGTGGTCAATTTAACGCCTGAGGGGAAGATCCCAATGAGGCGTCACGAACGGCAGTTCGGCGGATACGTGATGGAAATGTCCATAGTGCTGGAGGCCGTGAAGTAACTTTACATCTTGTCGGTGACCGGGGTTGCAACTCCGCGCGATTGGCTCTCCAGGGTCAGCAAGTCACCGACAGGGATCAAGGAACTGGAGAGAAATTCAAACTGGAGAGAAAAGCAATGCAAACGAGACGCGATCTATTGAAGTATTTCGGTATCGGGACCGTAATCACCACCGCTTCCGGCGAAGGCCCCATCGCGAAGCTGATCGAGGTCCCGCGAGTCGAACTGCTGGAGCCGAAGATTGCAAGGGTTGTCGATCTGTCAAAAATAAAATCGGTGACGGTGAATATTGAGGCACTTGACGGCACTGTTCATTCATTCAGGGACACTCAGGGCGGATACAGCTACGGAGAAGGGAAAATCTGCTCTGCCGACAGGCTGTTATTCGACATTGAGTTCTCAAAAGTTGACAGCGGATACTCGCCGCAAATTTCGCATCGGCAAGGTCGAATCAGGGGCGAGGGCGGACTGTGAAGTGCCGAATCTGCGGCCAGAAAATGCAGGCCAGGGTTGCGGCGAACCACCCGGACGCAGATCATCATCTGCAGCCGGGGCTTATTGACGGCGGATTGTGCTTGGGGTGTGCTTTGTTTGCGCTACAGATGCAAGAGTTCCTGATTCGCGCCTGCGACCGAACCGTGATGGGGAATTGGACCGAGGGCTGGCTCAAGGAGATTATCGCCGATCCAAAGAGGTACCTGTGAGGTTAGCCCTTGCAAAGATCCTCTTCAGGTTTTGCGTTGCGCTTTTAGGGCATCAGTATATGTCCGCACATATGCACCAATGGGCTCGTAAGAAATTCGGCGATAGAGCGCCAGAAGCGGTGCAAGCGTGGCGGAATTTGGGTATTCCATTATGAAAGCCGTCATCTTCGGCGCGTCCGGCATCCTGGGCCAGCACATGAGACTGTGCATCCCGCCCGGCGTCGAGGCCATCTTCGTGCGCCGACACGCCGACGCGCTACACCTTGGCCTGGATCTCTGCGACCGCGAGGCGCGGGAGTCATTCCTGGACCGCGAGCGGCCCGATGTGATCGTGAATCTGGCGGGGGAGAGCAACACGGATGCGGTGGAGCGGGATCCCGATAGATATTACGAAGTTAACGCCAAAATCCCCGGATACTTGGCCGATTGGTGTACCCGCTGCGGATCACACTTAATCCAGGTTAGTTCGCAAGCTGTGTTTCGTGGCGGTGGGGACGGCGGGGAAGCCCTGCCGCCTTATGATCCATATTCATTGAAAGATCCCGTTAACTGTTACGGTGCTCAGAAGTGCGTCGCAGAGAAGGAAGCTTTCCTCCGTAAAAATCACAAGAGCCGAACCATCGTCCGCCCCACCTTCGTGCTCGGTGTCCGACCGCTGCCGCACGTCGGCCGTCAGAACCCGATGGAGCAGATGCTGGCTGGCGGCCCGCAGCGACAGGTGAATGACCGCTGGTTCTCTGTTTCGTTCGCCCGCGACGTTGCCGCTGCCCTCTGGAAGGCGGCAATCGAGCGGCCGGGCGGGATTATCCACGTCGGACTGCCGGATCGGGTGAGCCGCTACGACATCGCCAGCAAGGTGGCGCGGGACGTTGAGCCGGTGTCGCATGACAGCTTTCCAGGGCTCGCGCCGCGGCCGATAGACACGACATATGCCGGGACGGTTGTCCCTGGCGAACTAGAGTCGGGGCTTGCGCGCTGTGGAATGGACTACATGGAGAGGAAATTCATGTCGATGCAAGAACGCGCCCGTGAACTGGCACTTTTTTTCGGGACACGCGAGGACGAATGCGCCGCTAGGCTCGGCGAGGGCTGGGAAGCCATCCACAATGCAGTCTCGGAGGATTGGAACCGCACGAATCCTCAGACTGACGAGGAAATCCTGGAATGGTATCGCCAGACCGAGGCGTACATCTGGGAGTTGTCGTTCTACCATGCCGATCCCGGCTGGAACTACACCGGCATGTGCTCGGGCATTGCGGAGCGCCTGAAGGCCGCCGACGTCAAGCGGGTACTCTGCCTGGGCGATGGCATCGGCGACCTCACCATCAGCCTGATTCGCGCCGGATTCGATGCGCATTATCACGACTTGGCGGGCAGCAGAACGGCTGACTTTGCACAGTTCCGCTCCTGGATGCACCTAGGAAAATACATGCCCGCCGCCATGAGCGAAGGATGGGCGCCAGAAATTCCAGAGGACGAGTGGGACGCGATCGTGTCGCTGGACTTCCTCGAGCATGTTCCGAACGTCGAGGAGTACGTGTCGGCCATCAAGGCAGGGCTGAAGCCGGGCGGGTTGTTCTGCGCCCAAAATGCCTTTGCAATCGGATCGGGGCCCGCTGGCTCGATGCCGATGCACCTAGCGCGCAATGATCGGTTTGAGCGCGACTGGGATCCGACGCTGTTCGGGCTCGGGTTTGTCCAGGAATCTTCAAACTGGTATCGTGCGCCGGCTGACGAGGCGTTCATGGTGGCGGCGCCCTCCAAATCGGAGGCAGAGTGGCCCGTGTTGGGGTGGAAATGAGCCCGGACACCGTCTGCAATTGCGGCCATCGGCGGCTTGACCATGCAACCGAAGCCGGAAATCAGGATCATCCGGATTGTCTGCGCGAAAAGGACGAATGCACGATGTGTATCTGCATGGAATTCGAAGCGGCGCGATGATCGATTGGACAGGAGCGCCGCCATTCGGGCGCGAGATCAGCCTGAAGTACGCGCTGGAGCGGCTCGACGCACGGCGAACGGGCACGCCGCTGATCGTCGAAATCGGAACGTCGGAAAGTTACAACCCCAACGGACTCGGTAACGCCATGCTGGCCTTTGCATTCTATGCGGGCAGGACCAGCGCGCGCATCAAGAGCGTAGATGTCCAGTGTGTTGTCAACTCAAAGGAGATTCTGAAGCGGTTCATCCCGGAGTATGCCGAGATCCCGGAGTATTTTCTTGCGGATGCGTTCGATTGGGCTCCGACGGTGGCGGAAAAGATCGACTTCATTTACATGGATGCGAGCCCGGAGTTGGCTTCTGATCCATCCTACGCGGCCTATGCGAAGCGGAACGAAAGCACGATTCCGCCGTGGTACGTGGCACTGTACGGGCAGTTTCAGCCGGCCTGCTTCCAAAGTGGCTGCTTGATGCTCTTTGATGACACGGACCCGACAACATACTTCGGTAAGGGGATGCACCTGATTCCTAAATTGCTGCGCGAGGGCTGGCGGCAGATGGAATTACGCGGCGAGCCGGTATTTCCGATGGCGCTGTTGGAGAAGGTCTGAGCCGCATCGTCTGCTGTACGGTGGGCACTCTGATGGGGGACGCCTGGATGTGCCTCCCGGCGCTTGTGGAGCAATGCAAGCGCTTCAATGAGGTGCAACTGGTGTGCGGAAGTTACGCCTTGCCGGTATGGGAATGGGCAAAGAAGCACGTTCGCGGCGCGGATTACAACATCGTGCGAGTGATCGATGATCCCGACGACATTAGCGCGGAGTTCTGTCCTGGCTACGGTTTTATCTCGATGAGCAAGGCTCTGGCTTTTGTGCAGCGCGAGATGCCCGGTGAAACCGTGATCGGCCACGTTGAAATGGGAAGCTACTACGGCTACTCGGATCAAGCGCCGAACCCGCACGTAGACGGAGGCCCGAAATACTGGCGCGGGGACGGACTGCCGCCTCTGGAACTGATCGACATCGAAGTGAGCGACGGGGAAGCCGTCGTGGTTCACCCGTACACGCGGCACGACTGGAAAAACCTCAACCTGATCATCGGTCGGGTGGAATTCAAGCGGCCGGTGAAGGTCGTCGGGCTGCCGGGCGAGTTCTCCGGCCCCCCGGCATGGGATGCGATTCACGGATTCGACGCGATGGTGGAGCAGACGGTACGGTCGGCGGGGATGGTGGGCATTCTGAGTTCCTTCACGAACCTTGCAGCGCTGTTTCACAAGAAGCAGATCATCGTCTCGTTTACTCCCGACATCCCGATTCTGAATCCGCGCGCCAAGAAGTTGATCACGCCGAGCCTGGGGCATCTGCAGGCAGTTGTAACGGAGATGGGGTTTTAAAGGGATGGGGTATTGTCCGGCGCAACTGGCACGGACCCGTATTGGGCCAGAAAAACTTAAACAGTTGCAAGTCTCGATTCGGCGTTGTGTGGAAAGTCCGATACAGCGTTGCAAGTATTGCTGGAGCAGGGAATCAATGGACAAAGAGCGCTGTCAGGGATGCGGAGCGCCGCGTTGAGCCGGCGCCTTGACATCGGAATAGCCAGTTATGGAACCGACCCAGCAAAACTCCAACGCGCTGTCGAGTCGCTTCAGAGCCGCAGCGTCACGGATTGGAGATGTTTTCTTGTACACAACCCGAGTCCCGGCGACGAGCGCACGCGCGAGGCGATCTGCGGCATGCAGGCGAGGGATTCGCGCATCGTGCCGGTCTGGATGCCGGAGAACGTAGGCTATGCCGGAGCGGTCAATGAACTGTTCCGGCGAAGCGAGACGGAGTACACGGCCTACCTCGACAATGACGCGACGGTTAAGACTTCCCATTGGGATGAGGAGCTGTGCGGATACCTTGACCGGTTTCACGAGATCGGCATGGTATTTCCTAACGGCGGCTCTTACCCGATCAACCGTGGCAACTATCTCGAAGTGCTTTGGGGCGTCGGCTTCTGTTGGATGGTCACGCGGCTCTGCATGGCGGATGCGGGGCAATTTGACGAATCGCTGGGGCATCAAGAGGAAGCCGACTACTGCCAGCGCGTTCGCATGGCTGGCTACAAGTGCGCAGCGGTCCCCGGCATTCAGGTTGAACACGACGCGACCGCCACAAGTAACCCGGCCAGCATCGAGCGGATCAACCGCGGCGTGGTCCGGTGGGTCGATCGCTGGAATAAATATTTCAATGGAAAGAACTTCAATTATCACTCGCCGAACGTGACGCGCTTCGAGGATTGGCCGCCGAATGCCCTTTACCTTGAGGAGTACTGGAAACTCCGGCTGCCCATGTTGAACGATGAACCGGAAGTTATCACAGTAGAGGATCGGGAGTACGACCTGATCAGGGTTCCGCGCTTCAAAGGCTTTTACCGCTCTCGAATCATTTAGTCATGTGGAAAATCAGTTGGGTCGATAGGTTCAGAGGCTTCTTGTGGCTTCCACCATCAAAAGCAGAAATTCAGAGGCGGATGCAATACATTGAGGTTGGCGGTTCGTGGCCTCCAATGTCCTATCCGATCCACAAGGGTGGACAAGTGCCGCCATATCCCGCGCCACCGCCGCCAATTCCACCGCCACCACCAAAGAAATAAGTCATGCCCATCATTGGCCTGTTAAGGGTGCGCAACGAAGCGCGCTGGATTGATTCCGTGGTTCGCGCGATCCTGCCCGTCTGCGAACGGATCCTAATCCTGGACGACAAGTCGGACGACGCTACGCCGCAAATTTGCGCCGCGATCCCGCGCGTCACGGTGTTCCGATCCGATGCGAGTTCGTGCAACGAATCTGACGACAAGGATTGGCTGCTGACGCAAGCCTTCGCCTATGTGCCAGAGATGTACAGACGTGGCAACCCCGAGTCGCCATGGTGGGGGCTGCTGATCGACGGTGACGAAGAACTGATGCCGGATGATCTGCCGACGGTTGCCGCGATGGCCGAGAGTGACGCGCACGCCTTCAGGTTCCGCATCCCTTATCTCTGGAACGATGAGAACACAATCCGAGTTGACGGGGTCTACACGCACATGGCGCAGGTCGGGCGGCCGTCGATGTTCCGGCTCATGAACGAGCGCTTTCGGTTTCAACGCACTCGGTTCGGCAGCAGCGGTCAGAATTTCCACTGCAGTTCTGTCCCTCAGGAAATGCTCCATCACGCCCGGTCGTCCACGGCGCGGCTCAAGCACTGGGGATACATGCACGCGGAGGATCGGATCCGGAAGTATCACTGGTACAACCAGCACGATGCCAACAACGCGACAGAGGATTGCTATCGGCACATGGTAATCGGGGACCTGTTCCCTGCCGAGAGTCGCTTCGTTCACGCGGGCCCGCTGCAACTTGAGCCGCTCATCAGAGGAGATCAATGTCGTTCGGCAGCCTAATCCTCACGGTCACGAGCCCGGTGCAGACGTTCGCAGAGCCGGTGACGCTTGCCGAGGCGCGAGCCTGGCTTGAGCTTCCAGAGTTCGAGTTTGAGACCTCGCCGCAAATTGCCCCCGACAGCGACCGAAACGCGATGATCGAATCCCTCATCTCTGCGGCGCGCCATCAGGCCGAGATCCAGGAGGACAAGGATCTCGTCAGAAAGCAGTGGGATCTGCATTTGGATTCTTTTTACGACTGCGACTCCTTCGTGGACTATTGGTCCTACGCAGGAGCGGTCAGGCCCCGCGGCCCGCTGGTTTCCGTCGATCTGGTTCGCTATCGGGACAGCGATGGCAATTATACGACACTGACGGAGGACACCGATTACATTGTTGACATTCCAAGAGCACTCATCCTGCCGACCTACGGGAACTCCTGGCCGTCGTTCACGGAATGGCCATCGAGCGCGGTTCTGATTCGCTTCACCAGCGGATACGCTCCCGAGGATGCCTTCTGGAACGACGCCGGGAAATCGATTAAGCTCGGCATGCGCTACTTAATCTCTGCTTGGTTCAATAATCGCTTGCCGTTCGAGAGCGGCAACAAAGAGGGCATCAGCGAGTATCCGTGGACGGTATCGGCCCTTCTTCGGAGCGTCCCGAGGGTTGGATGAGATTGGACGGCGCAAAGATCGTCAACCCTGGCTTGCTCCGACACATCATCATGTGGCAGCAGAAGGTGTATATCACTCAGGACAGCTTCGGACAGGACGTTTACGAGTGGCAGAACTTCGTCACGACGCCGTGCCGGGTGACCGCGCTTCAGGGCCGGGAGTTGGAAGCGGCGATGCAGCGTTGGGCCGAAGCGCGATTCAAGATCGAGAGCCAGTACGTGAAAGGGATAGTGCGGGCAATGCGCGGACTATGGGGTGACCGCTACCTGGACGTCATCGACGCTGAGGACCCATTCGGGACGCGGATGTCACTATTGATCTACGCGAAGGAGTGGGCGGCTTGATTCAAGGAAAGGCATTCTGTCAGCGTGGAAACAAACGGGATCAACGTCGATAACTGTGGCGAATTAGCCAGTACAACGTAGTTCGAGAGTTCTCCGTTATCGTATTGAAACAAACAAATTCTAAACTCTCCGTCTTCCTCGCAGATGTCAAGTAGTAAGTTAGGTTCAAATCTACGCTCTGCTTCCCATCCACCAGTGCGAAGCAGTTGAAATCCAGAGAAGCCTAAGGCGCTCAGCTCAGAAGGAAGTTCACTGTAACTCGTCATTGTTGTCATTATGGCACGCTCAGCGGTAACTCAAAGCCGCCTCCGCAAGATCGGAGCGGAGATCGGAATCGACGGCATCGAAGAGATCCAGGCCAACATAGCGCGGACGCTCACGCGCGCCAGCGGGGAACAGTTCAAAAAAGAAGTCTGCATGCCCGCGGCGATGATCATAGTGCGCTCGGCCAGAGAACGCGCGCCGGTTCGCACGGGCGCGTTGCGTTCGGCAATCTTTGCGGCGCTAGGTGATCGAAAAAAGCCGAACGTGATCGTGGGCGTCAATTACAAGCGGGCTCCGCACGCCCACCTCGTCGAGTACGGGTTCAGCGGAGCGCAGGGGCATCCCTACATGCGGCCGGCGATCACGGCCAATCGTTCGGCAGTGGCCGCGTCCTTAGCTAAGGACATGAGGAAGTTGATCGGAGCGCCGTTTACAGGTCCGGCGGCGCACTTCTCGATTGGCGGGGAGTTCCTGTGACCGTCGAGGAAAAGATGTTCAGCATTTTCCAGGGGCTGGCGGCCGTCACCGCCATTGTGCCAATCGAGCGCATCAAGGGGCCTGGAGATTGGCAGAACCTCGCGCGGCCCTACATAGTGCATTTCCCTGTAGCGGTGGAGCCGATCCACACGCATACAGAAGGGCTGATGGGTCTCAAGATTTGGCGGTTCTATCAGGTCTCGATCATTGCCGCGAGCTATGGTTTGGCGGCTACGATTCGTGACGTCCTGATTGACGCGCTCGATGGCTACCACGATTCCGACGTGAATCGAATCGCTTATCTCGGCGTCGGGATGACCAACTTCGACACGGATAAGAAGATTGCCGAAATGGCTCTGAATTTCGAAGTATCTGAGGGGCTGGCAGCATAGCTCCCGCAATATTCGGGGAATTCTCCCGGATGCTCACCACGCGGACTGTCGCGACGATAGACCGCCAATAGTGAGCCCACATTGTATCCACCGCCGAGAGGCAGAGGAGAAACACAATGGCAGCAAATGGTGTTCTTGGGAACGGCACAAGGGTAGGATACTCCGCCTCATCCCCCGTAAGTTGGACGCGCGTAGCCCAGCTTCTCAACGTAGTAATTCCCGGCCTTGAATTTGACGAGGTCGAAACCACAGTCCACAGCACAAGCGGACTTCGCCGGTTTATGCCGGGCCTGGGGGACGTTTCAGAAATGGAACTGGAGCTTTTGGCCGACCTGGAAAACGCGACGCACCTTGCGCTGCAAACCTACCAAGCTGCGCGTACCACGCTTTATTGGCGCATCGAGATCCCGGTGAATCGCGCGCAAACAAGCTTCAAGCCGGTTGAGTTCGCAGGGTTCGTGAAAAAGTGGATTCCGCAACCGCCGATTGACGACAAGCAAACCATTATGTGTACGGTGCGCTTCGACGATACGGCATTTTCGCTGTTGGCGGTCGGATCGGCCACGATCACGTAGCGTATGCCTCCGACCACGAATGCGGACGGCATCAAGCCCGTCTTTTACAAAACTCCCGATGGGGTGGAGCGCGAACTGCGCTTCACCTTCGGGGCTCGGAAGCGGATTGTCGATCGATTTGGGATGCAGCTCAAGGATGCGCTAGACAAGTACGACACGGGCGCGCTCCCAGAACTGCTCTATGCCTGCATGTATGACGAGCACGGGAAACCGCCTAGCAATCTGAGCCTGGAGTCGTGGCTTGAGAATCCGGACTCTGACCAAGCTCCCGTCATGATGGCGTCACTCATGTCCGCGGCTTCCCAGGGACGCGCGGAAAAAAACGAACTGGAGGCGCTGATTCGCGCGGGGATGGAGAGGGAAATGGAGAAGTTGATTGGCTCTATCTCTGGTCTTTCTCCCGACAGTGCCTCAATCTCACAGACCGAGAATTCTGGTTTCTCACAGAACGGGAATTCGGAGCACTCTGCGACCGATACACCGAACTCCGAGAACTCGACAACTACCGCTTTGGGCTAGCCGCGGCGGAAGTCCACAACTCAGTGCCGACAAAGCAAAAACGCAGAGCCAAACAGCCCCTGGATTATTTCGGCAAGAAGGCCGACAGGGCACCGCGTGAACCTCAAACTCCTGAACAAATGTTAGCCGTCTTCGAAAGCTTGGATGCAGCGTTGAAGGGACGTAGATGAGTTCACCTGTGATCGTTTCCTATCAAAAAGACATTTAGAATGAGTTCATTAGGGGACCTTTTTATCACAGTTGGCGCGGACATCGCTAATTTCCGTACAGCGATGGGCGACGTTAACGACGCGCTCAAGCAATCCGCCCGTGAGGCCAAATCTGCGTCCGCCGGCTGGTCCGAGATGTTCGGCAATATGCAGCGAATAGGAGCGGGGCTGACGGCCGCGGTCACGGTTCCTATTGTCGGAATCGGTGTCGCTGCTGTCCAGATGTCCGAGCAGATAAATATGGCGCGCATGGGATTCACGACCATGCTCGGGAGCGCCGAAAAGGCCGGTGACTTTCTCGAAAAGTTGAAAGCGTTTGCCGCCTCTACCCCGTTTGAATTCCCCGATCTGCTCATTGCGGCCAGACGCATGACGGCGATGGGCTTTTCTGCGGAGCAAGTAATTCCCATGCTCCGCACGATTGGGGATGCTGTGGCAGCAGTAGGAGGCAACGCACAGACAATCGACAGGGTTACGCTCGCCTTTGCGCAAATGCAAGCTAAGGGTAAGGTTTCAGCACAGGAGATGAATCAACTTGCAGAAAGTGGTATCAAGGCGTGGGAGTTTCTAGCGAAGTCTATTGGGAAAAGCGTGCCTGAAGCAATGAAGCTAGCCGAGAAAGGAGCTATCTCAGCGAGCATTGCGATCCCCGCCATTCTTGCCGGAATGCAGGAAAAATCAAAAGGGCAAATGGAGTTGATGAGCAAAACGCTGACGGGCGTCTGGTCCAACTTTGCCGAGAAGTCAAAATTTGCGCTCGCCGATATAGGAAATACTCTTACCCCGATCCTGACTAATCTTGTCAAAGACGTTGCGATGCCATTGCTCGAATGGGTGAAGGATCTGACGGGCGCTTTTGCAAAGCTCGATCCAGGCACGCAAAAAACAATCCTTGGATTCACTGCGTTGGCTGCCGCTGCGGGACCTTTATTGTTGGTTGTGGGCACGCTTGGGCAAGCTTTTGTGTCGGTCACGAATGCGGCGCGAATTATGGGTATCACCATGTCCGGACTGATGTCCTCGATCCCTTGGGTTGCCCTCGCAGCTTCTGTGCTCACGCTGGCAAAGGCCATGTATGACTTGCACGCCGCTGAGGATGCGCTGGCTAAGTCGGGGGACGATCAAGCGCGGTCCATCGCCAAACTCGAAGCGCATCTGAGAAGCCTTGGCATTGCGCTACCTGAAGTGTCCAAGTTCTATCGCGACGGAACGATGACCGGCGAGATGTACACCAAGCACTTGATCGCCCTCGCAAAGGCTCACGGCGATACCGTCGAAGTTACCGAAAAGCACAAGGATGCTCAACTCAAACTCACCCAGTCCGCCGAGGAAGCGGCGAAGGCCCTGAAGCACGCTGAATCTGTCCTGGGCGTTTCCAAGATCAACACCGCGGAAGCGACCTCCGCCTACAACCTACTTCACGCCGCTTGGAATGCTGGGAAGATAACCTCAATCGAGCTTCAGAAGGCATACGATGCGCTCCAGCAGCGCTTGGTGGCCGCTGGCAAGGCCGTAATCGCAGAAGTTACTCCCGCATGGATCGCGCTCGGCCAGGCGCAGGAGAAGGCGAAGGCAGGCACGCAGGCCATGCTGACGGCTATCGCGGATTGGGTGAACGCAGGAGAAACCTGGGGAAAGAAAATTCAACTCGCGACCATCGCCCACAACGACCTCGGATACAGCATGAAGGGCTCGAAACTTGAAGCGGCGGACCTAGCGGAGGCGCTGATGGTGCTCTCCGGCAAGTACCCGAAGGTCGAGCAGGCGGCTGTAGACATGAACAAGGCCATCAAGGGCGGCATCGTCGAGACGGCCGCCATCATGCGCAGCGTTGGCGTCAAGAGCCAAGAAGAATACCGGACAGAGGTCACAAAGTTGGAGCGGGCACTAAAGGATGTGCAGGCGCTTCAGCAGCAAGGCAAGGCTACTTCGATGGACGTGGCGCGCGTAGAAATGGCGCTTCTGCGGGCTCGAATCGAGGCGCACGACGAACTGACGGAAGCGGAGAAGAAACACTACCAACAGTTGAAAATCATGCTCGATCCGGTGAAGGCGCTCGATTCGGCGTACCGGACGATGTTGAACTCGATCAAATCCGCCTTCAAGCAACTTGAAGACGATGTGGCCCGAGGCATCGCCCGGTCGATTGTGGAAGGCGAGAACCTCGGCAAGGCGTTCAAGAATATCCTGAAGAACATCGCCGAGGACATCATTACAATTCTCATCAAGGGTGCGCTCGCAGAGCTTGTTCAGGCGATTACTGGCGTCAGCGGCGGGCTGGCGGGAATCTTCGGCGGGGGAGCCAGTGCGGCTGGGGGCGCAGCAACGGCGGCCGGTGGGGCTGCTACATCGGCGGCGGGCGGTGTTGCCTCGACGGCAGGCACTGCGACAGGCGCGGCCTCGACGGCTGTAGCGAGTAGCTTGTCTGGCTGGATCGGCGCAATCGGCAGCGCCGCGACTGCCGTTTCTTCAATCATCGGCAACTTCCAGTCGATGGCCATGAACAAGTCGCTCGATCTGATCGAGAAATCAACCCGCTTCTCCGAAATCTACCTGTATTCGATCTTCGAACAGTCCCTGAAACAATGGCCGAAGCTCGATCATCTGGTTGACATTTGGGGGGCTATCCTGGACCTGCCTGAGCGTTTGCAATGGCAGTTCTCTGGCGGCTTCGCTGGAGTCACGGCGGCCGGCGGCGGCGGCGTCACCTTTCAGATCAACGGTGGATACTTTCTCAGCAGCCGGGCACTCGACGAGTTCATGGATGAAGTAGTGCGACGGCTGAAGCAGCGCAACGCGTAAATGGTTATTGTGCAATGGCTTGTATGGGGTGGACATCAAAGCGACTGTTTCTTTGTCCACCCCCGCGCTACCTTTCTCTGCTTGCGGTTCTCCTGATGTCATTCTCACCAGCCTTCGCGGTCACAATCGGAGGGACTTCTCCTGTTCAGGAAATCGGCATTTCTCCTGATTCTCTGAATGTCCATCAGGTCCTGAAGCAGCGCTCGACGTGTGAGTTTCGCGTTCCGGATACGGAAGCGAGCATCCTGATAGAAGAAGGACGCGAGGTTCTGGTCTATGACGACCTGGGGGCGCGGATCTTCGCTGGAACGATTGACGAGGTGGGGCTGCAAGTTCAGCCTGGCGCCGGTCGGATTGAGCGGTTTTTTGAAGTGCGCTGCATCGACTTCAATCAGTTGGCGGACAAGCGATCCGTTGGCGAGTATACCTGGACGGATACTGCGATTGGCCAGATCGTCCGGGACATCGTTTCCCAGTCGATGGACGGAGACGGAGTCAATATTGACGGCGTTCAGGATGGCCCTATTATTCCACTGTTCCAGACCCTTTATGGAACCTGTGCGGAGGCATTCACGGAACTCTGCAAGGTGGCGGCGGCGCTCATCAGTTCGCCGGCAAGCGGTCTCGACGGATTGGAGTGGCAGTGGTTCATTGACTACGACCGCAAACTGCACTTCTTCGCTCCGGGTTCTGTGACCCCTATTGTCGAAATGGTCGGGGATGACCCGGACGACCTGTTCACAGCAGAGCCCACGCTCGCCACAATAGACCTGACGGCAGACGATTTCAAGGCTGGAACCCTGCGTGTGCGTGTAACGCGCGAGCGGTACGCCAACAAAGTCGTCGCACTGTTCAATGGTGAAGTTGCGGTCGCTTTTGACGAAGTCGAGATCGCGGCCAGGACCGTCATCGAGGGCACCAGCGGGATTTACGAGAAGGTTTTTAAGTTGGACGACAGGACGGTAATCACCACTCTCCAGGAGTATGCCGACGCACAACTGGCAAACCTCAAGGAAATGTCCAGGGTCCTGAATGGATCCACTCAGCGGAAAGACTTACGTGTGGGGCAAACGGTCTATATCGGTGCGGCAGGATACGGCGAGGCTCCGTCCCCTGACGTCTCATTCCCTTATCTAATTCGATCTATCACTATTCGCGACGAGCGGGCAACGGTCCTGTGGAGGGACATCGAAGCAATCGCCGGGCCACTGACGCTCGATTATGTGGAGTGGATTCGGGAACTGCGCGGCTCATCTTCAAGCGTAGCTGTTGACGACCTGGGGGTGATCGCCTATGCCTGATTACGCCCAGGCGGTAACTCGCAGGAACTGGGAGAAGCATGGGGAGCGCGTCTCGGTTTTTGACTTCGGCGCGAAAGCCGACGCCGCTCTAGTCCTGGACGGCGCGATCAACAACGGCAGCACTACATTCACATCCGCAATAGCCGATTTCACCGAAGCGGATGTCGGCAAAATTATCTGGATAGAGGGGGCAGGCGTTCCGAGTGGTTCTTATACGCAGACTAAGACCCAAGCAACTACTTCGGCTCAAGACCTGTTGACGACCATCGTATCCGTCAACAGTCCAACCAGCGTGGAAGTGGCGGATGCGGCCAGCGCGGATGTATCTAACATCGAAGCCCGCTGGGGGACGGACAGTACACTTTCCATACAAAAAGCCTTTGACGAGGCTATGAACAAAGGTATCCAGATTGCCTTCCCGCGAGGGAAGTATCTCACTACCGACTCCATAACGCTGCGCAGCGATCTATCCATCAGCGGAGAAGGGTATGTCTACACGTCCTGGAAAACAAATGCCGCTTCGATGGTGATGTGCTGCGCCAACGTGCCCGTGATGCAATCTTTGGGCACGACAGAGGAAACCGGCCTTTCAAACATTAACATCTCCGGCCTTACGTTTAGAGGAACTCCTCGCCCTGGCTCAAAAGGGGTCTACTCCGCGTTGACACTGGGCGCGTCGATTAAACACTGCGCATTCTCGATCTTTGGAGACCAGGCCCTTTTCCTCGACAGTCACGGCATATTTGGAATTCACGTTCATGACTGCTCGGCCACGGACTCCTGCCTTGTGGACGATAGAACGGACTATGTAGGGTGCTTTGAGTTTGGCCCCAGCGATCTGTTTATTGCGCGTCTTGAATCGGCTGGCCCCGGCCTTTTCTGGGGACCCGGTCTTTACGGCAGTGGCAAGATTGCGGGCATAAAAGTAAGCGGCAACAACTCCTGGGTGTCGGACTGCATGGCGGCAGGGTCTCAGATTGGATTCCACATTGGAGCAGCCAGCCCTGTAGTTCAGCTAACAACTACGCTAACGAATCTCCGGGCGGATCAGAATCAAGGCCACGGGTTTGTTGTTGATCAGAATAGCTGGTCGTGCCACTTTATCGGCTGTCGCTCCCACAACAACGGTTTGGACGCCGACGCAACCTATGACGGCTTTCACGTGGAGACTGGAACGCACCAGTTCACGGGCTGCCAGGTAACCAAGACTCCCGTCCCACTCGATCATCCCACTCAAGGATTCAATTTCAAATACCGGGATTGCTTCCACCTGAATGCAGGGTCGGATATCTACGAGCCGAGCAAATTTAATCTGTGCTTTGTCGGAGACGCCTACGTCGGGGATCGATTGAGCGTAGGAGGAGGTCGTCCTGACCATCTCTACACCAGGGACATCTACCATTACGAGGGCCTCACCAGGAAGCCAGTCGTTCTCTCCACCACCAACCATCCCGCCACGGATAAAGACGACTTCACGGTCGGGATGCAATTCAACGCGAAGGAGGACGCAATTTTCTTCGAGGCGGCTGATGGCGATGCGGACACGCGAACTTGGGCGATCGGGGCAAATGTTCTTCCAGGACAGCCCAACACTTTCGGGCTCGTCGCGCTTAACGATGATAGGGATTCGGCGATCGTTCCATTGGCGTTTTATAGAAATCTGACCACTGGCCTGATCGACTACATTATCTGGAAAGACAGCGGCGGGATTTATATCGAAGATTCCGTCGCCTTTCTGGATCTCAACACCTATCTGTCATTGAAAAAGGGAGTGTTTTTTGTCAAAGAAGATGCGGCGGTCGATGAAAAACGGTGGACGTTCGGGCCTGGGGCCGATGACGGCACCACGGGATCAGGGCAATTTTTAGCGTCGTTGTTCAATGACGCCACCGATGCCGCGGCGCCTTGGTTGATTGTAAATAGGTCTGGTATCAATCCGATCAGCATCAGGCTAACGGCGACCGACATCACGCTTGACGGGAACCTGCGGCTGGACAGCGCTGGGACAGGGACGGGGGGCGTGGCTGCTCTCAATCGAATAAAGTTCCTGCATAACAACCTGGATATCTGCACCGGCTCGGGAGATCCAAATGGAGAAATCACGGCCAATCCAGGGTCAATGTTCTTGGCTGCAACCGGCGAGATATGGATCAAGAGAGCGGGCAGCGGCAATTCTGGATGGGAGAAAGAACTTTCCGCTCCCAGTTCGCTGCCTGGGAACTCCATAGTCAGAACGGATGGAGGCGGCAACATTACTACCGGAGCCGTGGATTTGTCTTTGTCAACAGACGTTATCAACACCCTGGGGCTCACCCATGGAGGGCTCGGAGCGACTACGGCAGCGGGAGGTCGCATTACACTAGACGTGTACAGCAAGTCCGATGTGGACGGCATGATCGCTGCCATCTACACAGCTATTGCCGGCAAGGCTACTGCCGGAGCGGCTACAGGCACGTCAGCCGGCCACTCACATACTCAAACTTGAGTCAATCTCACTCAGATGTTTCCGGCGATTACCCATCGCACCCATAAATTTCAATGAAAACAGTAATCCTCCTTGCCGCCCTCTGCGCGGCCGCACTGCTCTCACAGACCAAGCAAGACCTGGGCAACAGGGCGCTCCGGGGCCCGTTGGTCTGGGTGCTCGACTCTTCAGGTGTGCCGGTTGCCGCGAATCTGGACAACGCCACGCTTGCGCTCGATCCGCCCGGTACGTCGGGCGGCCGGCCCACCTTGCGGGCGGTGATCCCGTCCATTGCGCCTGCAGTAATCAAGCAGCGGGTTCTCACTGTGACGTATACCGGCGTACCAATCGTGCTCCCGAGCGCCCCGGCAGCGAATATGCCCGTGACCGTTTTCTGGGGGCCCTTATACCAAAGGCCAACCGAGTATTCGGTTAGCGGACGAACGGTGACGATGGCTGCTGGATTCGTCGCCGGGGATGAGTTGACCTTTATATGGTTCGAATAGTAGTTCTGCTTGTCTGTGCTGTGGCGTCGGGACAGACTTTCCTGGAGCCTAACGCTCTCAATCGGGCAAGCGAGATCGGCATCCGTCCGGACTTCTTCAGTCACTGTGCAAATGGATCGAGCGCGTATCTCGGAACCGTGCGAGGGAACCAAGCCGAGATGCGGCAGGTACGCCATTACGGCTTGTGGATAGACGGCAAAATTCTCAATCTATGGCGTCCGTCTGAAGGGCCGTTGTCGATTACGATGCGATCCGCGGTCTCCGGATCAATAGCGTTGCGGTACGCATTACAGACTCCAAATTTCAATCTGATCGGGATCGAACTGGCGGATGTAAGGATCAGCGGCGGCGGCTGGGCGATGAGTTCGGCGGGTCGATTCAGCGGCCCTGCGCTGGCCAAGGTCAAAGTGTTGAACGGAGAATTCGTCTCGATAGATGCGCATGCGCATGCGACGGCATGCGACAGTTACCGGGATATCCGGGAATAGCCTCTTCAAAGCCCTTCCAAAAACAAAAGGAAATACGTCCATGACTAAACGCTTGGCATTCATTGCCGCGATTATTTTGTTTTCTTTCGCCCAACCGGCGCGCGCCGATTCTTTTCTCTGCCGCATCTTCGGGATCGGCTGTCCGAACCCGAACGCACTACCGCCTTTCGTTCCGAAGTATGAGCAAAACGTATTGCTCATCAGCCCATTCAAGCCTCCGACTCCGCTGAACGAGTGGTACTTTGCCACCGCGGAGACTGCGGAAGAAGTCTGCAGGCGCCTCGAATGCCAAGCCGTCCGCACCCGGCCGGAGTGCAGCATGGGCGGTGCGCCGAATACGTGCACCTCGCCTGAGAGAGAAATCGCGTTCGTGGATATCATCCGCAACGCCGGGATTTACGCGAGTTATTGGACCCGCAACCCGGAGAATGAATTTCCAGGGCTTGCCCTGAAGTTGGCGAAGATGCAACTCGCCGCGGAACGGAACCAGCAGAAGAAGTCTATCAGGCTGGCTAAGGCGCGGGCCCGCATTCGATAAATCGGAGCACACCATGAAAACCATTCTGATTCCACTCATCGCCGCCGCGCTGGCCATAGCCGCTGAGAAAGCGCCGAAGACCCCGGATCCGACGCCGGCCGCGCCAGTACTCACCGCAGTGCAGAAACTGAAACTCCGGGACGCGCAGGTGCTTGCAATCAGCGCGGAAAAGAAATTCTCGGATTACATGCAGACCATCCAGCGACAACTTGACTCGCTGCCTGAATATCAGAGCGCCAAGAAGAATCTGGAAACGACTACTAAGGCGTGGCAAGCCGCGATCATCGAAGCGCGTGAGGTCGTGAAGTGCCCTGACTGCGATCTGAATCCAGAGACGCTGGCCCTGACGCGACCTGTCCCGAAGCAAGCAAAAGTCGAAACGGAAAAGCCAAAGCAGTAGCGCTTTAAGGCAATTGGAACTATCCCACAATGTCAGCGCCCCACTACGCCGAACTCCCGACGGCAAGTCGCCACTACATCGACGAAGCCAGTTGGAACGCGATCAAAAGCCGGTTTGATAGCCTCGGGCAAACGGGCCTGCCGGCCTTCTCGGCGTTACCAAGCACGACAAAGCCTTACATCAACCAGCCTAGCTGGGATGCGCTAGTGGACGAAGTGGGCTTGTTGGGAGGGATTTCAGGCAGCGATGTGCTGACCTTTTCTGTAATCGCTGATGGCGCGAGTCAAGCTCTAACCTTTGCGCTCATTGGAGCGGTCATCGGTGATCAGGTCATCCCGTCCTGGCCGTCCACGCTAGAGGCTGGGCTGTTCGGGACGATGCGGGTGAGCGCCGCTGACACGATTGAAGTGAGGCTCGCCAACCTGACTGGCGCGAACGTGACACCGGCGGCCGGACAGACCTTTGGTGCCACCGTGGGTATCGGAAGCGGCCTGACAACAGCGCCGCTGACCTTCGCAGAAATCCCAGACGGTGGAATTGGAGTGGGCACGTTTACGCTTCCCGGCGCGACTGTCGGGCAGAAGGTAGCGCCCGTTTGGCCGTCCACACTTGAAGCCGGGCTGCTCGGCATGATGCGGGTGAGCGCCTCAAATACAATCGAAGTCCGACTGGCGAACTTAACGGGCGCGAACATGACGCCAGTAGCCGCGCAAGTTTTCGGCGCCACTGTTTTCTAAAAGGAAAATACCCATGAAAATACTACTCTCCATCCTGTTGGTCGCTTCGACGGCGTTCGGGCAGGGTCGCATCGTTCGGGCGAATGGCGTCAATGCGCAGACCGGAACAACCTACACTTATCTCACCGGAGACTTCGGCAAGATAGTCACTCACAGCAACGGTAGCGCGATCGCCGCGACCCTTCCTCAAGCGAACAGCACAACGTTTCATTCCGGATGGATGGTGGACGTACAGGTCATCGGGGCCGGCACACTGACGATCACGCCCACCACCAGCACGATCAACGGCGCGGCGACTCTCGTGCTTACCTCGGGGCAGGGCGCTCATATCGTCAGTAATGGCACGAACTACACCGCCGTGCTTGGGAAAGGGGGCGGCGGTGCCGGGGACCTTTTGGCGGCCAACAATCTGTCCGACGTGTCGAATGCGGGAACGGCGCGGACCAACCTTGGCCTTGCCATCGGGACGAACGTGCAGGCGTATGACGCTACGCTGCTCAGTGTCGCCGCCCTCGGCACGGCCGCCGATAAGATCGCCTATACGACCGGCGTAGACACTTGGGCAGAGACCGCCATCACGTCATTCGGCAGGTCGCTTATTGACGACGCGGCGGCGTCGAACGCGCGGACAACGCTCGGGCTGGTGATCGGAACCGATGTGCTGGCTCCCACCGGAACCGGCGTCGGTCTGACAGCGCTTCCAAAGCAGGATATCACGGATGCGCCGGCCTTTTGTTCCGACGCTGGCTCGAACGATACCTACGCCTGCTCCCTTTCACCTGCGATTACCGGGTATGTGACTGGCACCCATTACCGCTTCAAGGCCAATACGATCAACACTGGAGCCGCGACGATCAATCTGAACTCTCTAGGCGCAAAAACGATTGTGAAGGTGGCAGGCGGTATCACCACGGCCCTTGCTGACGCCGATATCCGCGCCGGCCAGTGGGTGGATGTGGTCTACGACGGCACCAACATGCAGATGCAGAGTCTACTGGGGAATGCGCCATCAGGGTCCGGCACCCCCGGCGGCTCGAACACGGAACTCCAGTACAACAATGCTGGAGCTTTTGGCAGCGTTACCAAGTTCACCACCAACGGTACAACGACCATCACCGGCATCGCGACCTCCGTTCTCGACATGAGCCTCGGGGCCATCACCCCGCCGGCAGCGTTCGCCGGAACCGGACTGGTCACCTCAGGCAATTCCCTCGCCCTCGACACCAGCTACACCGGAACGAACTTCGCCCGCGTGAATGCTGCCTCTGCCTACGGGGCTTTCTTGCAGGACTTCTCTCTAGCGAGCGTGAGAATGCCTAGCGCTGTTGGATTCACCAGCACGACCGCCAATGATCTCTCATATCAGTCCGTGCTGAATGTCTACATGTATGGCAACGGCAGCGCGACTCATACGCTGGCTCGGTCAGCAGGAGCGCTCACCGCAACCAGAATGATCTTCGCTGGCACGGCAGGCGTGCTTTCCGACGATGCTGACTGTACATTTGCTACCGACACTCTAACTTGCACAAAGATTATCGGATCAACCTCAATCACCGACAGCGGTCTCACCGCTACCCGTATGGTGTTCGCGGGGACTGGCGGCCTATTGTCGGATGACGCCGACTGTACTTTCGCAACGGATACTTTGACTTGTACTAAGTTGGTCGGTTCTACCTATGTTTCAGGGCCGGTGGATCTCACGACTGGAACCTCGAAGACCTTCTCTTTGGCCTCTGGCTACTTTGAATGCACAGGTACCTGCACAATCACCATGCCCGTTCCGGCAGCGGGTAAGCAGTACTGCGTCCGCAACGCCAACAACGTCGCCACGGTTATCACGTTCGCCGCGATTGGTTCGAGTGCGATGTATGAGAATCAAGCTGGAACGGCTTACGGAACAGCGGGAACAGGAACCCTTGTTTCAGGCGGCGCGGCAAGGGATCAAGTGTGCTTGGTCGGGAAAGACTCAACCCACTATGACATCTTCAGTGTCAACGGAACCTGGACGGTGAACTAACGTGCCACTAAAAGCATTTATCGTATTTTTGGCCTCTGTATGTTTGCCTGCGCAGATTCTAGCGCCTATTACGGGCGGTCGTCTAGCCGCTGGCAGTTCAACGCCTTCACTAGTAGCGTCCGTATCCGGCGGTACGCCGCGAAATAACGCCGATCTGCTTGTAGGAGCGAAGGTCACCATCGGCGGATCTAATGTCGTCGTCACGAACATAGGACGGTGGTGTATTTCTGGTAACTCCGCAACGCACGCCCTGAAAATTCTGGCAGGATCAAATGCAGCGGAATTAGCCACGGTAAACGTAAACATGACTGGCTGCACGCCGGGAACATTCAAGTACGTCGCCTTATCTTACACAATGAATGCTTCGACCGCTTATTATCTCGCCTCCGAGGAAACTAACGGTGGAGACCAGTGGCTCGATGACGACAGCACGGTGACCCTTACTGCCGCTGCAACTCTGAATAGCTCTGAGTATGGGGCGGTTCTTTCTATGACCACGCACACAGCAGGGAAATTTTACGTTCCTGTGAGCGTTCAATACTGACCATGAGAACACTATTGCTTTTCTTTGCAGCGACGGCTTTTGCCGCGCCAGTCCCAATCGTCAAGAACCAGTTCTACCGGCTTCCTGTCGGCAAGAACTATTTCACCGTTTACCAGTCCACCGACACGTCCAGTTGTACCAGTTCTTCAAATCCCCAGCGCGTCAACCTTCCCTCTGGCTGGACTCGCGCAAAGGTTCAGTTCCAGCAGGATTACAACACCACGAATACGACCGTTGACAGCGCTGACCCCGCCGAGTTCTGCTTCCCGTTCACGCAGGCAAGCGGGGCGCAGTATGGCGGCATCCGATACGTGTACGGGCAACTTGATGGCAGCAACAACCTCGTTGGGGTTCTGAGTGATCAGACCGTCATAGCGATTCCCCAAGCGCTACAGACCGGCACGATCACCTTCCCTCAGACGATGGTGGGCTTCCCTGGCCTAGAGAAGTCGATCTCCTACAATATTCCGAGCGGCACACTGACAGGCACAACGGCTGCGTACTTCCAGGTGAACAACTATTCTTATTTTGGGAAAGGTTCCTGGAAGGTCAACAACAGCCCATGGCGCACGTTTGAATCGTGCCTAGATCAAACAACTCTGGCGACCGGCATAAACAGCACCACGCGCACCATCGTGGTTGCCGATGCGACGTGGATACCAGTCCCAAACTACATCTACATTACCGATGTCGATACCGGCCTGAGCGAGCAGATTCATATCGCCAGCAAAGTCGGGAACACGCTGACCGCTGATGCCGTGTGGAGAACTCAGCAAGGCACCGGGCGAGGTTATGGCAGCGTTCAGGACAATCTCGGCGTGGCTCACTCATCGGGAGCCATCATCACCTTGGCAAACCTGCAAATGTTATACGGTGGCGTCGGCGGAGGGTTCAATACGCTAAAGTTCACCTGCGCCCTACCAGCCGGAACCCTCACACTCGGGGCCAATACTATCTCCATGCGGTTCGATAATTTGCTGGACGATTCTAGTGGCTTCCGGGTTATCAAGATTGACCTGTTGAGTGCAGCCGGGACCGTTCTACAGGATACGACCATCGCGCAGGAAGATCCTTCAACGTGGACTGCGCCGGCAGGTAGCGATGTAACCCGCGGATTGACGGCCTGGACCACTGCGGCGCTCAAGAGGCCAAGCGTGCCTGGATACAGCAGCGCCGTCTTCTGTAAGGATTGTCACGCCGTCGATGGCAGGGATCTGAAGTACTTCGCCTACTCCCCTACTGCTATTCAAGCTCGCGCTCTCCTTCATGACCTGACTCAGCAACAGGCGGACGATATAAGCGCATATATCTTAAGCAACGCTTCGCCAGTGTGGGGCCGTCCCTGGAACCCTCCCTACCAACCCGGTCCTGGCCTAAGCGCTCTCAGCACGGCTAAATGGGCCGGCGGTGCACCTGATGGAATAAACGCCGTGCTAGACCGCGACAGGGACATGTTCGGCTATCTAATGTCCCCCTACGACGGCACCGGCACAATCACCGATGCCCATGCCGTGAGTGCCTTCGATCCCACGGTTGCCATGAACCCCCACGATATTCCGTTAGCTCTCCAATTCCCGGACTGGAATCATTGGCTTCCGCGCATTCACCCGATCGACGCTTGGGGATCGGCCTGGACATCCAGCGCGAATCCGACCAATTACGCCGCTATCCGCTCTGCGATCACGCCGGGGTCATGCGCTTCTTATGCCAACTCAACCAACCAAGCTCTATGGGATGCCTTCGCAGCGGGTATGGATACGTGGCTTCAGATCACTTTACCGGCGACTGGAACGCAAGGCAATCCCAGACTGCAATCCAAAGTCTATAGCAACGGACTATGGGAACTGGTGAAGACTTGGGAAATTATGCAGGAGTACGGGCTGGAAGGCTGCTATCAGACGGTGTACGCCACTCCGCTCTCGACGCAAACACGCGGCTGGAGAATCCTGCGGGTGCCGTTCGATATGTCTCCCAATATCCAACACTCCGTTGTCAGCGCATCTTTGTGCGGAAACCCGTGCAATATGCGCGGGGCGTACTCGCCGAATCTGAAAATCCCTCAATACACTCTGCACAATTACATTTCCGCTATCTGGTACAACGTGCAGCTAATGATTGCTACCAACAATAAACATGTCAGCGGGCAGTCTCCGCAAGATTGGAGCTACCTGCAAGACTTCCAGTGTGCCAACATGCAGTACCTATCCCCTGGCCAGGCCGGAAACTGCTTCTTGTTCTACGCTCAACTGTTGCGAACGATGTACGGGAACTCCAGCAACGTCACACCGACCAGCGCAGCGGCTGGCCCAGAGATAGGCCCGGGTGGTGGATACGTGGCGGCGGACATCGAAGTGCGCTTACTTCAACCCAGCTACAACCGCTACATCTTCCAGGACATGACAGACGGCGAAGTGGCCTCACTGTTCTACGGTCTTCTCACAAACATCAATACCCAAAATGCCTCGTATACCAATACCCAATGGGGCGACGGAGCAACGGCCTCTCCCGGAAATATAGAGCCCAGGGCTACCAATGTCCATTGTGCGGGGAACGGAAATGGCGGGGCACAGTGGCCCTCCCGGTTCATGTGGTGGCTCACAGGGATTCAGTACTTTGGCACGGTCGCCTCTCACGCCTTGATGCCGACAGCCATTTCCAACGCGATTACCTGGGCGGCAGGAGTGTGGACTGGGACGGACTTTACCAAAATCAACACAACAGGTAACGGATATCTGAGCGGGTCCTACGATGTGCAGGTACAGAACTACTGCGTGCCTTGAACATTTGCGGACTCTGTGCCGTCTACCGAAGGGTTCGCCACGCGCCGTCAGGTTCTTTGAATGGGCCACCGTAAAACGTTCCGTCGATACTTAGATACCATCCATCGTGCCGTTTTATTGCTTTCGCAATTCTTATGGTTCCCGAACCGTCTACATATTGCTTACCGTTCTTATCCCAAGTTAAAACTTCCGCAGTTCTGTTGGCGCAAGAAGTGGAGACTATCGTCAGCGCCGCAGCGAGTAAAGTCCTGACCATTGCGAGACGCCCTCCGAGCGTCGATTGCAGTCTATCAGGTAAAACCGAAACAAATATGAGCGGAAATGTTTTATGACAGTACGCGGAAGTTGGGGGTACTCATCTGGAAAGGCCGAGAGAATCCCGCATCTGAAGGTCATCCCGGAAGCCGACGCCAATGAAGCCATGCGCCAAGTGCTCGACGCGATGATTGAGCATTCCGGCGAGATCATTTGCGGCTGCGAACTGTGCGACGACTATCTGCTGGTGCGGGAGATTCTGCTGAAGAGGCTTCTGTGACGCTGACGGCCTGCGCGAAGTGCGGACGCGAACTCACGGTCGAGGAGTGGGCTGCGATGGCGAAGGTGTGCCGGGAGTGTAGGCGGTCAGAAAAGGCGGGCGGCGCGGGATCGTCCGAAGGTTCCGAACATTAACCGGAATCCCACCAAGCCTAGGCACAGATTGATTGGAGTGTGCCTGATGATATCCCACGGGATCGGAATGCGTTGCGTTAGGGCGACACTAAGAATTGACGTAGATAGGGCCACGTCTATCAGGCTGATTGCAACGAATATAGTCCAAAGAAAAGACTGCATACCGGCAGAATAACATGCTCCTGCCCATCCTGCTACTCCTCGCGCAAGACGCCCCGCTGCGCCGCCCGCCGATGCGCCGACCAGAACCTACCATAGTGTCCCCGCCCAGCCGACAGGCCGCCATCGCCAAGGCCCTGATCGCGCCGGATCCGCACGATTTGATGGTCCTGCTGGGACTGCCGGACTCATGGCCCGATCGCGATCCTGTGCTGATGGCGGCTCAGCCTCCGCAGCCGATCGTGCCGACCGCTCAGCCATCCAACAGGTCTCCTGCGAGCCTCGCGCAACCTCAGCCGGGCCCCGTGCTGGTGGCGAATCCAGATGCAGTTTTGGTGACAGTTTCTCCAATGAGCAAGGGAGCCTCCGAGAGAATTCTTGGAAAACGATTGGGAAAGATCGCCGCAGTATGGTTGGTGACCATGGAAAATACGGGCTTAGAACCTGTGATGATTGCCCCAAGCGCGATCTACCGGAGGATTAGCCAACTTGAGCCTTATGACCATGCCAGCATGGCCATCCTGACTGACGAGGGCGTGAAGAATGGCCTTCTAGCGCGTACCGGACGGGTCGCTGACGATACTGGCAAACTCCTAGCCTTCGCGATCGCATCCAATGCCATCAAGATTGCTGAATCGTGGCCAGGGGCGCTCGTCACTGGGGCAGTCTGGGCGATCCCGCAATTCATCCAGCGGCTCAAGGGCGCGGAGACTCCAGTCAGCGCGAATGTCGAGCGCTTAGGATGGATCGCGCCTGTTCAGATTGGACCGGGGGAGAGCGCGACTGCGCACATTTGGACATCGCAGTGGGACTCCCCGTCTCCGGTCAGTTTCTCGCTCGACGTGAGCCGCGTGGCGCTCAGAAAGAGTATTCAGTAGTGCGGGCGATCCCCGCGAAGGAGTAAAAACGTGCCTCCAATTCTCGTTTTACTGGCCATAATCTGGCTAGTCCTCTCGATCGTCTTTGGATATTTCTACGCGCAGGAAACGCGCAAGATGGTGATCGCCGGATTGATCGTCGTCATCATCCTGCTGCTTTGGTTCTTGGGGCCAGTGGTTCTAAGGGTGCCCTGATGCTCCTAATCTTGCTAATCGTCGTCCTGATCTTGCTGTTTGGTGGCGGCTTCGGCTACTACTCGCACACAAACTGGGGGCCGAATTACGGAGCCCCGGTTGGCATTGGAACGATCCTGCTCATCATCCTCGTTCTCTACTTGTTGGGAGTGTTTCGCCGATGAGTTCCCTCCCGATTCCAATCCTCTACATCCTCGCCGCCCTCGCCCTCCTTGCCGCCGGCGGTCTGATCGGGCATGTGGTCAGCGGCATCCGCCGTATGCCGACGACGACCGCCTACGGGCTGACCGCGCCACAGACCGACGCCCCGGCCCCACCTCCGCCTGAGAGTTGGGCTATGAAGAACACCGACAAGTTGCTCATCGCGTGCCTCATGGTCTTCTCCGTCCTAGTCACCCTCTACTCGCAATCCTCCAAGGACGCCGCCCAAACGCAGTTCTACAACGGCCTGACGAACACGCTCTCCGGTTGCCTAATCACCCTCGTCACCGGCGCGGTATTGCGCAAGACGACGGAGACGACCGTTACAAAGGACCCGGAGACGGGCCGACAGATGGGGATCGTCTCCGTAAAGGACGAGGAAAAGTGAGCCCTGCTCTCCAGGCTTCACTCGAAAAAGCGTGGACGGTCGTCACTGCCGCAGTCTGGGCGGCTGTTGGCGGAGGCGTGGGCGTCGTGGCGGACGCGCTGGACGACCTGAACACCTACCAAGGCCCGCTCGATTGGGCGCATCTGCGAAAGGTCTTTATCGCCGGGGCGATCATGGGATTTATCGGATGGATTCGCAAGGAGAAGGCCCTAGCAACGCCGGTGCCCCCTACGCCGCAGTCCGACGCGGCTGCGGTGAAGCGTGTGGCTGAGGCTGCGGCACCCACAGTGCCGGTCGTGATGGTCGTGCCGACTGAGACTTCGGCGGAGAAATAAACGGTGCCAGACATTCCCGTTCATGCTCCTGAGGTCCAGGTCGCGCCAACAACAACGACGCAGGAGAATATGACTCTTGCCGGGCAGCGACGAGTCAACCTGATTTGGGAATACACTCAAGCGATCATCGCGATCTGTGTCGTGTTCGCCAACATGCTCCCTCCGCTAATCGGAATGGTTAAGGGAAAAGAAGCGCCAACAACACCGGAATCGGTGACGAATACGCTGTTTCTCGTAATTGGTTTCTATTTTTCCCGCACTAACCACGCCGCGATTGGGGGGATTGGAAACAAGGCGGAAAGTAAGTATACAGGCCGATGACCCTCGACCTCAGCATTGACGAGTCCCGCGCGGTCCACACGACGCTCTGCATGAACTACGGCGAACTGCCCCGGCAGACGCGGCGCATCCTCGACGTGGTGCTCCTGCAAATGCGCCGGAAAGAGCCGAGCCTGCTGAGGAGCGAACTGAATTATCGAGCGCGGGAGCCGGAAGAAGAGCACTCAGGGTAAAATTGAAGTAAACACAGCGGCAGCGCGCCCGCCGGACAAGCAGACGCGCCGCCTGAGACAGAACGACGGTGACGCCGTGCTGTCCTCCATAACTAGGGAGGGTAGCCGTTTGAACGCGCAATTACAACCGGGGGATTTCCCTAGCCATGGACGCAGATCCGAAAGATCCGCTGAGCATCGTTACGAAACTCGGCGGCTTGGGTGTACTGGCCGCCCTGTTGCGAACGGTCATCAGCCGCATCTGGCCCACCAAGAAAGAATCGCTCGACGCGCAAGACGTGTTAGTTCAAAGGCTGCTCAAGCGGATAGAGACGCTCGAAGCCGATCTTGGCAATATGCGTGCTGATGACGAGAAGAGGCTTGAGGTGCTGCGCGTGGCGCTGGCAGAGTGTCGCGCTGAAGGCGCTCGATTAAAGTTCGAGGCTTCGATGCTCGGTCGCTTTATCCCGCCCACGCCTCCAGGAGCGTAAAATGGATTCAGGTATTTTTTGCAACCTGGAAGTGCTGCTTTCTGCACTATCGGGTATCGCCCTCTGGGAACTCGGCCGCACGGTGCGACACGCGATAGAGCATCGCAGCCATGAGCGCCGAAGTATAGCCTCTCGCGCCAATTTACTCGCCGCGCTCACGCGCCTGGAGCGAACCGTGCGGGGACAGGTCGACTAGCGCTCCTCCGGTTCCCGCACGGCATCCTCACGCTTCATGTGGTTGATTTCGGCCAACCTTAGCTGGCACGCAAAAAATTTCTCGGCATCAAGTCTCTGCCGGTTGGCTTCTTCGAGGGCTTTGGCGATGCGGACCAGTGCAAGGCAGATGTTTATCCAAGCCGCAGTTCCGGTTATGCCGATCATTACAGCGATAGCTGGAGCATCGCTCACGGCTGCTTCTCCTTGGCGATGGCCTCACGGGCGGGTATCTTCGTCTTGCCAGTCGATTTCTTCGGCTTAGGTATAACAATTCTAGGCCACTGTGTGTCTTTCAGCCTGCAAACCCAAAGCTGCATTTACTTCTCCACCGACTTTCCTCGAATCAGCCCACCGCTCACGGAGCTTTTATTGGGTGGTTCATACTGATGCGCCGTCATTGCGTTTTGTGATTTCATATCCGTTTCCGGCTTAGTTGTGATGGCCTCGCGGGCGGCGTCGATCATGCGCAAACTTCCGCACAGTATACAGTCTTCCCCGCTGCAAGGGTCGTCGCTACCGTCGTCTAGTGGATGGTGACAATCTAGATTCTCATACAGTTCCTGCCGAATCGCGCCTACTGTGAGACGGCGGTTTTTCCCTAAGCATGTGGCTTCTCATTTCGTGAGATCACATAAAACAGTTCCAGAAACATCACAAGCAACAATGCCCAGGAACAAACAAATCCTAAATCAGCAGCCGTAAAGCGCCCCGGCGACTGAGTCATTGAGATCCAATAGAATTTAACGCACCACATCCCGTCAATCACTATGGCCACTATCAACGATTCACTCATGTGGCCCAGCTTTGGTGTTGGCGACTGCTGGCGAAGACAACACTTTACAACGAAGGCACTGGTAAAACGATTGTCCCTCACTAACAATTTCGGGACGACACGCACAGCCCATTCGTTCCAGCGCCTCTCTCAGCGCCCTTACGCTCTCGGAGAGGGAGGCGATCTGAGCTTTATCGAAGTTCAGACAAGAGCCTAAATTCTCGCCAATCTCCTTGAGTCGAATTACGAGCGCTTCCGCCTTCTCTGCCCGCTCTCGTTCGACGGTGCAAGTTTTAACGGCTGCTTCGTAAGCCTGCTGGACCGTTAGATTTACTCGCAGAAGGTCGGCCACTTCAGCGGCGTGCGACTCCGCGATCCGCACGCGCTCGCCGCGCAGATAGCAGACTTCTTCCTCAAGTGCAGTGTTCGTGGTCGCTCGCGCTTCTTGTGTGGGTAGTTCGCTCATCCCTTCCTCCTCTTCGCCCTCTCCGCAGCCCGAAGCGCCTTCACCCGCTGGCACTCCCGCCCCTTGCAGTACTTCGTTTGCGGACACTCACCGACGTACCATTGCAGACAGCCCACGCACCTGAACTCGTGCGATCGCATGAGAAAGTAGGTCGCTGGCCGGCGCTCGGGGTGCGGCTCGAAGGGCGGGTTCATTTTACCTTGCGCCACTTTCGGCAATCCAAATCCCAGCAACCCTCACCATCTCTAGAGGGTGCCCCATTTTCTGAGATGGTCACGGCCAGGACTAACGCTATCCCAATCGCGGTGATCTCAATCACGTCAGGACCGTGCCCCTCATCGCCAACTAAACGAGTCCCAGGCACCCAGCCATTTTTCCTACATTTGTCTGCCGCTGTCATCACTCTCCGCCCTCCATCGCGTCGGCAACCGGGGAGCGCGCGGGCCGCCCGGTGTCGAAGTACCAGCGCGGCCATTCGAGCCGCGCGTTGAGGCGCTCGTTGCGCAGCCGGGTCACATCGGCTGGCTCCCGCACGCGCTGCCCGTCCACCAGGATCGTGCGCGGCGGCAGCGGGCGGGCGGGGCGCTCGGTGGGTTTCTTCATCCCCATAGCGCGAGCCCTCTCTGAATGCCGCCTGTATTGATCCACCGCGTGGCCGATGCGTGAAACTCGATATTCTCTTTGATCGAGAATGCCCGACCAGCGGATGTCTTGCAGGAACCGGAGCCGGTATGCTTTGTGTCCATGCCGACGTTCTGCGCGACATTTGTTGAGTCGGCGTACTTCAACGGCAATCGGCTGAAGATCGTTGGGTTAAGCATTCTAAGGCCCCACAGTTTTGCAAGCGGGAATCCGTCATCATCGCAGGCAACGTCCATCGCTTCCGCCATCCGACCCCACCAGCCATCCGTGCCTGGGTTGGGCCAGTCGCCACTGCTACCAATTGCAACAGTGTGAAACGTAGTCACAAGCCGTCGCAGTCGCCCAAGGTCTTCGTGCATGTGCCAGACAGGCGTGCCGAACTTGGCGACATCGAGACTCATCCACCATTCAACGAGTTCGTCGTTTTGCTTCTCCGTACCGTCGATCACATCTGGTATCAGAGCTTGGTCGAAACTGGGATACCTGGAAATATCCGCAACCCATGCGGCGTAGTCTTCCCACTTCGGCTGTCCCTGTCCCTGCTTCCATTTCGTGAATGCGGAATTATCAGCCGCAAACGATTTCGCGTTGTTAATCGCTTCCTCAAGGCACTGCTGGTATCCCCAGGAAACGAGGGCGTGACCGCGCTTCCAAGCGTAGTACGCGGCTTCAACCGGCGTGATCGGCCCTCCGTGGTAGTGGATCATCGCTCCCCCTTCGGGCGCTCGGATGCGCGGCGCGTCATGGCTTGGGCCTCGCTGCTCGCTCGGTGGCGTCCCACTGGCGGACCAGCTCGCCTAAGCGCTTCTTCTCCTCGTCAGTTAGGGTTGCTCCGCGCTGCGACAGGTTGTAGCACACATTCGACATAAGCGAACCGGCGCGGCAAAGTGAATCGAACTTTTCCTTTGAAATGGTCACACTTTTGGCTCCTGCCACCCGATCAGCGCAGCCACTTGGCGCAGCACGGCTGGCTCGACACGCTCCAACGCCAGAATGATTTTGTGGCGGTAGTCTTTTGCCCAGCAGGCGTCATCGATTTCCTGCTCAGCAAACGCGAAGCCGGGATGCGGGCCGCGTTTGGGAGCTTTCCAAATTGAACGCCCACCAATTTCAACGCCTACCAGCCAACTGCGCAGGCTCTCGCCGACGATAACCGCCGGCCGCCAGTGCTCACGGTAGATTGGGCCACTCGACGGCCAGAGTTTTCCAGATGCCTTCTGCTCAGGCGTCAGTTTTTGGTACACGCGCCAGTTCTGGTCGAATCGCCAAATTGTGTCCCCGACCTTCATACCGCTCCTTCCCGCCGGTGCAACTCGATGGCGGCGATCCACTTCCCATCTACCCACCGGCCGTACTTATTCGCCCTCACCCACGACCCTCTCCCTGCCTCGTTCCTGGCGCGCATTGCCGCCGCGTTACGTTCAAAGCGCCCCTTCCGGTCCAACGGCCTACCTGAACCAATTGGACGCCCCGGTCCCCTGTCGCCCTTTGCTTCCGCTATCAGGCGGTCGAGTTCCTCAAATCTGACATCGCGGCTCATCTGGCCCCTCGACGGCGTTCCAGTTCGGCTGTACGGGCCGATTCTACCTCTTCGCGGCTGATATGTTGCGTCGGGGGCGGCGCGGGCTCCACGGGTAGCGCTACTGCCGCTGCGGCCTCCCTGACGAGTTCCCGCAATGGCTCATCTGATTTGATCGGCGGCGGCTGTGCAAACTTGCGCGGCTTCCCGAAGCAGCGGCACTTAGTCACTCCGTCACCGACCGGCACATAGCCGCTACCATCGCACTCGCCCAGCGGACAGATCGGGTATCCTTCCCATGCGGGCGGCCATGAAGCCTTTACTGGCGGCGGTGGTTGGAGTGCCGTTGCGACCTTGAAAATCGTGGCGTCGCTCGGGCAGAACTCGCACGTCCTACGCAGCTCTTCGATGACCCGACCGGCCAACTCCGCATCGGGCGCAGCCTGCATGAGCGTCCGCGCCAGATCGCGCAACCCCTCTCCATCGTCCGGGAATCGCGCCGTTCGTGACAATCGCCCAAGTAATTTCACCGCTGCCTGCTCCGTCAGTTTCGCCATTTTTCTCTCTCCGCTCCGCGTCCGCTATCGCTTCCACCAGCGCCCGTTTTATGCGGGATTGCTGCCCATTTCCATTCGGCGGTGGCGTCGGATCGCGCGGCTGCCACTCGCCCGTAAAGCCATCGCGGGCCTGCTCATAAATCCAATTGTCGGGATTCTTTACAATACCCCGGCGCACTTCGTCCGATACCCCATAGCGCTCAAGGCACGCCATTGCATCAACTTGCGTCTCAAACTCCACGACGCTGACCCATGCTTGGCAGGCGAATGACTCCCGCTGCTTGCGCTTGGTGAGTTCGCACCAGCGCGCCCAAAACGCCGCGAACGATTGCGCGACTGCGCCCGTGCGTATTGGCTTTTCTTCTCTGCTTTTAGAATTCAAAAAAGAATCAAAGTCAGAGTCACAGTCAGCGCGTGTCAGCGCGCGTGGCACTACGTTCGTACTACGTTCGTAACGCGTTCGTACTGCGTCCGTAGCACGTTCGCTCTTCAGAATTGCCTTGGAGCGCTCCTCTTCTTGGCGACCATTTGTCAAAACGCCGCCAGCCTCTTGGAATTTTCTTCCAATCCTAGGCCAGTGCTTTTCGATGTATTTCTTTGGCCGCGCCAGTACCCTTGAGCGTTCATCTAGATCAACCGGCAGCCCGCGATTTATCCACGAGACGTTCAGCGCATGGTGATACAGCCCACGCTCAACGTCGCTCATCGCGGCGTACTCTGCATCCGTCTCGGCGTCTGCCGGGTACCACTTAAAGTATGGAAGTTTCAATCGCCCCCCTTATGGGCTACCGGGGCGGCGAGGATAAGGGCCTCGCCGCTGGACCGGAGATCCGTCGCGATTCCGGGAGCTACCCGGACAGCAATCGCTACAGATAGTATAAAGCATTGCACACCCGAAAGCCACGAAAATCGGCAGAAATGTTCTGGCAGTTTCACGCCTCAGTCGCCCCTTTCGGCGCACCCTTCTCATTAGCTACATCTAGGCATTCTTTGCAGGGATAGTGGCCGGAACGATGTCTCGTAATTAGGATTCTATGTCCACATTCAAGATCAACTTCTTCGTGTCCAGTCTCTAAAATTTTTCGCCGAATCACTTCCCGTGGGGGTGCGATCTCTGGTGCGGCACGCCAACGCCCACATGCGAAGCCAGCAAAAAAAGCAAATATACCTACGACGGGAACGACGATGGATACAGGGTCAACCACGCCCCACCCCCGGCTTAATCGGCGCGAATTTCTTCCGGCATTTACGGAGGCGCGCTTCCGCATTTTTCAGCCGAGCATTTGCGCTTTTCACCCCGCTTTGCGCACGAGCAATAATGAAAGCGGCGGCTTCTTCCGAATTGGAAAAGACATGCTCAGATCGAGGCGGCGGGTTTTTAGTCCACATAGCATTGGACCGGGCCACACTGCGTTCGTATGCTTTTAGTTCCCTCACTTTGATCTGATCGAGATAATCGACAATGAACACCTGAACGCGCTCTGGCGTCAGAGCCGCGACGGTGGGCTGTATGCCAAGATCCAGCGCCTCCTGCGTCATTCCACACCCCAGCTCGATTCCCCGTGCTGTCGCGTGCGTTCGGCCAGCATCGCGTCGGCGACTTGGTAGGCGTATTTGGCGAGCACTTCGGGCGCGAGGGCCGGGGTGGCGTTCGCGCACAGGCCGATCATGGCCTTCTCGGCCAACATGTCGCGAGTGTCGCCCCAGGGCAGTCTATTGGGCTCCATCTGTTTTGTCCTCCGGTGTCATGACGCCTCCAGTAGCAGTTGCGACCCGAGTGCCATCACAGCTGCGGGCATCGCTTCCGGGAGCATCTGTAGCGCCACCAGCCCGCCCTTTGTCTCGCCGCAAACCTTCCAGCCGGCCCGCCGATAGCAGCGTCCCGGATCGCGCTTACGGCGCGTCTTGTCGCGGTCCACAAACGAAATCATCCCGAGGGCCGGGGGATCTCCCCAGAACGCCTTGGTGCAAGCCACTGCCTCAGTAATCAACTCGCTGGAGAGTACCGGCCCCTCGTTGCGAAAACAGGAGCATACCCACGCGCCGGCCCAAGCGTGCTTCACATACTCAGTGAATGGCCACGAAGTCACCCAAAGCGCATCGGCGTTCTCCGTCAGGAGTACGAGGCAGCGACCGGGCGGCACAAACTGCGGACTGCCAATCTTCTGACGGTTGTAGTGCCGGTCAGCGATCTGGGCCGCCCGAGGGTCGGCGCGATAGGATAGATGCCAGTTCAAAAAGACCACGCCTCCGCTCCAATTTTGATGGCCAACCAACCAGCCATGACGATGTACTTTTCGCCGGATTCCGTTTCAACGCGATGATTGCCGGATCGGCGAACGGATAATCGTGCAGCGTTTAGGATTGTCACCTGTCCGGTCGGATAGATGTAGGTCCGATACTGCTCTTTATTGGTAATTTCCTGAAACGATTCGTCTAGTTCTTTTTGTGTGTTATTCATTGCTCACTTTCCCTCCGGCGGCGCGGGCAGCGGCTGCCAGTGCTCGATGCTATGAAGCCTTTGCCCGTTAACAACAAAAGTTCCCTTTGAGAAAAGGTACATAGCCAGATAGATGTGTTTTGTAATCTTGCCGACAACGAGCACTTCGGCTCCGTCCTCCGGCAGACGGTCCTCCACGCGAATCCAGCCGAGCGCGTCAGGCATTCTCCCCCTCCAGCATCTCCAGCGCCCGCACTGCGTCGAGTAAGCGCTCCCCATCGTGATCCGTGCCATCAAAGCGCGCCCACAGCTTCGCCGCCTCGATCACCGCGCGCTCTGCCGATGCGATGGCGTCCCCGTGCTTGCGCTCAGCGTCGCGTTGGGGCTTCCCCTTGGACCAAGCGTCCGCGAGGCGCTGCCCCTCTGCCATAATGTCCCGCTTAGCCATTGGTGGCCTCCGCAGCCTTCAGCAGCATCAGGCAGACGGCCCGAGCGGGCGTGTCGGCCACTTCGCCAAAGTGGACCCCCTCGTCCACCTCCATTTGCGAATGCCAGCCCACTTGCGTCTCGCTAAGCATCAGCAGCGCCCCCGGCCAGCGCTTGTCGCGAAGCTCGCGGTAGGCGAGCAGTGCGGCGTCGAGCGATTCGGATGGGGCAGCGTAGAGATCTCCCACCGATACGGGAATCAGACTCCTTACGGGCATCTCCGGCTTCGGCTCCAGCATTTCGCACACAGCCGCGTCGAGCGCCCGGCCCGTCAGCGCGTCAGGGGTAGCATCCATCATCGCCCTTCCCTCCGCACGATCAGCCGCAAATCCGCAGTCCGGTCGCGATCCATGCAGTATCCGAACTGCCCGCACACGGCGCAGCGATGTCGCGCCCAAAAGCGCGCCAGGATGTCGCCGACCATATCCTCCTCGCGGATCGTGTCGCGCACTTGCGAAGCTAGCAATTCCCTGAATGAACCAATCGGCTCCTCATCGGGCAGCGTCCACGGCTTGTTACGGTGTGGTTTCAACATGGCGGGCATGAATGTGCGCAGATCGACAAAACCATAGGTCATCAGTACTCCTTACTTCGCCTCCAGTTCCAGCATCGCCCTGCGCAGCGCGTCGGCTGCGTGTACCGACCTGAGCGCGGGCACCCACAGCAGCCCCGGCGAGCAAGGGAAATTGTCCGTGTGCGACCAAGCCGCCAGCGTGCAGCCCTTCGTCGGGCACTGGTTCGCCACCGGCAGCCCTTGCGCTATTCGGGCGCGCAGCGCGGCCTTGGCAGCGTCTACCCGCCGGCGATCGCGCGCTTCGGCTGCGAATGCCGACTTGCTCGAAGTGTCACCGAATACGAGTTTCATGCGGGCCGCTCCTGTAGATCCAGCATGTTCTGAGTAAGCCGTTGAGTCGCGATCTCACAGAATGATTCCACCCGCTCAACGCCAACAAAAGGAATGCCGAGTTCTTTGCAAGCAGCAGCCGTCGTTCCTGACCCCATAAATGGGTCATAGACGCTAGCGCCTCCAAAATAGTTGACGAGCCAACGCACATGCTGAGGCTTACGCGGCGTCGGGTGCGGTAGGGTTGCGATAGCAGCCTCAGTCGCCACTTTGTTCCGCCCATTCCCCCTAGCAAAGCCCCGGTCGTTCTTTGTTGCCACGATGCGACCAGGAATCACATGAGCGCCGGGACGACTCGGCGGGGGTTCGCCAAAAGCGTAGGCTACATCAGCAGTGTAGAGCAATCGGCCGATATAGTTCGGACACGCCAGTTCAAGCCAGCAGGCTCGGAAAAATTTGTAACTCGCGGGAACCGCACACAGAAAACGTGGGTCCGAATTGCAGCCCAAATGAATAACGATGCGCTTAGTGCGCCCCGTATCCGCCCATTGCAGAACGCTGGAAAGCAACCGCTGCGGATCTTCAACGTCAGGAAACGCCGAATTTGGCCATACCGGATCGGTGATTACGGACTCGCCGGGAAGTTCGTAAAAATCACGCGCATCGCCGTGGTAGATGGTGATGCCGGGTTCTTGGTAGTAGGGCGTCATGCCGGTCTCCGTGCTGCGGATTTCGAGGTTAGGTCGCCAAATTTAAGAGGCATATTTAGGCCATCTGTTTGAACACCACGATCATGCTCGGAAAGGGCGCTCCGTTCGCGGCATCCCCAAACTTCAACCTTCCCTTGATAAACCGTATTTCCTTCGCATTCGGTAGCACGATGTCATGAAACCAGCGCGTGTCTGTTCGAGCGGGAATCAGGAACACCGCCAGATTCGCTTCTAGTCCACGCTCTAGCCACTTACCGAGTTTTGGACCATAGGGAGGGTTGCAGAACACCCGGCGCCCGTCCCACCGCGCGTAGAGTGGCGCAAGCCCGTCCGAGGTACCGTCCAACGGGCAGGGATCGAAGTCAAAACAGAACTCATCATCGAGTGCTTGGTAAACATCCCGAGGGGTTGCCCAGCGATCCGACGCGGAACTGAAGTGAACCTGTAAGCTCATTAGAATTCCTTACTCCCCCACTCCCCATTCGGCGTCGGCCAGACCGCTTTCACGGTGATATCGAACTGCTCAGCCGCCGTCCGCAGTTTAACCAGCGCGTCGTCTTCGATATGCGGACCATTTTTGCCCCGGTGAATTACCTTCGTGTCGTGGAGTTCCAGCGTCCCATCCGCGAACATCACCACGAAGTCGGCAGTAAAGCGGCAATCGTCGGCCAACTTTAGCGTCATCCCCTCGAAGCGCCACCAACGAATAACCCCCAAGCGCTTCTCAACGTCAAGGTGCGCCGAGTATGCCCGCTCGGTCTTGTTTAAGCCGCGTGGCACGCGAATCTTTCCGCGTGCCTTAACGGTGCGCTCAGCAGGCGTCGGCTGAGTGAGGCGGTCTATATCGCCTTGGGTCCAATTCATCTGACCGCCTTGGGTGGAGCAAGCAATGCCGATCCAGTAATGCCACGAGCAATGCGACTGTAAAGAGTCTGAGGGTAAAGGCCGACTGCTCGCGCAGCCACAATCGCACAAACAAGCGATCCGTTCAGCTCTACGCGGACTGTGTTTTGCTTGTTATGGCATTGCTTTGACTTAGGTATCCATTCGCAATTGTCTGGAGAATAGTGGCCATTTACGTCCTTGCGCTCCAATGTATAACCTTCGGGACGCGGCCCCATATCCTCATAGAATTGCCGAAAACTGAGCGACCAACTCTCGCACATCGTAATGCCGCGTTGCCCATACCACTCGTACCATTCGTTGGATGGGTCAGTGCAGCGAAGTTTGGCGTGCCGCCATGATTCATGCTCTCTCGCAAATTGTCTGTAAACGAGACCTTCAGGGAGTGGAGTTGAGGCGCTTGCCCGTCGAACCTCCAGCGTTAAACATCCACAACTTTGCGTGCGCCCACTCCTGAGTGAGTCCCATAGGATATCTTTGACGGAACCGCACTGGCATTGACATTGCCACACGCGCTTCAACTTTCCGCTGACACGTTTTCCGTCAGCAAGTCCAACAATCACGAGCCTGCCAAATTGCCGTCCTACTCGATCAATCCTTGGTCCTCTACTCATCATCCACTGGCTCCTTTGGCTTCTTGTTCATCCCCTTCGGCTCGCGGATGCGGCCACGGGCCTTTGGCTGCGGCGCTTGAGGCATCGGTAAGCCCGTTCGCGATTGTTCGCGCTTTAGGGCCTCGACCATCTCCATAGTCCAGCCGCTCACGCCGGCCCTCCGTGCTGCGAGCCCCGGCTTGCTTTGAAGCCGGGAAAGTCAGCCCGAGTCAGCGCCGCAGGCACAGCGCAACGATCCTTATACCCAACAGCGGCCATCGGATCGCTGCCGGTTTCCCCGATACCGGCACAAACGCAAGCAGCGAACCTGCTTTCCGGCGCTTTTCCTTCGCTAGCGGCCCAAGTGCGAGCCGCGTCGCTACTGCCGGGAGAATTTATGGAATTTAAGTGGACAAAATCGGCGATATCAAAGAATCGGGATGGGGGGTTCAGTTGTCCGCTGGAATCGGACACCCCATTACTTTCAACGGATACTGGTGAGCCGGGCGGGACTCGAACCCGCGACCCTTTGATTAAAAGCCAAATTATCGCCTTTTTTGAATGTACTAATTGAGTACTAAATGTGGAATTAGAACGGACATATCCAGCGGTCATCATACTCCGCATACCCCCATACACTCCGCGCTGAAGTTGATAGCCAGTTGCATCTTTCGTGGATCAGGTCGCGTGTCCAGTTGAACCAGATCGAGCGGGACGCAACTCCGATGAAGGAACAGTTGCTGGTCAAGGTTCCGGTTCACGACGTTACCGGCAACCCGCAACGCATGGTCAAGCGCGACGGATTCAGCCCACGCTTTCGGGTCTTCTCGCTTCTGACGGTCCCATTCAAAGTCGTTATGAAACGGGCAGAACTTGCAAGCGGATCGCGGCGTTTCGTGTGGCACCTTGTCCGCGAGATACGCCCGGCAGTTGGTCCGCGTCATGAAACTGTCAATCAGCGGGAAGTTTACCTTCAGATACTTCGGGCGCTTGGCCTTGCGAATCCTAGCGGCGCGGCCCGCTTCATCAAGCGAGATGCCGATGTACTGCTGGACGATGACGCCTGTTGGAGCACGCCCCGGCTTGGCTTTGCAGATGTCGCGCCGGATCGTGCGCTGAATGACTTCTATCTTGTACTCCATCGAGCATTGGCGGCGCACCTTGCCCTCCGTGCCGTCCGGTCGAAGGGTATAGGCCGGGATGGAGGCGAAACGCTGCCCGGTGCTGTTCTGCCCCTTCATCAGATGCTCAGACAATCGGCCCTTGCTACGAACGAGGATAGGCGGACCCTTGAGCGATTTCAGCCACTCCAGATGGCGGTACACCGCGTCCGGTTCATCCATTGTGTCCGCGAAAATCGCGTAGTCGATTTGGGGTTTCAGGTCGCCACGCATGAACATCAGGTACAGGGCGGTAGATTGGACCCCGGCGCCGAGATTCAGGATGTGCAATTCCGTCAATTCACCCTCCCGCCAGCCTTCTCCAACTGCGCCCGCATCGTCTCGCGCGCCGGATGCGTGTACGTGCCGCTGATCTCCGGGGCGTGCCCCAGGATGCGCGCCTTCTCCACCAGCGTCATATGCTGGTCCATCCTGGTGGCGGCCGTGTGCCGCAGGTTGTACCACGTCAGCCACGGCATTCCGCAAGCTTTCGCCGCCGGGGTCAGATACCGCTTCGCCAGATTCCCGATTCGCAGCGGCTTGCCCACCGACGAGATAAACACGGGCGCATCCTGCGCTGGCTTGGCTGCTTCATAGAGTTCCGACAGAAGCATCCACACTTCCACGGTCATCGGAATCTCACGGCGATGGCCCTTACGTTTGGGAGTCGCCTTCCAGTGTCCGTTGGTGAAGGTCTCCTCCACCCGGATGGTGAACGATGGCCCTGTGAGGTCAACATTCCGCCAGCGAAGCCCGCACGCCTCGCCCGGCCGCATCCCAGTCAGCGCGAGTAACCGTACGAAGCCGCTGTATCGCACGTCAATGCCAACAATGAGCATCTCAACTTGATCCCATGTAAGCGCCGTCTTCTCTGGACGTGAGTACTCCGGCAGCCTGCACCGTCGCGCCGGATTGCCAGTCGTGAGCCACTCGGCATCTTCGGCCAGGTGAAAAACCCCGCTCACGATAGCCTTCGCCAGGTGTGCGGTTCTCAGGCCCGCCTTCGTTATGACGGCCTCCAGTACCCGTTGCACGTCATCGCGGCGGATCTCCGAAAGTCGCCTGTCTCCGAGCGCAGGAATGATGTGCAGTCGCAGAACCGACTCGTAAGAGTCGCGCGTGTTCCGCTCCTTCCGGTTCAGGTGCTCTGGCCTGTACTTCCGCTCAACGAACTCGCCGAACGTCACCGCGCTCATCGGAGTTCGTGTGTTCTGATCCAGCCGCGAGAGGTAGTCCTCCCACGCCTTGCGCCTCGCCTCGCGCACTCCAAATCCATCCATCTGCTGGTTGGACTTGGATGGACACACGGTCACCGTGCTGGACCAGCCCCGCTTAACCGTTCCATCCGCCTGAATCTGATCCACCCGCCAACGCAGTTTCCAATAGCCTCCCTGCTCGTACAGGCTTCCCTTCTGCTGTAACCTTCGCCTTGCCATGTCGTCGTTTCCTCCAAACATGGAAAGCCTAGCGGAATTTACGCCGACATTGTTCCGTGGATTTGTTTCGAGCCTCATGTCCGCCGCTCCCCCGCCAGCCGGGCCGCCAGTTCGTTGCCGGTCATGGAGTGGTCTCCATGCCGGCGAATAGCCCGCCAACCGTCAGGCAATGCGGGCTAAACCACAGCCTCTCGCGGCCCGCGTTGTCATTTTTGCCATCCGCCCGCTGCGACCCATATCCACCGCGAGCCTTCCACCGGACACACTCCCACGTGTTCGGCATCTGGTGCTCTCCCTCATAGCCACAGAGCGCGATTCTGAGCAGCGGATTATCCCCATTTGCCAGCGCCCACTCGCGTACGGTGTGCGCCACGTCGCCGCTATCGCTGGCATACAGGTCGCTCTGGCGTTCGGCTTCGTCTGCATAAGGCGGATCGAGGAAAACAGCCGTGATGCCATGCTTGAAGGTTGGCGAAGGGCCGCAGATGCGGGACCAGTCGCCGCAGCACACGCGAACGTGACGCAGCCGTTCGGCCAACTCCTGCATGTATCCAAGAAGGAAAGCCCGTTCCCGCGTTCCCGAGGTGAGGTCGCTTAGACATTCGACCACGCCCGTTCCCGCGTTCCCGAGGTGAGGTCGCTTACGATTCACCCCTTTTCCCGCGTTCCCGAGGTGAGGTAGCTGGCGGTGTACGCCCGTTCCCGCGTCCCCGAGGTGAGGTAGCTGGCGAGAGCACCAGCCGCTTCCAATCCAAATGCACTGTCCCCATACCCACCACCCTGCGATCTTCGCGTCATAAAATTCCGGGTCTACCTTCATCCGCTCCCGAAAGTCTTCCTGAGAACACAGCCACAGATGCCGTGCGTGCTGGTCCGCTTCGTTGACCGGGTTGTCAGCGTGCTCTGCGACGGCTTCCGGTTCGTGCTGTAGTGCCCGCCAGAAGTTGGCGACCATACAGTCCAGATCGTTCACCGTCTCCGTGTGGGGCTTGTGTGGGCGAGCAAGGAGCACCGCGCCACTCCCAAAGAACGGCTCAATGTAATTCGGCACGTTACCGAAGCGATCCCACACCAAATCCGCTACCTTTGACTTGCCGCCGAACCAAGGAAAGGGAGACCTTAGGGATTCCCGTATCAGCGATTCCTCCTTCACCCAATCCGCCGCCCCAAGCATGGCTCCCTTGTGGGTAGGATCGCCGCGCAGGTAATCCCCGCACGCTGCCTGCTCAAGTTCACATTGACGAAGGTCGCTATTCATCACCACAGCCTCACCTGTGTAAACTCGCACGACTGAACCGGCGCAGCCTGCCGCAGCCGCAGGATGGCCGCCGCGCAGCCCGTGCGGGTCGGTCGCTTCTGCCCGGTGCGCTCTACCAGCCCATCCCGCAGCAGTTCGCTGCACCTCGCGCTGGTTGTCTGGTGCGACATTCCAAGCGCCACCTCCAGCTCGTCGCAGGTCGCACTGCCGTGCTCGGCCAGATAGTGCAGGATCAGGCCCCGGTCGCGGCTCTTGTCGGTACGCTCGTTGGCCGCTGCCGACTCCGGGTTGCCGCCATGGTTATTCAGGCAGATGTCGGGTTCAGCCACCGATCCCGGCAAGATTCCACCGTTTTCACTCGGCGCAGGAGCCAATCTCCCAGAATCCGAAATCGATGGCTGAAGGTTGAGCACAGGGCTAGACGCTCCCCTGTAGAATGGCGATAGAGCACTTGTCGGCGATCACTTCCACGGTGTCCTGAAAGGCCGCTTCCAAGACCTTCTGCGGGCGCAACAGGTCATACCAGAGCGTCAGCGCACCCTCTTTGATCCGGTAGCGCAGGCGGGCTTCCAAGCGGTACGCCGTGCCTCCCTGAAATGGAGCGATACCAAGAGCGAACTTCTCTGGGATTTGGAGAGTCCCCTTCGCCGCCGTGCCCTTGATGTCTTCCTCGTAGGTTAGTTGTTGCTGCCCGTTGTCGAGTCGGATGCTGGAGGCAAACCGGACATCCTTCCGCGCCTCAAGTGTGCGGACCACTTCGAGCACCTGCCCACCGGGAGGGTCCACGATGTCGGGCTGGTTGTTCTCCACCCACTCTGCGAACTGCTGCTGCGTTTTGCCCTTCCCGCTGTTTTCGGTCCAAACAACCCACTCGGGCGTCAGGCGGCAAGCGTAGCTGGCTATATGTTCGCAGTGACGCGCCTCGCCATCTGCGCCGGTCCCGTGATAATCGAGAACCGCCTTGAAGGAAGTCTTGAGCACGTCCGCAAAAATCTGGCTGTCGCCCTTGCTGCCAAAATCGTTCACGTATTGGCAGAAGCTGGCCGCATCGTGCAGGGCAACAACAATCTTCTTTCGCGGCGGCTTGATGTAGTCGGGCTCGAACACATCGTGCTGGTAGCCGTCAGGTGTGACAAGAACTTGTCGCCCGTCCGAAAGCGTCTTCACGTTGCCGAGCGCTGCGCCGACTTTCAACGCGGCCACGACCGATTTCTCGTCTTTCAAAAGTAACTGTTCATCCATTACTTGGCCTCTTTCAGTGGCGGTTTGTCAGTCGGGAGTTCCCGCAGTTCCAGCGACTGCTGGCGCGGATCGTTCAGGTGCAATTCGTTGTCGTCGGTAGCAAAGAAGACGCTGCCGCCTTTGTTCAGTTCCGGGATCTTCGTTTTTATCTCGTCTTCGATGAGAACCGTTTCGATTTTGTTTTTCGAGTACGGCTTCACCTTGAGGGTCAGCGTGATTGTGCCCTCTTTGCCTGTATCGCGGACGGCTCGTAATACCTCCGTCAGCTTCTCATCGAGTTCTGGCATGATATCGCCCGAACGATGACTCGCAATCACTTCCAAGAAATTCGCCATTCTTCTCCTTTTACGAACATCCCCGCATCCAACTACTCCAGCCGCCAGCCAGCGCGGCAATCGCCAACACCAACGGCACGCCAAGCGCCCACTTCCATCGCCCGTCCCGCGCTTCGAGGTCCGAGCAGCGAATCCGCAGCCGGGAGTTTTCGATTAGCAGGTCGCTGTGGCTCACGCCTCCCGCCTCCACACACCATCTGGAATTTCTCGGCTCGGACACCACGGCGTGGCGTACCGCCGTCCGCACTCCGCGCACTCGTAGGCGACGTGGCCCAGCAGAATGCCCCGATGGGTCCACCGGCACCACATGACGCCGATCAGTGCGAGCGCTTCAGTCATTCCGTTCGTTCTCCTCTCAACTCTTCCAACCCCAAGCGGCCCGCTTTGCGCACCCCCCGGTACTTTGTCGAACCGCCCAGGGCCAGAACTTTCGCCGCCGCATTGGGGCTACGGCGGATACTCCTCGCTATGTGGCGCTCCCAGTCCGGTTCCAGTCTTATATGCGAGCAACGCAACAACCGGAGCCCCTCGGTTAACGTTGCGCCTCTAGGCCGCCACCAACTGGATTCGTGCGGCTTAAACCTCCCGGAAAGCACTGGGAACTATTCGGTATCCCTTTACGCTGTCATCTGCGCTGGAACGACTCTGCGTGCGGTACACAGAGCGCCTAAGGAGCATCAACCGCTCCAGCGCAGGTGACAGCGCCGGGGCCATGTCGGCGGCCCCGGCTGGTGCTTGATTACTGCTCGGTTGCTTCGCCGAGTACGACCTTGAAGCCAACGGCCTGTCCCTGCGTGATGGTCACGTCAAGGCTGCCGAAGATCGGCTTTACTTCCGTGCCCAGATCCGCATCGCCGGTCACTGACACCTTCGCGGACCCGAGCGGACCTACGGCCTTAACGACGGCGCTGAGTCCGTCGCCGGCAGCTTCCACTGTGATGATTGTTTCGTCGGACGACGCCCAAACGGGCACGCCATCGACGGCTGCGGGATTACCTTTCGCATCCACCGGAGTGATGGTTGCGGTTGCTTGCTGTGAGTTCGTCATTTCGATATTTGTTGCTCCCTCTGTGATTTCCCCGGCTAGTTCAACGGTGAATGCGAATCCCACAGCCGGGGCCGGGACAACGGCTGCGAGAATCTTGGCGAGCACTTCATCGAAGGTGGCGATCTTCAGGCCGACCGCCTCCAATCCGCGTTCGATCTTCGCCTGACTGGATTTCAGTTCCTCGACGGATTTCTCAAGCCGCTTCAGAATCGTCAGGCAGTTCATGGCGGTGCTCAGTATTTTCAATAGATTTCCGAATAACATTTACGTGCTCCTGCGCTGTGTCTTCTTGCGCTTCCGTCCCGCGCCCTTCGCGTGGCCCACATCTGGTCCAAGTCCGCCTGCGCACTCTCGTATGCAGGCTGAGATATCACCAGCGGATGGGCTGCATGGAACGCCGCCAGCGTGTTCTTCAGCGTCAGAATCTCGGCGGATGCTTCAAGGTTCCGCACTCCGGGCGCGGTGACGTGTGCCATAGCCGAAGCTCGCAGTTTCGTGGCGGCGCGTGAAGTGCGGGAGATTGTCATACAGTGCTCGCAAGGCCGACGCCGGCCGCTTCCTTCTGAGCGCCATTCAGTTTTCTGCCTGGGCCGCGAGTGCGCTTGGCTGCCGCATTTGTCGCCGCCGCTGCCGCATTCGTCGCCGCCACGCCGAACCGCTGCCTCACGATATAGCCCGCTTGGAATAGCATCATGCGGGCATCTACTTCCTGTGCCGCGCCGAACAGCGCGTCTATCTTCTCTTCGTTGCTTTGTGCTCTACGTGCCATGCAATACGCCTCTCTCTTTCAAATCGTTCACGAGCCGCTCAACGTCCTCTGGCCCAACCTCGAACGCCGAGAAGTCCGGTTGCTGCCTTTCCTTGCGCTCCTCGATATAGCCGAGGGCTTTCAATTTGGCAAGGCGCGAATCAAACATCTCCAAAAACTTGCCGAGTTCGACCTTCAGTGCCGCGATGAATTTCTCGTCACGCGGGACGCGAGTAATCACCTCGGGAAGTTGCGGGTAGTAGCTGATGATGTCAGCCCACTCTCGCTCAGCCACGTAGAGTTCTCCCATCAACTGGCAGCGGTAGGCGTCCTGCACGCTTCCGATCACCGCCGACCCCAACAGCGTGTCGATATAGGCGCTCAGATAGACTGAGTGAGTAGTCTCGGTCGGCGACTTCACTTCGAGTACGCCATCGGTAGAAATCAACCTGTCCGGTGACGAACCCACGCGCAAATCATCGGTAGTCAGAAAACCGACAACTTCCGTGGTAACGTCTTTGACCAACTCGTAATAGCGCACCGCTTCTGCCTCGCGCTCTTTTCCTTCGGCCATCCACGGCATCTCGACGCCACCAAGCGGGCGATCCAGCATCGTCTCGACCAACAGCGCATTGCAATAACCACTGGCTGAAGATGATGGCTTACCGCTCGGCGTAATAATCTTCGAGAACTCCGAAGAACACGGCCGGCCAACTCTCAGGGCGGCCCATTGGGCGGAACCCTGGGTGCATGGGTGATGAATACTCACTTCGCCGCCTTCTGATGTGCCCGTAAGGCCGCTTGGAGAGCCTTCAGGGCATCGGGGTAATCTCCCTCTTGGATATCCTCCAACTTGTTCACGCGAGCCCAAGCAAGGAACTTCTTTCTGTCCGCCTTGGAATCCTGAAGAAGCGTCTCCAGGGTCATTACTTGTTCCGCGCCGATGGGTTGTGGATCCCCTTGGCCATCGTTATCCACACCCTCACAGACGATGTTTAGCATGTTCAAAATCACATAGCGCCGACCATACTTGTCCGTAGAGCCGACGCCCTGCGTCGCTGTCGCACGTGGTGGTGCGGTAATCGGCAGAGTAATGCTTGAATCTTTGCTGTGTCCCATCCGATGGGACAAAGTACCGATCACGCGCAAATGACCGGGCGTGGGATCTTCGGTCCTAAAGGAAATGGAAAATCCCTCGTCGGCTAGTAACGGGCGCGTGACTCGATCAATCTCTTCGTAGGTAGCAAACCGGCTTCTGGGCCGGCCTTCATTGTCAGGGATCGTGCCATCCTTGCGAACACGCGGCATCTTGGGCATCAATCGCGCAAGCGCGGCGTTGAACTCGATCTCAGCTTGCCGCGCCTCAATGCGGAACTGCATCTCGACCAGGGCGGACATCTTCGCGATGTCGATATTCGGGTCTGACGCGGCGCGGACGATGGCGTCCATCACGCTAACGGGCTCGTGCTGTCGCTCTACTTCAGCGGGCCTTTGCTTCACGATCTCAGCGTTCACAGTCCACTCTCCAGAATTCTCAAAACCAACGCCGTAGTCGTCGGGCTCGGCGGATTGACTTCGGCAAGGCGCGCAAGTTCGGTCCACTCTTCGGATGTCAGCGACTTTGCGGCCAATAGCGCACTATGACGGATAACGGCAGCGAGCGCCACGGCTTTGTTCAGCCGTGCGCTTGCTATTCGCTCGGCCACGGAGTCAACGGTTACGGAAGCGCCACCTGCCCGGTCGCTCATCGCTTCACAAACCTCTGGCAGCCGTCACCGCCACCGTTCAGGAAATACTCACACTGCCCGCCGCCGGGAGCGTGGATCATCTTGGGGTGTCCGCACGTCCCGCAGATGGTGCTCGGGTTCGGCGGGTGAATGCCAGCCCAAAGGGTCGCGGCGAGAACCGCTATTCCGATAATCGTTTTCATGCTAGGCCACCAACCTCGTTTCGCCGTTCGCTTCCCGTACCTGCTCCATCAGCGCATGGTGGACGCACAGCCAAATCTGGCGCGATCCCGAGCGATCCCACCCGCCACCCGGAAGCGGTACGGCGTCCGGGTACGTGTCCACGATGCAGCGCGGGCAGAAGAGCGCAACCAACCCACAGTCGTCGCAACGTGCGGCGCAAGGCTTCCGCTCACAGATCGGCTCACCACACCCCTCGCACTCGCGCCGGTCGTTCGTCGGCTCGTGGCAAGCGGAACAGATCAGGTCGCTGTCAAGCATCTTTGCCCTCCCCCCTCGCGCCCTGAGCCAGCGCCAAGCCGTCCTGCAAAATCGAGGCCCAGATGAACAGGCCGACGCCGGCGGCCAGCAGGAAGATGCCCGCAATCAGCACGTAGATCATCGGATTGCCCCCTTTTCCATCTGGCGCAGCGAGTCGAACACGGAAGCCACGACAGCGGCGTCAGCCATCACGGAGCGAGCATCATAAGCCCCAAGGCGCTCCATCCATCGCATCATCTGCGTGGCGTTGCGTTGCTTCTCAGCAAATATCAGAGCGCCCGCGCAATGCTGCTGCTTGTCGCGATTGATCTCCGTCTCGCAATCTTCAGCCCACTCCACGGTCTTGTGGCACGCGAAGGTGTGTCCGTTGGAACTCAACATCCCGCCGGCGATCTCACGCACCCGGCCACGGGTCAGGCGAATACCGCCCACCTTCAAGAATGGGCAGTTGTCGCAAGGCTTAGTCATTGAGAAATTCACGCCCGCACCGTCCTTTCCCGAAACAGCCCGAAGCTAACCAAGTCGGCCAAATCAGCCGTGGGGCACGCCGTCTCGCTCAATGCTTCGAGGGTCTCGACATCCGCCCGCTGCATTTTGAACGCGCCAGCCAAAGCGAGGATAGCTGCCTCGCGCGCCAAGCGACCCGCGTGCTCGAAGGCGGCTTCATCGGCTTGGGTTGGCATCGGCATCAGACCAGCCCCCTCTTGCACGCCAGCAGCGCGAGCGCGACTACGGCTCCAAGCGCCAGCCAGAATGTGACGGTCGGGTCAGGCATCGCGGCCCTCGGCTTTACGGATGGCTGCGTGACCCATCTCGATAGCGTCACCGATGCGCCGCATGTTTGGATCTTTGGCTTCTTCGGAAGGGTCGTACCCGTAGCCAGCCGCCACTAGGCACGCTTTCAGCGCCGCCAGCAGGTCAGGGGCCGCCGCTATGAGTCTGGCGTTGGCCAACATTTCCTGAGCCGTCGCATCGGTGTCCTCATCCGTCAGGCACGGGAAATCTTCGCTCCCGTAAACATTGGCAATCAGAGAACCAGCCGCACGTATCTCGGTACTTTCTCGCCCATTGTCATCGGAATGGGCGAGCCACGGCCCCGGCGTCGCTTTCGCTTCAGGCATCGCACCCCCTCAACTTCCGCATCAACTCAACACTGTTGCGCGATCCTGTGGCCCCGTAGGCTTTGCTGAGTTGCACCTTCACAGTGTTCGGGCTCTTGCGGAGCAGCGCGGCAATTTCGGCCACGTTCAGGCCCGTGGCGCGGAGTTTCGCGACAACCAATACCGCTGGCGATAATTCGAGCGCGAGGAGAGAGGCGGTCATATCGTCTCGTCGTATGCCCGGATGGCATGGCTTAGCATCGAGAAAGTCCTGTCAGGCTCCGAAGCAAGCCCCTCTCCCCGCCGAACTCTGACCACAAAATTGAAACTCCAACCCGAGTCGCTATCCACCGAAAAGACGCCTGCCAATCGCTTGCTGCCGACCCCGGCAACGCCTAGCGACGCAAGCGGGATTTCATAATCACCGGTAAGGGCCACCACGGGCTCAGTTCGCAGATCCTTCCTGTTCACCCGCCCCACCTTTCAGCCTTCGCCAGCACGTCGGCCACGAGCTGCTTGATGCGGCCCAGTCGCGCCCCAGGCCCTTCAGTCCACTCCATGCAGATGTTTCGCACATCGCGAAGTGTGGAAATCAGGCTCTCCACGCGCGCCTCGGCTGTCGTGGGCGGCGTCATGCTAGCCTCTCTGCTGCCGCTCTCCACTGCTGATGTCGGACAATGCCGCGAAGTTTCTCAAGGCACCGCGCGCAAAGATCATAGTCGATGAAATTTCGGCATTCAGCCCCATCTGAAACCTTCAGCGCACCCATCAGCGTGGGGGAATGGATGGTCCCCGGCTCACGGCACGCATCGCAATAGTTGACCGTCATGCCGACCTCTTCGGGTTTGCAACCACTTCAAGCCCGTGCTCGCGCTGAATCGGGCGCTTGGCAATCGAGCAGCCGCGATTAAAAAGCTCTTCCCACATACGGCGTTGATCGCGAACCACTTTATGAAGTCGCGCCGAGATGACGGTGATCCGCTGTACGTCGCAATCGCGGGCTATGAACTCGTCGGAGTCGGGGCCGCGAAGGTCATACTCGTCGGAGATGTGCTTACGCAGGATGGCCGGCAACTCTGCGTAGGTCCGCCGCCGTCCGCGTCTGCGCGGTTTTTCAGCGGCTTTTTTTTCTACGAGTTCGGCTGGCCTGTATTGCGCGTCCATTTGATCTCCGTCAGAATGCCACTTACGCTGATTTCCGTTTGGGCTTGGCGTCGGACGGTTCAATGAATGCCTTCACAGCATCGACGACGAGTTCACGGCTCGTCTGGTCGCGTTCGGCGGCGGCAAGCTTAATCTGCTTTCTAAGGCCAGCGGGTAGCGGGACGTTGATCCAAACAACTTTTTCCGACTGTGTTAAGGTAGTGTTCATTATTTACGTTGCCTTACATACGAGAGGATACATGGTTCCATGCAAACACGCAAGAGATATTTGCATGCAAGCACGCAAATGATTGAAGAGACTACAAAAAAAGCAAAGAACGTCGCCGTCAGGGTCGAGTGGGATTTGTACCGAGCCGTAAAGAGGAGGCTGGCAGATTCAGACGACAAGCTTCAATCGCTGATCGTGAAACTGCTGAATGATTATGCCAGCCACGGGCTAGTCAGTACTGGAACTCCTACTGTCAGAACTATTACTGAAGATATACCTTTGCAGGAGAGCAATCTTGGGGTAACATTTATGAGTCTTTTAGAGAACTCGCCGTTGAATACCAAATTGGAACAAATCCTAGAAGTTGTGAACAGACTAGCGCATGGGCAGCGAGAAGAAAATCGTACCGATCAACATAAACAAAATAAGCAGTTGGCACAGTTGGCGCGCCTTATCGCTGCGCAGGAGAAAGCTGGATCGCTCGTGGGACCTCCTGCAAAGCCTGGAAAGGCAGTACGAGGCCGATCTGCGCGACCTATACCACCAACTCGAACAGGTAGCGATTGACAGCGGCGCGGGCGACTAAATTGGGTAATTATATAGTGGTATAAATATACTTGACAAAATGGGCAGTTCCCGCATAATACTCAAGATCGCGCCACACATGGCCATTCTAACCTGAAGGTCCCTGCCAAACCATAAACCGCGCTCCGTGTTCTATGAGCGGAACTCATACCTCTTGACAGTAACATAAGTTTCGTTTATTCTTGGGCTTCAGGCGTAGCGTTTTGACCACATAGCGTGGTTCCACGTGAAACAATCCGGCTCGACCGGATCACCTCGCACGGTTCCCTTTCCTTCCTGTGCCCAAATCCATTCGTATTATCAACCCGGCTTCGGGTCATCGTGGCTGGATCTCACCCAAAAACGCGATCAAGATGGTGAAGCGCGGCATTGCGCGCCTCGAAGGGTCGGCCATTCGCCTGATCGAGACGGATTACCGCTTCAACAGCGAGGCGTTGCCGCGAAAGGTTGTCATCCACGCGCCGCGACTGCCGGAGCCCTCGACATTCCAACCCTGTTGGTTAAACTCTGAGGCGGCGACCAGTTGGCGCTATCAGGACAGCCCCCCGTCAGGAATCCCCGCATGAACCGCGCACGCTTTCTCGCGCTCTTTGGCCTGCTGCCGTTCGCAGCGAAGGGGCAGTACGGCGTGGTGGCAGTGCAAGGCACTAAGGATGGGCCGGGTTGGACGCTGCCAACTGCCACGAAGTGGCAACCGGCCTATCGGTCGATACCCCTTAGCGATCTGCCAAGTTCACCGTTGAACGGCGAATGCCCAGTGTGCGGAACTTTGGCCCCGGCGTACAGCCGCGCGATACGGAAAGATCAGAAAGCTATTCGTCCAGCCTACCCCGATGCGCCTGAAGGCGATATCAGACGGTCCATCGTCATCATTGAAACCGAAGATGTGCCGGTCGGCCCGATGGAGTGCATGACCCGCTGTGTCCACTGTTCCGCAGCCTTTTGGCAGGACGCGGGGAAATGACCGACCCCACCGACACGACCAAAGTTCACTATCTGATTCTGCTGCGCGACCTCCAATGCGTGGATGCGCGGGCTGATGGCAAAGAACGACGCCCCTGGGCTGCTGGAGTGCGGCGCGGAACTTAAATGGCTCTCGGCCAAGGCGGGGCTGCCCGCGTGAAGCAGCCCGCCCCCTCCGTCCACTGCCGCATCCTGAAGGCCGCCGGCCGCTGGCGGGTCCCGCGCGACAAGCGCCCCAAGCTGGCCCCGCCGCCACGGGAATTGACCGCCGTGGAGCGCGTGGTGGATCGCTGGATCAGCCCGCTGGAAGGGTTGCACAAGGCATGAAGTCGCTATGCGGCTCGGTCAAACGATCATCGCCATCCTGATCTGCGTGATGCTGTTCGCGCTGGTGACGATGCTGGTCGGGAAGTTGGGAGCTTATGGCATATGCAGCTAAACGGACATGTACACAGCCTGGATGCGGCAACATCTGCGCAAGCGGACGCTGCGATACACACCGACGACAGGTTGAGCTGCGACGTGGATCTGCGTCAAGTCGCGGGTATGACAGGCAATGGCAAGCTTTTCGACGTGCATACATCGCCGTTGTGGCAGCAGAAGATCCTTTCTGCTGCGATTGCCGCCAGCCATTTGGCACAGCTTCTGATATCGAACTCCATCACGTTGCTAAGGTAGCTACGCATCCTCACATGATGTTCGAACGCGCTAACATCAAGCACCTCTGCCATGCGTGCCACTCAATGAGGACTAAGCGCGGTGAGTAGCTAAGCGGTTCAGATGCAATGGGGTAGGGTGGGTCGGATCTCTGGTGGGCTTTTGGCGTAGAC
>Ga0068859_100000179_pt1 | contig 62001 bp, 54 predicted proteins | sample KBSSwiS22_FD_66585 | JGI IMG/M metagenome (GOLD analysis project Ga0068859, IMG submission 66585) | Switchgrass rhizosphere microbial communities from Kellogg Biological Station, Michigan, USA - KBS Switchgrass S2-2 | ecosystem: Host-associated > Plants > Roots > Rhizosphere > Soil ...
TGGCAGAAGATGAACCGCACGACAAAGCTATTCTACCCTGGAGCGTGACTCCCCGCGGCAGGGTCCCTATTCTTTACATCCACGATCGAACGCGCCGCGGCGCCAGGACCGTCATGCAGGATCACACCCACGTCCGCCCCTGGCGGGCGATCGAGCGACGCCGGTCCCGGAAGATTCGGGTGGGGGCGGTGGAGGTCGGCGGCGACGCCCCGATCTCGGTCCAGTCCATGACCAATACGGTGACGGCCGACGCCGCCGCCACCATCGACCAGATCCGCCGGTTGGAGGAGGCCGGCGCCGACATCGTCCGCGTCTCCTGCCCCGACGAGGATTCCACGGCTGCGTTCCGCGCCATCGCCAAGGCGGCGAAGGTCCCGCTGGTGGCCGACATCCATTTCCACTACCGGCGGGGGATCGAGGCGGCCAAGGCCGGCGCCGCCTGCCTGCGAATCAATCCCGGCAACATCGGCTCGGCCGACCGCGTGCGCGAGGTGATCCAGGCGGCGCGCGATCACGGCTGCTCCATGCGCATCGGCGTCAACGCCGGCTCGCTGGAGCGGGATTTGCTGGAGAAGTACGGCGAGCCGTGCCCCGCGGCGATGGTGGAGAGCGCGCTTTCCCACGCCCGCATCCTGCAGGACCACGATTTCCACGAGTTCAAGATCAGCGTGAAGGCGTCCGACGCCTTCATGACCGTGGCCGCCTACCAGGAGCTCTCGACGGCCATCGACTGCCCGCTGCACCTGGGCGTCACCGAGGCCGGGGCCCTGCGCACGGGCACGGTGAAGTCGGCCATCGGCCTGGGCTCCCTGCTGTGGGCGGGCATCGGCGACACCATCCGCGTCAGCCTGGCCGCCGATCCGGTTGAGGAGGTCAAGGTCGGCTTCGACATCCTGAAGTCGCTGGGCCTGCGCCACCGCGGCGTGAACATCATCGCCTGCCCCTCCTGCGCCCGCCAGGGATTCGACGTCATCCGCACCGTAGAGGCCCTGGAGCAGCGACTCGCCCACATCTCCACCCCGCTCAGCCTGTCGATCATCGGCTGCGTGGTGAACGGGCCGGGCGAGGCCCTGATGACCGACGTCGGCTTCACTGGCGGCGGCAAGGGCGCCGGCATGGTCTATCTGGCCGGCAAGCCTGACCACAAGATGGACAACGACCGCATGGTCGACCACATCGTCGCCCTGGTGGAAGCCAAGGCCGCCGAGCTTCGCGCCGCCGAGGCGACGCCGAAAATGACCGCGGCGGAATAGCATGGGCGAGAGCGGTCTCGTCCCGCCCCCCGTGGCGACCTTCGACCCCGTCACTACCTATCCGGGGCTCAAGGCCGCCTTGAGCGCCTGCGCCGGCGACGTCGAAACGGTGCTGGAAGAGCTGCTGCCGAAGTCGGGCGCCGCGCATGGGCGGGTCCATGAGGCCATGCGTTACGCCATCTTCGCCGGCGGCAAGCGGCTGCGTCCGTTCCTGATCCTGGAAAGCGCCGCGCTGTTCGGCGTCCCCAGGCGGCGCGCGCTGCGGACCGCCGCCGCCATCGAGACGTTGCACACCTATTCCCTGGTCCACGACGACCTGCCGGCCATGGACGACGACGACCTGCGTCGCGGCCAGCCGACCACCCACCGGCGGTTCGACGAGGCGACGGCGATCCTGGCCGGCGACGCGCTGCTGACGCTCGCCTTCGAGATCCTGGCCGCGCCCGAGACCCATCCCGCCGGCGAGGTGCGCGCGCAGCTCGTCGCGCGGCTGGCGCAGGCCGCAGGCTCGGACGGCATGATCGGCGGCCAGATGCTGGATATCGAAGCGCCCGGCCAGAACCCCGGCGCGCCGGATGTGATGGATCTTCAGCGGCGCAAGACGGGCGCCCTGTTCACCTTTTCCTGCCTTGCGGGGCCGGTGCTCGCCGAGCGCGGCGCGGCCGACCTGGTGGCGCTGGAGGCCTACGCCGAAGCGTTCGGCCTCGCCTTCCAGATCGCCGACGACCTGCTGGACGTGCTGGGCGCGGTCGAGACCGCCGGCAAGGCGGTGGGCAAGGACCAGGCGCTCGGCAAGGCCACCCTGGTCTCGCTGTGGGGCGTCGAACGCGCTCAGGCCGAGGTGCGGCGGCTCGCCGAGACCGCCAGCGCGGCGCTCGCCCCCTACGGCGCGGCGGCCGACGTCATGCGCGCCCTGCCCTTCTACCTGCTGGACCGCGGCGCCTGAGGCCGCGCCGCGGCCACATTCCCGACGACCCGGCCGCATAAAGATCGGCGTTCCGCAAACCCAGCCCCCATGGCCGACATGCTGAGACACCTGCCCACCGCGGCCGTGCTGCTGGCTCTCGCCGCACCTTCCGTCACCCAGGCCCAGGCGGCCGATCCGGCGGCCCAGGTCATCGACCGCTTCGACGACGCCCTGCTGGCGGTGATGAAGGACGCAAAGCGCCTGGGGCCTCGCGGCCGGTTCGAGCGGTTGGAACCGGCGATCTCGCGGGCGTTCGACCTACCGGCCATGACGCGGTTCGCGGTCGGCTCGAGCTGGTCAGGCCTGGCGCCCGCCGACCAACAAGCCCTGGTCCGCGCCTTCTCCCGAATGACGGTGGCCACCTACGCCCACAATTTCGACGGCTACGGCGGCGAGCGATTCGTCATCGACAAGGTCGACGCCCGCGGGCCGGAAAAGCTGGTGAAGACGCGGCTCGTCTCGGGCGCGACGTCCCACGTCCTGACCTATCGCATGCGGCAGAGCGGCGGGAGCTGGAAGGCGATCGACGTCTATTACGACGCCGCCGTCAGCTCGATCATGGGGCAACGCTCGGAATACGCCTCGACCCTGAAGGCCGGCGGCGCCAACGCACTGGTGCGGAAACTGGAGGCGCGCGCCGACGCCTTGTTGGGCCGAAACTGACAGAGCTTGCCGAAGCCGCGAGCCACGGCCGGCGGCCACGCGCGACGACAATTCGGACGCGCATGAAAGGCATTGAGCCCACCAGCAATCATCAGTAGGTCATGCCGACGATAAGAGCGGCGCCGCGCGGCCATGGGCCGGATGTGCAGGAGTCGTCTACAGGGAACGAGACCAGGAATGCGCAATGTCGGCTGACGCACGGGTGGTCGGCGTGGTCCGCGAGACCTGGCCCGGGGAGACGCGCGTGGCGCTCTCGCCGGAGGTCGCGGGCAAGCTGATCAAGGCCGGAATGGCGGTGCTGGCCGAGCCTGGCGCCGGCGTCGCGGCGGCCTTTCCCGACGCCGATTACGCCGAGGCCGGCGTGGAATTCGCCGAGCGGAGCTCCGTCCTGTCGCAGGCCCAGGTGTTGCTCACCGTCCGCCCGCTCGCCGTCGAGGAGGTCTCCCGCCTCAAGCCCGGCGCGGTGGTGGCCGGAGCCCTGGACCCGGCTCGCAACGCCGCCTTGCTCGAGGCGTTGGCCGCCAAGGGCGCCTCAGCCTATGCGCTCGAACTACTGCCGCGCACCACGCGCGCCCAGTCGATGGACGTGCTGTCTTCCCAGGCCAATCTCGCGGGCTACCGCGCGGTGCTGGAAGCCGCGGCCGCCTATGGCCGGACCCTGCCGATGATGACCACGGCGGCGGGCACCATCACGCCCGCGAAGGTCTTCGTCATGGGGGCCGGCGTGGCCGGCCTCCAGGCCATCGCCACCGCTCGACGCCTGGGGGCGGTGGTCACCGCCACCGACGTGCGTCCCGCCGCCAAGGAACAGGTGCAGAGCCTGGGCGCAAAATTCGTGGCGGTGGAGGACGAGGAGTTCCAGGCCGCCGAATCCGCCGGCGGCTACGCCAAGGCGATGAGCCCCGAATACCAGGCCAAGCAGGCCGAGCTGGTCGCCGACCACATCATCAAGCAGGACATGGTGATCACCACCGCCCTGATCCCGGGGAGGCCTGCGCCGCGTCTTCTGTCGGCCGCCCACCTCGCGTCCATGCGGCCGGGATCGGTGGTGGTGGATATGGCCGTCGAGCAGGGCGGCAACGTCGAAGGCGTCCGCGCCGGCGAGGTGACGCGCACCGCCAACGGCGTCAGTCTGGTGGGCTTCGAGAACCTGGCGGGCCGGGTCGCGGCGGACGCCTCGACCCTCTATGCGCGCAACCTGCACGCCTTCCTACAGCACCTGTTCCAGAACGCCGCCGAGACCGGCGACGAGATCCTTTCCGCCGCGCGCGTCGTGGACGGCGGGCAGGTCCTCTATCGCACCCCCGTCGCGTGAGCTTGGAGAGCGCCATGCCCGCCCTGCCCGTCAACCCGGACCTGATCGCCGTCTTCGTGCTGGCGGCCTTCCTGGGCTTCCAGCTCATCCGCAGGGTCTCGACCCTGCTGCATTCGCCGCTGATGTCGCTCACCAACGCCATCGCCGCCGTGGCGGTGGTCGGGGCGATCATCAACCTGGGCGAAGCGCACGCCGGTCCCCTGGCCAGGACGCTGGGCTTCATCGCCACCACCGCGGCCACCGTGAACCTCGTCTCCGGCTTCCTGATCACCGACCGGATGCTCAAGATGTTCAAGAAGGACAAGCCGCAGCCATGAGCCATACCGTGGTCGAGGCCGCCTATCTGGTCGCGGCCGTCTGCTTCGTCCTGTCGCTCATGTGGATGAGCCACCCCTCCACCTCGCGGCGCGGCGTGATCGCCGGCGAGCTCGGCATGCTGCTCGCCATCATCGGCACGCTGCTGCTGAAGGAGGTGGTGGACTATCCGATGATCGCCGCGGCCCTGTTGCTGGGTTCGGCCATCGGCGTGCCGCTGGCCTATCTGATGCCGATGACCGCCATCCCGCAGCGGACCGCGCTCAGCCACTCGCTGGGCGCGCTGGCGGTGGCCCTGATTGGGGTGGTGGAGATCAACAAGCTGGCCGCGGCGGGGGCCGGATTCAGCTTCACTTCCGCGACGCTCAGCTTCGAGATGACGCTGGGCTTCCTCACCTGCACCGCCTCGCTGATGGCGTTCGGCAAGCTGCAGGAGCTGCTGCCCACCCGTCCGATGATGTTCAAGGGCCAGCGACCGGCGAACCTCGCGGTGTTCGTGGCCGCGGTGGGCTGCGCCGTGGCGCTGGCGCTGCATCCGCAGAACGGGGCCCTGCTTGTGGCCTTCGTGGCCCTGGCATCGGTGTTCGGCGTGATGCTGGTGGCGCCCATCGGGGGCGCCGACATGCCGACGGTGATCGCCCTGCTGAACGCCTACGCAGGGCTTGCGGCCAGCGCCATGGGCTTCGCGCTCGCCAACAAGCTGCTGATCATCACGGGCGCGCTGGACGGAGCCTCAGGCTTCATCCTTGCCGTCATCATGTGCCGGGCGATGAACCGCTCCTTCGCCAACGTCATGTTCGGCGGCTTCGGCCAGGTGGCGGCCGCGGCCACGGGCGGCGAGGCGCGGCCTGTACGCTCGGCCAGCGAGGAGGATGCGGCGCTGATGCTGGAGAACGCCAACTCCGTGGTCATCGTCCCGGGCTACGGGATGGCGGTCGCCCAGGCCCAGCACAAGGTGGCCGAGCTCTACCAGGCGCTGATCGCCAAGGGGATCGACGTGCGGTTCGCCATCCATCCCGTGGCCGGGCGCATGCCGGGGCACATGAACGTGCTGCTGGCCGAGGCCAACATCCCCTACGAGCGCCTGGTGGAGATGGACGACATCAACGGCGACCTGGGGTCCACCGACATCGCCCTGGTGATCGGCGCCAACGACGTGGTCAATCCCGCGGCCCGCGACGACCCCAAGAGCGCCATCGCCGGCATGCCGATCATCGAGGCCGACAAGGCCCGCACCGTCATGGTCATCAAGCGTAGCATGAACGCGGGCTTCGCAGGCATCGAGAACGAGCTCTACCACCTGGACAAGACCCACATGCTGTTTGGCGACGCCAAGTCGTTCGTCGGCGGGGTGGTCAAGGCCCTCTCAGGCGGAAGCGGCTTGCATTAGCGCTCCGCCTCCAGCTTCGGATAGGGCGGCAGGGTGAGGAAGGCGATCACCGACAGGGTGAGCGCGATCAAGGCGCCGATCAGTGCGGGGTCGTAGTTGCCCTGCCAGTCGAAGATGAAGCCGTAGGCCGAAAAGGATATCAGCGAACCGGCCACGAAGAAGAAATACGACAGGCCGAACGCGCGGCCGAAGCTCTGGGTGCCGTAGTAACGCGAGGTGAGATAGGCGGCCACATCATGCTCCGCGCCCCAGGCCGCACCCACCGCCAACGCGCCGATGACGGGCCAGAAGGGAATTTGAAGCCACATCGCCAGCATGCCGAACGCCGCGAGAGCGGAAATCCCGGCGGCAATCCATGGACCATGAACGCGGTCCAGCAACAGGCCGGAAAGCAACCGCGCCAGGGTCATGGCCACGCCGAGCAGCGAGGCGTAGCCCGCCGCCTCGGCGGCGCCGAAATTGTGGTCCCGCAGCAGGGGTACGATGTGCAGGCTCATGCCCTGCACCGCCAGGACGGCCGCCATGAAGCCGAACGCCATAGTCCAGAAGACGCGGGTGCGCATGATGGCCCGTGCGCTTAGGCTCGCCCCCGAGATCACCGGAGGGGCCCGGCGCGGCGCCGTGGCGAACCACAGGATTGCAGAGGCCGGCAGGCCGACACCGCCAGCCACCATGGCGAAGCCTGCGTAGGCGCCTCGCCAGCCGTAGTGGGCGATCGCCCAGGTGGCGAAGATGGGCGTGAAGATGGCCGCGGTGGAGACCCCCAGCATCATCCCCGCCAAGGCCGTGCCCCGCGCCGCGGAAAAGTTGAGGGCGATCACACGCGAATAGCCGACCGTCGAGGTTGCGACTCCGGCCACGCCCAGCGACGCATAGATCGCCAGGTACACGCCCGGCGCGTTCGGCATCAGGCTCAGCAGGGTCAAGCCGCCAGCGACGCAGAGATGGCTGATCGGGATCACGTATCGCTCGAACGGCCAGCGATCCATGGCTGAACCGTAGAAGATTCCCGTGATCGCGACGGCCATGCCGGTCACGCTGGGCGCCAGCGAAAGGACGCCGCGAGACCAGCCGAAGTCGGCGTGCAGCGCGCCCATGATCACCCCGAGCGGGTAGATGGGCAGAGAGACGACCCCCACCCCGATGCCCACGAAGCTGGCCAGGAGGATCAACCAGCGGGAGCGGAGTTCCTGGAGCGCGGTCAGGGGCGCCTCCGCGACTTGCTGCGACTGAAGCATCCGACGCCGCCTCCCCTTTTTTTGTCTGCGCTGATCGAGTTCTAGGGGGCCGACTCGTCAGGTGGCAAATCCTTTGCAGCCGGATCCGCCGAGCGGCAGGCGCGCCAGAGCACGTCGAACTCCGGCTCTCGCTTGTCCAAGGTGAGTTCGCCGTCCGCGTAGACGAACCTCCTGAAGCCCATCGGTTCGCGCCGCCGGCTCTGGCCGTCGAATTCGCCGCAAACGACAGGGCCCTTGTCGCCCATCGCCGCGACCTCGTTGCGGAACACCACCGACTGGGGAAGGGGGGAGGCGATCAGCACCGCGTTGTGCGCATTGGTTCGGGCGCGGCGCAATCGCGCCGCCTCTCCCGTCATGTCGGAGCAGGCGCAGAGCGCCAGGGCGCTCGCCACCACCGCCGCCACGACGCATCCTGTCTCTCGCATGAGGCGCCGACCCTGGGTCTCCCAAGGTCTGGAGGGTTGGCATAGCAAAAGCGGTGGAACAAGCGACCTGACGTTGACGGCGCCACGCCGCCGGGTAGCCTGGATCGCAAGGGAGCCCGGGAAATGAAGACGCGCAAATTGGGGCGAAACGGCCCCGAAGTCTCGGCCATGGGGTTCGGCTGCATGGGGCTGAACTTCTATTACGCCAGCAAGCTGACGAAGGCCGAGTGCGTGGGCTTGCTGCGCGCCGCGGCCGACATGGGCGTCACCCTGTTCGACACCGCAGAAGTCTACGGGCCCTTCACCAACGAGGAGCTTGTCGGCGAGGCGTTGGCGCCGATCCGCGATCGGGTGGTCATCGCCACCAAGTTCGGCATGGACATCGATCCGCAATCCGGACGGATCAAAGGCGTGAGCAGTCGGCCGGAGCACATCCGTCGGGCCTGCGAGGGATCGCTAAGGCGCCTGAAGATCGAAGTCGTCGACCTGCTCTACCAGCACCGCGTGGACCCCGAGACGCCGATCGAGGACGTCGCCGGCACGGTCAAGGACCTGATCTCCGAGGGGAAGGTGCGCCATTTCGGCATGTCCGAGGCCGGCATGACGACCTTGAGGCGCGCTCACGCTGTCCAACCCGTCGCGGCCCTGCAGAACGAATATTCCCTCTGGACCCGCGGACCCGAGACCAACGGCGTGCTGGCGACCTGTGAAGAGCTGGGCGTCGGTCTTGTCGCTTACAGCCCGCTGGGCCGCGGCTTCCTGACAGGGACCATCACCGCCGAGACCCAGTTCGACAAAGGCGATATCCGCAAGGTGCTTCCCCGCTTCACCCCGGAAGCCATGACCCGCAACGAGGCGCTCGTGGAGCTGCTACGGCGCATGGCCGGGCGGCTCGGGGCCACGCCGGGCCAGATCGCGCTCGCCTGGGTGATGGCGCAAAAGCCCTGGATCGTCCCGATCCCCGGCACGACCAAGCTGCACAGGCTGGAAGAGAATATCGCCTCGACCGAGGTCCGGCTCAGCGCCGACGACCTGGCCGAAATACGCCTCGCCGCCGACGCCATCCCCATCGAAGGGGAGCGCTATCCGGCGCACATCCTGGCGGGGACCAACCGATAGAGGGCGGCGTCAGCCGCCGACCAGCGACCAGATCCCCCAGACGGCGGCATGGGCCAAGACTGACGCGACGACGAGGATCGTCGCGAGGACGGCTGTCAGGGCTGCGGCGTGAACCATTCCCGTTTCCTCCAGCCGCGCTTGCTGCGAAGCGCTGGCGTGCATCAACTATGTCGCATAACCGCGGGATGCGCCAGAGCGTTGCAAAAGCAGCAGGAAAGCCGCTGCGAAGGCTAAGAGACGCCCCCGCCGAGGGCCCGGTAAAGGCTGATGGCGTTGGTCAGTTGCACGAGCTGAGTGGCGACCAGGCCCTGCTGCGCCGCATAGAGCGAGCGCTGGGCGATCAGGACATTGAGATAGCCGGACGCGCCGCGCTCGTAGCGGGCCGTCTCCAGGCGCAGGATCTCCGCCGCGGCGTCGCGCTGAGCCTGGTCGGCGGCGAGTTGATCGCCGATGGAGCCGCGCCGGGCGAGTGCGTCGGCCACTTCGCGGAAGGCGGTCTGGATGGCTTTCTCGTATTGCGCGACGGCGATGTCGCGCCGGGCGCTAGCGCCTCGCAGGTTCGCCAGATTGCGGCCGCCGGCAAAGATCGGCGCCGCCGCGGCCGGCGAATAGCTCCAGGTCCGCGAGGGGCCGTCGAACAGCGCCGACAGCGCCGGGCTGGCCGCGCCGGCCGCCGCCGACAGCGAGATGGTCGGGAAGAAGGCGGCGCGCGCCGCGCCGATCTCAGCGTTGGAGGCCTTCAGCTGATGCTCCGCCTGCAGGACGTCGGGCCGGCTCAGCAACACGTCCGAGCTCAATCCGGCCGGCAGGTCCACCATCACCTGCGGAGCCGCGGGAAGGCCGGTCGGCAGCAGGGCTTCGGCCACCGGGCCGCCCGCCGCCAATTCCAGCGCGTTGCGATCCTGCGCCGCCTGGGTGGTGAAACGGGCGATGTCGCTGCGCGCCTGTTCAACTGTGGTCTCGGCCTGGCGCACCTCGATCATCGAGGCCGCGCCGTGCTCGAAGCGCGCACGGATCAGGTCAAGCGAGCCCTTCTGAGCGGCATAGGTCTGCTTGGCGATGATGAGCAGGTCGAGATCCGCGGCGAGGGCATAGTAGTTGGTCGCCGTCTCGGCGATCAGGCTGGCTTGCACAGCGCGCCGGCCCGCCTCGGTGGCGAGATATTGCTCGAAGGCCGAGCGGCTGAGGCTGCGAAGACGGCCAAAGAGGTCGATCTCAAAGGCGCTGAACCCCAAGGCGGCGCTGTAGGCGCGCTGCGTCTCCGCCTGTCCGGTCGCCGTTCGCCAGCCGGGCACCCGCTCCTCCACGCCCGACGCGCTGGCTGCGACTGTCGGCAGCAGGTCGGCGCGCCGGGCGCGGAAGCCGGCGCGCGCCGCTTCGATTTCGGCGACGGCCGCCCGCAGGTCGCGGTTCTCGGCCAGGGCCTGGGCCAGGATCGCCTGCAGCTTCGGATCGCCGAAGAAGGCCGTCCAGGCGACCGCCTGCGCTGAGGGGCCGGCGACAGGCGGCGCGTAGCTTTCGCCCTGCGGCCAGGCCGTCGGGATCGGCGCCGAGGGTCGCTTGTAGGTTGGCGCCAAGGTGCAGCCGGCCAGAGCGGCGGCCGTCAGCACAGCCAGGACGCCGACGCGCATTTACGCGCCCTCCGCCTGCGGGTCGCTCGCCGAAGGCTTCCGCTCCGGCCGGCGGCCGAAAAGGCGCCGCACCAGCACGAAGAACAGCGGCACGAAGAAGATGGCGAGCAGGGTGGCCGCGATCATGCCGCCCATGACGCCCGTGCCGATGTCGTTCTGACTGGCTGCGCCGGGGCCGCTGGCGAACGCCAAGGGCGTCACGCCGGCCACGAAGGCCAGGGACGTCATCAGGATCGGGCGGAGCCTCAGTCGCGCGCCCTCGATCGCGGCCTCCACCAGACCCGATCCGCGTTTGAGGGCCGTCTCGGCGAACTCGACGATCAGGATGGCGTTCTTGGCGGACAGGCCGATGGTCGTGAGCAGGGCCACCTGGAAATAGATGTCGTTGGTGAGCCCGCGCAAGGTTACGGCCAGCACCGCGCCCAGCACCCCCAGCGGCACGACCAGCATCACCGAGATCGGCACCGACCAGCTCTCGTAGAGGGCGGCGAGGCACAGGAAGACCACGAGCATGGAAAGCGCATAGAGCGTCGGCGCCTGCGAGCCCGACAGCCGCTCCTGGTAGGAAAGGCCGGTCCATTCGTAACCCACGCCCTGCGGAAGCTGGGCGGCGAGCTTCTCCATTTCCTGCATGGCCCGGCCGGAACTCACGCCCGGCGCCGCCTGTCCCTGGATCTGGAACGACGGGAGCCCGTTGTAACGCTCCAGCCTGGGGGCGCCGAACGCCCAGCGGGTCGCCGCAAACGCCGAGAAGGGGATCATCTGGCCCTGGGCGTTGCGGACGTACCAGCGGTCGAGGTCTTCGGGCTGACCGCGATATTCCGCCTCGCCCTGCAGATAGACGCGCTTCACCCGGCCGCGGTCCACGAAGTCGTTGACGTAGCTGCCGCCCCAGGCGGCGGCGAGGGTGGCGTTGATGTCGGCCTGCGAGACCCCCAGCGCGCCGGCCTTGCGGGTGTCGACGTCGATGCGAAGCTGCGGCGTGTCCTCCTGGCCGTTCGGACGCACCTGCGAGAGCAGCGGGTTCTTGGCGGCCATGCCGAGCAGTTGGTTGCGCGCGGCCAGCAGCCGCTCATGGCCGACGCCGCCGCGATCGACGAGTTCGAAATCGAAGCCGTTGGACTGGCCAAGCCCGATAATGGGTGGAGGCGCTATGGCGAAGGTCATGCCGTCCCGGATGCCGGCGAAGGCGGCGAATGCGCGGCCGATCACCGCCTGCGCGCCGTTCTGGGCGCCCTTCCGCTTTGACCATTCTCTCAGGTTGACCCATGCGAAACCGTTGTTCTGGCTGACGCCCGAGAAGCTGAAGCCGATGACCGAGAACATCGACCGCGTGTTCGGCTCCTCTTCGAAGAAGTGGTGCTCGACTTGCTGCATCACCGCCTCGGTGCGCGAGGCGACAGCGCCCGCCGGCAACTGGGTCATGGCCATGACGAAGCCCTGGTCTTCCTGCGGCAGGAATCCGGTGGGCAGGCGCACGTAGAGGCCCGCCAGCAAGGCCACCACCACGGCGTAGCCGACCAACGCCGCCAGCGGGCGGCCAATGATGCGTCCCACCCCCTGCTCGTACTTCTGGACGGTGGCGGCGAAGGTACGGTTGAACCAGCCGAAGAAGCCGCCGCTGCTCTGCGGGGCGTGGATTGGCTTCAGCAGAGTGGCGCAAAGCGCCGGCGTCAGCACCAGCGCGACCAGCACCGACAGCACCATGGCCGAGACGATGGTGATGGAGAACTGGCGATAGATCACCCCCGTGGCCCCGCCGAAGAAGGCCATGGGCAGGAAGACGGCCGCCAGCACCATGGCGATGCCAACCAAGGCGCCGGTGATCTCTTGCATCGATCTGATGGTGGCGTCCTTGGCCGGGAGCCCCTCCTCCCGCATCACGCGCTCGACGTTCTCGACCACGACGATGGCGTCGTCCACGAGCAGGCCGATGGCCAGCACCATGCCGAACATGGTGAGCGTATTGATGGTGTAACCCGCCAGCGCCAAGACGCCGAACGTCCCCAACAGAACCACCGGCACGGCGATCGCCGGGATCAGGGTGGCGCGCCAGTTCTGCAGAAAAACGAACATGACCACGACGACGAGGGCGATCGCCTCGATCAGCGTCTTGACCACGTCCTCGATCGACAGCCGTACGAACGGCGAGACATCGTAAGGGTAGCCAACCTTCACCCCTGGCGGCAGCTCGGCCTCCAGCGCCGCAACCCGCGCCTTCACGGCCTTGGCGGTGTCCAGCGCATTGGCGCCGGGCGCAAGGTTGACGGCGAAGCCGCTGGCGGGGCGACGAAGATACCGGGCATTCACCGCGTAGCTCTCACTGCCCAGTTCCACGCGGGCCACCTGCCCCAGGGTCACCGCCGCCCCCGACTGCTCCGTGCGCAGGACGATCCCGCGGAACTGCTCCGGCGTCTGGAGCCGCGACTGGGCGGTCACCGTGGCGTTCAGCGCCTGCCCTGTCGCATAGGGCCGGCCGCCGATCTGCCCCGCCGAGACCTGGGCGTTCTGGGCGAGGATGGCGCTGCGAACGTCGCCCACGGTCAGGCGGTAGCTGCTGAGCTTGAGCGGGTCGAGCCAGATCCGCATGGCGTACGGGCTGCCGAACGTAATCAGGCTTCCGACGCCGTCGACCCGGCTGGCGGCGTCGGCGATATGCGAACTGATGTAGTCTGACAGGTCCGCTGAGGTGTAGCGGCCGCCGGTGTCGTAGAGGACGCCCACAAGCAGGTAGCCAGGGTTGCTTTTGGTGACCGAGATCCCCGCCTGCTGCACCTCCTGCGGAAGCCGCGACGTGGCGAGTTGCAGCTTGTTTTGCACCTGCACCTGGGCAGTGTCCGGATTGGTCCCCGTCTTGAAGGTGACGGTGATGGAGACGGCGCCGCTGGAGTCGCTCGTGGAGGAGAAGTACTGCAGCCCGTCCATCCCCGTGAGCTGCTGCTCGATGATCTGGGTGACCGAGGTCTCGACGGTCTCGGCCGAAGCGCCGGGATAGTTGGCTGAGATCACCACCGACGGCGGCGCAATGTCCGGATGCTGCTCGATCGGCAGGTTGAGAATCGACAAGGCGCCGGCGAACATCACCACGATGGCGATGACCCAGGCGAAGATCGGGCGCTCGATGAAGAAGCGTGACATCGGCCGGGCCCGCCCCGCCTAGCTCGCCGCGCCGGGCGGGCGGACGGCGACGGGTCGAACCGGCGCGCCGGGCTGGACACGCTGCAAGCCATCGAGGATGAGCCGGTCGCCGGCCCTAAGTCCGGAAGTGATCAGCCAGCGGTCGCCCACCGCGCGTGAAGTCGTGAGCGTGCGAAGCTCCGCCTTGCCCTTGGCGTCCACCACATAGGCGACGGCCCCGCCTTTGGGATCGCGGATCACCGCCTGCTGCGGCGCCAGGATGGCGCTGGGATCGGCGCCTTCGGTGACGATGGCGCGCACATACATTCCGGGCAGCAGGATGCGCTTCGGGTTGGGGAAGACGGCGCGGAGGCTCACCGCGCCGGAATTCGGATCGACGGCGACGTCGGTGAACTCCAGCCGGCCCTCCAGTGGATAAGACGTGCCGTCCTCCAGCACTAAGCGCACGCGGGTGCGGCCGGCGTCGGTGAGATGACCCTGCGAAAGGTTGCGCTGCAGGCGCAGCAGCTCGGCGCTGGACTGGCTCACGTCCACATAGATCGGGTCGAGCTGCTGAATGGTGGCCAAGGGCTCGGTTTGGTTGGCGGTGACCAAGGCGCCGGGCGTGAAGGTGGAGCGGCCGATGCGGCCGGAGATGGGAGCCCGGACCCGCGTGTAATCGAGGTTGATCATGGCGGCGCGCAGCGCGGCGCGGGCCTGCACGGCGCTGGCCGCCGCCTGCTGGGCGGCCGCCTTGGCGTCGTCGTAGTCCTGTCGGCTGACCGCGTTGATCTTGACCAGGTCGGCATAGCGCTCGGCCTTCAGGCGCGTGGCCGTGACGTTGGCCTCGGCGTTGGCGAGCTGGCCGCGGGCCTGGTCGGCCGCCGCCTGATAGGTGCGGGCGTCGATCTGGTAGAGCACCTGGCCGGCGCGCACATCAGCGCCTTCTTTGAACAGGCGCTTGAGCACGATGCCGCCCACCTGCGGCCGCACATCGGAAACCGTGATGGGGGCGGTGCGGCCCGGCAGCTCGGAAGTGAGCGACACGGCCTGCGGCTGGATGACGACCGTGCCAACCTCCGGCGGCCCCATCTGCGGCTGGGCGGAGGAGCGGGGGCCGCACGCTTGCAGCGTGCAAGCGGCGGCGACCATCGCCACGCCTGCGAACGCATTGGCAAGAGCTTTGAGATGCACGGCGCCCCCGGGGCAGGAAATGCAGTTGTCGGAGCGAAGGCCTCGCGGGGGCGGTTACGCCGCGCCAACTTGCTGCTCTCCTAGGCCACCGGGGCAGAGGGCGAAAGACTTGAATTCGCCTCCGCGCTATCTAAGGCGGCGCCGATCCGACGACGGCGGTCAGCCCGTCGCCGCCCAGGCGCGCAGCCGGTCGTCCAGCCAGGCGAGGTCTTCCTCGATATCGATGCGATGCCACCAGGTGTGGAAGCCGTGCAGCATGCCGCGGGCGTAACGGATGTCGTGGGGGACCTGCGCCTCGGCCAGCCGCCGCGCGAAGAGCGCCGCGTCGTCGGCCAGCGGATCGAGTTCGGCGGCCAACAGGATCGTGCGCGGCCAGCCAGGCGTCACCGGATGCCGGGCTGGCGACATCTCCGGGTGGGCACGATCAGCGCCGGCAGGAGCGTAAGCGTCGGCGAAGTCCGCCAACTGCGACAACTCCTGGAAGAAGCCGGTTCCGTAGAGCGTTGCGGACGGCGAACTGAGCGTCAGGTCGAGCCACGGGCTGAGCAGGGCCAGCAACTCCACGGGATTATCGCCTGAGGCCGCCAGACGGCGAGTCGCGGCCGCCGCCAGCCCCGCGCCCGCGCTCACGCCCATCAGAGCGATACGACGGGGCGCCTTGCCCAGACCGCCGCCCGCGATGAGACGCACGACGTCGACCACGTCTTCGATGGCCGCCGGCCAGGGGTGTTCGGGAGCCAGGCGATAGCGGAACGAGATCACCGGCGTGGACATGGCGCGCGCCAGCCGGCGGACCTCGGCGTCCGCCTCCTCCAGTCCGCCGACCATGTAGCCGCCGCCGTGGACGTAGAGCAGGACGGCGTCCGAAGCCCCGCCCTCCGGCGTATAGACCCGGCCTTCCAAAGGTCCGCCGCTCGCCGCCAAGCTGACGGTCTGGACCCGCGCCACCTCCGGCGGCGGGCCGGTGAGCTTGATCCCCGCCGCCTCCCGAAAGATTTCTCGCGCCTGAGGCGCGGTCTGCTCCGCCCAGGGCGGCACCCGGTTGCGCAACGCCCAGTCGCGGACGAGCTCGATCTGCGACCGCGCCGCCTGTGGATTTATTCGACTGTCGATCATCGCCGCTTCAGGCGCGCTCCAGGCCGCCCTTGGGCCGAGCGGCCTCTACGGCGGTGATGCGGAAACCCTCGTAGCCGTTCTGCGCGATCCGGCGACAACGCTCGGTGTAGTCCTCCAGGCCGCCGCCGAACAACAGGAAGACACGGGGCTTACCCGGGATGTTGGCGCCCATGTAGAAGGAATTGGCCTTGGGGAAGAGGGTGGAGTCGGCGATCTGGCGCACCAGTTCGACCCAGTCGTCCTGGGCCTCCACGTCAGGCTCGATCCGGTCGGCGCCGCGGCTGCGCATCTCGTTGACGATGTCGGCCACGAAGTCGACATGCTGTTCGATCGCGCAGATCACGTTCACGGACACCGAGGGGCTGCCCGGACCGGTGATCATGAAGAGGTTCGGGAAGCCGGCGCTCATCAGGCCCAGGTAGGCGCGGGGGCCATGCGCCCACGCCTCCCTGAGGGCGAGGCCGCCGGCGCCGCGGATGTCGATGGCGAGCAACGGGCCAGTCACGGCGTCATAGCCGGTCGCCAGGATCAGCACGTCCGCAGGATACTCGCGCCTGGAGGTCACGATCCCATGCCTGGAGACATGCTCCAGCGGCTCGCTGCGCAGGTCCACCAGATCAACGTTCGGCCGGTTGTAGGTCTCGTAGTAGTCCGTATCGACGCAGATCCGCTTGGCCCCGATGGGGTGGTCCTTCGGGCACAGCTTCTCGGCGGTCTCGGGATCCTTGACGATCTCCTTGATCTTACGGTGCACGAACTCGGCGGCGTAGCCGTTGGCCGTGAGGTCGGTCAGGAAGTCGGCGAAGGCGCGGGTGAAGTTGGGACTGCCGCCTTCCCAGCGACGCGCCATCTCCGCCTCCCGTTCCTCCGGCGTCATCTCGCAGGCGCGGCGATCGTTGATCTCGAAGATCTGGCCGGCGCGCGACTTCTTCTGTTTCTCGCGGTTCCCCTGCAGGTCGTCCAGCCACGCCTTGCGCGCCTCGGGGGTCAGCGGCTTGTTGCGCATCGGCACGCTGAAATTCGGCGTCCGCTGAAAGACGGTGACCTGATTGGCCACCTTCGCCACGGCGGGGATGATCTGGATGGCGGAAGAGCCGGTGCCAACCACCGCGACGTTCTTGCCGGCGAGATCGACCGGATCGCGCGGCCAGGCGCCCGGCACCAGCACCGGTCCCTGAAAGTCTTCCTGGCCGGGGAAGGTCGGCACCTGGGTGGTCGAGAGGCCGCCGGACGCCATGATCAGGTACTGGCACTCGAACTCGCCGGCGGACGTGCGCACGATCCAGCGGTTCGCGGCCTCGTCGTATACGGCGCCGTGCACCTCGGTTCCGAACTGGATGTCCTTTTTCAGGTCGTAGCGATCGGCGACGAACTCGGCATAGCGCAGGATGTCTGGCTGGGGAGAATAGCGCTCCGGCCAGACCCAGGCCTTCTCCAGTTCGGGGTCGAAGGAATAGGAATACTGCAGGCTCTCCACGTCGCAGCGCGCGCCCGGATAGCGGTTCCAGTACCAGACGCCGCCCACGCCTTCCCCGCGCTCGAAGGCGCGGACGGACAGGCCGATCCGCCGCATTTTGTAGACCGCGTAGAGGCCGGCGAAACCGGCGCCGACGATGATGGTGTCAAATTTCGCTCGGCTCGTCGTCATCCTGCTTGTCCTGGTTTCCTCGTCGCTCAGCGAGCCGTCCGGAAGGGAGCGTCACGCGCCTCCAGCGCGGCCTTGACCCCCTTCTCCCGGGCAAGGTCAGAGAACGCCTTGACCACGCTCAACTGGTGGAAGATCGCGTCGAAATCGGCGCCTTCGTCCACCATGGTGCGTACGCCCATGAGCTCGTACCAGCGGTTGGCCACATGCTTATGGATGGTCAACGCCTCGAGCGGAACATTGGCGATGCGCCGGGCGAGCGCGAGGACGTGGTCGGAAAGCTCCTCGCGCGGAACGCAGCGGTTCACAATTCCCCATTCGGCAGCTTCCCGGCCGGAGATGGTGTCCCCTGTGAACAACAGCTCCTTGGTCCGCGCCAAGCCGATCTTCAGCGGCCACAGGGACAAGGTGGGCGGTATGCCGTTGGCCCGCGCTGCAGGGTGCCCGAAAACAGCATCCTCCGAACAGATCGTCAGGTCGAACATCGAGGCCATCTCGCCACCGCCGCTGAGGCAGAAGCCATGCACCTCGGCGATAGTCGGCTTCGGATAGGACCAGAGCCACATCCAGCGCTCCACCGTCCGTCGCAGACGGGCGCGATCGCGCATGATTTCAGGGACCTCGCCGTAGGTCGGCGAGGAGCCCGCCTCGGAGCCCGGAAGCGCCTGGAGATCATAGCCCGAGCAGAACCCGCGCCCGGAGCCGCGCAGGATGATCACGCTGACGCCGTCGTCCTCCGCGAAGGCCCGGAAATGCTCCTCCAACGCCTCCCGCAGCGGCTCGTTGATCGCATTCATACGATCCGGCCGGTTCAGGGTCAGGCGGGCGACCTTGTCGAAACGCTCCACGAGCACCAGGTCGGACATCGTCTCTCCGTCAATCCCGGGCTAAGGCCGGCAGGCCAAATCCTGCTTCGACCCAATTTTGTTTGTCAATATTGAACATATATTCTATTAATAGAATTATATGGCGCCTTGCAGCCGCTCGGCCGCCGCCCGCAAGGCCGCGGTGATCTCGCCGACTTCCTTGCGAGCGAAAACTGTCTTCGGCGTAACGAGCGAGATGACGCGGCAGATGGCTTCGTTTCGGAGAATGGCGGTGGCGTACATCGAGACGCCGGTGACGAAGGCGCCACAGTCCGCGCCCACGCCGGACCGACGGGTCTGTTCCACCTCGTCCAGCCAATCTTCGAAGCGCGGCGGCTCGTCCCACTTCAGCTTGTCGAAACCCCGTCGAAGATCGGCGACGGGAAGCCGCGAGTGCGCCGCGACGCAACGGCCCGAGGCGGCGATGAGCGCCGGAACCCGGCTGCCCACCTCGATATGCAGGCTGAGGAGGCCGGCATCGCGGACGATCGCGGTCACGACCATATGGTCGTCGTTGTCGGGCTGCATGACGAGCGCGGTGCACTTGAACCGAGAGGACAGTTCCTCCAAGCAGGGCTGCGCGGCCAGCAGGAAGGGGTCCTGACTGAGGCCCCGGCGGGCCAGCACATGAATGCCCGGTCCCAGAACGTAGAGCTTGCTCCCCGGCGTCTGCTGGACGAACGAAGCGGCTTCCAGGGCGCGCATGATGTGGAGACAGGTGCTGGGATTGAGGTCCAGACGCCGGGCGATGTGGGTGACCCCCAGCGCCGATCCCTCCGTCGAGAGAAGCTGCAATATGGCCAAGGCCCTCGTCACGGCCGGCGCGCGCGACGCATCCTCTTCCGACTTGGCGGTCGCGGCCGCGCTTTGCACCTTCAGCGCGCCAGGCGCCATGAAGCCCGCTCCTGGTCGGCCCCGTCATCAGCGGGAAAAGAGCGCCACACCGCTCCGGCGATGGCAAGATATATTTGATGTATAGAATTTCAGTTCCCTCAACGAAACTTCGTTGACGTCCCCGCCCCCATCGTACAGCGTCGCCGCCGCGCGCGGCCCCAGGAGCGCGAGGCCGAAATTATCCAGGCGAGGACACGATCGCAAATGGCTGAACCGCCGCTTCGCAAGCTGCATTTCCAGGGCGACTGGCTGTTCTCGGACGTCATTCGCCACAATGCACGTTTCGCGCCGAAACAGCCTGCCGTGATCTGCGACGACCAGATGCTGACCTGGACCGAGTTCGACCGGCGCACACGGAAGGTCGCCAACGCGCTGATGGCCCGCGGGATCAAGCGCGGCGACAAGGTCTGCCTGCTGTTGCCGAACAGCGTCATCGCCTTCGAGCTCTACTGGGGCGTCATCCGCGCCGGCGCCTGCGTCGTGGCCCTCAGCCAGATGCTGGCCGACGAGTCCGTGATCCAGATGATCGACAACTCGGACTCCATCCTGTTGTTCACCGACCAGGAGAACGCCCCTCAGGTCGAGCGCATCGAAGCGCGGACGGCGCTGTCGCCGGCGCAGATCTTCGTCTCCGGCGCGCATGGCCGCTACGGCGACGCCGACGCCTTCATCGAGAGCGGCTCCGAGGAGCCGGTGGATCTGCCGATCGATCCCGAGGACTCGATCAACATCGTCTATTCCTCAGGCAGCACCGGAGCGCCGAAGGGCATCGAGATCAGCCACCTGGCCCGCCATCACTACACCTTCGGCATGGCGGCCCATTTCGACGTCAACGCCCATTCGGTCGCCTTGCTCGCCACGCCGTTCTACACCAACGGCACCTGGGCCATGATGAGCGGCGCCATGTTCCGCGGCGGCTGCTGCGTCCTGCTGCCGAAGTTTAGCGTGCCGGGTTTCCTGAAGGCGGTGCAGGAGCGTCGCTGCACCCATGTTTTCATGGTGCCGACACAGCTCATCCAGATCCTCGCCCACCCCGATCTTCCGAAGTACGACACCTCCTCGCTCCGGGTCATCGAGTCGGCGGGACAAGCGCTGACGCCGACCACCTTCGACGAGTGCGCGCGCCTGCTGCCGCACACCGAGCTGTGGGAGGTCTATGGGATGAGCGAGGGCTTCGCGACGGTCATCGGGCCGCGCGACTACGCGCTGGGCAAGCGCGGATCGGTGGGTCGGCCGATGGCCTTGGACGACATCCGCATCATCGACGGCGAGGGCAAGGAGCTTCCCCCCGGCCAGGCCGGCGAGATCTGCGGCTACGGGGTCGGGTTGATGAAGGGCTACTTCAAGGACCCGCAGAAAACCCACGAGACGATCTGGATCGGGCCGCGAGGGCGAAGCTATCTTCGCAGCGGCGACATCGGCTACCTGGACGATGACGGCTATCTCTTCCTGAGCGGCCGGCTCAAGGACATGATCAAGTCGGGCGGGCTCAACGTGTTCCCCAAGGACATCGAAGAGGTCATGGCCTCCCACCCCGCCGTCAAGGAGGCGTCCGTCATCGGAGTGCCCCACTCGAAATGGGTCGAGACCCCTTTCGCCTTCGTCATCCTGAAAGAGGGCGAGGCGATCACCGCCGACGACCTGATGGCTTGGACCAACGATCGGGTCAGCAAGTTCCAGCGCATCTCCGGCCTGCATCTGGCCGAAGAGTTCCCGCGCGTGACCTACAACAAGGTGGACAAGCCAGGCCTCAGGCAGGTCTTCAACACGCTTGGCGTCGAATACTAGGAGCGGATGGACATGAAGTATCCCGATTACAAGAGCCTGGTCTTGGACTGGCCGGCCGAGCGCGTGCTGCGGGTCACCCTCTCGCGCGGCAAGGTCAACGCCATGGACTACGACCTCCACCATGACATCGCGCAGATCTGGCGGCTGATCGACCGCGACCCGGACGTCAATGCGGTGATCGTGACGGGCGCAGGCAAGTACTTCTCCGCCGGCGGCGACTTCGAGACCGACAAGCGTATCACCCACGACTACGACCTGATGATCTCGATGATGAAGGACGCGCGGGAGATCGTGGAGAACATGATCAACTGCTCCAAGCCGATCATCTCGGCGATCAACGGCCCCGCGGCCGGGGGCGGCCTGGCCGTGGCCATGTCGGCCGACGTGATCATCGGGGCCAAGTCGGCGAAGATCGTCGACGCCCACACGCGCCTGGGCGTCGCCGCCGGCGACCACGCCGTGCTGCTGTGGCCGCTGATGTGCGGCCTGGCCAAGGCCAAGTGGTACCTGATGAGCTGCGATCCCCTCTCCACCGAGGAAGCCGAGCGGATCGGTCTGATCACCAAATGCGTCGAGGATGACGAGTTGATGGACACCGCGATCCGGATGGCGACCCAGCTCGCCCGCGGCGCGCCCACCGGCATCCGCTGGACCAAGCAGACCATCAATCTCTGGCTCAAGCAGGCCTGGCCGTTGTTCGAGGCCTCCGTGGCCTACGAGAACCTCGGATTCTTCGGCCCCGACCTGCCGGAGGGCATGGCCGCCTGGGAAGAGAAGCGGGAGCCGAAGTTCAAGCCGGCCTCGCCGCTGTAGAGCGGCGCCGTGGCTTGAACCTTGTTGATGCTTAGATAGCAGAGCGTCGGGCGGCGAAGCTGTGGGCCATTCGCCGCCCAACCGTCATTCCAAACTTAGCTGTTGGTGTTTCACGCCCCAGATGGCGGCGATTCCGCCCACCTCATGAAAATTCCCGGCGAATAAGGAACAGCCTCGCCGCACGGCTGGTTGGGGCGCCATGTGGGGAGCTTCGCCGTCGATGCCCCCCGGGTGAGCGTCGAAGGTCAACCAACATGGCTCGTGTTCTCGTGGCGGGTGGGATGGGCTTTATCGGCTCTCACCTCATCGACCGCCTGCTTCAGCGGACCGACGTCGAGGAATGTCTCGTCGTGGACAACCTCTGGACGGGCTGCGAGCGCAACCTGGCCCACATCCTCGACCCGCGGCTGAAGACCTTGATCGGCGACATCGAGACGGCGCCCCTTAGCGGCCATTTCGACGAGATCTATCACCTTGCCTCGCCCGCCACGCCGACCTGGTACATGGCCGAGCCGGTGCGCACCATCTCCGCGAACGTCGGCGGCGCCCTGCGGCTGTTGCAGGTGCTCGCACCCGGCGGACAGATCGCCTACAGCTCGACCTCCGAGGTCTACGGCGACCCCCTCGTCTCGCCGCAGCCGGAGAGCTACCGCGGCTGCGTCGACTGCACCGGCCCCAGGGCCTCCTACGACGAAAGCAAACGCTGCGTCGAAGCCCTGTTGCTCGAAGCCCACCGCGTCTCGGGCGTGCGGGTGAAGGTTGTGCGGATGTTCAACGTGTTCGGCCCCCGCACCCGGGTGGACGACGGCCGCGCCGTCTCCAACTTCGTCTCACAAGCGCTTCGCGGCGCGCCGATCACCATTTTCGGCGACGGCACGCAGACCCGGAGCTGGGGCTACGTGGACGACATCCTGGAGGCGCTGGAGCGGTACTTCTGGCGTGACGGCGTGGACTACCCGGGTCCCGTCAACATCGGCAACGATCGGGAGGTCCCGGTCCTCGATGTGGCGCAGTTCATCCAGCGGCGCTTCCCGCAATGCCCGATCGTCCACCTTCCGCCCGTACCGCAGGATCCGACGAACCGCCGTCCCGACCTGGCGCTGGCCAACAAGATCCTGCCGGGCTGGTCCTGCGCGACCCCTTACGAAGAGGGCGTCGAGCGGACGATCGCCTGGTTCCGACACGACATGGGCCTCGACCACGCCAAGCCGATCATCGTCCCAGCCCAGACCCTTCCGCAGCGGAAGCGAACCCCGACCGACGACGCCGCTGGGTCGCCGATCGAGCCCCCGGCGCCCGTCACCGTCCAGCCCAGCGTCTGAGATCGTCGTGGCCGCCAGCCATGAGCTCGTCTCCGTCATCGTGCCATTGCACAACGGCGCGCAGACGGTCGAGCGGACTCTGGCCTCGGTCCTGGCCCAGTCCTGGCCGGCGATCGAGGTGCTGGTCGTCGACGACGGCTCGACCGACGACGGTCCGGCGCGCGTGGCGCGCATCGGGGCCGACGACCGCCGCGTCCGGGTGCTGCACCAGGCCAACGCCGGGGTCGCCGCCGCCAGGAACCGGGGCGCCTCGGCCGCGCGCGGCGACATCCTGGCCTTCGTCGACGCCGATGACCTCTGGGCGCCGGAGAAGATCGCCCTGCAGATGGCGGCGCTGACCCAGGGCGGGCCGAGCGTCGGTCTTGTCTACACCTGGGCGGCGATGATCGACGCCCAGGACCGCATCTATTCCACCGACCATCGCCCCCAAGCCGAAGGCTGGGTGCTGCGAGATCTCTGCCGGGCGAACATCGTGGGAAACGGCAGCTCGGCCCTGATGCGACGGGACGCCTTCGAACAGGCCGGCGGCTACGACACCAGCCTGCGCGCCCGCGGCGCCCAGGGCTGCGAAGATCTGATGATCTACCTGCGGATCGCCGAGCGTCACGAGTTCCGCGTGGTCCGGCGGTTCCTCACCGGCTACCGGCTGAGCGCCGAGAACATGTCGAGCGACGCGCTGCGGATGCTGCGCTCCTGCGAACTGACCCTGGCGGAGTTCCGCGGACGCTACCCGCAGTACGAAGCCGAGTTCCGGGCCCATCTTCGCGGCATGGTGCGCTGGCTGCTCGAGCGGGCGCTAACCACCGGCCCCGTGCGCAATGTGCCGGTCCTGCTCGCCAAGGATGGCTTCCTGCATGCTTTCGACCTGTTCCCAAGCGTCCCGGCCCTGCTGGCCATGACCGTCAAGGCGCGCGCGCCGGCGCCGGTGAAGGCCTTCGTACAACATGCCTTGAAGCAAGGCGGCCGCTACCGCCTCACCTATCTGGAAGCGGCGCTGTGAGCTTCCGTCCACCCATGCTGGCGCGGGCGATGCAGGTCCATCGGCTCTGCGACCCGCCGCGATGGGCGGCGCCGGCGATGGTGGGGCTGGGCCTGCTGTCGGCGGCGCTCGAAGGCGCCGGACTGTACCTGTTCATTCCGCTCGCGCAGGTCCTGGGCGCCCAGGCGGGCGGCGGGCGGCTGACCGAGGCCTTCCTCCACCTGCTCGCGCCCGTTCCGCGGCCGTGGTGGGCGCCGGTGGTGGTGGCCGGCCTTTGCGCCAGCATTATCGCGAAGAACCTCGTCGGCTTCGTCAGCAACTACCTGGCCCGGAAACTCGATGGCAAGGTCGCCCATCGCCTGCGCGTGCGGGTCTTCGAACAGACCCTGGCCTCCTGCGTCGATTACCGGGCCGCGAACCGGGTGACCGACGTGGTGTCGACGCTGACCAACAACACCTGGAAGCTCAGCCATGCGCTGAGCCTGGTCTATCGCCTGCTGGTGTGCGGCGCGGCGGTGGTCGTATTCCTCGCCTTGCTGTCGGCGATTTCAGTGAAGCTCACCGCCATCGCGATCCTGATGCTGGGCGCCAGCGCGCTGCTGGTTCAGCGGCTCAGCCGCCGCGCCCAGGCCGCGGGCAAGGTGGTGGTGGAGGAGAACCGCCAGTTCGGCCTGCGCATGTGGGAATCCGTCGGCGCGCTGCAACTCATCCGCAGCTTCGGGCGCGAGACCTATGAGACACGCCGCTTCTCCGAGGTCTCCGATCGGATGCGCCGTCGGCTGCTGGCCTTGGACCTGCTGTGGGGCATCCCCGGGCCGGCGACGGAGATCTGCGGCGCCCTGCTGATCGGCGCGCTGATCCTGGCCGGCATTCAAGCTGGCGCAGGCCTGGGCCCTCTCGCCGCCTTCCTGGCCGTGCTCTACCGCCTGCAAGGCCCGACCCGCGACTTCCTGCAATGCAAGATCGCGCTGGAAGGCCTCGCCGGCGCCATCGACGACGTGGACGACTTCCTGGCCCGCACCCAGACCCCCTACCTCGTCTCCGGGGCGAAGCGGCCCGAGCCGCTCCGTCGGGCGCTGGAGTTCAGAGGTGTCGCCTTCCGTTACGAGCCGGAGGAAGCGCTCGCCCTGGAGGGCCTGGACCTGGCCATCCCGGCGGGCCGCACCACCGCCGTCGTTGGCCGCTCCGGCGCGGGCAAATCGACCCTGATGTCGCTGATCTTCCGCTTCCGCGACCCAACCGCCGGCGAGGTGCTGGCCGACGGCGTTCCGCTGCGCGAGCTGGACCTCGCCGCCTGGCGCGCGCGGCTGTCGCTAATGGCCCAGGAGCCCCAGCTCTTCCATGACACCGTGGCGGCCAACATCGGCTACGGCCGGCTCGACGCCTCGCCCGACGACATCCGCCGCGCCGCCGAGGTGGCCGGCGCGCACGAGTTCATCGCCACCCTGCCGCAGGGCTACGACACCGTTCTGGGGGACCGGGGATCGCGGCTCTCCGGCGGACAACGGCAACGGATCGCACTTGCCCGCACCATCCTCAAGGATCCCGACATCCTGCTCCTCGACGAACCGACCAACAGCCTCGACCCCGAAACCGAGCAGGCGTTTCAGGCCGCTTTGCAGACCTTCAGCCAAGGCCGCACGGTGATCGTGATCGCCCACCGGCTGTCCACCGTCCAGACCGCGGACCATGTCGTCGTCCTGGAGGACGGCCGCCTGGCGGAGGCGGGCTCGCCGGCCGAGCTGCTGGCGAGGCCCGGCCGCTTCGCCAGGCTCCACGGATTGCAGACGCAAGGGCCGGGCGAGCGCGAGGTCGCCTGATGGCCTACCGCCTTGTCCAGCTCGAGCTGTCGCAGCCGATTCCCGCCATTCCATTGGCGCCGGAAGAGGATGGCGTCGGCCTTGTCGCCCGCCATGAAGGCCGTCTGGTGGGATTCCGCATGCTTCCGAGACCGGCCGGCGAGGGCCTCTCGGCGGAGGCGGTGCGGGCCGTCTGCGACGCCGAGTTCGCCCTTCCCCTCGCCGCCATCCGGGCCAGGCAGACGCTCGCTGATCGGTGGGACCTCGCGCCGGCGTCGCCCGCGCCGTCGCTGAGCATCGCCATCTGCACCAAGGACCGGGCGGCGCGCTTGGCGCGCCTGCTGCGCTCGCTGGAAGCCGTGCGCGGCGGCTCCAGCTTCGCCGGCCTGGAGATCCTGGTCGTGGACAACGCGCCCTCCGACGAGAGCACGCGCGAGGCCGTGGAGGCCTTCCCCGACGTCCGCTACCTGCGGGAGCCCAAGGCCGGCCTGGATTTCGCCCGCAACGCGGCGCTGGCCGCCGCCACGGGAGACCTGCTGGCCTTCCTGGACGACGACGTGGTGGTCGATGCCGGCTGGCTGGGCGGCCTGCTGCGCGCCCGGCGCGCCTGCCCGAACGCCGGCGGCTTCACCGGCCTGGTGCTTCCCTTCCGCCTGGACACCGAGGCGCAGGTGGCCTTCGAGAGCCGCGGCGGCTTCGGCCGCGGCTTTATGCCCTTCGAGTTCCGAACGGAGCGTCACGGCCATGCCCTGCACCCGGTGGGCGCCGGCGTCCTGGGCGCGGGGTGCAACATGTGCTTCGACCGGCGCCTGCTGCTGTCGCTGGGCGGGTTCGACGAAGCGCTGGACACCGGCGCGCCGCTGCCGGGCGGCGGCGACCTCGACATCTTCTACCGAGTGCTGCGAGCGGGCCGCACCATGCGCTACGAGCCGGCCTACGCCGTCTACCACGAGCATCGCGAGACCCTGCCGCAGCTCACCCGCCAATACTGGACCTGGGGGCTGGGCTTCATGGCCTTCCTGGAGAAGGCGCGGCGCACCGATCCCGAACTGCGCCCCCGCCACGCGGCCATGCTGTGGTGGTGGATGTTCGACCGCCTGGGCGCCATCGGACGCTCGGCGCTCAAAGGGCGTGGCCAGGCGCTCGGCTTCGCCTGGGCCGAATTCAAGGGCGGCCTGCAAGGCATGGTCGGCGAGTACGACCGCTCGCGCCGCCGCGTCCAACGCATCCGGGAGCAGGCGGCATGACCAACGCTCCGTGGCGCATTCTGGACATCGACCTCGCCGAAGGACCCCGTGACCTCGCCGCCGACGGCTCTCCGCATTTGCTGGTGCTTTGGTGGCGCAGCCTGCCGATCGGGACGCTGGCGCTGGCGCGATCCGAGCTGCCGTTCAGCGCCGCGCAACTCGCCGACGCCGCGGCCCCCATGCTGGCCGACCAAGCCCTCGCCCGCACCACCGCCCGGCACGCCGGCGAGGACGGCGCGCCGCAGGAACCGGCCGGACTTGACGCGGCGATGTCCCTCGACGTCCTGGGCCAATTGGACGCCGTGGCCGCCGCCCCGCCGCCCCGCGCCGACAGGCTCAGCGTCATCGTCTGCACCCGTGACCGCCCGCAGCAGCTCGCCGCCTGCCTGGACAGCCTGGCGACGCAGGCCGCCCTGCCGGGTCAGGTTGTGGTGGTCGACAACTCCGGCGGGGGCTCGGCCCGCGAGATCTGCGCAAGGCCGGGCGTGACCTATCTGCACGAACCCGCCCCAGGCCTCAGCCGCGCCCGCAACGCCGGCCTCGCCGCCGCCCGCGGCGACCTCTTGGCCTTCACCGACGACGACGTCGAGCTGGCCCCCAGCTGGACCCAGGAGGTCGTGCGCGCCTTCGACGATGTAAGCGTGGACGCCGTCACCGGCCTGGTGCTGCCGGCCCGACTCGACACCCCGGCCCAGCGGGCGTTCGAGATCGACCTGGGCGGCTTCACCTCTCGCCACTTCCCGATCCGCTTCGACAGCCGCTTCCTGGAGGTCACGCGTCACATGGGCCCGCAGGTCTGGCGCATCGGCGCGGGCGCGAACATGGCCTTCCGCCGAAGCGTGTTTGCGCGCCTCGGCGGATTCGACGAGCGGCTGGGCGCGGGCGCCTCGGGCTGCTCCGAGGATTCCGAGTTCTGGTACCGTATCCTCGCCGCCGGCGGCGTCTGCCTCTACGAGCCGCGCGCGGTGGTGCGCCACCATCACCGCTCGGACTGGCAGGGTCTTCGGCGGCAGCTCCGCGCCTATATGGCTGGCCATGTGGCTGCCCTCGTCGCTCAGGCGGACCGCTATGGCCACCGCGGCAACATCCGGCGGATCTTCCGTCAGCTTCCGGTCTATTTCGCCCGCAAGGCCATGCAGGCGGTGCAGAATCTCCAGGGTTGGCGGCTGCGCCTGCTGTGGGCCGAGGTCGTCGGCTGGGCGATAGGGCTCACCTACCTGCTCCGCCCGCGATGGCGGCGGATAGGGCGGGCATCGCGCTCGCGGGCCGCATCGCCCGCCGCAACCGCCGAGGTGCGCCATGCCTAAGGCGCCGCTGGGGCCGTTCCTCGCCCGTAACCCCTTCGGCCAGGGCCTCACCGACGGACTGTTCTACCGGGAGAAGATGCGCGCCATCCACAGGGTCGCGCCGGCGGCGCTGAGGCCTGACGGCCCCGGCCGGGTCCTGGACGTCGGCGGCGGCCGAAGCGGTCTGGCGGCCTTGCTCTATCCCGAGGCCGAGGTGATCACCCTCGACGTGGACGCCTCGCTCGCCCGGCAAGGGCCGTCGGGCGGCTCCGGCCGCTTCGTCTGCGGCGACGCCTGCCGCCTCCCTTTCCCCGACGCCGCATTCGACGCCGTCGCCCTGTTCGACGTGCTGGAGCATGTGCAGGATGACGCGACCGCCGCGACCGAGGCGCTGCGCGTGACACGGCCGGGCGGCGTGGTGCTGTTGTCCACACCTACGGCGGCCTGGCGCTATCCCTATGTCCCGCTGATGCGGCCGGTTTGTCCCACCGAGGGCGAGCTGATGGCCGAATGGGGCCACGTGCGGCGCGGCTATGCGCGCGACACACTCGTGCGCATCTTCGGCCGCCCGCCCGAACGCGCCGCCAGCTTCATCAACCCGCTGACCGCCTTCGCCCACGATGTGGCCTTCTCGCGTCTGGACCGACGGCGGCGGCGCCTGCTGCACGCCCTCGCCGCGCCGGTCACCGCCGTGGGCTATCTCTGCCACCATCCGGCGCTTCCCGGCGCCGAGACCGCGCTCGCATGGCGCCGCTGAGCCCCCGCCGGGTCGCCGTCTTCCCCTGGGGCGACGTCATTGAGGACTTCCTGGCGCCGCTCGGCCTCACCGCCCAGGACTACGCCCAGCGCATGAGCGGCGGTTGGCTGTTCGGCTATGTGGCTGGCCTCCAGGCCAACGGAATCGAGCCGGTGGTGATCCACGCCTCCGCCGCCGTGAAGGAGCCGGTGCGCCTGGTCCATGCCCAGACGGAAGCGCCGATCGTGCTCGTGCCCGGCAAATCCTCCGGCGAAGGATGGACCTCGAGCCGGCCCTCCGTGGCCGCCGTCGCGAGCTGGGCGCGCACGCCGCTGTGGCGCTTCGCCCAGGTGCTGCGTCGCGAAGGCTGCGACGCGGTGCTGGTCCAGGACTACGAGCATCCGCGCTTCGACGCCCTGGCCCTGATGAGCGCGGGGCTGCGCCTGCCGCTCTACGCCAGCTTCCAAGGCGGCGACGTGACCCTCTCGCCTCTCGAGCGCCGGATGCGTGGGCTCAGCCTGCGCCGCTGTCGCGGGCTGGCGGTGGCCTCGGCGCGCGAGCGGCGGCGGCTGCGAGAAACCTATGGCCTGCAGCGACAGGTGCGCGACATCCCCAATCCGGTGGACGCCGGCTTCTGGCGCGCGGTCCCTCGGGAGCCGGCCCGCATGGCTCTCGGCATTGGCCCGGAGGAGCTCGTCTTCTTCAACCACGGCCGCATCGACATCCAGCGCAAGGGCCTGGACGTCCTGCTCTCCGCCTGGCGCGAGGTCGGCCGCGCCCGGCCCGCGCGGCTGGTGATCCTAGGGTCGGGCCAGGATCGCGCGGCCTTCGCCCAGATGCTGCAGGGGCAGGACAATGTCAGCTGGATCTCCGACTACGTGGCGGATCCGCCGCTGATCCGCCGGTGGCTCTCCGCCGCCGACGCCTATGTCACCCTCTCTCGGACCGAGGGCATGCCGGTGGCGCCGCTGGAGGCCATGGCCTGCGGCTTGCCGGTGGTCGCCAGCGACGCCCACGGTCTGGCCGACCTCTTCGACGAAGGCGAGGCTTCCGGCGGCCTGCTGGTCCCCCGCGGCGAGGCCGCGCCGGCGGTCAAGGCCATGCTGCGCCTGGCCGACAGCGCCGAGCTGCGTCGCCGCCTGGGCAAGGCCGCGCGCCGGCGCATCGAGGGCCGCTTCTCGGTGCGCGCGGTCGGCGCCGCGCTGGCCGAGATGATGTGGCAGGTTCCGGTCGAACGCGGCGCCAAGGTCGCGCCAAACGACGGCGGTGAACCGGGAGCGCGTCTCAGCCCTCCGGCTTGAGGCCCCCGAAGTGGAAGGCCTTGGACTCCAGGTATTCCTCCAAGCCCTCATGGCCGCCTTCGCGGCCCAACCCCGACTGCTTGACCCCGCCGAAGGGCGCCATCTCCATGGCGATGGAGCCGGTGTTGAGCCCGACCATGCCGGCTTCCAGCCGCTCGGCCACGCGCCAGGCCCGGTGCACGTTCTCGGTGTAGAAATAGCTGGCGAGGCCATAGGAGGTGGCGTTGGCCAGGGCCACGCCTTCGGCCTCCTCGCCGAACCGGAACAGCGGGGCGACCGGGCCGAAGGTTTCCTCTTCGGCCACACGCATGGCCGTGGTGGCGCCCGAAAGCACCACCGGCGCCACGAAGCGGCCGGGATCGCCATAGGCCTCGACCTGGGTGAGCGCCGAAGCCCCTTTGCCGAGGGCGTCGGCCACGTGCTCGCGCGCCTTAGCCACGGCGGCGGCGTTGATCAGCGGTCCTATGGTGACGCCCGCCTCGCGGCCCGGACCCACCTTCAGGCGACCGACCGCGACGGCCAGCTTCTCGGCGAAGGCGTCGTAGACCTTGTCCTGCACCAGGATGCGGTTGGCCGAGACGCAGGTCTGGCCGGCGTTGCGGAACTTGCTGGCCATGGCCGCGGAAACCGCCAGGTCCAGGTCGGCGTCGTCGAAGACGATCAGCGGGGCGTTGCCGCCCAGCTCCAGGCTGAGCCGCTTCAGCGTATCCGCGCACTGGCGCATCAGCAGCGCTCCCACCCGGGTCGAGCCGGTGAAGGAGAGCTTGCGCACCGTGGGGTTAGCGGTGAGCTCCGCGCCGATCGCCTCGGGCCGGCCGGTGACGATGTTCAGCACGCCCTGCGGCAGGCCCGCGTGTTCCGCCAGACGCGCCAGCGCCAGAGCGCTGAAGGGGGTCAGCTCCGAAGGCTTGACCACCACCGTGCATCCCACCGCCAGCGCGGGCGCGCATTTGCGCGTGATCATGGCGGCGGGGAAGTTCCAGGGCGTGATCGCAGCCGTCACGCCCACCGGCTCCTTGAGCACGACGATCCGCCGGTCGGCCGTGGGCGCGGGGACGGTGTAGCCGTAGGCGCGGCGGCCCTCCTCGGCGAACCACTTGATGAAGCTGGCGGCGTAGCGGATCTCGCCCTCCGCCTCCTTCAGCGGCTTGCCCTGCTCAGCGGTCATGATGGCGGCGAGATCGGCCGCGTTCTCCAGGACCAGGGCGTTCCAGCGCTCCAGTATCTGCGACCGCTCGCCGGCCGGCCGCGCGCGCCAGGCCGGGAAGGCCGCGGCGGCCGCCTCGATCGCCGCGCGCGTGTCGGCGCCGTCCATGTCCGGAACATGGCCCACCAGCGCCCCCGTCGCCGGGTCCTGCACGGCGAGCGTGCGTCCCGAGCCCGCGTCGGTCCAACGTCCGCCGACGAAGGCGCGCTCCGCGAAAAGGCTGCGGTCGGCGAGCTTTAATTCTGAGACGGCCTTGTCCATCAACCGAGCGCCGGGTCGCTGTCGTGGCAGGTGGCGAAACGATTGGACATGCCGGATGGCTCCCAGCGAAAGGCTCGCTGGCTGACGGCGTATCCAAGTCCGCAGCGACGGAAAAGGGTGAAACGGCGCTCGATCGCCCCGGCCGACCCAGGCGCATTCGCCCAATACCTCGAGCAGGCGTCTATTGGACGGGCTGAGTATGGCTCTGCATTACGGTCTGGAAACCATGGCCGTTGACCAGACATAAGGCACATTTTTACGCTTACAATTAATAGGCGAGTGGGCACGATCCACCTAACCAAAGACGTGTGGTGGTGGATTTCGTGTCATTCAATCCAGCGATACTGCTGAGAGCCTGCACCCTCATGTTCGCCCTGATGGTGACCGCCTGCGCAAGCGCGCCTCCAGCAGAGATGTCAACCACGGCTCGGGCCATGCCCCTGGGCGTCGCCGCAACGCCGCCGAGCGGCTTCGTGGCCTTCTGTCAGCGCGAGACCGCCGAATGCGGGGCCAGCCCGCAGGAGCTTGAGGTGATGCGCGCCCAGGTGGCGAACAAGCCGGGCAGCGCCGTCGCCACGGTGATCCAATACGACTGGAGCGGAGTCTTCCTGCGTCCCCAAGGCGCCCTTGCGCCGGCCGCCGAGCCGAGCGCGGCGGCTGCGCCGGGCGACGTTTCCAATCCGCCCGCGCTCACCTCCGAGCTGGCGCGCCTGATCGCTTCGGTCAACGACCGGGTCAACCGCGCTCTCGTCCAACGCACCGACAGGGCCATCTACGGCGTCGACGAATACTGGGCGGCGCCGCTGGAGCACGGCTTGAAGGCGGGGGACTGCGAAGACTTCGCGCTCGAAAAGCGGCATGCGCTGCTGGCGGCGGGCGTCCCCTCCTCCGCCCTCTCGCTCGCCGTCGTGCTGACGCCCAGAGGCGAGACCCACGCCGTCCTGCTGGTCGCCACCAGCCGCGGCGAATTGGTCCTGGATAACCTGACCCCCTGGATCCTGCCTTGGAACCAGACCCGCTACCGCTGGCGGGCGCGCCAGGTGGCCGGCTCTGCTTCGCACTGGGCGATGGCCGCTGTGGACCTGGCCTCCTGGCCTGCGGCGCCCCGGCCGGTCGGAGCGCCCGTCTCGCCCAGCTAGAGCCGCCAGTCGGCGGCCCCTGCCGGCAGCGCCCCCTTCACGTCGAACAGCGGGGCGGCCGGCTTGCCGAGCGCCCGGATCGCCTCCGCGCCCATCTCGACGAATTGGCGGTGGGCGACAGCCAGGACGACGGCGTCATAGGCGCCGGCTTCAGGCCGGTCGATCAACTCAAGCCCAAGCTCGCTGCGCGCCTCGGCCGCGTCGATCCACGGGTCCCAGACCTCGACCCGCACCGCATAGCGCGCAAGCTCATCGGTGATATCGGCGGCCCCGGTGTTGCGCAGGTCCGGGCAGTTCTCCTTGAAGGCCAAGCCCATCACCAGGATGCGGGCCCCATTCACCGCCTGGCCGCGCCGGATCATCTCGCGGATCAGCTCTCGGGCGACATAGCTCCCCATGCCGTCGTTGATGCGCCGCCCGGCGAGGATCACCTCGGGATGGTAGCCCAGCGCATCGGCCTTGTGCGTCAGGTAGTAGGGGTCGACACCGATGCAGTGGCCGCCGACCAGTCCGGGCCGGAAGCCGAGGAAATTCCACTTCGTGCCTGCGGCGGCCAGCACCTCCTGGGTGTCCACGCCCAGGCGGTGGAAGATCAGGGCGAATTCGTTGACCAGGGCGATGTTGAGGTCGCGCTGGGTGTTTTCGATCACCTTGGCCGCCTCGGCCACCTTGATGGAGCTGGCGCGGTGCGTGCCGGCGGGGACCACCGCGGCGTAGAGCGCGTCCACGAAGTCGGCGGCCTCGGGCGTGGATCCGGCCGTCACCTTGACGATGGTCTCCAGACGGTGGTGCGGGTCGCCCGGGTTGGCGCGTTCGGGGCTGTAGCCGGCGAAGAAGTCGCGATTGAACTGGAGGCCGGATTCCCGCGCCACCACCGGCACGCAGTCCTCCTCGGTGGCGCCCGGATAGACGGTGCTCTCATAGACCACCACGCCGCCGGGCTGGATCGCCCGCCCAACGGTGCGGCTCGCCGCCAGCAGCGCCGCCAGGTCGGGCCGCTTGTGGGCGTCGATCGGCGTCGGCACCGTGACGATGAAGACATTGCAGCCGGAAAGGTCCGCCTCGTCCGAGGTGAGCTGGAGCCTCGTCGCCGCCGCCAGGCGCTCGGCGGGGATTTCCAGCGTCCGGTCGCGGCCGGCGCGAAGCTCGTCGATCCGACCGGGGTCGATGTCGAAGCCGACGACCTCGAAGCTGGCGGAGAAGGCCACGGCCAGCGGCAGGCCCACATAGCCCAGCCCCAGGACGGCGATCCTGGCCGGGGTTCGGGCGAAGGGGTTCCGGAGCATGCAGCCTCGCTTGCGGCGAAGCGGCGCTTAGCACAAGGCGCCCGCCTCTCCGAAGCCCAACCTTCCTGCCGGCAAGGCGGCGGTAAAGCGCGCTTGCTGAAGCTTCACCGTTACGGTCTTCTTCCCACGTGCGCGAGACTCGATCTCCAGAGACGCAGAAGCTCAAGCCCTGGGCGCCGTCGTGGTGGGCGCAGGACGCACGTTGGTTGTCGCTGCTGGTCCCGGCGACGATTTTCGCCGGATGCCTTGCCGGAGGCGCGATCGCACCCAAGACCGGCCTCACCCTGGCGATGGCTTGCGCCCTGCTGTTGCTAGGCGCCCTCGCCGCGCCTCGGGTCCGTAACGACCTAGCCGGTTTGCGGGTGGGCTGGCCTGCGGCGTTCTTCGGCCTGACCGTGCTGGCCGTGCTGTGGTCCCTGACGCCCTTCGCGCCGGGCGGCCCGCATCCGGTGTGGCTCCAGGTCGGCATCTCGCCCGGCGCCTCCACCATCGACAAGTCACAGACCCTGCTGGAACTGATCAAGCTGCTTGGGCTTGGGGTGATCTTCCTGCTGGGATGCATCCTCGGCCGCAACGAGCGGCGCGCGCGGACGGCTTTCCGGGTGGTGCTCGCTCTGGGCGCCGGTCTTGGGCTGTGGGCGTTCCTCGCCTTCGCGGGCGGCCGGATCGTCGGCCCGCGCCTGAGCGCCAGTTTCGGCGCGCCGAACACCGCCGCCACCGTATTCGCCCTCCTCCTTGTCCTCGCGGTCGGAGTCGGAGTCTCGCGGCGCGGCGCGACGACGAACGCAAGGCTGATAGCCGCGGCGCCCGTGGCGGCCGCCGGCCTGGTCTTCGCCGCGTGCCTTCTGGCCACCGCCTCGCGCGGCGGCGTCATTGCGGCCTCGGCCGGCCTCGCCGCCCTCGCCGTCCTGCACACTCTGCTCGGTCAGACGCGATGGACCAGAGCCACCCTGGCCGTGGCGGCCGGGCTTGTCGGCGCGGCGACCCTGCTTGCGTTCGCCGGAACCGAGCTGATCGATCGGCTGGGCGCCGTCACCTGGGAGGTTGCGGGCCGCCGCACCATCTTCGAAGCGCACTGGCGCGCCTTCCAGGACTTCCCGTGGATGGGCTACGGCCTGGGCTCTTTCGACGCGGTGAACCGGATGTTGCTGTCACCCGCAGACGTCCAGGACCTCTGGAGCATCCGGGCGGCGCACAACATCTATCTCGGCTGGCTGGAACAGGCCGGCGTTGTCGGCGCCACGCCCATGTTCCTGACCGTCGGCGCCATAGTTGCGGTCACCCTTTTGCGGACGGCGCGTCGCAGCCGCTTCCGCAACCACCTCTTCGCCCTGCTCGCGGCGGACGTCGTCGTGCTGGTTCATGGCGCCAGCGACTTCGCCTTGGAGACCTACGCCGTCGCCGGCCTCTGGAGCCTGCTGCTGGGGTTGCAATTCGCCGCCGCCCAGGGCTTCGAGAGATGAAGGGGGGACTCGTGGTGAAAAGCGCTGCGGCGCTCGCCGGCCTCGTGCTGGCGCTGGCGCTGGCTGGCCTCGTCTCTCTCAACACCGGGGCCGGCTTCGGCGCGCCGCCTCTGGGGTTCGGTTTCGCCGCCGGCTACGAGGACGCGGCCTTTCGCGCGCAATCCAGCGGGGCCGGACGGCCGGCGATGCTGGAGGCCTCAGCCTTCGCAGAGCGCGCCCTGCGCCTGGCGCCCTACCTGACCTCGGCTCGACTTCGGCTCGTGCAGATCGACACCCAGCTCAATCAGCGGCTCACCGACCGGGCAGCGGCGCAATTTGGCCGCAGCTACGAGCTTGTGCCCTTGGATCCCGACCTGGCCGTCTGGCGCATCCGCTTCGCGTTTGAGCATTGGGAATACATCGCGAGCCCTACCCGGCAAGCGGTGATCAATGAAACGAGGTCAATTTCTGCTATCCCTAATAAGAGGGGCGAGGTTTCGGACGTGCTCAATACCATACGCAACCCCAACGGGAGGCTCGCGGTAGCGTTATGGTTGCGCAATACGCATGCTGAACAGGCGCCGGCGCCCACCAACGCGACACATTGGCCTAAGAAATCTCCATGACATTCAACTTTAAGGGAATCGACTTTCTTGGAAGCTTAGCTTAGTGTTCGCACGACGAAATTAACGAGCACAAGGCGCCGAGGGGTGGCGATGAATCTGAAGAAGCTCTCCATCAGCGCCGCGGCGCGTGCGCTGGCGGCGACCGCCGCCATCGGCGGGGTGACGCTCATGAGCGGTTCCGCCCTCGCCGAACTGGAAGCGCCGGCCGCACCGACCGAAGCCGAGCTCGCGGCCCAGATCCAAACAGCGGTGCAAGACGTCGTGGCGCAAAACCTCGGCAAGTCACCCGAGGCCATCCAGGCGGCGGTCGAAGCGGCGATCCAGAAGGTGGTCGAGACGACCACCGCCCCGGCCGCGGTTGTGAACGTCGCCGTCGCCACAGTCGCCAAAACCCTGCCGCCTGAGGTGATGAGCGTGCCAGGCGTGGTGCCGGCCGTCGTGAAGCAGCAGCAGGCCGTGGTCGCGACGGCGATCAGCGTCGCGGTCGCCCAGGCCGCGGAAAGCACCAGCAACGGCACGCCCGCCCAGCAAACGGCGGCCGTCGCGCAAGCCATCACCGCCACCCTGGCGGCGGCGGACGCACCGCCGCAGGTGGCCAACGTCGCCCTGGCGGCGGCGGTCACCACCCTGAACGCCCAAGGCGTGACCGCCAATCCGGCGGTGGCTCAAGGGGTTACAGGCGTTCAGACCGTGGTGGTCGCCAAGGCGATCAGCGCCGCGGTGCAGACGGCGGTGATCAACAGCACGGGCTCTTCCACCTCCGCCCAACAGGAGGCGGTCGAACAAGCCATCGCCAACACCGTGAGCGTCGCGGCCGTGGCGCCGAGCGTCGCGCAACAGGCGCTGAACGTCGCCAACAGCACCTTGACGTCCACGTCCTCGATCCCTTCGACGGCGTTGACGACCATCCAGTCCGCGGTGCAGTCGCAGTCCAACATCATCCAACAAGCGGCGAACACCCAGACGCAGTCGGAGACGCGAACGCAGTCGACGACGACGGGCGAAAAAACGGTGACGACGACCGACAACTCCACCCCGCTGTATCGCGGCTAATTCATTTTTCACGCATCCCCGCCCAGGCTCGCTTGGGCGGGACGTTTTGCGCGATTCGCTAGCGGGGATCTTCGCTATCTTGGGTTGTAAGAAGGAAACCTCAGTTGCGGGCGCCGCCGTCATTGTCACGGCAATTCTGGCGACGCACGTCGCGGCCCAGACCCCTGGCGCCTCGTCCGGACCGAGTTCGCCCGGCGACCGGCCGTCGGAACCTCGCGCCCCCGCGGCCGGCGAAAGCTTTGGCGTCGACCTCTCGACCTCGATCAACAGCTCGTTCGCACGCGACCGCAACGTCGGCGTCACCGAACGCCCGCACGAGGGCTACGAAGCCAAAGGCATCCGGCTGGGCGGCTTCCTCGCCTATCCCAAGGTGACGGCGGAAGCCCGACACAGCGACAACATCTATGCGACCGAGACGCAGAAGGTCGGCGACACCATTTGGATGGTCACGCCGGAGATCGACGTCGTCTCCAACTGGCCCCGCCATGCCGTCAACGCCTACGCCCGGGCGGCCTTCAATCGCTACACCAAGGCCACGGACGAGAACACGAGCGACTACGCCGTGGGCGTCAGTGGACGGGCCGACCTGCTTCGATTCAGCAACGTCACCGCCAATGTGGACTGGTCGCGACTGACCGAGCCGCGCACCTCGCCCAACAGCATCGGAGTGGCGGCCAAGCCCGTGCGTTACGACCTTGGCGTGGTGGGCTTGCGCGGCCAGCACGAGGTGAACCGCCTGCGGCTGAGCGGCGGGTACAATCTGCAGCACTTCACCTACTCAAACCCGCCGCGCATCGGTAGCGGCGTGGTCGACCAGTCCTTCCGCGACCGCGACATCCACCTGCTGACCGGCCGCGTCGACTACGCCGTGAGCCCCGCCACCTCCTGGTTTGTCGAGATGGACGCCAACAGCAGGAACTACAAGCATGTCGCGGTCGGCGACGTCGGCCGGAACTCCGCCGGCGTCCAGGCCCTCGGCGGCGTCAATTTCGAGATCAGCGCGCTCCTGCGCGGCGAGCTCGGGCTGGGCTACCTGCGGCAGACGTTCGATGATTCTCGACTTAAGGCTGTGAAGGGTTTCGGCGCGCGCAGTAAGATCGAGTGGTTCCCGACTCAGCTCACCACCGTGACCCTCGAGGGCGCGCGCACGGTGGAGGACAGCGCCGTCGCGGGCAGCGGAGCTTACGTCGCCTCGCACGGCGAGCTGAGGGTCGACCATGAGTTGCTGCGCAATCTACTGCTGGCGGCCAAAGGCGGCTTCGGCGTAGACCGGTACAAAGACATCAACCGCACGGATAATCGCGTCAGCGCTGGTTTCAGCGCCACTTACCTTCTAAACCGCGCCTTCGGCCTCACCGGTTCCTACAACTTTGACAAGAGAAAGACGGTCCGAGGCACGGGAAGCAACTTTAAAGAGAACCAGTTTTTACTGACTCTTACGGCGCAATTTTAAGCGATCGACATTCCGGCCCCTTCGTTGCATGGCGTTTTCCGCCGCTGCGACGATGTTTCACTTCGAGACAATCGAGCACGGGAATAGAACTGCCTCTATGAACGCGTCGCCGTCATCCGCTTCCGTCATCAAGTCCGAGACCCTCGGGAATCGCGGCTCGTCCGTGGCGGAACAGTTCGACATCCGGCGCTGGATCAACGCCTTCCGCCGGCGGCTGCGCCTGTTCGGCGCGATCGTGGTCACCATCCTGGTGTTCACCATCGTCGTGACCATGAACGCGACGCCGAAATACACGGCGACGGCGGCGGTGATGCTGGACACCCGCAAGGCCCAGGTGACCGATGTGAAGGACGTGCTGTCCGGGCCGGAGGGATATGACACCTCCAGCGTGGTCGACACCGAAGTCGAGGTGCTGAAGTCCCGGCAATTGGCGGAGCGCGTGGTCCGGGCGCTCGACCTGGAGAACGACCCCGAGTTCAATCCTTCGCTGCGCAAGCCCACCGGCGTCGCGGCCCTGAAGCAGAACCTGAAGCGGATGTTCGGCGGCGGAAGCCCCAGGGGAGCGCCGCTCTCGCCGCTGGCCGCGCAAAAGCAGCATGAGGGCGTGGTCGACGCCGTCATGGGCGGCCTGCAAGTCAGCCGGCAAGGCCTGACCTATGTGATGAACGTCGGCTACGAGAGCGTCAGCCCGGCCAAGGCGGCAATCATCGCCAACAAGTGGGCCGAGCTCTATCTGCTTGAGCAGATGGAGGCCAAGTTCGACGCCACGGACCAGGCCACCAAGTGGCTCAACGGCCGTATCCAGGCATTGCGCGGCCAGGTTCAGCGCGACGAGGCCGAAGTCCAGCAGTACAAGATCGCCAACAACCTTCTGAGCGCGTCGGGCGCGACGCTGACCGAGCAGGAGATCTCCAACTACAACCTCTCGCTCGCGCAAGCGCGCGCTCAGGTGGCGGAGGACGAGGCGCGGCTCAACACGGCCCGCCAACAGCTCGCACGTGGATCGACCGGCGAAGACGTCGGCGAGGCGCTGGGTTCTCCCGTGATCCAGGACCTTCGCCGGCAACGTTCTCTTTTGAGCGCGCAGATGGCCGACCTGAACTCGAAGTACGGTCCCCGCCACCCCGAGCTGTTGAAGGCCCAGCGCCAGCTCGAGGACATCGACGTCCAGATCAAGGGGGAGATCGAACGGATCGTCTCGAACCTGCAAGCGAAAGTCCAGGTGTCGCGGGAGCGCGCCGGAGCCATCTCCGGCAGCCTGGGCGGGGCGCGCGGCGCCCTGGAGGCGAACAGCCGCGCCATGGTCCGCTTGGGCGAGCTTCAGCGCAACGCCGACGCCTCGCGGACCATCTACGAGAGCTATCTGAAGCGCTTCCAGGAGACGAGCACCCAGGAGGGCGCCGAGAAGTCCGATGCGCGAGTGGTTTCGCGCGCCAAGATCCCGCTCGGCCAGAGCTCTCCCAAGGTGAACCTGAACCTGGCGCTCGGGCTGGTGATCGCGCTTGGCGCCGGCCTGGGGGCCGTGATCCTGGCCGAGATGCTCGACGCGGGCCTGTCCACGGCAGATGAGGTCGAGCGGGGTCTGGGGGTCGCGTTCCTGGGCGGCGTGCCGATGCTGGCGTCGGTGACCGACGACCCAAGCCCCGACCCGCTTGATTTCGTGGTCCGCAAGCCGCTTTCAAGCTTCTCGGAAGCCTTCCGCAACCTGCGCACCTCGCTGATGTATTCGCGCCTCGGCCAGCCGGTGAAGGTGGTGGCGATCACCTCGGCGCTGCCTGGCGAGGGGAAGACCACGACCGCGATCTGCCTGGCCCGCACCGCGGCGCTGCAAGGCTCCCGCGTCATCATCGTAGATTGCGATCTTCGTCGCCGCACCGTCGAGCAGATGCTCGACTTCGACCCCGAGGTGGGGCTGCTGGAGGTCCTGAACGGGGACGCCACGCTCAGCCAGGCCATAAAGCCAGACCTTCAGTCCGGCGCCGACGTGCTGCCCCTCTCGAAGGCCAGCTTCACGCCCCGCGACGTGTTCGGCAGCGAGGCGGTCGATGAGCTGCTGAAGACGCTGCGCAACACCTACGACCTCGTCGTCCTCGACACCGCCCCGCTGCTTCCGGTCACCGACGCGCGGCTGCTGGCGCCCAAGGCGGACGTGGTGATGTTCCTCGCCCGTTGGCGCAAGACGCCGAAGCACGCGATCGAATCGGCGTTCCGCATGCTGGAGAACACCGGGGCGTACCTGGCCGGCGTGGCGCTGACCCAGATCGATATGGATCTGCAGGTGCGGTACGGCTACGGCGACCCCGGTTATTATTACCACGAGTACCGCAAGTATTACGCGGACGAGTCCACATAACCCACAGTGAGTAACCCGGGGGTCGGGGAAGGCCGAAACAACCTTGGCCGATCTCTGCCCAGACCCTATATTTGGATCATCGAAAAGGAAGGCCCATTGCCCACGATCCAACAGCCAGTCTTCACGCCATCACGGGCGGAGCCGTCGATCGACGGACGCCGTGACCTGCGCGCGAAGCGTCTGTTCGACATCGTCATCGCCTCAGTTCTGCTGATCTTCTGCCTGCCGACCTTGCTGATGGTGGCCGTCGCGATCTGGATCGAGACCGGCGGCCCGGTTTTCTTCACCCAGGAGAGAACTGGCTTCGGCGGCCGCGTCTTCCGGATCCTGAAGTTCCGCAGCATGGTCCACAGCGCTTGCGCCAAGCCGGTCATCCAGGCAGTGCGCGGCGACGCGCGGGTGACCCGCGTCGGCGCCTTCATCCGCCGGACCAACCTCGACGAACTGCCCCAGCTGGTGAACGTTCTGCGGGGCGACATGTCCCTGGTCGGACCGCGGCCCCACGCCCTGGCGCACGACGACTATTATGGCCGCCAGGTCGGCGATTACGACCGTCGGTTTGCCGTCCTGCCGGGCATGACGGGCCTCGCTCAGGTCTCCGGTTGCCGCGGTGAGACACCGACGGTCGCCCACATGGCCGCCCGGGTCGCCCACGACCTCGAGTATGTGCGCGCCGGCGACATCGGCATGGACCTGAAAATCCTCGTGCGCACCCTGCTGAGCACGGCCCGCGATCCCGCGGCCTTCTGAGCCTGGTCACCTGGTCAGGCTCGCCCAGCGCGGCGTCCTGATCGGCCTGCTCACCTACGGCCTGCTCTATTTCGCGACCAAGTACTACACGCCCGACTTCGGCGGCGTGGACTTCTTCCAGTACGCCAAGCTCTACGCCGACCCGTTCGGCGCGCCGGACGTCCCCTCGCCGTTCGCACTGCGCCGGATCAGCGCGATCCTGACCTGGCTCGTCGCCCAGACGCCGTTCGTCTACGACCGCGCCACCGCCTTCGCCGGCTCGCCCGCTGAGCGGCATCTGCTGGCCGCCGCCATCCTGACGAACTACCTCTGTCTGCTCGGCGCTGCGGTGGTGGTCTCCCGCATGGTGGAGATCCTGCGGCCGGACACGCGCGATCTGCCGCCGCTTTTCGGCGGTCTGCTCTGCTTTTTCGCCTTCAACACGCCTGCGCACATTCTGACGGGCATGACCGATGGCGTCAGCGCCTTGCTGGCGGCCCTTTTCCTTCTCGCCCTGATCCAGGGACGATATGGCCTCGCCTGCGCCTGGGTGGCGCTGTCGCTCTTCCAGCGCGAAACCTTTTGCCTGATGGCGGCCGCGTTTGGCGGCGCGCTCTACCTTGAGCGGCGCGATCGAAGCTGGATGGTGGCATTCGCCGCCCTCGTCGCGGCGGCCGCCTATATCTACATCAGGGCGGCGGTGGCCGTGGGCTATCCGAACCACACGGACCCGCAGGCGATCCTCGACGCCTTCACCGGCTTCCGACTTGATCGGGAATTCGTCTTCCAGGCGTTGCTGGTCCACAACCTGTTGTTCGTCTGTATAGGACTGCGCCTGGCCCGTCGGCTGACCGGCCTCGAACCCACGCTGTTCAGGGGCCTTTGCATGAGTTTCGCCCTGATCTTCGCAGCCGGGTTCGCGGCGCAGCTCGGAAATGGCGTCGGTCGGCTCGAGGGCGTCCTGGTCCCGGTCGAAGCGCTCCTGATCGCCTGCGCCCTGTCAGCGCCGCCCCGCCCACGCGCGGTCGCCGACGCCTAAGGGGCGGAAGCCAAGGTGGCCATCTTCGCGCTCAAGGTCTCCACGAGCGGTTCGAGCAGCTCGCTTCCCCATGGCCGGCGGAGATCGAACACCGGCGCGGCGGCGGCCAGCGCCGCCAGGCGGGCGAAATGCGCGCCCTGCAGGCCCATGCCCCCCGGGTAGGACGCGCGGTAGGTGTTGGCCATCAGGGCGTCCACGGCCTCCGCTCCGTAAAGGGGCGATATCCGCGGCGCTTCGCCTCCCTTCCCGTCCTGCAGGATGAAGATCCCTCCCACCGGCAGCGGGGTGCGGGCCTGCTGATCGAAAATGGGCAGGGCGTACTTCTCGTTATCGGGAAGCACCCGCGCCTCGGGCGGCTTGGGCAGGCCAAGGCGGTCCAGCGCGTCGGCCCACAGCTTCACCCGCGGCACGCCAGGCCGTGCGAGCGGGCCGCCGCCGGCGAAATCGATGGCGCTGACGTCGTCGCCGGCCACCCTCAAGCCCCGCCTTATGAAATGGGCCGCCAGGGTGGACTTGCCCGTGCCGGAGTCGCCGCAGACGAGGAAGGCGCGACCGTTCAGCTCTATGGCGTTGGCGTGCATGGGCAGCCAGCCGCGCTGGTAACAGAGCGCGCCCATGATCGAGCCCAGGAGGTAGACGCGCAGGGTGTGCAGGTCCTCGCCCATGGGCGCCACCAGGATGCGCGCGCCGTCCTCCACCAGGTAGTCGGCTTCGGGACGCGCCAGACGGAATGCGCGCGCATTGCAGGCGAGGGTGTCGTCGGCATAGGTCGGCCCCTCGACAGGGCGCGCGGTCGCGACGCACCGTATGCTGAGGTCAGGCGGCTTCGAGGCGTCACCGGCGATCAGCTCGGGCAGCTCGATCTCGGAGAGGAGATGCAGGCCGAAGAGTTCGTAGAAATACATAGGGGGCGGCGACCGCGGCTTAGGTCCACGACAGGTGGTTGAAGATCGTCCGATCCTCTTCGTCGAGACTCTCCAACACGGCCTTCGACACGGTCAGGCGCGGCGCCTTGTAGGTGTCGTAGTTCACGTGGTCGCGCCACCACTGCTGGGAGAAGGTTTCGAACAGCAGCGGCCTTGGCCGGCGCGAGCGGTTCGCCCCGCCGCCGTGGAAGGTGCGAAAATCCCAGATCATCAACGACCCCAGGCCCAGTTCGATGAATTCGGTCTGCGCGTCGTCCTTTGAGGCCAGCCAACGGTGGCTGCCTGGCGCGACCCGCGTCGGGCCGTTCCGCAATTCCAGCGGGATCAGGGGAATGGCGACGGTCAGCGCATAGGCCGGAACCATCGCCCCGATCTGATGATCGAAAAGCAGCGGCGAATCGCGGTGCAGGCGCTGCTGAGTGGCGCCACCGTTCGCCAGCACCACCCCGAAGCTTTCCAGGATAACCGCCGGCCCCAGCACAGCGCGCACGATCCGAAGGAGGGCCGGAGGCGCGAACAGGGCGCGGTCGCCAAGCGCGCCGTCGATCTCCGTCGAGATCATGTATCGGCCCTTGCCCGAGAGCTTCAATCCCTCCAACGGCGCGCCTTCACGCTCCGCCTGCAGACGGCGTTCCTCGAATTCGACTGCAGCCGCCCGCACGACGTCCTGGGAAATAACGTTCTCCACCGCCACATAACCATCGCGGCTGATGTGCTGTGCGATCTCTTCAATGACGGCGTCCGGCGGGTTTGCGGAATATTTGCCGAGATCAAATCGCATCCAGACTCGCGTGATTAGTGAGGAATTGGCAACCTTAGCGCGCAAGACGACTATTTAATTCAAAATGCGCGATACGCTTTATCCCAACTCCTTGGAACCCATATGCCTATCTACGGTGACCAAACGCTTGACCCAGGGGTGGATTTTAGCTCATATTCTCTAGCACGAATTCCCGGAGTTGGGACGCGCCGATGAGCAAGCCAGACGCGACAAGGCCGCACAGTGAAAAGCGCCCCTGGGCCACGCCGGTCGTGCGGCGGCTGGAAGCCAGCCGAGCGCAGAACAATAAGGGCAACCAGCCCTCCGACGCCAGCAAGAACTCCTGACGGCGGCGGCGCTTAGCTATACACGCTCGCGGTCGGGCGAATAATGTTAGATGGTGGCCTCTGTATTACGGAACGAATTTCCGAAGCTGGGACGCGCCGATGAACATGCCAGACGCGACAAGGCCGCACAGTAAAAAGCGGGCCTGGGCCACGCCGGTCGTGCGGCGGCTGGAAGCCAGCCGAGCCCAGAACAAAAAGGGCAACCAGTCCACCGACTCCAACAAGAATTCCTGACGGCGGCGACGCTTAGCGATACACGCTCGCGGTCGGATTTCTTCCCGCGTCGTGGGCCCTCATGGACGTAATCGCAGGCTTCTGGCGGACGGGCGCTGCGGCCGAACCCGCCTCCGCGGTACGGCGTATGATGACGGCACAGGCGCCGCAGGCCTCCCAGGACGCACGCTATTGGGGCGACGAGCGGTTCTGCGCCGGCGCCGCGACCTTCGCGGCAACACCGGAGGACCGCCAGAATGAACAGCCCAGCCCCGTCGGCCGCTCCGACATCGTCCTGGCGGACGCGCGTCTCGACAATCGCGAGGATCTGCTTCGAGACCTGGGCTTGGACGCCGGGCAGGCCAGCCGCGCCTCCGACGCCGCCTTAGCGGCGATGGCCTGGGCGCGATGGGGTGAGGACGGCCTGCCGCGCCTGATGGGCGACTTCGCCCTGGCGATCTGGCGCGCCAACGAGCAGGCCCTGGTGCTGGCGCGCGATCCCTTCGGGCAAAGGCCGTTGTTCTTCGCCCGGGCCAAGGGCTTCCTCGCGTTCGCCTCCATGCCCGACGCCTTGCGGGCGCTGCCGGAGATTCCGCGCGGCGTCGACCGGGAGGCCTTCATCGGCCGCCTTGCCTACCTGCCCGACCAGGGAAGCCGCAGCTTCTACCGCGGCGTCTCGCGGGTGGAGCCGGGAAGCCTGGTGCGCCTTCAGGCCGACCGCACGCAGGTCTTCGCCTATTGGCGCCCGCCCAGGCAGGTCGTCCGCCTTCGCGATCCGCGGGAATATGTCGAGGGCCTGCGCGCGCATATGGATCGGGCGGTGCGGGTGCGGCTGCGGCGAACGCGGGGCGCGGTCGCCTCCCACCTCAGCGCCGGCTTCGACAGTTCGGCGGTCACCGCCACGGCGGCGCGGATCCTGGGGGAGACGGGAGAGCCCCTTCACGCCTTCACCGCCGCCCCGCGACGCGGCTATCCCGGGCCGGCGCCGGCCGGCCGCTTGATAGACGAGTTCGATCTGGCGGCGCAGACGGCGCGGGCGCACCCGAACGTCCGGCATCAGCGCGTGGAATCCTTCGACCGCAATCCGTTCGATGAAATGGACCGCTGGGGAAAGGCGACGGGGCAGCCGATTCTCGGCCCCTCCAACCAGGTCTGGCTGAACGCCATCAACGACCAAGCCCGGGCCGCGGGCTGCTCGGTCCTGCTGAGCGGGATGTGGGGGAACTACACCATCAGCCTGGATGGGCTGGACCTTCTGCCCGACCTGGTCCGCGAAGGCCGCCTGCTGACTTGGCTGCGCCTCGCCGCCGCGCTGACCGCCCGGCGCGAAATCAAGCCCAAGTCGCTCATTCGTCACAGCTTCGGCCCGTGGTTTCCCGCCTGGCTGTGGAAGCTGACCGGACCTGGCCGGACCTATGGCGACATCCGGCGCTACTCGGCCCTCAATCCTGGGCTCGAAGCCGAAGTCTCGGCCCGGGCCAGGCTGTGCCGCCATGACCTTCTGCTCCGGGGCTGGCGCGATTCCATCGCGGGCCGGATCGAGGACATGTCGGCGAGCGACCGCGGCGCGGAGTTGAAGGCAATCCACATGCGCTGGGGCCTGGAGGAGCGAGACCCGACGCTGGACCAGGCGCTGGTGGAATTCACCCTCGCCATCCCCCCGGAAGCCTTCCTGCAGGGGGGGCGGGTGAAGGCGCTGGCCAAGCTGGCCTGGTCGGATCGGCTTCCGGCCGCGGTCATCGAGAATCCGTCGCTCGGCCTGCAGGCCGCCGAATGGCATGAGCAACTGACCGAACGCCGTCCCGAAATGGAGGGCTTGCTGGAGCGGCTGTCGCGGTCCTCCGAGCTCGCCGAAATCCTGGACCTGGAACGCCTGCAAGCCAGCCTGGATCGATGGCCGCAAGCGGGCTGGGACGACCCGCGCGTGATCTCAAATTATCGCGGCGCTTTCCTGAGCGGTCTGGCGGCCGGCGATTTCCACCTGCGCGCCACAGGCGCCAATTGAGCAGGCTCAGGCGGCGAAGGAGGCCAGCACCCCATACTCCGTCGCCGTCTCACAGCCCACGACATCAAGATCGCCAGCGACCAGCCAGACGTGGGCGTAAAGGCCTGCGCCGGCGGACTGCGCCGCGCCGTAATGCAGGGTCGATGCGACGCCTCGGGCGCGCAACAGCCCTTGGGCGGTCAACCCGCGGTGGAAACAATTGAACATCGGCAAGGCCCGATCGGCGCAGCGCACGGCCCAGGCCACGTCGGTCACGATCGCGCTTCGATCCGCCTCGCGCGCCACGCGAGGCTTGACCAGCCTGGGCACTCCCACGAGCCTGCGGAAAGGAACCAGCTTCACCGCGATCCAGGCCGCAAACATCCAGAGACACGCCGCAAGCAGCAAGCGCCGACGGGACGGCGTCAGGCGCCGCCAGGCCGCCAAGCCTCGGAGACAGCGGGACCACATGCCCGCTAGGATGTTCGGCGTCGGCGGCGAAAGCAACGATCACGGCGCGGGGGCGGCGGCATGACACGGCTCTGGCGGGCCCTGGCGCGGTTCATGGGCGACCCCTCGCACCGCAGCACGCGGCTGCTGCGGCTGTTCCCGCCCCACGGCCTGTTCCAGCCCGAAGCCCATACCGCCCTCGACCGCTACCCCAAGGTCTTCCGCTTCGCGGCCGACGCGCTGGGCCGCGAAGCGCCGCTTCGCCTGCTGTCCTTCGGCTGCTCGACGGGGGAGGAGCTGCTGACGCTACGAGGCTATTTCCCCCGGGCGCGCATCGTCGGGCTGGACATCAGCCGTCACAACGTCCGCATGAGCCGCAAGGCCGCGAGCGGCGATCCGGAGATCGTCGTGCGGCGAGCAAGCTCCGCCGCGGACGAGCCCGTCGCAGCCTATGACGCGATCTTCGCCATGGCGGTTTTTCGCCACGCCGCCCTGGGTTCGCCAGCCATCGCCAGCTCCGAGCGCCTGATCCGCTTCGAGCGGTTCGAGGCCGAGGCGGGCGAATTGGCCAGGCGGCTTCGCCCAGGCGGCTTGCTGTTCATCACCCACAGCAACTTCCGCTTTCGTGACGCCGCTGCGGCCGCGGACTTCGACGTGGTCTTGCGGGACGAGTCCCTGGAGCTTGGGGAGCCAAGCCGTCTCTTCGACAGGCAGGATCAGCTGATGCCCGGCGAAACCTATGAGGACATCGGCTTTCGCAAGCGCCCTAGCTAGGGCTTCGCGACCACCTGGATCAGCCCGTCCGTCCGCAGGTTCTCCAGGAAGCCCAGCACCTCGGCGCGGCAGGTCGGCTCATCGATGTCGAACTCGTCCAGCAAGGCCGCGCAGAGCGCCTCGACCCGTTGCGGCTGCTCGATCAGGGCCCAGATGCGCGACCCCACCGGGTCGAAGCCAAAGCAGGCGCCGCTGTCCACATCCAGCAGCACCGTCTCGTCGTGCACGTCCGCCGACATCATCTTGGCGTCGCGGCGCACGACATCGCTCAGGTCGAGGGTCTGCGAGGGCATGCCGTCCGTCATTGAAGCGCGAGGGTGGCTGATCCGAGGCCGAGGAAATAGACTGTCCGTCGTCGCAAATCGGCGACGATCCTTACCGCTCGCGGACGGACGTCGTCAAACACGGCGCATCAGGGGGATTGGGCACGGATCAATGCGCCTCGACGACGCCAGCGCCCGGGGCTTCATCGCCGACTTCCTCAGGTGGGCGGGCGGGCGCGCCTGGACGGCGGCGGCGCTGATCGCCGCAGGCGCCCTGCTGGAAGGGGCCGGCGTGCTTCTGCTGGCGCCGCTTCTGGCGGTGCTGTTCGGCGCCAGCCTGCCGGGCTCGGGCGCGTTCCAGCCGCTCACCTTCCTCCAGGACCTGCCTCAGCTCACCCGGCTCTTCCTCCTGCTTGGCGGCTTCGGCGTGGTGATGGCCGCACGCTGGGCGGCGCTGCTGTCGCGCGACCTGCGCCTCGCCAGGCTCCAGCTCGGCTTTCCCGACGCCCTGCGGCTGCGCCTGGCCCAGCGGCTGAATGCGGTGCGATGGGAGGCTGTCGTGGGCCTTCGGCACGCGCGCGTAAGCACGCTTCTTGGGGCCGACATCGAGCGTTCCGGCGTCGCCGCCTACTTCGCGCTGCAAAGCGCGGTCGCCATCGGGGTGCTTACGGTGCAGATCGCCGTCGCCTTCGTGCTTTCGCCGACCCTGGCGGCCCTGGCGCTGCTGGTGATGGCGGCCGCGCTGGCGATCGTCCTGCCCACGCTCCGGGAAGCGCGCGACCTGGGCTCCGACCTGACCCTGGAGCATGAGGAGGCCAATGAGCTGAAGGGCCGGTTCCTTGGAGGGCTGAAGATGGCCCACGGCCAGGGCCTGCAGCATCGCTTCGTCGATCGTTTTTCCGCCAGCCTGGGACGCGCCAACGCCCTGCACCTCGCCTTCGTGCGCCGCCAGTCGTCGAGCCGGCTGCTGCTGAGCGCGCTTGCGGCGGCCGTGGGCGCGACGGCGGTGCTGGTCGGCGTCGCCGTGCTGCATGTGCCGCCGCCCATATTGGTCGCCCTGCTCCTGGTGCTCGCCCGCACCGGCGGGCCGGCCATGCAACTCCAGCAAGGCGTCCAGGAGTTCGCCCACAGCCTGCCGGCCTACGCCGCCATACGCCGCCTGGAGCAGGAGCTGGCCGAGGCGCCGCCGGACGCGGGCGCGGCGGGGAAGGCCTTCGGACCGGTCCCCATCGCCTTGCGGGACGTGGCCTTCGCCTATCCTGCCCCCAAGGGCGAGACGCGCGCCTTCGAGCTGCGCGGGGTGGATCTCGTCATCCCTCCGGGCGAGCGCCTGGGGATTTCCGGTCCCTCCGGCGCCGGCAAGACCACCCTCCTCGACCTGATCGTCGGCCTCTATCCCCCCACCGACGGGGCCGTTTTGGTCGGGGAGCGGCGGCTGGAGGGCGAGGTGCTGCGCGACTGGCGCGCCGGCCTCTCCTACGTGGCGCAGGACCCCCTGCTCTTCCACGCCAGTGTGCGCGAGAACCTGTTGTGGTCGGCGCCGGCCGCGTCGGACGATGAAATCTGGGACGCCCTGCGGATCGCCGAAGCGGCGGAGCTGGTGCGCGGCCTGGAGCAGGGACTGGAGACTCCGGTCGGCGAGCGGGGCGCCTCGGTTTCCGGCGGCGAACGCCAGCGGTTGGCGCTGGCCGCCGCCTTGCTTCGCCGCCCCAGGGTCCTGATCCTGGACGAGGCCACCAGCGCGCTCGACCTCGACACCGAGCGGCGGGTCCTTAGGCGATTGTCCGAGCTCCCGGGGCGGCCGACCATAATCCTCGTGGCGCACCGCCGCGAGGCGCTGGAGGCCTGCGACCGCATCGTCGAGGTTCGCGACGGCCGCTGCCGCATCCTGGAGCCGCAGGCGCCCTCCCGAACCGCAGCGCAATGACCGCGCTTGGCCGACAGATTCCGCCGGCGTTCCAGGTGGCCGCCCAGGCCTGCGTCTGGCCCAGGCGCGCGGAGGCGTTGGAACGGCTGAAGACCCTGGCGCAGCCCGGCCTGGACTGGGACCATCTGCTGCGGGTGGTGCGCCGCCATCGGATCGCGGGCCTGGTGCACGACAGCCTCCGCCTGGCCAAGGTCGAGCCGCCGGCCTCGTTCGCCGGCGCCATCGCCGAAGCGGCCCAGGCCGCCGCATGGCGCAGCCTGCGGCTCGCGCGGGAGTCCCTGCGCCTCAGCCACGGCATCGAAGCGGCCGGCGCGCCCGTTCTGGTGCTGAAGGGAGCGACCCTCGAGATGCTGGCCTACGGCCGGCTCGGTCTGAAGGAAGCCTGGGACATCGACCTCTACGTGCCGCCCGAGGCGGTGGAGACGGCGATCGGCGCGCTGCGGGCGGCAGGCTACGAGCGCAGCGAGCCCAGCGGGCTGACGGACGAGCAGTTCCGCCGCTTCCGCCGGCTGGACAAGGAAGCGATGTTCACCGACGCGGCGCAGGACACCGCCGTCGAGCTGCACTGGGGGCTCACCGACGTCCCCACCCTGCTCCAGGGGTTGCAGCCGTTCCGCGACCTGCGCCACGTGGAACTGGCCCCCGGCCAGACGGTCCGCACGCTGGGACCCGAGGCCCTGTTCGCCTACCTCTGCGTCCACGGGGCCCGTCATGGCTGGAGCCGCCTGAAATGGCTGGCCGATCTCTCAGCCCTGCTGGCGGCCGAGACGCTCGATGGGCGAGGCCGCCTCCACGAGGCCGCCGTGGGGCTGGGGGCGGGGCGCTGCCCCGGCCAAGGGCTGCTACTGTGCGAGGCGCTGTTTGGGCTGGAATTGCCTGAGCCGCTCGGCCGGCAGCTGCGGACCGACCGCCAGACCGTCAGCCTGGCCGAAGTGGCGCTCGAGACCCTGTTGCTCGGCCAAGGCGCCGAGGAGCTGCGGCGCCGCAGCCGCGCCCAGGACCGCATCAGCCTGTCCCACTTCCGGCTGCATCCGTCCTGGCGTCATCTCGCCGCCGAGACGCAACGCAAGATGACCAGCGCCCACGATTTCTGCGCCGTCCCCCTGCCGCCGGGCCTCGCCTTCGCCTATCCCCTGCTGCGCCTGCCGCTGGCCCTGCGGCGGCGCTGGATGGATGCGCGCTCGGGCTAGGCCAACCGAAGCCCGGTCGCCTGGGCCAGGGCCGCAAGCTTGGCCTCGGGCGTCGGCTCGCCGGCGATCGCGCGTTCCAGTTCGACCACCTTGGCCGCCACCAAGAAGCGGTACCAGAAGCCCTGGAGCCCGTGGTAGATCGCCCCCTCGCAGCCGTCGAGGAAGCCTAGCTGCACGATGTATCGCCAGAGGAAATACAGCGCCGGCGCCAGCCACAGCGGCAGACGGTTATAAAGACCCTCCTTGAGGCGTCGCTTGAGGCCGGCCTGCCCCGCCCCGCCGTCCGCCAGGGCGAGGTCGCTCGCGAACAGCCGGTGACGCTGGTTGAGCACTTCCACCGCCTCGCGCGTGGCGTAGCGGTTGTGCTTGTCGGTGAAGTAGCTGAGATCGTTGAGGTTCCAGTCAGAGAACGGGTGGCGGAAGGTCACGGCCGAGCCGGACAGCAGCACCATGTGCTCGTCCATCCAGCGGTTCTCGATACGCGCCTGACCCCGTCGCCAGATGCGCAGGAGCACCAGAGGATAGCGTCCACCGTGGCGAATCCAGCGCCCCATGAAGATGTGCTTGCGCTTGAGATTGACCCCCGCGATCGAGGGCGAAAGGCCGCTCAGCCGTTCGGCGATCTCGCCCGCCAGCTCCGGCTCGATCACCTCGTCGGCGTCGAGGCGCATCACCCAGTCGGCCGTGATCGGGGCATGGTCGAGCGCCCACTGAAACTGGCGAGCGTAGTTCTCCCATGGATGGGTCAGGACGGCGGCGCCGGCGGCCTGGGCGATCTCCAGGGTGCCGTCCGTCGAGCCGCAATCCACCACGAAAACCTCGCTGGCCAGGCCCGCGACCGAGCCCAGCGCACGGCCGAGATGCCGCGCCTCGTTGCGGGTGAGGATGACGACGGCGAGGGACGTCATTTGGCCCCGCAGGGCACACGGCGCTTGCGGGCGAGCCTGGCCGGATTGCCGACGTAGACGCTCCAGGGCTCGAGGTCGCGCACAGCGCAGGCGCGGGCGCCCAGGACGGCGCCCTCGCCCACCGTCACGCCTGGCCCCACGAACGCCTCGGCCGCGATCCAGGCGTCACGGCCGATGACGATCGGTCCGGTCACCAAAGGAAAGGCGGGATCATCGACATCGTGTCCGCCGCCACAGAGGACGGCGCGCTGCGAGACGAGCGCATGCGGCCCAAGCTCGATACGGTCCATGCAATAGCAATCCACCCCTTCCCCCAGGCAGGCGTGCTCGCCCATCGTGAGGTTCGGCGGATACCAGATGCGCACGCCGCCATAGATGCGGGCCGTAGAGGCGATCCGTCCGCCGAACAGCCGCACCAGAAAACGCCGCCAAGCCTGCAGCGGCGGCGGGGTCCAGGCGCCCAGCGCCCGCCAGCAGACCTGCCAAGCCAGGCGGAACAGCCGGTGACGCAGGGGGAAGGTGGCGCCGCCGAGCAGGGGGGAGAGGGAAGCCTCCTCCGCCCTACGCGGGGCGCGGCCTGCGGCTTGCCGATCAGCCACTTCCGCAATCCCTCCAAGACACGACTCGGTGCAGCCCACTAAATACAGATGCAGAACAGCAGCTATCTATTGAATTTCGACTGACACTCCAAAGCCGCCCTCGGCGCACGCCGCGGGGGGCATAGTCGAACAAGGGCGATGAATTGACCGTAGCCTTGGTCTGGACCCAGTTCTCAGCTTACCACATCGACCGGATCGAGGCCGCCGCAAAGGCTTTGGGGGGCAAGCGGCGACTGATCGCCTGCGAGATCGCCACCGCCTCGGCGGAATACGCCTGGGCGCCGTCGGGAGACACGCCTGGCGCCGAGAAGATCACCCTGTTTCCCGGTCGGGCCTACGAGACCGTTCCGTGGCCCAGGCGGCTGTGCGCGCTGGCGCGGGGGTTGAAGAGCGCACGGACCGTCTTCCTCGGCGTCTCCTATGGCGAACCCGAAATCCTGCCATTGGCTTGGTGGCTGCGCCTGACGGGCCGGCGAGTGGTGATGATGAGCGACTCCAAGTTCGACGATCGGCCGCGAGGCGTGGGACGCGAGCTTCTCAAGGCCCTCGCCCTTTCCGTCTTCAACGCCGCCCTCGTGGCTGGGCCGCGTCAGGTCGACTACGTCCGCTTCCTCGGGTTCCGCAGGCGGCCTGTGCGCACGGGTTACGACCGTGTGAGCCTGACGCGGGTCCGCGGGCTGGCGGCATGGCCGCCCGCGCCGGAAGGGCCAGCCTTCGCGGATCGGCCTTTCATCTTCGTCGGCCGGTTCGTTGCGAAGAAGAACCTCCTGCTGCTGGCCCGCGCCTACGGCCGCTATGTCGAGCTTTCAGGCCGTGCGGCTCGCCGGCTGGTCATCGCGGGGGGCGGCGAGCTCGAGGCGGAGCTGCGTCGGGTGATCGATCAGCTCGGCATCTCTCAGCTCGTGGAGTTCCCTGGCTTCCTCCAGGCGGAGGGGGTCGCCCGCGCACTGTCCTCGGGACTGGCCCTCATCCTGCCCAGCGTCGAGGAGCAATGGGGCCTGGTGGTGAACGAGGCGCTGGCCTTCAACCTGCCGATCATCGCCTCCCTGAACGTCGGGGCGCGCGACACCCTTGCCAAAAGCCTGGTGAACGCGGTGATCGTCGAGCCTGACAACATCGAGGGCTTCGCCCGCGCCATGCTGATGGTGGCGTCCGAGGAGGAGTGGCGGCGGCTCGTCGCCGGATCAGCCGCCCTTGCCCCCCTCGCCGATGTGGGCGGGTTCGCTGAGGCGGTGGCGGAGTTGGCTTAAGAGCGCCGTCGGGCCGCCAGGTCGGCGCCCAGGCGTCGCCAGTCCCAAAGCCTCAGAACGGCTTTCGCCGCGGCTGCGACCGCGCGATCGGCGGCGGTTCTATCGCGACCTTGCGTCTCCCGGAACATGCGCTCGATGTCCGCCTCGAAAAGCGCCTTCAGACGCCCGGTGCCGGTGATCGATCCGCCATGAATGCGGAAACCGCCCCAGTCGTCCCAGACACGGCGGAAACGCCCCCCATCGAGGGCGATCTTCAGGAAGGCCTCGCCGTCCCAGCAAGTCTTGTTGGCCAGGTTAAATCCGCCCGCGCGGCGCAGGGACGAGGTGCGGATGAAGGAGGCCTGCTGGACGATGGTCGCCAATCCATGCACGTAGAGCCAGGCGTTGAAATACTGCGCCGACACCGCGGGCCGAAGCACCCGATCGGCTTCGTCGATGAATAGGCCGTTGCCGTAAATCACATCAGTGTCAGGGTGATTGCGGAGGGCGCGGCTGAACGCTTCGACCGCCCCAGGCAACAGCACGTCGTCGGAGTTCACGTAACAGAAGAACTCGCCGGTCGCCCGCGCCAAGCCTTTGTTAAGGCCGTCCGCCGGTCCGGCATCGGGTGAGTAGTCCACGATGGAGATTTGGGCGCGATAGCGCTCGATGATGTCGCGGCTGCCGTCGGTCGAGCCCGGGTCCAGGACAATATACTCGATCTCCATGCCCTCCTGCCCCAGCACCGACTGGATCGTCCGCTCCAGGAAAGCGGCCTGGTTGAACGAGATGGTCGCGACCGAGAGTTTCGTCACACGTCGGCCCGGGTCCGCAGGCGTTGGAGCATGATCACCGCGATGACCAGATAGGCGGCGTCATAGAAGCGACGCTCGGCGCCGTAAGGCGAAAACAGGATATCCCACGATAGGAGGATCATCAGGAAGCCGACGACGACCGACCCCTTCATCCCCGAAAGAGTCACCTGGGCCGCGGCTCGGACCGTCAGGGCGAGGCAATAGGCCCAGAAGAGGGCGCCCAGGAGCCCCGCCTCCACCCAAGCCCCCAGCAGGTGGGAGTGGGTCGGGATGGTTCCCCACCGGACGAGGGCGGCCGTGTCCTGTCGCACGCCCCGGGCGCGCAGAATCTCGATGTAGCGCGTCACGTACTCCGGATCCCTCGCCCATGATCCGTGGCCGAGGATCGGCGACTCCGCAATGGCGCGGGTCGAAATGAGGCTTTCGGACCGGCCGCTCAGCAGGAAGCCCAAGGAACTCGCCTCACGCCGCCGCATGGAATCCTGCGCGATCCCGCCAAGCGTCCCGTCAAGCGCCAGCGTCGAATAGGCCGCCGTGGCGGCGAAGTAGGCCGCAGCCACGATGACCCCTGCCGCCAGAAGGGTGACAGGCCTGAGGCGCCGAGCCCGGTAGACATGGGAAATCACGTTCAGCACCCCCACCAGGAAGGTGATGCCGAAGAGGCTCTTGAAGTTGTGATAGAGGCTCACGGCAGAGAGTAGAAAGGGCGCTGCAAGCCCCGCCCAGACAAGCACCGACCGCCTGGGGATCAGCGATATCGCTGCGATGACGAAGAAGGTGACGGGGAGCCCGTAGCCCCACTTCCAGGACTCGATACGCACTGTCTCGTCGGGCATGGCGAAGGCCATCACGATCTTGCTGGCCATCAGCCCGCAGAGCAGCGCCATGGACGGCGCGATGGAGTCCCGCGAGACGCTGGCGATCGCCAGCAGGCCGACAAGGGTGAAGCCGATCTTGCCCCAGCCGCGTGCGATGTCGGCGCTGGGCGTGTGCCGAACGAGATCCGTCACGACCTGGGAGCCCAACCATAGGCCGCACAGAAGCACCACCACCCCCAGGCGCGGCGGCATCGGGATGCGGCGGTGTGACACCAGGGCCATTGCCACGGTGGCCAACATCAAGCCGTCGGTCAGATAGACGCGTCCGAAATACCGGAACTGCACGATCTGCGAGAATCCGACGACGAACATCCACACGAGAAGCAGCCACCCGCCCCGTGAAGCCAATTCACCGCCCGTTTCCGGAGACGTCGGCGCAGGCGTTGGCCTGCGCACGGGAAAGCCGTTTTGCACAAGGTGGGTGGTGGGCATGGTCACACTCGATTAGCCCGGAGAGGCTCCGGCGACGGTGTCGCGAAACATCGCATGGTACAGTCGCGCCACCACACTCGGCGAATAGGTCATATTGAAGCGATTCAGGCCGAACAGCGCGGCTGACGTCCTCACGTCGTCTGAGATCAAGCGCTTGAGCGCGCCCGCGAGCTGACCCGCATCCGGAGCGCACACGGCGCCGGCCCGGCCATCTCCGAGGATTTCCAACTGGACCTCCCATGCGGGGCCGATGACCGCACAGCCAGCGGCCATGGCCTCGAGGAAGGTCAAGCCGAAGGACTCGAACCGGCTGACGCCGACGAAGATGTGGGCCTGGCGCATCAACTCGGAGACCTGCGAGCGCGACGCCTCGCCCATGACCGTGACCGGAAGCGGCAACCCGTCGAGTGGGACGGCGCCGTCGGATTGGCTCGACACTACGGTCAGGTCGAACCGTCTGGCGATGGTCTCAGGCAGCGCGGCCAGGGCGGTCGCCAATATGTCGAGCCCCTTGCGCCGCGCCTCCCGACCCGCGAACAGCAGCCGGAGGCGATCCGACGAAGCCTGCTTGCGCCGCAGATCGGCCTCTTGGACGGCCTGGACGTGCGGCAGGAAGAAGGGTGTCGCCCGGAACTTGTCGGCGCCAAGTCCGGTGACCGCCGACAGCCTTTCAACCTCGGCCTGCGAGGAGACCTGCACGAGGGCGGCTTGGGCGAACAAAGGCTGATGACGCGCATAGTCCTGCGCCACCTCGGCCTCGCTTACGCCCGAAGCGCGCTGCATCACAGGGTCCAAGACCGAATGCTGCCAGATCACCGGGCGGCTGCGCAGCCCCGTGGGGAAACCGCGGTGAGACAGCACGACATCAGCCCGATGACGCCGTACGCTTCTCTCGCCGGCGCGTCGCGCCAGCGGCATGCGCCCCTCCATGCCCACGACCGTGCGGCCGCGCGCGACGAGGTAGTCGACAGAGTCCGACAGGTCCCACGGCTCGTTCGGGTAGATCATCTCCACTGGGATGAAATCGGCGAGCCGCGCGAGCGTGCGCATGTACCGCCAGTCTGTGTTGCGGGGGCGGATGAACCATCGCGGCGTATCCACCATCACCCGCAGCGGACGATGCTCATCCATGCGCTAACTCTCGCCCCCGACCATGGGCGGCGAAGACCGCGAAACGCGCCGCGCAAGCCGCAAAGGCGCAGTAGGGCAAGAGTTCGATCCTGCCGGCCAGCAAGGCCAGGACCTTTGCGGCCAGCAGCAGCGGCAAGGCGATAAGCTGGAAACGCGCCTGGACGGCGATCTCGCCCCGCGCGTTCAGGTCCATCGCCTGGACGGTGCAAAGGGCGGTGGCGAGGGTGAAAAGGGCGAAGCCCATGGCCATCACCGGACTGGGGGCATAGGCATGGGTCGTCCAGAGGGTGAACAGCGGACCGTGCAACGCCGCCAGCGCGCCGCCCCCGACCAAGCAGATCACGATCGTCAAGCCGTAGGCCGCCATCAGGACTCGGCGCCCCCACTCGGTGTGGCCGCCCGACATGCCCGCCCGCAAGGCCGGCCAGAGCGGGAAGGCGCAGAGCGCCACGAGGGTGACGATATAGCCGAACCCACGGGCCATCACGTCGTAGTGCGCCACCTGGGCGACAGTGGCGAAGCTGGCGATCAGCAGATTGTCGACGGCGATCTCTGCATAGGCGGCCAGCTGCAGGGTGGTGAACGAGACGCCGTGACCCAGGTCGGGTCGAAGCTCGTCCCATCGCGCCTCCTTGAGATGCGGACGAAGGTCTGGAAAGCGATGGACGAAGATGACAGCCACATTGATCCAGGCCACGAGCGTCGGCAGCCCGATCACGGCCAGGATGAAGCCCTGCAACATTCCAGGGCCGACCGGGACCAGGAACGCGCCCCACAAAGCGCACAACTGCCCCGCCGAGAACCAGGCGCCCGCCTCGGCCACCCGCTGGCGCGCATAGAGGATGCGCTGTGCGATCGAGGCCGGAATCGCCAGGGCGAAAATCAGAACCGCCAGCCGCCAAGCGGCCAGCGTTTGGTCGTCCAAACTCTGGATTCCCAGCCGCGGGAGCACCAGAAGCGTGGCCAGGCCCAGTACGGCGAACACTACGGCGAACCCGCACAAGACGATCCAGGTCCGCGACACGGCGCGCGAGGCGACTTGCGATGTCGCGCCGGAGATGCGGTTCACGAGGTTTAGGCCGAGCCCGAAATCGAGAAGGGAGAACAGCACGCTCGCCGAGAGCAACAACGCGAGCGACCCGTAACCGTGGGTCCCCAGCTTGGCGGCGGCCAGGTGCACGATCGCCACGGTCGCGAACAGGTTCACGCCCCGTACGGCGAAGGTGGCGGCGATGTTGCGGATCAGGCTGGCGCTTCGTCCGCGCGCGTCCACGGCGCTGGCGCTGGTCATCGTCAGATGCCTAGCGCCTTCGATATGCCGATCTCCCTAGGCGCTGCGATGATGTCCCCCTCGAACCGGCCTCGCCGCGGCGCGTGCTGGAGATCTTTCGCGTCACGGACATCGTAACCCCACCCGGAAAGCCTATCGATCACCCTCTCTGCGCTGCTTCCCATCGGTTCCAGAACAAGGTCGCTCAGCTCGGAAAAGATGATCGGCCTGAAGTCGCGGATAGTCGTCTCCGCGCCGGTGAATACCAACTCTTCGGCCCCCTCCACGTCCACCTTGATAAGCTTCGGCCGCAAACCATGAAGCCGCACTAGGCTGTCGAGCGTCGTCGCGGGCGCGGTTCGCGTTGTCGTGGAGACCTCAAGCGAGCCGGGAATCCGCAGCTCGCCCATGGTGGAGAACTCCTCGCGGCCTTCGGAAACCTGGACCTGACACTCGCCCTCGCGGTCAGAGGCGACGCCCTCGAATACAAGGACGCTGTCGCCGACGCCGTTCAGCGAAATGTTCTCCTTCAGGCGTCGCAGCGCCTGTTCGGTAGGCTCGATCGCGAGGACCTTCGCGGAGCTCGAGCTCTTCGCGGCAAGCACCGTGTACAAGCCGATGTTCGCGCCAACATCGACGATATCGCCCCCACAGCTCTCCGCAACGCGCTGAAACATGCGCGCGATCGAAGGTTCATAGCTGTCGAAAAGGACGTATTCGAACAATACGGATTTCGGGCTGATCGCGAACCTTCCCTGGAAAGACTTGGAGGCCACGATGACCTCGTCCGCACAGGTCGCTAACCGGGCGAGCACGTCGCGTCCCGACTGGTCCCGGTAGCGCCGCAGCGCCCGGAGGGCCCAGCGCGCCGGCGTCGCCGCGCCTCGCAGAAGCCGATGACCTCGCACCCTGGAGCCGATTCCCGAGTGGATCCCGACGCCGGTCAAAGCCGCCCCCCCAGCACCTCGAAGTCCGGCGCGGCGCGCAAACGGCCCTGGGCTTGCTCAAGGTCCTTCACGTAGATCGTGTTGCGGTTCGCAAAGGACTCCCGCGCCGTCAGGCGTCGCGCCTCCGGCTCGTACGCGGCCGGAGTGAAGCCGAACTTTCTCAGCTCCGCGTCGATCTCCTCATCCTCCACGCCATAACGGCGGCCGCTGCCGTTGATCTCGATAATGACGGCTCGGCAGTCGGGGCTGGCCAGCACCTTTCCGCCGCCTCTCAGCGCCGGCAGCTCAAACCCCTCGACATCCATCTTGATGAGAGACGGACAAGCCTGCGAGCAGATCGAGTCCAGAGTGGTCATGGGGACCCGTATCGCCTTGACCGCGGACTCGTCAGCGCCGTCGAGGACATGATTGACGGTATCGAGCTCCTCGCTGAACGAGACCACGCCCTCGACCTCGCCGACGGCTGTCTGCAGAAGCTGCACCCGATCGGCGACGCCGTTTATCCGCAAATTGTCCCGAAGGCTTTGGACCGAAGCGGCGATCGGCTCGACGGCGATCGCGCGGGCCCCGCGGACGGCGGCTGCGAGAACCGTGTAGGCGCCGACGTTCGCGCCGACGTCCAGGAACACATCGTCCTCACGCAGGAAGTGGAGCAGGAAGGACATGTCCTCGTACTCCATGAGCCCGACGTAGATGTTGCCGGTCGCCCCCGACATCCCGCGTCTGACGACCAGTCGCGAGGAGTCGACGAACCCCACCACACGCGGAACGTCGTGAATCCGCGCGGCGATCTGCCAGCGCAGGAAGCGCTCGATCGCCGCCGCCGGCCGGCGGCGGGTCAGAGGATGCTCCGTGAGCAGGCGCCAGATGTTGGCCACTTCTTGAACCAGGCTCATTAGACGCCGCCTCACACGTACTTGGCGATGGGGTCGGCGATCATGGCCTTGAGGTCGGCCTGCACCATCTCCCGCGCCAGCTCGCGCACGCCGGTCTCGTGGCGCCAGCCCAGCTTGTCGTGCGCCTTGCGGGGGTCGCCCAACAGCAGATCGACCTCGGTGGGGCGGAAATAGCGGGGGTCGATCTCCACCAGCAGCCGGCCGCTGGACGTGTCGTAGCCCTTCTCATCGGGCCCCTCGCCTTCCCAGCGGAGGGTGAAGCCGGCGTCGGCGAAGCACCATTCCACGAACTGGCGCACCGTGGTCGTCTCGCCGGTGGCCAGCACATAATCGCCGGGCTCGTCCTGCTGCAGCATCAGCCACATGCCCCTGACGTATTCGCGGGCGTGGCCCCAGTCGCGCCGGGCGTTCAGGTTGCCGATGAACAGCCGTTCCTGACGGCCCAGCGAGATGGCCGCGGCGGCGCGGCTGATCTTGCGGGTGACGAAGGTCTCGCCTCGGATCGGGCTCTCGTGGTTGAACAGTATGCCGTTGGAGGCGTGCATGCCGTAGGCCTCGCGGTAGTTCACCACGATCCAGTAGCCGTACAGCTTGGCCACGCCGTAGGGCGAGCGGGGATAGAAGGGCGTGGTCTCGCTCTGCGGGACCTCTTGGGCCAGGCCGTAGAGCTCGGAGGTCGAGGCCTGGTAGAACCGCGTCTTCTTCTCCATCCCCAGGATGCGGATCGCCTCCAGCAGGCGAAGCACGCCCACGGCGTCGGAGTTGGCGGTGTATTCCGGGGTCTCGAAGCTCACCTGCACGTGGCTCTGAGCGGCGAGGTTGTAGATCTCGTCCGGCTGAACCTCCTGCACGATGCGGATCAGGTTGGTGGCGTCGGTGAGGTCGCCGTAGTGCAGAATGAGCCGTTGGTCCTCCTCGTGGGGGTCCTGGTACAGGTGCTCGATGCGCGCGGTGTTGAACGACGACGAGCGCCGCTTCACACCGTGCACGACGTAGCCCTTCTCGAGCAGCAGCTCGGTCAGATAGGCCCCGTCCTGGCCCGTGACCCCGGTCAC